>Ga0179593_1736545_pt1 | contig 15176 bp, 22 predicted proteins | sample CZODoug2_1_08_16_FD_185931 | JGI IMG/M metagenome (GOLD analysis project Ga0179593, IMG submission 185931) | Vadose zone soil fungal communities from Angelo Coast Range Reserve, California, USA - CZODoug2_1_08_16fungal (PacBio error correction) | ecosystem: Environmental > Terrestrial > Soil >... | reverse complement strand
CCGTTCTTCATCGACCTGGGCGTCTCGACAGTCGCTTTCCGCATTTTTCCGACAGGACCTGTTCTGTCGCCCCTACCTGGGCTGTTGTTAGCGAGAAGGAGCCGCTCCGTCGAAGACCTTTTCCGTTCGGATGGTGACCCCTTGTTTTCCCCTTACGAACTTCGTTTCCCCCTCTCCTGCGTTTACACCCGACTTTCACCTAGGAATACTTTCAATTCTTTCCTTTCTCTCTTTCTCCGAGGTGCTCGAGAAGTGCAGCTCTCGACCTGCTGTTTTTCTTGTGTCCTTTGCTCCAGCGACATCCCAGTCGGTATATGAGCATGTTGCTCCCCTATAGAGTTGATGGTAACACCGACGTCTCTCCTCCGTTCACGCAAGGAGGGCACAACTCTCGACCCCCCCCAATTCCCTTTTCCTAGCAGAGACTCTTTTTAGAGAGATATTCTCCAACATTGCCCCAGAGAGTTAACAGAGTGTCTCATTGTGTTCTCCCGCCCACCGACGTGCTCTAAATGTTTTTTCTGACACGTCCTCTCATGCTGGAATCAGGCCCAGCTGGAGGGGGTCACCTTTCCCTTTTCTCCTACCTTCTTGTTAGTTTGAGCTCCTCTTCCCCCGCATTTTTTCTTCGTTTTTAGCGGTTGGCTTCCCGCAGGGGGCCAGGGATAATTTCTTTTCTGGCGTCGGTGGCGCGACGCCGTCTCCACCGCTTGTGGCCTCTGGTTCCAGAGCTTACGGAGCCTTTTGGAAACCTTTCCCTGTGGTGTGGACGCGTTTCGGGCCTTCCCTTTTCTTATTGTCCACCTCTCACTGGTGTGCCGGCCAAACCATCGTATCACTTTCTGCACCCTCTCGTGCACTCCGGGCCATGTTCTCTTGTTGTTCTCCTCCTTCAGTCCCCCCCCTCCCCGACCTTCCTTCCTCCTATAAGAATCCGCTATCCAATGATGGTTAATGAACACTACGGGTCCTCAATGTTTATAGTTTCATCCCCCCCTTTTCCCGCATTAACCTATCTCCTCCAATCTTTCCTCTCCTCCTGTGACAGACCGGCCGTAACCCCATCCTACGTCCGACACTTCTCATTCTCTACGCTTTTTCCCCCCAACATTTATGGCCACCTGTTGACGTCGTCCCCTCCCGAGGGAAGGTCATATTCAACCCCGTCCTCCCTGCGAGATGTTTTCTGGCCCCTTTCCCATCCTGGCTGCTCCGTAAGAGTCCCAAATGAGTCAAATTTCGCCCCTTTCCTCTAGGTTGTCTACCCCCGCGCCCTTCACTGGAAAACGGCGCAGGTCTAGGGTTCTTGGCTTATAGCGACGATTCACGTCTCTTCATCCTTGGCAACGAGATCCGTCTATCCCTCCTTCACGGCCGATCGTTCAGCTCTGAAAAGTTCTTCTCTTTTGTGATCGCCTCCTCTGGCATGAATCCCCCTCCTCCAGTGCTTTGACAAGCAGCAAGGGTGTCAAGCGTGGAGTTGTCCCTGGAATAGATACACAAGCCGCCTAGGCCTTTTTCTCTGTAATCTGATCTCTTAGAGAAACCCACCTTGGTCCTCGGACTAGGTTTTTCACTCTTGAGGGTACGTAAGGGGGAAAGACACTTTCTTTCCGAACCTTTACCCACCTCCCTCTCGCTAACGGATTGTAGCCGGTTTCAAGGCGATAGGCGGCTTTTCCTGCTCCACCCCCCGTTGTCTTGCGTCCACCAGCACGCAAATTTTCATGGCAATTGGAGATCCCTCTGATGTTCCAAGCCCACACATACCTGTACGCTGTATCGTTTGACACCCTCCCCCTTTGTGATTCTAAGAAAGTGTGTGTTGTACCCACGAGTATGCGCCTTTCCTTTCTTCCTTAATTCGGCGGTTCTGAGCTCAACCCATTCCTGTCGTTCACCCCTTTTTTCCCCGTGTTTTTGTGAGGGGCCTCTCTCCCTCCCGACCCTCTCTTTGCTCCTTTCCATAAACTAGGGTATCCAAATTAGGGCAAAGAGCACATTTCTTTGTGGCAAGATGACAAACTTTTCTCATTCCTCTCTCTCAGACACTTTTGCTGCATCTGTCATGGAATGAGTACGTCCTTTCCCTTTGTTTTATTCCCGCTAGGTCGTTGACGGGCCCCTATAATCTCCGGTTCTGATGCCACGGCCCCACTTGCTAGCTAGAGCCGACACCACCCTGTTTTTTCAAATGGGGCTTCTTTTCCTGATCGGCTTTCGACAAGTGAGGGACTATTTTCCCTCCGCACTCGTTTCTTTTCGTTGCCCCTTCATCCTGCGAATAGTCCTTTGTGTTCCAATCCTACCGTTGTGTTCTTGCCTCTCTGACTCGCTCCCCTTCCCTTGCGAAGAACTATTCCCCTAGGGCGGGGGGTTTTCCCCCCCTGTACTCGCCAGCTTCTAGGTCACTTTCCCCCCCCCAGACCACCAGTCTACCAGGGCTGACTCATAGGATGGCACGTGTAGTTCCGAAGATTCCTTCCTTCTTGTATGAGAAAGCCCCCTCCTCGGCCCTCTTGCGTCCTTGCTTTCTTTTTCCCCCGAAGAGGAACCTAAGAGAAGGTAGCTCTGCTTGCCCCCCCTTCCCCCCTGATCTACGTTCAGTACTCTCTAGGCGGCAACACCCGGATTTCTCTTGGTCGAAGTCTATTTTTTAGATTTCTTGCTCCTAAAGGCGTGGAGGTGGGGACTCGCTCCCACAACCCCCCCCTTCCTCACCTCCAGTCTCTCTTTTTCCAAGTTCTCTCCGTTTCTATAGATCTCCGAAAGTCCAGTACGACCGTTTTTGGGTCTGTCCAAAAGGGTGACAGTGCCATCCCCCTCCACATTGTATCAGTGCATGTTTTCACGTCCCTCGTTCCCCTTCCCTGCTCCCCTGAACCCCCGTTGCGTCGTTTCTAAACTTTCGGTGGCGCTATGGGGCCCGCCTGTTCCTATTGTGGTCTTTTTCGGGAACCCGACTGGAGCGCTACTCCCGCTGTGGCGGCTGACCAGTCCCACTTCCATATGGCTCCGGGTTCTTTGGTGGTTGACACTGGTTTGGCACATACCTCTTTACGCTTCTTTTCCCCTCCCCGCGTCTTCCCAGAGGACACTCGAAATGCTGAGGGTTTCTTGGCATGTAGGTCGAGTAGCCCTTTTATCCTTCCCAGTTGTGGGGTTTTTTCCACCCAGTGCGGCCGCATCTGTACTTCGTTTTACGATTGCCATCCATCCTCGGCTCTGGACCCCTGTCTTCTCAGTCATTCCCGATCCATGAAGTAGGTCTCTTCTTGCTATAGTTGCGTCTCTTCGAAGGTCATACGATCTCACCCTGCGTCGTCCCCCTTCCGTCACTCAAAGCGTAATTGCCTCATTTGCCGTCTCACCCCTCCGCTAACTCGTTCTGTGAGCCTTTAAAGTTAAAGGCCATGTGCAGTCAGTTCTTCCTTGTATCTATCGTCGGGGTCCGACCCCATTCCCCTCCCTTTTCTTCGGAAATGAAGCTCTTGGCCGACGAAATCTTCGACGAAGGTCGTCTCGCTCATAAGGAGCTTTCTTTCTACTCCCTCGTTCCTTCCCTGGGTGACGGCCTTTTTTCTCAGTAGATTGCGTAGCCCCCGGCGTGGATTTCGCCTGTCCCCCTCTCCGAAGCCCCCCCCCTTGTCTTTCTTATAGGAGAGGACTTTCTGCACGGTGAAGTCTTCTCCCCGATTTTGAACATCAACCGGCACCGTTTCCCCGCTGAGTTTTTGTTGCCGTTGATCGAGCTTTCCCCGTCAAACCCCTTTCTTTTGCGAATACCGTTCGAGGGTTCTTTTCTAGTCTCCTCCCACCCCGGAAAAGAATGTTCGTTTTGAAGAGCTCCGTCTCAAAGAGCGCGCGGCCCCCCCTGCCTCCTCCCCTGCACCCAACCCTTTCCGGAGTCTCTGAAAAGGAGCGTAATGCCTCCCCTGTCGGCCCGCTGGCTCCCTCTTCCTGCGGGGGCTAATTCCTCTTTTATCCCCTCGTTTCTGTTCTTGTTCTCTAGACCTGCCTTTTCCCCCCCCATCTGTCCCGTAGAGGGGGGACGGTTGAAAGAAGGTTTCCGGGATCCTCGGGCACGTCTGGATTTTTCTTCTTGCAGCTGGTCCTAGGGGATCTGAGAGTACTCGACGGTCCTTACTGCGGGTCGGTGGTCTGGCACTGGCGCGCCGCCCTCTTTCCTCACACGTGGGGTCCGGTCCTCCAAACTTGCACCCTGTGTGACGACCCAACTAGATCATCTTGTGTAAAACTCTCGACCCCTCCTTTTTTGCCCGGTGTTCGCGGGTCGCCGCCAACCGTCTAATCGATATCAGAACAGCCCGGGGGGTGTCTTCGGAATTCTACCTCTGACCACAGCTAGACTCCGTCCGAACCCCTAACAAGTAAGCAAGAAAGCCTTTCTTCCCCTCTCTCCTTACACATGAGGCCGCCCCGGTCGCGGAAATCCTCGGGGAATCGTTCCCAAGTCCCCCCTCTTCATTCTTTCTTCCTGCTCCAATCAAATACACAGCTCAATCCTGCCAACAGGACCCTTGTCCAATATCACCCTTCATTAGAGAGTGTTTATCTCTAGTCGTTCACGTTCCAGGGCCTCCTCTCAGTTGGGTTCCAGGCTCCTCCAGTCGCTCTCCCTTACACCGGTCACCCCGAGCCGTCCGCCGGACGCCCTTCCGTATGTACTTAACTTGCCTACTGTTGCTGATCGCCCCGATTGAGATCGCCCTTCCCTCCTCTTCAAAAGCAGAAATGTTGTTGCACACCCCCAACCCCTTTCAGCTGCATCGGCGGCACTGGCCTCAATCCTACCCTACTTGACACACATGGTACGGACACACAGCCGCCAGTTTCCGAGGTGACTCCCCCGAGCCACGATCTCTCTGCCCCAGGTACCTGAGATGCACCCCCCACAAGCCTGGGGTTTCAACACTGACCCCCTCAGCCTTTCATGGCGTACCTTCCCGAGGCACCCGCCCCCCACCGCTCAAACGACCCTTTATGCGCTAAGTGTTCTCCCTTCCGCACGTCTCTTCTCCAGGCGATCGGGATCCTCCAGGTCCCTGCTCGATCCTTCCCCCCCCTCTCTAAAAAGTCAACTCCCAAACCCCCAGGCGGGATCCCCTTCGTGCCCTCTGTCGCTCCTCTATACTATGGTATCAGGTTTTTCAGGGAAATTCACCTTCCCCTACATCCCCCTCTCCCCAACTGTTTGCTCCCCCCGTTACCGGAGCGGAGCCTCTGTTAAAAACATTACGTAGTCCCCTTCGGGCTTTTCTTCTGCTCCCCTACGAATGCACTCCCCTCACCGGCCTGGTCGTACAGTATACTCGTTTCGCCCCCTATCTTTCCCTTCGGAATTCTCCATGGGAGCTGCCCCCTCACGTACACTGGACTTTCCTGCTGATATTAGTCCTCTCTTGTTCGAGACCTTTCTGCGGCTTCTAAGCCCCCTCTATGCGTCCCCCTCCCCTCGGTTTGATCCCTGGTCATCACCCTGAGGGTTTTTTCTTTGCTCGGTGGCCCCCCATGGTCCCCCACTGCAGTTCCTTTCCTGCCTTCAGATTTCTAGTCACTGAGCACGGTACCTGTTCGTGATCCTTTTCTCCTCCCTCCGTTTTTTCTTTTCTTATGTCCCCCCAGTTTTCACTTAGGAGGCGGACTGTCACTTCGGGATAGTGCGGTGTTCCCCGGGGGTCAACTCCCTTCCAGCGGTACTCCCCCGCCCCAGTGGGTGATAAGTGTGATCACCTCTCTCCTTGGTGCGATCTTGACTCCCGTCCTGCAGTAAATATCACCTTGGAGCCCCCTGCGAGTCTGAAGAGCACTGCTCCACGGTTTCATTCCTTCATCTTTTCGCCTGCGGCCCCCGATGGGCGCGTTGAAGTTGAAGATACCTTTTCTCTGTATTGCTACCTTGCCCTCCCCTCCTGTGAGCCACCCCCCCGCTCCGTTCCTCGCTGACACCCGGAAGGTTTTTTCCCTTGTCGTCCCCAGCACCCATCCTAGCATCCTGAGTAGCCCTGGGAGGTTCCCTTCCGGGTGCAAGTTCCCGCCCTAGAATGCACATCACCCTCTCCCTGCTTCACCTCTTGGATTCCCCGCCGTCTAAAAAGTTTTTCGGTGAATGTGTCGACCGCTCCTCTCCTCCTCCGAGTCCTCGTGTAATCGCCAAAGGACGCTGGAGCACCACGGGTTGAGCTTCGCCTGTGGGGGCGACCATTGATCTTGCGTCGGTCCTTTCGAGGTGTAAGAAATTGAATCTTCCCTCCTGTGTCAGCCCCCCCGTACCTCCCCCAGGGCCTTTGCTCGGATAATGTACGTTCCCTGATTCCCCCCCCGTTGCGTCGGGCCTTTAGGTTCTCCCCGGGGTGTTTTAGTAGGCCGTGAGGTCTCTCGTCCTACTTCCCCATTTTTTCTGAAAAAAGTGATGATGGGCTCCTGTTCTTGGGACCCCGAGCCCTCCCCCCCTGCCTTAAGCTTCCCCCCCACTTCCTTGGAATTATATGCACGATTCGTGGAAGTATCTTCCCTCTCCCTCGTAGGATCGTAGAGGATGTTCGCCTTATTTTCCCAGCCCGCCTTCTCCTCGTCCGAAAACCTAGTCCTTGGTGAAGGCCGTCAATCGACGTCGCTCTCCACCTCTCCGTCTTGTTCGATTCCTTTCCGTATTGTCCTTTCCGTTGGCCCCGGACCCCCGTTTTGCTTAATCGTTGGCCTCGATCCCCTTCCCTCCATGTCGCTTGTGGAGCCATTCACATGCCCGCTTCCTCCTACTCAACCACCTGCCGAAGCCTCGAGTATCCCCGAAGAGGGCTGCTCCCCCCTTCGGGAAGTTTTTCTTCCGTCTTTTTTTCCTCAGGTCGAACCTTCTCTTCTCTCCTTTCCCCGCGCTGCCTCCTGAAAAAAAACCTCTTCTGTTCTGATATTTCGAAGGCTCCATTTCTCCTTTGCTACCCAAATCCTCAGGGCCAGCCCGTCGAGATCGTTGCCCACCGTGATAGAGTTCTTCTCAAACAGAAGTTACGGTTGGCTCCCCCGTTAACTCCGGCACCTGTGCTCCCTTACTCCGTTAAAAAAAACAGGACCCCGCTGTCCTGTCCGGCGTGTCCCCATTGCTCCCCCCCGGTGTCGTCCTCGGAGAAGAAAAGAAGCCTTGCCCGAGGATACTTTCCCCCTTGCGTTCACAGCCTTCCTTCGTGTTTCTTGTCCTTTCGTTTGTCTTCCCCCTCCTCCTACGTTTTTTTTCTTTCTCTGAGAGATGAGCCCTCTTCTGGACGAGGCCAGAGTTTCTTGTGTGAGGGATTGAACCTGTTTTTCTCAATCACCTTGTCGTTCGTCACCCTTTTGGATGGTTTCCCTAGCAGTGGAGCCCGAGAGAGGAAGGACACCCCAGTTGTGTGGTGCCTGTCTCGGCCTAACCCCCTGAATAATTTCCTCACGGAGGGCTCCCTGTAAGTATTACCCTCTCCCCCTAACTTCTTTCCACCCGACCCTCCGTTCGGTGACTTCCTTCGCGGGGGTCTTTTCACTGGCACCGACGCACCCGCCATCCCCCGCAATTGGTCTTTTTCTAGGAAGGCCTCCCCCGGTAAACGCAGCTTCCCCCTTCATTTCGACGCTGCCCCTCCTCCATTCTTTTCCCCCTCCCCAGAATTCGATTTAGTTCTTGCTCTTCTCGATCCCCCCTTTCCTTCGCCAAGGTACTGTCCATAACCATTGCCTATTTTCCATTTCGAATTTGCACAAGGTACGATGCCCCGCTTCTCGTCAACCCCTCTACAAATCTTTTGCAATCTCCCCCTGGCCATACTTTATTGTCCAGGAGCCTTAGCTCGTTTTCCTCCGGACAGAATTTCTTCACAAGTCCGATTAAGGTTTCCATGCAGTCCGTTAGACAAATTAACCCCCGGGAGACCCACCGTCTTACGCCTAAAGAGAACGCCTTCCTTGCCTCCCCCTTGCAGATGGCTTCAAAGAACGTGTCATGGTATCTCCCCCGCCGAAGCCCTTTCAATCCGCCCACCATCCAGAACTCTTCCCCTAGCCTTTTTCTCTCCAACCCGTGGTATACGGAGAATACTTCCCCTACGACTGCCCCTACAGGCATGGTCCCCGGGAGAGGGGACTCTGATCACCCTCCCGAGCGCAATGTAAAGTCAGCCTTACTCGTGTCCGTCCATGTCCGTCGGTTCACCTTGTTCCCCCTTTTATGAAATCCTAAACCCCTCCCCCCACCCTACCGACTCTGCTAGAAGAAAACCCAGGATTTTCATAGCACCCGGCTCCCTACAGTGCCTTACTTCCGCTCCACCCTCCCTAGTTGTGCCCTTGAACTAAAGTCTCCCCACCAGTGTCCCGAACCAGGTTCTGTCCCTTGCGTATCCACTGCAGCTTCTAACTCTGTGTGATGGTAAGTTTGTTCTCTCCTTCACACGGGTGGTTGACCCTCCCCCTTTGATGGTTTCCCGGAGGATGAGAACCGTGACCCCCCATTAATGCTGTTCCCCCCCTGTATCGTGTTTTCATCTCTTCCCCCCCACTCGTACCTTCTTTTTACCAAGTAAATCCACCCTGGTATCTTCAACCCCTGCTACATAGGGATGGTTCGTTCTTTCTGATGACCCGTAATCTCTCCCGGTTCCGTGTTTAAATGATCTTCCCCCTTAGTGGTTAGCCCTTTGTCTGGATTTTCTCGACATCCTGCTCACTGCCAATCTGCTTTATTCCCCTGGTAATACCCCTGGGCTCTCCCCTGTTTTCATGAGATTTACTTTTACCCGCTTTCCCGGGTCCTTCAGATTCCCCCTGAAAGTTTCTAAGGACACCCTCTCCAGGGAACATTTCTTTGTCCCCTCTCGTTTGTCATACCTCCTGTTGTTGCCCATGTCCGCCCATTTATTCTTCCGGCGAGAACCGTTCTCCGTTGCGGCTCTTTCCCGCTGTCTCGGCTTTTGGACCCCCTCTTCCCCCGCCCCGTTTCAGCCCTGGTGACTACATCGGGGTCTCCTCCGGGTAGGGCGCTCAGCCGGTTCATCCCCTTCCTCCCGACTGAGGTCCTATTCATCTCCCCTCCCGATCATTGACGGTCCTCCGTAGCTCCTTGCCACATCCCGATTTCCTCTTTCCCTCTCTAAAGACTCTCTCGTCCGGTTCTTTTCTCTAGATGCAACCCCACCCCGATCCGATCTCCTTTTCCTTACGGACAATTTCTCGTGTTTACCCCTCTGCCTCATTACGATACACCCTCCGGTAGCCGTTTATTTCGTGACACTCTTCTTGAAGTGCACGTGCCCTGATACCCCCTCCCCTTATATCTTTTCTCCCTTGCCACATAAGACGTGGCCTTTTCGTGCTCTGGTCCGCTCTTGATTGGACGCCTGCAAAGTCTCTGTTCCTTCTCTAGGTAAGACCCGCCGGGCCTCTTCACCTCGCGGATAGGTCACCTCTCTGCGGCGTCGTGGTTCTTGGTGCGGTCCAAAGGTTTTAACAGGAGAACAGGGATGAAAAAGGCACCTTTAACTCGGACGTTAGTCATTCTCCTTAGACCGTCTCAGGAAGGGGACTGCCGGTAGAGTCGTAGGCCTATGTTCCCCCCCACTGGCCACTGCTGCTGTGTCTCATGCTGGATGGGCGATGCCCTTCCCGGCGATCAGCACGCAACTCTCTTCTCTCCTCTCTCTTCCTCTTTTGACCTTCCTCTGTAGTTTGCCCTTAGGTGAAGTTTTACGATAGATCTATGACGCTGATCGCCGCCAAAGTCTTCCTTTTTTTGAGTCATTGACTCTCTATCCCCCTCGTAATAGCCGGTTCTTCGCCGTTAATTATTGTGCAGGTTTTTCCTCGCTGGACTCTCCGAGGAATGGGTCCCCATCAGCCGTTGGAATACGCCTGTTCAGTCCTAGACAGTCCTAGTTGGACCTCATCACCTTCCGACTGACCTTTCCCCCGTTTGTCGTATATCTTCTTCATTTTCTACTCTTTTAAGACATAGGTTTGTAGTCTGGGCTTCTGCCCCCTTCCGTTAGAAAGGTAGTCTCCCTTGACTTGTCCTTGAATATGAGGCCTCACTCCCCCTGGCTTTCGAGGCTTTCGGTGACGGTGGCCTCAAATTCAGCACAGCTTTAGTGTCGAGCTTGTGTCCCCTTTCTATTCTCCTTTGTGTTTTCCGACTTCCGGTTGAATAAGTTCCCGACAGGAGTTTTTCCGTTTGAGGCCAGCGCCCGTCCCCCCCCGCCTTTTCCACCCTCCTCCGGGAAGAGTCTCTCGGCATCCACATTTCTTTTCCACCCAGATTTGGACGCCCTTGCCCCGTCGCCCGCCACAGATTGGCTCCCTGGCCCCCTTCAAGCCAGTCCCTCCCTAGTACAAGATGGCCTCCTCCAGCTGGCGGGGGCTCATAACTCTCTTCCTCCGTTGTTTTTGTTTGTCGATTCTGCTCCCCTCCCAGCTGGACGTCCCCGGTTTCTTCCTGTCTTTGGCACGCCTTTCTCAAGGGACCCCCTCGGGCAAGCTTTTTCCTCCCTTTTCCCCCGGCGCTTGATGCGTTCTTTCTTTCCCCGCTCCTCGTTCTGTCCCCGTCCGTTTCTTCTGTGGAAAAGCCTTTCTGTGTTGGGGCCGGTTTTCGTGACACCTTTCAAGGTCACGGAGTCTGAAGACGTCGTGTACAGCCACCGATCAACTGGGGGTTTAACCCCCTCCTGTACAAGGACGTCGCGTTGGTCGCGGGTTAAGAAGTCCCTGAAAAGAGCCCTTTCTATCAGGACATGCTTTGTGCCAGCCGGCAACGCCTTCCCGACCATTCTCATGCGGCCCCTCCCCGGCATTCCAGTAAGTTCTCTTCGCCTTTCGGATCCCTCTGCTATACGAAAACTGCCCTTCCCTCCGGTCTTCGTACTGACCACTTTTTTCTGTACCCCACGTCGACCTTCTCGAAGACTCATGTGTACAACCGGCCCCCCCAGCCCCTCCGCCCAGGCCACATGATCCCAATACCTCAAGGAGCGCCCCCGGCCCCTCAAGCTCGGTGGTTCTCTCGTCTACTTCTCGTGTCCGGTCCCTTGTCGGGAGATGACTCTCCACTGTCGCTGGATACACCTCCTCCCCTACCACCGAGACCGTCTTCAAGGCCGACCTTGCCTATGACCTCCTCCAAGACGTTCTTCGTTGCGTCTTCGAACCCCGGGCATCGGCCCCCAACGCCTGCGAAAAGCAGACCATGGTGTGGCACCCCCCCATGCTTTTTTATACGTTGTGGTCCTACTGCCTCGACCTCCCGAAAATGCCTCCCCCGGAGATATTCCTTCTCTTATCAGAGGGCCGGCATGTACCTTGTCCGAGGAATAGGGTGGCTTCAAGAGTTACTCCCCCCGTCACCCCCCATCAAAAGACCGTTCGAAGCCCGTCTGGTATCCCCTCCCTCTCATGCGTCTTGTCCCCGCTCCCCTGCGCCTCCGAAGGCTTTTCAAGAGCGTAAACCAGTCCCTCAAGGTTCATCCTTCCTATTCTCCCCCGTTTAACCCACGTTCCTCAGGGTCTCGTTCCGTGCACTGCACTTGTTGGACCGAAAAGCACGCTTCCGTTCTTCCTTCGTACTTCTTTCTGAGCGTCGTGACAAATTCTCTTCTCACCATAGTCTCCCTTGTTGGGGCCCCCATAACCGGACTTGTCTACGTACCTCCCCAAGGGGCCAACACTTCGACCCCCCTTCTTTTCCATCCCTGGGCTGGTTTCGCAGGCTCTGTCCCAAGGAGGCTCTGGAAGGTGCCGCCCGCCCCCCTGACTCTATTCTTGTTCGCTCGTTTTCTCATCGAATTGTCCTCACAACCTCCATGCCGAGGTTCCTAACATGGTCCTCCAGGGGCTTACCTCTCTTTTCTGCTGCTGGTCCGGACACCGGTTCCCCCGCATCTCCGCAGTTTCCGCAAGACTTGAACTGTTCTGCGATATCCTCCTCGCGTTGTTGTGGTGTGTTTTGATATCCCGGTTTCTTCGGTCTCCCCTCCGTGCGGGGGAAACCTGGTACCAGCGTTTGTCTCTGGCAAGTTTTCCCCGAGGTGAACAACATCAGTCCCCTTCCTGATGACTTTCCTGGGCTTCTTCCTTAGGTGGGGTTGAGACCTCCTTTAGATGTTTCTTACCCCTCCCACCTAACACGAATCGGAAGAAGAGCAGGGTCTCCTTCCAATGCTACCTTGCGGCACTCTCCCTTCCCCTCCTCTTCCCTCTGGTTTTGTTTTTTTTTGAGATCGAGGTGGTTTGTACGTTCTTCCCCGTTTCGAGGGAGGGATTTAGCAATACCCATCAGGAAGCTCACGGTTCCGCTCCGGCAAGAAAGTATCTTCCCATCGCCGGTAGTTCTTCTTTCTGTACAAACGGGTCGCACGCTTTCCCGTAGCAGTTTCCGGCACTTCCAGCTCTGACCCGCCGTGGCAAGTGCCCCGTATTTCTCTCCATGTCGGGCCGCTGCAAGAGAGCGGGGCTTTTCTCGGGGGACCTATTTCCTGGGAGGCCGCTCTGGAGGCCTCCTCCGAGGCGGCGACAGATCGGGCGTTGGAGTCGGTGTCTGTTGGCGTGCCCTTTTGCCACCGTTGGCTCCTCCTCCCCCCTTCCTTCTCGCTCGGAAGGTACTAGAGGCCCCTAGACCCTCTGCGGCCATGGGCATGCCGTCTTAGGCCGTCAGCTAGCCCTCCTTTGGCCCCCCCCCCTTTTGCTGTCCTTTACTGCTGGATGAGGGGTTATGCCCTTAACAATCTTCGATCCGAAAGACCCCCTTTTCCGTCTCCCCCTCACGTCTGTCTCCAAGTAGCTTTTCTAGGGTCTGTGGCTCTGTGCGCCGTATCTCTATACGCTGCTTGATGGTTCTCCTCCAACGGCTCCTTACGGACGTCTTGGTTTCCCGAGAGATCCAACGTTCCCTCCCTGTGTTGCTTCTTAAAGTATTGGACGTTCTTCGACTGGATTTGACAGCTTGGTTCCTCGAATCCTTCCTCACTGGTGCGTTCTTCACAGGGCCATTTACATCGGAAATTGTCCCCGAGTCCCTTTCCCTCCTGGGTCCCTAGTGTAGTTCGCTAAGGAGCCTTCTACGACTGGGTGGGGATTCTTCTTGTGGTACGGCCCCTTTCTTCCTATTGCTCGGTTGAACTTTAGATCAGAACTCCCCCCCAAAATGTCCTCTAGGAGAGGCTTCCCAATTTGTGAGTGCGAAACAGCCCCGGCAAAGGGCCGTTTTTAGGGTCAGTCCCCCCGTGATAGAGGGCTTATTTCCCTAATGCCCTCCGTCCCCAAGGACAGGAGTCCCCCCATTCTTCCACTTCAGCAATCCACCGTGCAACCCCAACTTCCCTCCATGTTACAAAGGAGCCTTCCCGCTCGAACTCCTCACGGGCCCAGCTGTGGAAGCTTCCCCTTTTCCACCGACGTAAACCATTCATATTCCCACGGCCGCCCCCGCTCTTTTCTCGGCCAGCTGTCGTGCTAATATATATAGGTTCACCCCTACCTCCTTCCTCTGATGTAGAAAAAGCGTATGTCAAGATTCCCTTTCTCGAGAGGCTTTTCTGTAACGCGGTTCCCTAATAGGGAACGGGTGTTCGGTGGGAGTGCTCCCGGAACTTCTCCCCTTTTTGGGCCCCAGAGAGTTGCTCTCCCACTCTCGCAGGAGATGCCCCAAGAGTCGGGCCCCTGGTGTCGGAACTCGTCTGCGTCTGGCACTCAAAACTCTCCCCTGGATTTTATTCGCCCGACCTTTGAAGAACCAAAATACGGTGGGAAACACCCCCCAGGGTCCCCTTGGGCTTTTTTCTGGGGGAGCCGAAGGAAACGACCCTCTTTCCTCTCCTCACTAAAGTTATTTCGTCTTTCGTCACGTTTTTCAACGCACGTGCTCTGCCCAGTTCGATGCGGCCCGACACGGACGTCCCCTTCCGACTCCCCCAAGTTTTTTCCTCCTTCTTTTCCGCTTCGTTTCCTCGGCTCCTTCGTCAGGCCATCCCGTTTTTCTTAGATGTTTTTCTTACGGGACCCCTTTCGTTCCCCCCTCTTCCCCGCCCGGCGCCGCCACCCCAACGTTACAACCCCTTGGAAAGCTTCCTGACGCTATAGTCGGTGTTTCCTCTGCCCTCTCGGTCCCCCCCCGAGTGGCGGCGAGACGGCGACCCCCCAGTTCGATCTCCCCCCCGCACCTCAGGGCTACCCCTCAAGGATTTTCCAGCATTCGACCCTGAGATGAAGTCCCCGAACGCTCCTCTTCGTGCGGATTAGCGGCTTGATTCATCGTCCGCCGGAAGGGTTCGTGTTGGCAACCACACTTTGGCGTCCCCCCCTCTACAGACGAACAGATTGAAACTTTCCTCCAACGCCTGACCTCCCTACATTAAGAGCCAGGTAATGGGTTCTTCTTCTTGGGTGCCTTCGCCTTCTCTCCCAAACCCCTGCCCGCCTGCACCACAAAGACGCAAAGCCGACTTATTCTCCGATAATTCTCCCTCGTTCTTCACTCGCTAAAGGCCCCGTCCTTCCACCAGCGCCTCTTGCACTCCTCAACTCCATCCCCAAAAGGGTTCCTCCAAAGGAGGATCCCGTGGCAATTTCCAACTGTCTCCCCCCCCTTTCCCCGTTTTTTTCTCTGAAACCTCCCCAAAGGTCCTTTGAGATGTCTCCACCCTCGCGGATTCTTGCCTTCTCCCCCATTCTTTCCGTCGGGATCGTGTTCTCTCATCTATGCCTCCCCCCCCGGAATGGCGTCACGCCCCCTTCTTGGATCTCACCTCCCCCACGTCTTTTTGGCTCTTCGCATACTTCGATGACCGCCCCTTCTCGCATTTTCCTTCTCTGCTGGACGCTATCGTCATTTTCTCGTCTTTCTTTTCCTTCTCCTAAAAATCCACGGAAGAAAGAGTGTTTGCCCACCCTGGTAATCACTCCTTTGTTCATTCTTCGGCTTTCCCTACAGGGCACCCCCCCCGCACGTGAAGTTTATTCGCCGGCACGTCTGCCACCTGTTCCCGGACGATTCTCTCCTCCTTCCGTTTGTTTAAGAGACCCCCGAAAAGGTAAAGTCCGGACGAAGAATTTTTTGGAATCGGGCGTTTCCCCCTTCTCCCCGGTGTCTTTCCCTAGAAACAAACATTCACCTGGGGAGACAAGTGGTGATCACTCGGGATGTTTCC
>Ga0179593_1712658_pt1 | contig 15176 bp, 33 predicted proteins | sample CZODoug2_1_08_16_FD_185931 | JGI IMG/M metagenome (GOLD analysis project Ga0179593, IMG submission 185931) | Vadose zone soil fungal communities from Angelo Coast Range Reserve, California, USA - CZODoug2_1_08_16fungal (PacBio error correction) | ecosystem: Environmental > Terrestrial > Soil >... | reverse complement strand
ACAAGAGTGCAACAGACCCCCCTTTTTTTTTCTTTTCCCTTTGGTACCATCAGAAAAGACCCCTTCCTTCTTTCCTTTTTTTTCAAGCGAGGTGCCGCGTGTCCCTCTAAACCCCTTTTTACAATTAATTATTAGTGCAATCTTTTCAGTCCCTCTCCCCCCCCCCAACCCCCCTTTTTTCTTCCCCTTCCTCTTTTTTCCCCCCCCCCGGGTTTAAACAGGAAGAGCGAGTAACGACACAATTTTCTTTTTCCCCCCCCCCCTTTTTTTTCCCCCCCCCCATAGTGTGACTCCCTGTCAATTCTGTATTGTTCTTTAATGTAGCATTGAAGGATAAAACAAGTTTCTCCTTTTCTTCCTTTTCCTATTGCCTTCAGGCTTTTTTTTTCCCCCTTTCCCCGTTAATCGGAGGATATCGGTGGGTCCCCGTCGGTTGTTTTTTTTTCCTCACCGCCAAACCGCGGTGACTTTTCCTTCCCCTTCCGAGGGCATTCCCCTCCCCCCCCCTTTTTTTTTCCCGCCCCCCGATTAACCACAAATGCCCGCACCTTGTCCTCCCTCCCCACGTTTTTTCCCTTTCCTCCCCCCCTTTTTTTCTTTTCTGTTCCTGTTTCGTGTCGCGGTGGGAAAAATAATACTCCCTGGCATCCCCTTTTTTCCCATTTGGTTTTGTCCCCCTGGGCACTGACTTCAAGCCCCTTTTTCTCTTTTTTCCCGGGTTTTTCTTTTCCTCTTTTTTCCCCCCTCTTTCGCACGACTTTTGGATGGGCCTGTTCACGGCGCAGTGGCCTTCCTCTGGCCGTCTCCCCTCGTTTTTTAAAAGGCGCGACCCAAAAACAACTTTTACGAACCAAACCTTCCCTCCTTTTTTTTTTTTGAATCCTCTTCTTTTTCCCCTTCCCCCCAACCTTTCCCAGGGAAGGGGAAAATCGGGCCCCCTTCCTCTTTTTTCTATAACTGCCCACATTTGTCCCCCCCCCTTTTTTTTTTTTCATTATGGATTGAGGATACACAGGTTGAGGGTGCTTTTTCTTTCCAAAATTCTTTTTAACATCCCTTTTTTGCCTGGTCCCGGATTGTTTTTAATATCACCTGGGATTTTCCCCCCCCCCCCTTCCCTCGGGTTTCTTTTCTTCCTTTTCCCTTTTCCTTTTTTCCTGCCATTTCCATTAGTGTGGAGGAACAACGGGGAATTCTCCCCCCCCTTCCTTTTTCCTAAATCATAATTACCTGCCTTCCCGTTTTCTTTTTTTACCCGAGATCCCCACCCCCCCCCATTTCCTTCCCCCTCCCCACTGTTGGCGCAAAAATAATGAAGCTTGAGACGCTTTTCTTTTTTTTTTCCCCCCTTTTCCCCCCCCTTTTACTCTCTTTTTTTTTTTTTCTTTCCTTTCGTTCCCCCTTTGTGACCAAGGATCACAAATCCTTTTTTCCCTTTTTCTTTTTTTAGTTCCCCTCCCTCCCGCATTTCCCCCCGCCGATAGCATTTGACAGCTTCCCCCCCCAGCCCTTTTTCCTTCTCCGGAGTGTTTTCTGAGAGCTAAAAAGGGCGGTGAAACCTGGGAGGCTTCTTTTCCTTTTTTTCCCTCCAAGGCCCCCCTCTCTTCCCCTTTCCTCTCCCCACCCATTTACATGACCGTTTCGGGCGGTCAAGAAAACTTTGTTTTCCCCCCTCTCCCCCTCTCTGTTATCCCTCCCCCTGGTCTCCTTTTTTTCGCGGATTTGTGCGGTTGGCCTGTGGCATTTTACGACTCTTTCCTCCCTTTTTCATCTTCCCCCCCTTACAGTTACAAACCTTGATTTTGCTGGTGGGAATTAAAAAATAAGGAATTGCTTTTCCCCCCCCCCCCCTCCCCCCCCCAGGGGATATGTCTATACCATTTTTTTCCATCGGACACACTATCCATTCAGACCAAAAAGCCTTTTCCCTCCCCCCGTAGCCCTAAACTTTTCCCCCCTTTTCTCTCTGCTTCTCATTGACGTGAACAGGAGGGGGGACACCCCCCTTCCTCTTGAACTCCCCCCCTGGCTCCCCTTGCCGTCCCAGGAATAATGGATCGTCAACAAACTTTTTCCCCCCTTTTCTTTTAGCCCCCCCATTTCCCCCCCCCCACTTTTTCCTTTTTTGGGCGGATTGGAAGCAATTTAGGCAATTTTCTCCCTTCGTTGGAATTGAATCCCGCCTCCCTCCCTTTTTTGTTACGGTTATCCATTCCCTTTCTTTGGCCCTTACTTCAAAGGAAAAAGGAGCGGGCTGAGAGGACCTTTTTTCCCTTTTTTTTTTCCGCTTTTTCAACCTCCTTACACCTTCTTTTTCCACATTTTCAGTTCACGCAATACGTGTACGTGCAGAGGCAGATTTCTGCCAAACTCCCCCTTCCCCCTTTCCCCCCCCCCTATGTCTTGCCACAACGTCCTCCTTTTTTCCCCCCCCCCCCTGAAGTTATGAACCCCGGGCGAGACCCTTTTTTCCTTTTCCCAGCTTCTTTGTCTTCTTTTTTTATTCGTTGGGCAGGAAGAGCGGAAATGGACATCTTTGTTCTCTTTTCCTTTTTTTCCTGCTTTGCAAATCTTCCTTTCCCTCTCCCCCTTTTTTTTTTTTTTTTTACACTCGTTGGAAAAAATGAAGGGAAGGGACAGAGTTTTGACCAGCCTTTTTTCCGCGAACCCCTGCTCTGCCGGCCCCCTCCTTTTTTTTTTCATTTTTCTTCAAACGGGCGCAGAAGAAGGAGAGGGAGAGGGGACTACCTACGCAGTTGTTGTTTTTTTTCCCCCCTGGTATACTTTTGTCTGTGTCGTCCCTTTTTTTTTATTTTTTTTACTGGGTTGACCCGATGTCAATCACGCGGGCCCCCCCCCCCCTTTTTTTTTCCTGTCGGTGGCTTCCCCCCCAACCTCTGACATGGGATTAAGTTTTCCCTCAGTAAACACAAATTCCCCCTTTTTTTCCCTTTTTCCCCAAACTTCTCGTTCCGCGTTGTTCCTTTTTTTCCCCTATACCCAAAAGAATTGTTTCTTGCAGCTCGTCTTCCCCCCACCGCTTCCCCCCGAAAGCTCAGGCGCAACGACAAGCTGGTAACCTGTCTGGGATTAACCCCCCCCTTTCCCTTTTTTTTTTTCTTTTTTCCCCCCCCCTAACCTTTTTTTTGTCTGCTGCCGAGAATGACATCAACTTGCGACAGCGTGCTGTTGAGGTTGCAGCCCCCCCCTTCTTTCCTTTTTCCTCCCCTTACAAGCCTTCTGCCTTTCCCTTATCGTTCCGTTTTTATTTTTTACAATCTTTCCACTGCACAATAGTAGATTGAAATAACTTCAAGTTCCAGCCCCCCTTTCTTCCCCCTCGGTTCTTTTCCCAAGCCTTTCCCTTTGTCAGTTTCCTAATTTGTGAAATAGGATATGTGTGAATAATTACGGTGAAATTCTTTTCCTCCCCTTTTTACACTCGAATTCATTTTTCCTTTTTTCATTAGCGTGCAGTACAACGACCAGCACTTTTTCCCCCCTCCTTTTCCCCCCAATGAGTACCTGCTGGGGTCTTTCCTTTTTTCCTCCAATCTCATGGGGTGGTATAGAGAAGTTGGTGACTTCTTTCCTCTTTTTGCCGCCCATCCCCCCCCCCTTTTTTTTCCCCCCCCAAAAGCAGTGGGTTTTTTTCCCCCCCCCCCCCCTTTTTTTATGAGCCGTCTTCCTCTCTTTTTCGTTTTTTTTCGGGTACAGCATTCTAATGAGTTCTTCTCCCCCCCCCCCAGATGGTTTTATTCCTTTGTTTTTTTTCCCTTTATTCTCTAGAAAAGGGGAGACAGGCCTGGTCTGAAATATGGTGGCTCCTTCTTTTTTTCCTTTTCTCCCCCTCTCCCAACTCTTTCCCCCTTTCTTCTTCGTTGCTGAGTACAGCTTCCAAAAAAAAATTAACGCGTAACACCCTCTTTTCCCTTTTTTTTTTCCCCTTTCACCGTTCTCTGCTCTCTTCCCTGGGGCGCCCCACCAATTTTTTCTTTCGCACCCCGAGAGTGCTGTAACATGTGAGTTATGCACATTACTGTCCCCTCTTGGGTCCTTTTGGTTCACCCCTTTCCCCCCTTTTTTCCCCCTTTTTTTTTCTTTGGTCGCGTGGCAGAAAGATATGTTACAGGGAAGGAGGTCGCTGGTCGTCTTCCCCCTTCCCCCCTTTTCTTTTTTTTTGGGCTGAATTCCGTCCTTCTTTTTTTTTCCCCTCCCCTGATTCCCCAAAAAAAAAACGCCAGCATGAAACCTTTTTTTTCCCTTCTTTTCCCCCCCTCGTGTCTGCCCCTCCTTCCCCTTTATCACAGTTTTCCTTGCTTTCGAATGGATCGGTGATGTTTGTCTCCCCTTTTCCAAGCCACTTTCTAGTTTCCCTTCCTCTCTTTGGCCCCCTTTTTTTGTCTCCCCCACGGATGGGAGCCTTGGCAGGACAAACAAGGCCATGGTCCTTTTTCCCTTTTTTTCCTTTCTTTTACAACTTCCACTTTTTTCCTTTCCTCCTTCTTTTGATTCGTTTTCCCCCCTTGTCTCATCATGGGAGTTACAGAATGTGGGAAGGAAACGTCTTCAAAACCGGTTTTCTCCCTTTTCCCTCCCTTTCCCCAAAAGTTTCTTTGTCCCCTTGTCCCATTTTTTTTCTTCCCCTCTTGCTTTTTTTTTTTTTCCCCCGCTTTTTTTGCCCCTTCTGACTGGTTGAGCACCAGCGTTTGAAATCCTCTTGCTTTCCCCCTCTTTTTCCCTCCTTTCTTTATTCTGTAATTTTTTTTTTTTTTTTCCCCCCGGGCACATACACCTTCTGTTGTTTGCTACGAAGGGGAGTTGACCCAGGGATAAAAAGGAACTCGGCCTTTCCCCTTCCCCCCTTCAGGCCTTTTCGAAAGTTTCCCCCCCCCCCCCTTGGTTTTGATTTTCACGGTTGGAGGAACGCGTAGGCACGCCCCCCCCCCCCCAACTTTCCCTTTTTTTTTTTTTTTTCCTGTTTTTTTTCTGTGACGTTGGTTCCCCCATTCTTTTTCCCTCTGACAAAGCCCCCCGAGTTTTGCCGCCGTATTCACGCCAGGAAGTGTTGAAAATATTTTTTTTTTTGTAGTCCCCCCCCTTTCCCCCTTCTTTTTGCTTAAAACGGTGTTTTTTCCCCCTAGTCTTTCCCCTTTATTTTGCAGCGAGACGTAATTTCTGACAAAAGGGTTTGCTTTCCTCTTCTCTTCCCCCCCTTTCCCCCCCTGAGGATTTTTCCCCGCCAAATTTTTTTTCCTTTTCCTTTTTTTTTTTCCCCCTCCCCTTTTCCCTCTTATCCAAACGTGGTGAGCCTGTGTCCACAATTAAGCCCTCCCTCCGAACCGTATTCATGGCCATTCACCCCTCCTCCCTTTTTATGTTTCTCCTCTCTTTCGGCTGTTTTACACATTAAGTTGCCGGGCAGGCAGCTCAAAATTTTTTTTCCCTTCTTTTTCTTTTTTTTTTTTTTTTTCCTTCTTTTCAATACTCCTGGCCTTCCCCCCTTTCCCCTTCCTTCTTTTTGCCCAAACATTAAAACAAAGTATTTTGTCTTTTCTGATGTTCCCCCTTGTTTTCCCCCCACCCTCTTGGTCTCTCTCGTTCCTGTTCCTCCTCCCTAAGTTTCTTTTTTTTTTTCCCCTTTTTTTTCTTGGCCTTTAGCCGCCCCCCTCTCGGCTGCCACACAGAAACCATTTTTTCTTTTCCTTTTTCTGCCTGGGCTCTGTCACCAGCGAAAACGCGACCAACAGGGGACCCCCCCCCCCCAGGATTAGTTTTTCTTTCTTTTGTGTGCCCCCCCTTTTTTTCGTTTTTGTCCTGGGCGAACCCAGTACAATTTTCAATTATGCTTGCCAATCTTTTTTCCTTCCTCCCCCCCCCCTTTTTTCCCCCCAAAACCCATTTTGATCTGGCTTCTTCCCCCCCCTTTTCCCCCTTAAAAGAGAGATTTTACGACAATTTTTTCTTTTTTTTTTTTCCCTTTTTTTTTTACATGCCCATGAATTACTTTTCTTTTCTTTCCCCCCTTTTTCCCAAAAACTGGTTTCTCCTAATGAATTGGAACGGGTTTTTGATTCCTCCTTTTCCCCCCCCCACAAAATTTGTCTTCTTTTTTTTCCCCTTTTTTTGTTCCCTTCGAAAGTCTGAACGGCAAAACCTTGTGACCCCCTTCCTTTTTTCCAATCATTCCTTTCTCCCCTTTCCTTTTCCCCCCCCTTTCCTTTCTCAACACTTTCACGGCTGGCGTGGAAAATTCGCTTTTTCCCCCCTCCCCCCCAGGGCTTCCTTTTTTTCCCACCCTTCCCCCTGGCCAGCGGAGGGCCAAACACAACACCTTTTTCTTTTTTTCTTTTTCTTTTTCTTTTTTTTGAACTATCAGCTGTGAGTTTCCTTTTCCCCCTTTTCACGGGCGAAGGTGAACCCGTTTAAGCCTGTCCCCCCCCCCTTCCCCCCCTTTTTTTCCCTGCATTTCCTTTTTACCCCCCCTGCGTGCGGTCCACCAAATTACAGATCAAAAACCTTAAATGCTGCTTTTTTTTTTTTTCACTTTCCTCCCCCCCTTTTTTCCCCCTTTCAGGCCCCCAGGGAAGAAGGGGCAAATCCCCTTCTTTTTTTTTTTTCCCCTGTATGGAGTTGTTGGTCCCCTTTTCCACTTTTTTTTTCTGCTTGAATATTGGATTGATTTCCCCTCCCTTTTTTTGAGGAAGTTCCTTCCAACATTCTTGTGTCCCCCCCCCCCTTTTCTCCCCCCTGTGCCTGATTTCTTTCCTATCAAACTGGGATGGGAAATAACACCCCTTTTTCTTCTCCGTTGGAGGGCGGACTCTTCCCCCTTTCCCCCTTTCTTGCCCTCGTGTGGAGGGAAAACAACGGGGGGACCGTTCTTCCCCCCCCCTTCCTCCCCCCCCCCGGTTCCTTTTTCCTTTTGTGGGCGCCAGCAGAGAAAAACAGCAAAGTCCCATTTTCCCCCCTTCCCTTTCCTCTTTTGGAACCTCTTTTTTCCCTTTTTTTTTCTTTTTTTTTTTTCTTTGGTTTTTTTTGGTTTTTTTTTTTGCCCCGGTCGGGAAAAACGGTTTCCAGGCTTGGTGCTTTTTTTTTTTTTTTTTTTTTCTTCTGTTTCGCTCCCCCGACAAGCCTCGACGTACGGGAAAATTCAGACCAAGCCTTTTTTTCTTTTTGCGGTCATCTCCCCTGCCGACCAGCGAACGCCAGGTCAGGAGAAATTTGAGCGGTCTGCGCTCCCCCCCCCCCTTTTTTTTTCCCCCCGGGTTGGAAAGCTTCTTCCTGTGCCCCCCTCCGTTTTTTCTTTTCGGTTACTTGGTGCAGAAACCGAACAAGAAAAAACCACACAACCTTCTTCTCACATAACCGGAAGAAAAAAAAAGAAAGACACCCCCTTTTTTCTTTTTTTTCCAGGTTTTTCTCTTTTTTTTTTGTTTCCCCTTCCCACTCCGTTCTTTAGAAGGCAAGTATTTTTTTTGAACTGACTCCCCCCCTTTTCCCCCCCTCCTGTGGGAAGGATTGCTTTTTCCCCCCCCCCCCGATCCCCCCATTTTTTCCAGCACAGGAGTTTAGATTAAATGGTCCAAGGCCCTTTTTCTTTTCCGAGTCTCCTAACCCCCGCCCTTTTTTTCCTCCTCGGTCCCCCTCCGAATAGCGTAAAACTACCCCAAACGCGCCGTCTCATCGGCCTTTTTTTTTTTTTTCCTCCCACGCTTGTCTGCCTCACCCCCTTCTTTTTTTCTGTTCGTGTCTTCCGAGGATCGGCAAACAAAAGGGAATTGCAGGAGTGTGGCCCCCTTCACGCCACCCCCCCCCAGCTATTTCACGTAAGATTTGTGACGCCGGATTTGATTTATGGCTACTCCTTCTCCCCCTTTTGGGGCCCCCCCTTTTTCCTCATCAAACAGGGGGTTGGAGCCGCGCAAATACTTCTTCCTTTTCTTTTGGTCTTCTCAGGCTGGGCCCGTACTTTCAAAAAGCCACGGGGCTGCTGGCTTTCCTTTTTTTTTTTCTGGGTTACCTTCCCTTTGGTCTTTTTCCGTGTCTCAAGGATACGGTGTATGTCTCTTCCCTCCTTCTCCCGCATCCCCAGGGCCCCGCCCCTTTTTTTTTCCGCGCTTCTGCCTTTCCCACAGAAGGGACTCGCCCAAAACCCGAGTTCTTCCCCCCCCCTTTTGAGTGTTTAATCCCACATGTGCCATTTTCCCCTTTTTTTTTTTTCCTCTTGTGTCATTCGTGTTTGGGACAGACGAAGCGGCCTTTCCCCTTTTCCTTTTTCCCTTTTGAGGATGTCGGGTGCCAAAAATCCCTTCCCCTGACTACTCCTAGCTTTTTTTAACACTTTGGTTTTACACGACGGGAAACTTCTCCCCCCTCCCCCCCCCCTTTCCTTTTTTCCCCAGAATTGGTATCGTCACTCCGGTTTTCTTTAATCTCCCCCCGTTCCGTCCTTCAACGAGCCAGGAGAACGAATATATCTTTTCTCTTTTCCTTTCCTTTCTTTTCCTTTTTTTTTTTTTTCCCTTTAGAGATATAGGTCTTCCTTTTTTTTTTTTTTTTTTTTTTTTTTCTCCCTTGTCCCGTCCCCACATTTTGTTCCGACCTATTCCAAGTTGCCGCTACTGAAATTATGGTGTCAAAACTTTTCTGGACCATGGGCTTTTCCCCTTTTTTTCCCCTTTCTTTCCCCCCCTCCTGTCGTAAGCTCCGGGCAATTTCTCTGTTCCTTTTTTCTTTTTTTTTCCCAACCCTCATTAGTATCCTTGCCAGATCGTGTGCGCAAAAGACCTATAAGCGCCTCTTTAAACCCTCTTCCTTCCCTTTCCCCCCCTCTTTTTTTTTTAAGATTCACTGTCTGGTGTCCTTCCCCCCCCCCTTTTTTTTTCCCCCCAGCTCCTTTGTTGTCCGATTCCCCTTTTCTTTTGAGAACCAGGCTGAGGTTGCAAGAAAATCACTTGCGATGTGTTTTTTCCTTCTTAACCTTGCCGCTTTCATTCCCCCCCCCCCCCCTTTTTTCCCTCTGGCTTCTTCTTTTTTCACTCCTTTGCCCGTCCACGAAAGATTAACATAATAAGAATGATTACCGTGGGCTGTTCCCTTTCCCCTCTTAATCAAAACGATTCCCTTTTTTTTTTTACCACTTCGGCCAACATACCCAGTCCAGAATTATAATTGGTTGCCAACCCCTTTTCCCCTCCCAAGGCCCGCAAAACTTAGTTTTCCCCCTTTTTTCCACTGTTTCTCAGATGAAAAAAAGGTGGTGACCCCCTCCCTTTACGGCCATTCCCTTTTTTCCCTCCCCCTTTTTCCCTTTTTTCTTGTCCACGGCGCGTTTCGCTTGATGTTCGCGCTTTCCTCTCTTCCTCTTTCCACAACCCCCCCCGCTGTTTTTCTTTTTTTTTTCTCCCTCCCTGCTCCCTCCGTGCTTGAAATTTCGAGTGGATACAGGTTGCGTTTGTTGAATTCCCCCCCTTCCCCCCTTTTTATGACAGACCATTTTTTCTTTCCCCCCTTCCCCCCTCTCCCTCTTTCGTTTCGAAGCCCCGGCCACCGCGCTTGGTTCCTCCCCCCCTCCCCCCCTTTTTTTTTTTTTTCCTCACAGGTGTCGCTTCCTCTCCCCTTCTTTCTCCCCCGCCCCCGGTTCTGCGCTGTGCTGAGTTATGCACCCTTCCCCCCCCTTTCCCTTTTTTCTTTTTCCGGTCAGTTCCCCACCCCTTCCCCCCCCCCTTTTTGTTTTCCCCATTTGAACGGCCATTGGAGCGAAAGAAAGCTAATGTTCAGACTTCTTCCCCTTTTTTTTTTTTTCCTGCTATACCAGGCTGGTCTTCCTTCTTCCTCCCTCTTTTTCCGAGATCAACGGAGTCACCAAAAAAAACCGCAGCCTTCCTCCCCCCCTTTTTTCCCTTCTTTTTCCCCAAACCCCCGCTGGCGTGTGCCCCTTCTCCTCGGTCTTTTTAGGTTTAGTGTGTTTCCCTGTGGGCAGAAATGGACGTGATGTTGGGAGTCGCTGGGTTCCCCAACCGTCCCCCCTTCTTTTTCCCGAGGTTTATGTCATTTCTCGTTTTGTGGTACTTCCCCCCCTTTTCTGTAGTTTTTTCGCCCCCCCTTGTCGGCCAACAAAGCATGGAATGGTTCCGTGGAAAGTCCTCCCCTTCCCCCCCCTTCCTGACACCCCGTTGTTACTTCCCTCCCTTTCTTCTTTTTCCCCCCCCCGTTCGGCCTTTTCTCCTGGTCCCGTGGCTGTTCAGAATGTTGGAAAGGAAACGTCTCACACTGTTTTTCTTTTCCTTTCAGCGTTCCCCAAATTCTTTCCCTTTTCCTTTTGGGATTTTTTCCCCCTATCATTATTTCCCCCCTTTCTGCACTGGGTGCGAACCTAGTTTCGTTTTGAAATCCTTCTTTCCCCTTTTTTCCTCCCAGCCCTTTTCAAAGGTTGGTTCGGTACCTTTTTTTTTTCCCCTCAAATTACCTGCGGGGCCGACCCGTGCTTTGCAGGCCTTCCCCCTTTCCCTTCTTTTCCTTCTTGAAAGAGTTCATCCAAACCTTTCTCGTGCCGAACTCCGCTACTTCACCCGACCGGCGGCCTCCACAGGAGTTCACTTTATACGTGATGAATTCCTCCCCCTCCCCCCCCTCCCCAAGCTGGGTTGTCCTCTCTTGCATTTTTTTTTCCTTTTTTTACTCTTACCAGTTGTCCCCCCCCCCTCCCTTTTTATTAGAAAATCCGGGCCACTGGCCGCGAGTCACGCAGCCTTTCCCTTTTTCTTTTCCCCCCTCCCCAGGGGTTTTGCTGTGTTTTTCCCTTTTCTTTTTTTCCTATGACCCCCACCAAATATTGGAAGAGGGTCCTTTTCCTTTCCCCCCCCCTTTTTTTTGAGCTTTCAGATTTCCTTTTTCCCTCCCCCCCTCCCCTTTTGTTGTCCTTGAAGCATGAAGGCAGTCAACCCCCTCCCTTCCCTCTTCCTTTTTTCCCCCGTGGTTGAGCCTTCATCCTTACCTCCCCTTCTTCCGTCGCTCCCCCTGCAAAGTATGTCATGGTACAAAAAAAGTCCAACGAATGTTGGTCCAGCTTGATCCTCCCCCTTTTCCTCCCTTCTTTTTTCTTTTTTTACTGTTGGTTTCAGTTGCTCGGCCATTCTCCCCCCTCCGGAAACCACTGTGTTTTTCTCTGGCTGAAAGTTATTTGGCACCAAGAATAACTTTCCTTTTCCCCCTTTTTTTCCCTTCCCGTTATACTCCGCTGCCCTCCATAGTTTTTTCCCCCCCCCCCCTCTTCTGCGGGACGGGTGTGTCCCGGCCCAGGGTAAATCAAACTGGTTCTGTTTTCCTCCCCTTCTCCCTCTTTCCTCCTTCCGTTTTTTTTTTTTTCTTTCTGATTCCCCCCTTCGATTACAAGCTGGGTCAAAAGAAAAACCTTAGGGTTTGGTCATTTTCCTTTTGCCTTTCTGGTGCCCGGGCGGTCGCTGCAACCAATTTCAGAAAAGACCCGTCCTTTTTTCTTCTGCAAATTGAGGGCAATGCTTCCTCTCTTCTCTTGGGCCCTCCCACACCTCAGCGTTATCCCCCCACAATTATTGGCAATATGTCTATCTTTGTTCAGCAGAATCCCTCATTTTCCCCCCCCCCCTTTTCCCTTTTTCCCCCAGTTCCCCTCTTTTTTGCCCCTGTGATTGGGTAAACAGACCTTCCTTACAGACTTCTCCTCTTCTTTTTTTGGGAATTTCCCCCACTCTTTCACCGCTTGTCGTTGAAGTTTATTTGAATACATTTGAATACTTTTCTGTTTCCTCCTCTTCCTTCCCTTTTTCTTCTTTCCACACACCCGCGTTTCTCCTCTTTCCTTCCTTTTCTTCTCTCGGGCACCCGCACCGCCATGTGTTTACCGCTGTTTTCCCTCTGTCTTTTTTGCAAAGGGAACAAGAAAAATTTGGCGGGACAACCAGTCCTTCTGTTTTTTTCCCTTTTTCATTATGTCCGCAAAAACCCCCTTTTTTTTTCCTTCCCCCGTGATTTCCCCCCTCGCTGTGGACACCCCATCGTAAAACCCCGTTTGTGATTCTTTGTTTCCCACCGTTTTCCCCCCCCCCCCTTCCTCCCCCTTGAAGTTTGTGCTCCCTCCCCCCTTTTCCCCTCAGTCATCCCCGCATTTGCGCTTTGCACCGGCCCGTGTAACGGTCATAAAAGGGATTTCTATCTTTCCCCTTTCCTTTGCTGTCGATTTTCCTCCCCCCTTTTGCCCGACGAGGTGACAAGGATAGACAGTCCGTCCCTGCATGGTGTTTTGACCCCCAATTTTTTTTTTTCCTTTTTCATCGAAGTCCCCCCCCCCCGACTGGCCCTTCCCAGACGCGCACGTTGGTGAATCCCTCTTCTTTTTTTCTTTTACCCTTTCTCAGCCTTCTTTTTCCTTTTTTCCGCCCGACCGCGTGGTCACCGGGTCCCTCCCTTTTTTCTTTTTCTCCTTCAGGCCTGCGCCCGCAGGTAATTTTTTTTTTTTTCCCCTCTTTTTTGGGTTTGTCCCCCCGCCCGCTGTCCTTTTTTTTGCCGGAAGCCCACAAAGACGTCTCAATAATGAGGTGTTTTCAATTTCCCTCTCCCCCAAACCCTCTATTTTTTTTTCTTTTTTTCCCACCTTCTTTCCCAGAGGCTTGATATGAGGGGTGTATATCAGAAAACAATGGCCCTTTTCCCCCTTTCCCCCTTTCCTTATGTGTATGCGCTACCAGTTTTGATTTCCCTCTCCCCCCCCGCGTATTTCTCCCCTTTTCAGTTTGCGATTCAAGGCGTACGGTATTTCATATCACCTTTTTCTTTCCTTTCCTTCAAACTCCAAACTTTTCCCCCCCTCCCGCGATCCCCCCCCCCCCCTTCACATCTTAAAATGCTTTGTGGCATGTGATCACCCAGGCGGCCAATTTTTTTCTTGTTTTTTTTTTTTCCCACAATGAGCTTGAAGTATTCCCTTGTCCCCCCCCTTCCGACTTCCCCCTCTTTGCACCACTTTTCGGACTGTCTTGGCTGTGTTTTTGAAAGCAGCTCTCCCCCCCCCCCTTCCTAGGTGCCCTGAACAGGCCTTTCTTTTTTTTGAATCGTCAGTCTTTTGTTATTACCCCCTGTAGTGGGGCAGGAACGGTTTTTTCCCTTCTTTTTTTTTTTTTGTGACTCAGTGGCTGCATTGGCACCTTTTCGCCCCTCTTCTCCCCCCCCCCTCGCTATTTTTTTTTTTCAAGGACCAGAATGGGGGATTTCTCCCCTTCCTCTTTTTCCCCCGCGAGCTTCCTGTCCCTTCCCCCCCTTTTTTTTCTTTTCAACATGGGAAAGCTTCTTTAAGTGTCCCCCCCCCCCTTCCCCCTATATTGCCAGTTCCTTTTTTCCCCCCTTTGTGCGGGGGGACCGGGGGCAGAAGAAGAACACTTTTTTGTCCTCTTTTTTCCCCCCCCTTCCCTCCCGGTTCGCCGCCAGCTCCTTTTTTCCTTTTTTTTTTCCTCGACTCTGTAAGCTCCCTTTCTTTTTTCCCCTTTTTTTCCCCATATGTGGAAACTCAAAATCCCCCCTTCTTTTTTTCTTTTTTGATTATACCACCTTCGATCACAACGTACGCCATTGATAGCCATACCATTCAGACCCTTTTTTTTTTCTCTTCCCCCTTTTTCCAGGGAGTATTTTTTCTTTTTTCCCCGGCCCCGCGATCGTTAGTTTTATACCTGGTCGTTACTCCCCGCGGACGTCGCGGGAGCCTGTTATAATGTATTTTGTTCCTCTCCCTCCCCAAATGTTCTGCGGAAACTTCTTTCCTTTCGTCGTCGCTGGTGGTCTCACCTCCATTTTTTATTCCCCCAACACGCTTTGTTGTCGTGGAACCTGGTCTCTCTAACAATTGATGCCTTCCCCCTTCCTTTTCCCCCTTTGTTCACGGATCTTCCCCCCCCCCCTCCCCCCCCGACGTGCCTGCCATCGGCGCATCACACACGATAGCCACACCCACAACTCTCGGGACTGACTGGTCACATCTTAAAGGGTTTTTGCGGGTTCCTTTTCTTTTTTCTTTAATGGACCTGACATTTTTGTCTCCCCTCCCTTTTCTTGCTCCATCTTTGCAGATGTAAAGCCCGACCGGGTGGGCACCGCGTCTGCCTTGGGCCTTTCCCCTCTTTTCTTTATTTCCCCTGACCCCGCGCATTCGAAAATACCTTTCCCCTTGTTCCTTCTTTCGCTGACCACCAGTTCCTGACGGGCGGTCCCGGCTATCAATCCGTTGCATCTCATTTTCTTTTTTTGGCACGGTGTGCTCAAAGCCCCGTTTCTTTTTTTTTTCCGCTTGGGATCGCTCTTTACGTCCACATGGAGTGTCAAAGCGATTTGGTCCGACACCCTAACTTAACTAACCGTGTTAATTTCCTTTTTCCCACCTCTTGCCCCGATCGTTTTATGGATCCCTTTTTTTTTCCCTGCACGCGCCAGTTATTTTTTCACCCCCCCAACGACCCCCCGTGACCTTAGGGCTTTGCGACCTCTCCCCCTTTCCCCCCCTTTCTTTTTTTGCTCGCCCTGCATTGTATTTTTTGTTACCCACACAGACGAATTGAGGATCGCCATAACCAGAGTTATCCCCTTCCCCCTGTTCTGTCCCCTTTTCCCCCCCTTTTTTTCCCCTGGGCGACTTGGTGGTACAACCCCTCTACTGCCCTCTCCTTGACATGTCCAAGACACGCTGCAGCGTTATGACGGACCTGTGAGATTTTTTTTAAGGCGCGGCTTTTCTGTTTTTTTTCCTTCCCTTCCTAGCCCTCACGGCATGAACAATCTTTTTTTTTTTCCTTTCTTCCCACGTGGGCGCCCCACGCTTTTTTTCCAGCGTACAGATAGCCCGAGCGGACAAGCACGTCCAGGACCCTTGGTAACCGATAACTTGGCCCGTGTGTCCTCCTTCCTTCGCCATACTACTTTGTTAACGAGGTGCCCCCTTTCTCGGTCGTCCACTGGTAAGCCTGCCGTATATTACAGAACAATTTGTAGTCATGTGTGCTATTGGTTTTATTTTAGCTTTTTCTTGTCCCCTGTTTTTTTGATGTTTACGTACTCGTTTTGTTACAAATGTTTGTTCCCCCCTATTTTGGCCGCGTAGAGTTGATGCTGACAATCCCCAAGCCGCCTCAACGCGCAGACTCGCCTCT
>Ga0179593_1338518_pt1 | contig 15176 bp, 30 predicted proteins | sample CZODoug2_1_08_16_FD_185931 | JGI IMG/M metagenome (GOLD analysis project Ga0179593, IMG submission 185931) | Vadose zone soil fungal communities from Angelo Coast Range Reserve, California, USA - CZODoug2_1_08_16fungal (PacBio error correction) | ecosystem: Environmental > Terrestrial > Soil >... | reverse complement strand
GGCTTTTACCGCCTGGCCCGGTCGCTCTGGGGCCGCGCACCTTTGACTCCGTTCGTCCAGGCACTTCTCTTTTCTTTGTTTGCTTTCACATCTCCATTCAGCCTATTTTTCCCTCTTTTTTGTTGTACATCACTTTTACTCTTTCTCCCCATGAAAATTTTTCACTGCGGGTTGGTCAAGGTCCTTGACCACCCTTCTTCTTTTCGGTGCCACCTATTGTCCACCTTTTTTTTTTGCTCTGTGGTTTCCCTCTGTGTATGACGGATGTTCTTTTTTTTCCTCACGGGCCGGGGCCCCTTCAGGCTCATTCCGGTTGTTGCCCTTTTTTTTCTCGACACGTGGCGTGGTCATCACCCCTTTTTTTTCTTCTTTTGTCACCTACATCCCCCCCCTTCAGAACTTCCCCGGCAACTCAATGGCTTTACCCCTGTCGTAAGACCCCCCCTTTTTTTTTTGCCCTTGTTTTGAATGTAGATTGGCCCCCGTCCCCCGCTGCTTGTTGGACCCCTTTTTCCTTTTTTTTCTCCCCTGGTTAGGTGTCTTTGGTGTGTTCGTTCTTTTGGCATTCCGGGACCCCCCAGGCCCAGCTCCCCTCCCCCCTCTTTTTCCACAGCAGGTTCGGCTCCCCAAAAGTTTAACCTCGAAACGAATACCCCGTTTTCTTTTTTTTCTTTTTTACATTCCCGCCATTCTTTTTCTTTTTTTTCCAGAGTTTGTGCGCTTAATCAAAACAGCCCCTTTTTTTCCACCATGGGCCTCTACTTCTTCGGCTTGCACATCGTTATCACTTTTTACCGTTTTGCCTCCTTGTGCTACTTTCACCCCCGTGGGCAGTGCCCTCCTTTTCGTACCCCCTTTCTTTCCCGGCAATCAAACCCGGCCCAAACACCTCTTCTTCCTTTTTTTTTTCTCTTTTTTTTCCCCGTCCGCCGATCTTTCCGGAGGTGGACTGCTTCGACCCTTGTTCCCTCCGGCACTTTCCTTTTTTCCACTGAACCTCTTCTTAACCCCGCCCCCTCTGTTACACGTTGCCGAGTTAATTTTTTTTTTAATGTGTTTTTCCGTAGCGGGACACCCACCAGGTTTTCCCCCCCCCCACAACGGTCCACATGCTGTATTTTCTCCTCTTCCCGGGCTGTACAATGCGACCCAATCATTGCTCCTGCTCATTCCTCCCCCCATGTCGTGTGTAAAAGTGGGGCTGTTTTTCAGCTTGCTTTTGTGTTTTCCCCCCGAGTCTTTCCCCTCAAAATCACATTCTTTTCATTTTTTACCACACTTTTTCCCAACGTCTCCCTTCCCTTTTTTTGGGCGGGACCCTGTTTCTTTTTCCGTCCCCGACGGCCTACAGGGTCCTTCTCCTGACCCCCCTTTCCTGCCTTCTTCCCTTGACCTCTGCGGTTTCACCATCCCCCGACCCCTTTTTTTTTCTCTTCGTAGAAGTGCCCTTTTTTTTCCCCTTTTGTGTAATTTTTTATGTTTTTTTCCCATTTCACACCCAGGCGATGATTTTGGTCCCCTTTTTGCCCCTTTCGTTTGCCGGCACTTTGAGCGGCCCCCCCTTTTTCCCCTTTTTTTTCAGATTCTGGGCCGCTTTGGCATTCCCTTTTGGGTGGCTTCGACGATGGTGTGCAGGGCCCCTTTTTTCCGTTTTCTGGATTCCCCGAGCTCCCCCCTTTTGTGTTTTTGTTTGTGGGTGTGGGTGGTCCCTCCCTCAATCCGAAGGAGACCCTCCTCTTGGGTCTCAAGCCATTGAATTTTGCACTTTTTCGTTTGTTTTTTTGGTTCCATGTGTCTTTTTTTTTAAGATTTGTCATTCCGTTTGGTGCCTTCTTCCCCCCCAAAGGGGGGGGTGCCACCCTTCTGTTGACCCTTTCCCTTCCTCACTTTCTAACGTTTTTTTTCATTATTTTAGTGAGGCTGCTCCCCCCCTTGCAGATCCTGCTCAAAGCGAGTTTTTTTCTTCCCTCCTTTTCTAGGACCAGTTGTGTTTTTTGTTCTGCTTATGATACGTTGTGTTCTCCCCCCCCTTGGGTTTACTACGTGCCCCCCCCACGCCCTGCCCCATTCAACTTTTTTTCCCTATGGAGTTTTCGTTTGATCGGTGTGAATGCCGGAGATTTTTTTCCCCCCCGGTCATCCACCCCCCCTGTTTTTTCTTTTTTTTTTTGCATCTGTGTGCGTACGTGCCCCCCCCCCCAATATTTGTCTAGTCCCCCCACCGTCTCTTGGGCACCCTTTTTCTTGTTTGGGTGACCCTCTTTGAATATGTGCACAAGAACACCCCTATTTAAGCCCGTCTTACTGCAGTTGCCCCCCCAATCTTGGTCATGCTCTCTTTCGCATGCTTCTTTTCCCCCCTCTTTTTTTTGTTTTCATTAAGTTGGCGTACATTTCAAATCCTTGACGAAGCCGCCCAAAGTTTCTGCGGACCCCCCCGGCGCTTTCGTTTTTTCCCCCAAGTAGGTTTTTCTTGATTCCCCCCTTTTGGTTCGTTGGCTGACATTATCCCCCTTTCTTGTAAAGGCCTTGTCCCCTCTTAATTTATCGTCCACAGCGGTAAGAGCCATTTCCCTCCCCCACTTCCCGCCAGTAAGAATTTCCCTTAGGCTTTTGCACCCCCCCCGCTAAGCCCTGGTTTTTCGTTTCTTTTTTTTTTTTTTACTCCTTTCCCCCTTTGTTTTGTTTGTTTTCGGGAGGAGCTCACACCGTGCTTTATGTCTTTGGTGGCCCATCCTGCGCTTTTTCTACTTTTGCGGGTGCTTTCCCCTTTCCCCCAATGTTTCCCTTGGCTACATTGGGACTCGGTATCCTTTTTTTTTTTTTTTTTTTTTTGACTCTCTTTACCCCCGGTCTTTTTGGGATTATTCTGATTACTGTGTTCCCCCCAGCCTCAACCCTACTGTGTTTCGTACCCCTTTCGGGTGTCCTCCCCTGACAATTGTTTTGGCGCTTCGTTGATTTTTTTTTGGTTCTTTTACGCCTATTCCCTTTCGTTTACTCAGCCTTCCCCCCCCTCGGGCTTGACCAATGACTTTTTTTTTTTTGCCGTGTGTCTTTTCCTTATCCCTCCCATTTAGTGGTTTCTTTTTTTTTGCTTGGGCCATCATTTCTCTTTCAGTTGGCCACCCCCACGGGCCGGTTTTTTTTTTTGCCCAGCCTCGTGGGTTACCCTTTTTTTTGGATATTTTGCTTGTTCGCCCTCCCCCAGGGCGTGAGCAACCCTCGCAGTCCGGTTCTCCCTTTTTCCCTTTCTCTCCCTAGGGCTGCTACCACTTTTCGGCCATATTAATTCGAGTTATTTTCCTTTTTTCCCTCTATTTTTCCGGGCCTTTTCAGGCCCCCCAACGGATCCTTTCTTTTTTTTTCCCACACCCATCTTGGCCTTTCCCCCCGCTGATCCCTCGCTTGTATGGATCTTTCGGTTGTGGTTTTTCTCTTTCAGGCCCGCTCCTTACCAGTCTTGAATTCGAAAAGTCGTTCTTTGAGTCTCCTTGTTTTGCAACTCCCTTTGTACGCCACCCACTTGACTTTTTTTTTCCGTCCTCCTTGCCACAACCCTCCCCCTTCTGAAGAAGTTGCCATATTCCCTGTTTTCAACCTTCTGGTGGGGTCTTTTTTTCATTTGTTCGTTACGGAAACAGCTTTTTGTTTTTTTCCCCCCCCCAGGGTTGGGCCTTCGGTCAAATTTTCACGCGTTAACGGTTTTCCTGTCTTTACCCACACCATAGGCGTCGTCCGTACGTCGGCGTCACTATTTCCCCCTCTTTGCAACGGTTGGCCTTTCCTGCCTGGGACAACCTTTGCCGTATGGTAGGACGTTCTCTTCCCCTTTGGGTGTTTTGGGCAAACATCCATCTTGAGCAATCGACGCAGACCCTTTTTACAAAGGTGGCCTTTCCCCCTATCTGTTTTACGAGGTTCTTTTCTGCATGTGTTTGGATGGGTGGCCCCCGTTTTTTTTCCCCTGTCCGCAGTTTTCCCGTAAACGCCTTTGCCCTTTCCCCTCTTGACCCGTGCATCGGCTGTTAGTTAGTCCTCCCTCCTTCCCTTTTCCCCCTTTTGGCACGCTTTGCGATTTCTGGTTCTCGACATTCTTGTTATCGTTTGGAATTTTTTTTTTTTTTTGTGGAACCACAGACCCCTCCTTATGTCTTTTTCCCCCCTCTCGGTTTCAACCATTCGGCTTCTTTTCAATTTTCGACTTGTCAGGCCTTCTGCAGTACCGGGCCCAGCAATGATTTTTTTTTTTTTTTTTTCCCTCCTACAGCCGACAACCGTCCCTTGTGATCGGTGCCTTCCGTTGTGGTCTTTGCTCGCCTTTTGTGTGTCCGTTGCCCACCGCACCACATTCAGGCGGGCCCCCCCTTCCCTTTTTTTCCCCAACACGGTCCTCATTTTCCGGGGGTTTGCCCTTTCTGTTTTCCTCATTGGCCAAGTGTGTGCGCGTGCCTTTCAATTTGGTGTCTTTTGTCGCAGCATTCCCTTTTCTTTCGTTTTTTTCATGCGTTCAAGATAATGTTGTTTCCGGTTTTTTCTTGCCGTGGTGAATGTTGTTATCCTTGGACGACAGTCGGTTTTTGACTTCTTGTGTTTTTCTATTTTAGTCCGGCCACACCTTTTTCCCTTTTTTACAACAATCGTGGGTTTTGCCCACCGCCGTCTGTGCTGGCCTTTTTGTTCTTTTTTTTTGAATGAGTTTCACCCCTCTCTCCCCGGGCTCTTTTCTTTTTTTTAATTAAGCTCGCGTCTTTCTTTCGTTAAGTGCTTTTTCCCTTTTTTCTTCCACAATTGTCCTTTTGTTGTTAGGTCCCCTCTTTTAGTCGGGCTTTTCGCGCTTTTCCTGCCGTGTTGACCTCATGGGCCACCTTTTTTCACCCAGCTGCTCTTTTTCCCTTTTTGTTCCGCCCCTTTACCCCAATTTTTCTGTCCGTCATCGACCCTGAGCAACTTTTCTTTTCGTTTTCAGTTTTGGGATTCCCCAAAAGACATTTGAGCTTCCTGGGTAAGGCTTTGTTTCCCCCGTGCTCACCCCTTTTTTCGGTTTTGTTCGGCAACGCGCTTTGCTGTCGCCCAACTTTGTTCCCATATCACACCATTTCACCCCCCCGTTGAATTCCCTTTTCTCTCCCTGTGCTGTTGCGTTTGGGGTCGGACCACACTTTCCTTCTTCAGACCATGTACGCCCTCTCCTCAGAAATTTGCTTCCTACGGTTGTTTTTGTGGTCCGAGTTTGTTTCCTTCGCAAAATTAGCATTTTGGATTCCTTATGTGCCCCACAGTCGACCTCCACTTGATGGTTACCCCCCACTTGCAAAGCTCAAAATCTTTCTTTTTGTTTCCCTTTTGGCACCTTGTGAAATCGGCGATGCTTTTCCCTCCTCTGGTTTCCGGCCATTGGTGCCCGTCAGCTAACAGGGGTCCAGGTTTTTTTTTTCCCTTTTTTCTCCCCCGTTGTTTTTTTGTGGCTTTCATGTAAAGGTTTTGCTTCCTTTCCTTGGCCTTCCCCCAACTTGATGCATCCTGTTCAATGTTGCAAAACGCCCTTGTTTTTTTTCCGTTTTTTGCTTGCCAATTTCCATCATTTTTTCTCTTGTTTGTTGTCCCCCCCCTCTTGAAATTCACGAAATGCGAAGCACCTTTCCTGGACAACAACTCCCAGGGAGTTCCCAACATTAACCTCCTTATGTTTTTCCCCATGGTTCTTCCTATACTTTTCCGACCGGGCCGAGCCCCCCCTTCCCCCGAACCCTGGGTGTGACAAAATTGTCTCGCACTTGCGCAGGCAACAGAATTTGTTCCCCGAACCTTCCATTCAGTCCCCCCCTACCCTGGCTTTTACAACTTTTTTTGTTTTTCTTCCCCCCACATCATGGCCTCCGCCGGTTTTTTTTCCGCCACCCAGTTTCTCTTTTCCTCCTTGTTACGGTTCCGACCACATGCCCCTTCTCCCCCCAAGCTGCGTCGGGTGCTGTTTTCCATGAGGCACCTGCGTGGTTTTTCCCCCCTCCCTCCTAGCCCACATCGGTCCCCCTTTTCCTTTTTTTGTTCCTCTTTTTTACTCAAACAAGTTTCAAGGCTTCAGTCTTCTTTGCGCCGAGCTTAAGGCCTGACGTTGTTTTTTTAGTTTTCTTTTCCCTCACCGCAACTGGGCACAAAGGCCTTTTTCCTTCTTTCCCTAGTACCGGTTTTGTGCCGGACTATCGTGTTTTACCTTGCCCAACTTTCCGCGCAGCCCTGGCCTTCGCCCTTGGAATTCACATTTTACCCCCAGTCACTGGTCCCCCACCAACGCTACTCTTGTCGCATTCGTTTTTTCTCCCCTCCCTTCTTTACGGTACGGTCTTTATGAACCCCAATCGAGTAATCCCTCCAATCAGTGGCCTTTTTGCAGAATGCCGCTTCCACTGACATTTTCGTTCTTTCCCTTTCCCCAATTGACAATGGGTGTTTGCGTAAGCCCCCCCCCCCCCCCCCAGGCTGGCAACCCAACGGCCAATGTCGGTTCCCGATCAGCTTTTTGGGCGCTCGGTCACAAACATTTTTTTTTTATTGTGCGGCGGAGGCCTCCCCTTTGACAATTGTTCCATAAACGCTTTTTTTTTTTTGAACCCCCGGAGGGTAAACTAACATTTTCATGATTGTATTCACACACCCCCTCCCCCCCTCCTTGTCTCCCGCCAAAGCTGGCGGGGCCCCTTTTTTTCTCCTTTTTACCCCCTAGCTCTTATGTTTTCCACCAAATTTTGTTTCGGCATCCATGCGAAGCGCCTGTTTTCCCCCCCCCCATCCCCCCCGCCCCCCCAGACGGTGGGGAGTTGTTGATCTTTTTCTCAGGGCCATTCTGCGTCGGCGCTCTCATTTTGCACCCCTGAAGATTGGTTGACTTACAGCCACGTCTGGGTGTTTTCCCATCCTCGGCCAAAACCTTGCGTGACTATTTCACCTTCTTTTTTCTTTGTGCGTTCTTTCTCCATTTCAAAGGGGTTGACTAGGATAGCGTGGTTGTTTTAGGTGCAGTGATTTTACTTTTCCTTTTTCCCCCCTCCTTGTGTCTCCCCTGTTGGGGTGGGGCCACCCCTTTTTCTCTTTTTAATGCCAACGGATTTTTGAAGCCTCCTCATTGGCTGATCTTGAATGGCACTTTCAGCGGTTCTGCAGTTTTTTGGGACTGGCAGTATTTCCTTTCCTCCCTTTGGAGGGCGGTTTAAACCCCATTCTTCTCTAGTCCCCTTCCCCTTTTTGGTATCCTCCCGTAAAAAGTAATCACATTTTCCGATCACCTGTAGTATGTTCTGGCCCCACAACAGTTCAGTTTCTCCTCTTCTCCAATGGAGGGTTGTCGCGTTTTCTTTTTTTCTGTGGCTTTTTTTTTGGATAAAATTTTTTTTTTTTTTTTTTTTTTTTTTTTTTTTTTTTTTTTTTTTTTTTTCTTTTTTTTTTTTTTTTTTTTTTTTTTTGGGGTAATGCACCCAGGTGCCTCTTCCAACGTTTTTTTCCTCCACGGTCCTAACTTGCCGGGGGTGCTCGCGGTTGTCCTGGAGGAAACTTTTCCCTCCTTGCACCCCATGACTGCTGGGCCGTTTTTTTTTTTCTTTTTTACGACCCCCACCCTCTTGTCCTTGTAGCCGTCGTGAAAATTGGCCGTGGGGGTTTTTCCCAGCTATCCTAGTTGCCAACCTCCTTTGATTCTAACTTCCCCCCACTCCATTGGGCTTGCCTCCTTGGTTCATGCGGGTCCTTTTTCCCTTTTTTCATAGGAGGTGCTTCATTTTTAGCTTCACCGTAACCGCTTCTTGCCCCCCGCTCCTTGGCGTTCTTCCACAGTTCACGACACCAGTAGGGTGTTTTTTCTTTTTAGACCCCTTTTGGATGGATCCCACAGTCGTCACCTGCGATTGTTCCAAACGCAGTTTCGGCTTTCCATAGGACCCCCCTCTTCCCCTTTTTTCAAAATGTGACAAAGGCCCCCGCTAGCATGCTTCCCCCTGCATCAAACCAACGCGGTTATTAGCCTTTCCTTCCTCCTTGTTAGTTGTGTGTTTTTTTTTTTATCTCGCTTAATGGAAAACCTTCCCTGTGGACTCTTTCTTCTTCCCGCTGCCGCTTTCCTACTGTTTTGTTTCGGTCCTTTGGCCAGTCCATGACCCCTCGAGTCCCCTTCCCTTTCCTAGTGGGAATTCGCGTTGACCTTTTTTCCCTTTCTGTGGACCTTTTTTTTTGGTTTTTGTTCACTTTAACCCAGTCAGTGTTAATCTCTTCAACATTGGTTTATTTCCCCTTTTCTCTGCTGTAGGCCGAACATGGTTTCTTTCATGAGGTCCTTTTTTTTCGTACGGCCTCCCTTCCGCCGTCAAATTACGACTCCATGCAGTCGTCGGATTTCGCAAATGACCACAGATTTCTTTTTCCATTTTTTTTGGGCTGATCTTTGGTCTTCCCCCCTCTCGTTTTGCTTGGTCCCTCTTTGCCCCAGGCCGATTTTTTCCCTTCCTTTTACCCGCGGTTGTACAACTATTTTGGGGGGGGGTTTCCTTTCCTGTTTCGCATTTTTTTGCGTTTTCCTTTTATCGCCCCTTCCTTTTACCTGCATCCTTTCCCTGATCCCCCCCCTAGGTTTCCCTTTACTGACCGTGATTTCTTCGTGTTCGGGCGTTCCTGGTGCTGCCCCCACGATTTAATTCTTCGTTTTCTTCAGAACTAATTTCCCCTGTTCCTTGTTCCCGCGGGCGATAAACCTCGCTTACCTTTTCTATTTGCGTGTTTTGATCGATCCTCGATAATTTACCGTTTGTTAGTCTTTTTGAGTAACTTTTTCTCTCTTCGGGGCAACTTTTCCACCTCCCCAAGGTCTTCTGCCTTTTTTATCCCTTGCCCAACTCCGAAGTTTTTTCCAATTACTTTTGCCATTCAACCTTTCTTTGTTTTTTCCGTCCTTGGATTAGTATTTTAACTTTCCCCCCAAGACTTCGTTTTGTGCCACACCCACACAGCGTTTTTTTTTTTTTTTTAACCATTCTTTTTTTTGTTTGTGGGTACCTTCGGTGACCACCCCCATAGGCCCGCTTCCTCTTCCCCTGTTTCTTCATGTTTTGCACCCGTCCATCCCTTTTTTCGTAAAAAATAGGTCGCACCCTGGTTTTTTCTCTTTCTTCCATGATTTCCAAGAATGTTGGCCTGGATACCTTCCCTCCGTTATTTGGTTTTTGTGCAAATCTGAGCAGTCTTAACGTAAAATCCCACTGTGAACGGCTTGACTCCTGTCCCCCCCTTTCTCGCGTGTCGGTGGTGGATGGGTCCCAAGTCTCCCAGTAAAATCGTCCTAACCCTTCCTCGCCCGCTTTTCTTTCGATCTTGGCTTTACCGATCATTCACCCCTTGGGGTGGACGCCGCCAGCTTTTTTCTTCTACCTGAGTATCGTGGGCAACTCAAACGGTGTGTGTCAACCCCCCTTTCTTCGTTTGTCTTTTTTTTTTCAAAACACCAAAACTCGTTGATTGGTGTCCCCTTTCTACTTTTGTAGGCCTAGACGCGTAGATACCCCGTCCCCATTTTTGCGGGCATCTTCCCACCCCGCTCTCTCTTGCTTTATTGCCGTTGTTTTTTCTGGCCTTTTTTTGTTCCCGTTCCACATCATGATGGGCTTTTCTTCCCACTGCCCCATAATTGGTCGTGGGGAAGTTTTTCTGCCATCTCGCTTTTTTTGCACCTCGTGCGTTATTTACATCTGCTTTCTTCTCTCCCTTCTTAACCGACGATCGCGTCCGGACTTTCCTTCCCCTTAGCTTTTTTTCCGGGCTGTTTTTTATGGCCCGTGAATTCCTTTTAGTCACTGTTTTTTTTCGTGTCCGCGCTTATTGGAGGTAGCTTGTGTCCCCCCCCTTCCCCGGAAATTCGGTGAACCAACGGGGTTCCCTTTTTTTGCTTTTTGTGTCCCTTTGTGCGCTTTTGATGGAAATTTAGTCCCAAATATTCTTTGGTTCGTCTTTCGTATCTCACCTCCTCTGGTCTCAGTGTCTTTTTTATTCGTTGCCTTTTTTTTTCCCCTTTTTTTTTGCAGGTTTTCAAAGGACTGTCGTTACAGATGTTATTATTTTGGGCTGTTCTCTGGTTCCCGGCCGGACTCACTTTCCTGCTTTCACCCCAGCAGATGTCTAGGTCATCTCCTTCTTTTATTGACTTCTTTTTGTGAACCTTGCGAACATCTTTCGTTTTGATTCAAAGAATTTGACTGATCCTTTTTTCACTCCTTTGCTTTTTGGTTTGGTTTTCATCAAATGGGTGAAGGTGTGGTTCTGGTTGCCTTTTTTTGGCTTTTTCAACGTGTAGTTTGACAATTGCCCAAAATTTTTTTCTTTTTTGCTCGTCCCGGTTTTCGGAAAGGATGCCCCCCCTCCATCGTCCCTTTTTCCCAACTTGCGTTACGCCTCTTCTTTTCCTTTTTATTCCGTTTTTCAATGTTTTTGCCCTTTCACGTCTTGCATTGATTGTTGTCTGCTTTACAGCCTCTTCTTGTCAGTGGCCCGTCATACCAATGTGAGTTTCTTTTCCTTTGTCCAAAGCGAAAAACACCGACAAGGAGCGGTTGGAGTTGGCTTTTCGCCTAAACCCAAGAGATCTTCTCTCCCGTCCTTGTTGGAGAAGGGCCCCAGTGATTTCCCCAGGTGATTTCTTTTCTCTTTTCCCTTCCATCTCCTCGTTGTTTGTTTTATCCTCGTCTTCGAACATCTTTTTTTGCCAGCGGCCACCAAATGTCGGTCCCTCCTTCGCTTCCCATTTTTTGCAGTCAGAGGCCCTGCGGCAATTTTTCGCTTTGCATTCCCCCCCCTCTTTTCTCGCTGTTGCAATCTTTGACATTCTGCATGTTTCCGTTCCCTGGTTACCACAAGGGAGGCCACCTTTTCAAACTGTGATACTCCTTTTTCTTTCGCTTCCATGTTCGTTCTTTTGTTATCCTCCGACCCGGGTCTCTTCCCATACCCCTGCTTTTTTGGTTTGCCATTGAGTTCTGACCTTTTTCTCCCTCACCTCCGCCTTGGACCGAACAGCAACCCTTTTTTTATCCAGTCCTTCCTTTTCCACCCTCGCGCTCAAATTCTGTTTTCTCCGGCCTCGGCGATTTTTTTTTTCTTCATTTCCCGTCCATCAACGCTTGGTACTTTCCCCCCTTCCCTTCACCTGCTGGAGTCGTGGTGCTCTGCGTGCTCGGGCCCTTTTCCTCCCGTTTCCTATCCCCTCTGAACCGGCAGGTCGATTTCCTACCCCCCCGCTGTAACTGCACGCGGCTTGCTTTTCCCTTTCCGGTGCTTTGAGTCCGGTTCGAAGGTCGGTGCGATTTCATTTTCAACCCATTCCTGCCCCTTTTGCAACATGCACCGTTTGTGCGTTCGTGTCTCACTCGTATTCACGATTTACCTTTTTCCCCTTACTCTTTCTTACGTAATATTTTTCGCGTTCCAGCCCTTCCCCCCAGGAATCCTTTCCCCTGCCTGGTAAACCCCACCTGTATTCGCCTTTCCCCCCCCCCCCCCCCGACGCCGTCTTTCTTCCCCCTTTTTTCCCAATGCTCACAAACTTTATGTCCTTTGCCAAGTGGGGACAATCTGTGCATCTTCCCCCCGACAGATTTCCCTTTTTTTCCGAAGCCCATCTTTTAATGTGTGTGTGTCTTAGGCTTCCCCCAACCTCTCCTTTGCACTTGCAACACATGTGCCATGACGGCCCGATTTGCGCGTTTTCGTCCTTGCATTTGGCACCAAATTTCCTTTCTTTTTTTCTTTTCCTTCCTTGATGGGCCTCCAATTCCGCATTGGATCAGTTCAAGGATTTCTGTTAAAAACCGAGCGTAAAGACCCTCAACTGATTTCATTTCACCACCGTTCACCGATAATCCTTCCTTTCTTCTCCACCCAGGGCTTGTGCCTGGCAAGGTTTGTCCTTTCTTTTTCACGAATCACAGCGATATTCTTTCTTTTTTACATGTTTGAAAACTAGCCCCTTCCATTCATTTTCTCTTTACGCGCCCCCGCGTTTTTTTTCCCCCTTTTTCCCCCCCCGTCCACGACTGTTTGGCGTCTTTTTCCGATAGGCAAAGGTGTGTCTTTCCCCTTTGGCTAGGGCTCTTCATTGCACACCCCTTTGGGTAGCTGTTTATCTGTTCTCACCCTCCAAAGGTTCTTTTTGGACTTGTTCCGTGACCGGCCAACCGGTTGCTTTTGTGGACTATTTTCCGATTTTTTTTTTTTGCGCCATGAACATGGTAGTTCTCCTATTTTTTTTTTTGTCGCTTGCCCCCTTCCCGCTTGATTTCTCAGCGTCTCTGTGGGGGTTGGGGTTCCCTCTCCCGTTTTTTATTTTTCCTGCAGACGTTAGAACCACACCCGCATCCCCCCCCTTTTTCTGACTGGCACCTCCTCTTTTTTTTTTGGGCCATTGTGGATCGGGGCCTGCTTCCCCCGTGTTTTCGTTTGGGCGTTACAAAGGTTGTTCCTCAATATTGATTCCAATGCAGGAATTACTCCATTCTACTTATGTTTCATGTAAGTATCTCGTTGTTCTCTTTCCCCCACTCCAACAAAGCGAGTGTCTTGTTTTCCTCCCCCCTCCCCCTTTCTTTCTTTTTGTGTCATAATGATTTTTTTTTTTCCTCCACGGCACGCCGCCCCCCGTTTTTGACGAACATCCAAGGTTTTCACTCCTATTTCCTTTTGCGCGGCGAGGATGCGTTTTTCGAAATTTTCCCTCTACCTGCCCATGATTCTGGGCCGCTTTTTTTTTTCACGCCCAAAAATAGTTGGCCCTTTCCGTTCGCCCCCTCGGGAACCAGGCCGTCTTTGTTGTGGCACTACCTTCCATAAGATTGGCCCAAGTCCCCCCCCCGATTCGTCACGCCCCCCTGACAGTTTTCCCATCTTGTTCACTGCCGCTTTTTTCGGATGCTTTTGATTTTTTTAGAGTTCTCCTAGTTTTTACCCACGAACCAACCTATTTCCCCCTAGCCTCCAACCAGGTTTCTTTTGACCCCCCCCGACGGTTCACGACCCAACCGTTTTGTGTCTTGACACGCTTTTCAAAGTTGTTCTAATCATTGCTCCCCCCCCAGACTGTTAACAAGCGATTGTTTCCATGTCCGAATTGCCTTTAGTCCCGCGGTTTCAGTATGCACTTTTGAACAACTGCCAAGCCCTCCCCCTTAGTGGAAGGAGCGGAGGTCCCCGGTCCTTTCCCCCCAAATCCTTTTTTTATCCTTTTTTTTTTCCTTCCTCTTCTTTTTTTTGTGATCGATCTTTTTTTTGTTTCCCCGCACCTCTTTTCGTGGCTCATGGCCACTTTCATGGGGTCATTTTTTTTTTCTTTTTTGTGCTGGTTTGTTGCATTTTCACCTTCCCAGCAGTTTTTTAATTGTTGGACTTCGTGCGTCCATTTCTTTTTCCCCGTCCTTTTCAAGTTTGGGTTTTATTCTGCTCCTACCGAGTTTCATTCTTCTCCCCTCTGTTTTTCTTCCCTGGTTCGGGTTTTTTTTCCTCCGACCACATTTGGGCTTTTTTTCCAGGAGTTGCTTTGTTTTTACGGCCACTTGGGTTCTCCCCCCTCGCCCCGCCTTCGGCCGATTTCCCTGACACTTTTTTTGATCCTTGGACCAATTTCCTTCTTTTTTTTTGCTGCAATCTTTTGTCTTTATGCATCCTTTTTTTTTTTTTTTTGATTTTACCCTTATCTTGCACCCCACAGTTTCCCGTTGGTTTTTTTCCCCGGTCACCTCTTGACCCCAAACCCCCTCTTTTGGGGCGTTACGCCCCCCCCCCTTCCCCCTTCTGTTTTGGTTTTTGGCTTGTATAGCATTTTTCTCCTATACTCCCGTTTGGATCACGCGTTATCTTTCCACTGCCTTTTGATTGTTCTTTTTCTTTTTTTTTCGGACTTCTTTTTGTGCAACACCTCCTTCCCCTTTTCCCCCACACCCCCCTGTTTCGGGGCTCCTCTCTCCAACCTTCGCTTTTTATTCTTTATTCTTTGTGGGATCGCCATCCTAGATCCTCAGTGGACATTATCCTCGAACAATGAGTTACTTTTCTTTCTCATCTTCGTTTCCCCCCCCTTTACGCCTACCCGTGATCCTTTTCCCGCACCCTTGCCCCTTGGGGGAATTGCCATTCAATTTTTTACAAAGGTCAGGTGCCGTTTTTTTTTCTTTTTTTTTCTGAAGGGGTAAAACCAATGACTTTTTTTTGTTCCACCCCCAACCCATTTTTATCCGGCCATGTCTTTTCTTGACCTTCACATTACCCTTTGAATGGTTTTTTCCTCCCAACAACTTTTACGAGCAGCTCCATGCCTTCCCTTCTCCGCTCGGGAAAATTTCGTCACAGCCCTTTTTTTCCGCCAATGATGACACGCCCCGGTTTGGAGTCTTCCCCTCCATTCCCCCCCTTTTTACCGGGTTTGCAATGAGAGCAGCCGCTTCCTCCAGTCCCCCTCCTGTTTGGAAAGGCCTTTTTGCTTCTCCGGTCAGTATCCTTTGCGTTCTTTTGATGGGTTGGCCTTACGGCGCCGTTAAATCGTCTGAATTCGTGATTAGTTTATCGATTTTTTTTTTTAGGGGTTTTGTAAAATCTTTTTGACTCTCCCTTTTTTCGTTTTTTCCGACGGGATTTTAGTTTTAACTGTGTGTACGTTCCTCCTTGTTGTGTTAGTCCCTCTATTGTTTTTTTCACACCCCCCCCCCGTTTGCTGCCATCCGAAGTTTTCTTTTTTTTTCCTCGCCGCGAAGCCCAGCCCACTTATTTGTTTTTTTTCCTTTCCCGGGTGAACACAGTCGTCTTTGCTTTCTCTTTTTATAGTTGTGGTTGCCTTTTTTGTGGTTGTGTAAGCTCTCCCCCCCCCTTTCAGCTGGTGCAATTCTTCAAGGCCCTTTTCCCTTGTTAGTGGGTTTTTGAAGCGAGGTCGAGCCTTTTTCACCTCGTGGTTGTCGGCTACCTCGCTTTTTTTTCGATCACCTTACCGCCGATCGTTCTTTTTTCCCATGGCTTCCTGGATAGGTTTTTCCCGTTTTTGTTTTCTTTTGCCTTTTTCCTTGTGAAACTCTGGATGTCCGCGTTTTTTGTTTTTAGTGACTTTCTCCCCCCCCCTTGTCCTCTTTATAACGTCCGTTTGCCACTTTTTTCGTCTGCAATTT
>Ga0179593_1291801_pt1 | contig 15176 bp, 17 predicted proteins | sample CZODoug2_1_08_16_FD_185931 | JGI IMG/M metagenome (GOLD analysis project Ga0179593, IMG submission 185931) | Vadose zone soil fungal communities from Angelo Coast Range Reserve, California, USA - CZODoug2_1_08_16fungal (PacBio error correction) | ecosystem: Environmental > Terrestrial > Soil >... | reverse complement strand
AGAAGTCCACTTGCTTTTTTTCTTTGTATCCTTTTGGGGATTCTATTAACTACCCCCGGTAAATCTTTCTTTTCTTTTCCCGACCACTCTTTTGATCAGGAGTGAAAGTGGGCAGCCAGCCCTCTGCGGCTTCATGGTGGCCTTTTTCATATTATTATGGAAAGATTATGTGCGACACCCTTTTATCTGCCCAGCGGTTGCTGAACATACTTTCCTCCCCCCCCTCGGTGTGGTCTTTCTTCGTTTTTTCCGTCTCCTCTCTTTTCGCATTCCCCCAAAACTTTCTGCGTATGCAGAAAGGTTGTTCCCTTGTTTATATGCCCAACCCCCTTTTTCCCCTCTCGCAATGGCTCGTGGCCTGTTCGGACTTCCAGCAACGTTTTCCGGAAATTTCCCCTTCGTCCTCCGCCGTTTCCAACAACACCCTTGTTTTGCCACTTTTCTGTTAGCTAGTATTTTTTTACGACTTCGCCTTCACATTCGTCCGTTCTCGGACTTTTTTTTTGGGCCAACCATTATGTTCTGGTATCCCCCCAAGTTTCCTGAACTGCTGACTGAATATGACTTCGTTCATCCCGATCTTCTCCATTTAATCCTTTGTTTTTTTTGTGCAGTACTTTCCTGTGGCCCGTTCCGGTTCACCTTGATGCGCACACTACTCGCGGTCATTCTCACTTTCCCCAATTGAGGCTTCTTCCGCTCGGAGCTACCTTTCAACATTCTTTCATTCTGGAAGGACGGACGGACTTCCTCCCAGGTTCTGACAGCTTTTTGCTGGTCTATTCCGCATGTCCAATTATCCTAACACCCCCTGATCTTCCCCCTCCTTCCCTCTCCCCTCTATCTAGATCACCCCCCCTTTCCCTCTCCTCAGGAATCTCCCCGCGCAAGCCCCGTCACGTTAAGCGCTCTTCCGTCCACTTTTTTTCCTGACCCCCCAATGCCCCCCTCTCCCTCCGTTCCCCCCCTTCCTTTGTATGTCTTTCACCCCTTTGCGCCGCACTTTTCTCCTGTTCGGTTTCCTGAAACTTCAGTCTCCTTTTTTTTTGTTTTTGGCGCTGCTGTGGCGTGTTTCCTTGGGTGCCGTGCTTTTCCCCTCTTCAGCGCTTTTCTCTAGACTCCCTGATTCTTGGGTCGGATCCCCACCTCCTTTTTCACTCCCCCACCCATCCCAGTTGATGAGCTTCCCAATTTTGAAGGAAACTTGGGGATCAAGAGCGACCTCCATTTTCTCGTTGTCCAGAAGGAAGGTCTTCTATACGCCCGTTCCCTTCTTTGCCACCGCCCACTAGCTTTTTTCCACCACGTGACAATCAACCACGTCGGATTGAGTGAAACGTCGAATTCAGTCGTTTTTTGAGCACGATTTTTCTTTAGTCCATGGCTTTCCCAAAAAGTTGATTTTCCTTTCGTTTCCCTGCACGCTTGAGAACGCGCTTCCCGTGCCAAATCCCCTCATTAGGTTATTAACTCTATCCTGTCAATCCTCTTGGTAGCGTAACCCCTGTAACTTTCTTCAATCCTCCTCTTTTCGAAGGTGACATTTCCTCCACCCCCTATGCACTTCATACACATGTAAACATGAGAGACGCTCGTTGGTAGGCCGATAAAGTAGCCCTCCTTCTCCTCTCCGCCCCTTTCACAGTTTGTCAACTCCTTCCCCCTCACGCGAACGCCTCAGGGCCGTTCTTTGCAACCAAGTTCCTTTCCCCCGGTCCTTTATAGCGGCCTTCCCCTTCAGGTTGCACCGTCTCTCCTATGCTCGCTTATAAGATCCCCAATGCCGAGATTGTGACTCCATCAAATCGTTTTTTTTTTGTGGTTTTTAAAGTTCCTCCCATCAAGTTCTCTCTTCCTATTTTCTCGCCTATTGGCCAGGCCCTGCTCTCTTTTGAAGGACAAAGGTACCTGCGTCCGTGCTCAAATTAGTTTGAGGCCCGGCATAAGCCCCCCCACCTTTTTTCTTTTTCCCCCTTGTGGTTGAGAGATTGGGTTATTGCCCTTTTCTTTCACCTTTTTCTGGACGAATTCCTTCCCAGCCGATTTTGAACGGCGCAGGATGGGTTTCACTCGTGGTCGAGAGTCTATCCAGCTTCTTTGGTTTTCCCTTTTTTCTTGCGAAAATAACTTTTTCACCACCTCCACAAAACCCACTCATTTTTATGATTCCATGTCTTTTTTGAGTGATCTCACCGAAGAGCGCGCTTGACCGGAGGGAAGCGCGATCCTTCTGTGTTCAATATTTTTTTTGTCAGACTTTTTTGCACTTCGGTGTTTCGCACTTTATATATTTTCGGTTTTTCCTACGGTGGAGACCATGGCGGCGTGGCTGTGGAGATGTTTTACTCATTCTTTTCGAGCCGGTGAATTAGGTGCGACTGTTAGTATTCCTTATAGCGTGCCCTCCGGAGACCTCTGAGCTTTTGCTTTTATTTTCTTTTCCGTCCCCACGTGCCGCGAGATTTGCCCTATAGAGGTAGAGCCGGCCCTGTTTTCGATCACGTGGCTCGAGAGGACCCCTTCCGCGGCTGTAGGGCTGTGGCAAATTGTGGGTGGGCAGGCCTTTCAACTCACTCCAGCGGTCGTCGACCCCCCCCCCCAATTTTTTTTTTTTTTGAATTGTTTCTGGACGGTGTTGCCCGCCGAGAAACTCCCCGATTGTGATTTGTCTGCCGTCGGTTGATTGTGCAGGTGAGCTTTTCCCCTGTTTTTGAGAAGCTCTTTTTTCCATTTTTCCCACTCGACATTCACTTTTCTCTGGATTTGCGCTTTTACCTTTTTCCTTGTGCTGTGGCTCCTTTTTATAGTCCGATGTTGGGCCGTTAGGATGTTCGACCTTTTTTTAAACCTTCTCTGATCCTCTATCGCAGCCTTTTTTCTCGCTGCTCCACCCCACAAGACTCCCCCACCTGTCCCCCATAAGCTCGTCCCAACCCCCCCCGAGGGGAAGGTGGCGTGCTATAGGTGAATTCCTTTGATTCATTTTCCCCGTGACCGAATTCCGGGTTAATGTGTCACCTTATAGGGTGGGTGACATGCTCGGGAAGGATTGGTGTGCTTTCTCCGTGCCCTTTTCTTCAGGTCTGCTGTGAAGCTTTTGCGACGGCGGATTTGTATCTAGCTATTGTTGTCGTAAACAATAGTGAGCTGATCCCCTTTGGGAATTAGGTCTCCCCCTGTTTTCCTTGGCGATATACCCCTCCCCCTAGCGCCTTCTCCCTTCTTTGCGGGGCTAGTCTGTTCGTCTAAGATCATATTGGGCTCCCCGTTTTCCGCCCGCCTGGTTTCAACAGTGAGCCCTGAAGTTCTATTCCAGCAATTACTCGCTGTGTAACCGGCTCATTTTACCCCCCCGTCCCTTTCCCGCAACCCCGAAATTCAGAACCCCGTTTTTAATGGGTTTTCTATAGGCCCCGTTTTCCACTGTATTCATTTCCCATCCCCCTTTGCTCCCCGGCCCATCCAGCGAACCCTTTATAACCTCCCATACTGTTGTACGTTTTCCCGTTCCGGAGACCTTGCAGGGATGTTGTTGGCTCTACTTCTTGTTTCAAAACAAACTCGTTCACATCTTGTTTGGGACCTGCGGATTCGAGATGTTGATCTGAGACTTGCTGCACCAATTCCGCATGCCCGGTTATTTAACTTTGTTCGTGGTACCTTCCAAACCTGGGGTTCTTGCATCTCGCCTCCTTTTGGATGCTTTAACGCGTGGCGGTTTCTGCTAAATCCCCCTGCATTTCCACTTATGATGTTAGGACGCTGGCTTAAGGTCGGAAGAACCCCTCTTTGAGAAAACTTGAAGTTCTCCTCAACCTGATCTGGCGGGATTTTCCCCACTTACATAATTCTCCCCCTCGGGGTTTTTACTCTCTCATGCAACAGGGACATTGACGTTTTAGTTTCATCATCCCCTCCAAGGACCTCAATCAGGTGTGGATCTCTCTTTAATCCCTCCCTTTTTTTTTTGTGACTTCCGAACGATTGACCGGCCTGGGATCAGGGCTTGGGCTTTGTGACAACGCATTCCCTTTTTTTGAGGACCTCCCCTCTTTTTGGGAAGGAGGCGGGGCAGCCCGCAGACGTTCCCCCGGTATCATTTTGTGTTGGTTGCTTAGCCGTTACCCCCCCTTTTTTTTCGGGAATACCTGCCGTACCTTGGGAGCATTATCCCGCTGGCCTTAAACAGCCCACTTTTAGATTAATGAGGTTTGTCTTTACGCACCCTGCACCTCGATGGTTTTTCCCCCCATGCTCGTTGCGCGGCCTCACCCACTTGACACTCGACAAAACTGTGCAGTCGCTTAAATGGTCTTTTGTTCCTTGTATTGCTCGACCGCACCCTGCGAAGGCCTGCCACCGTCCTGCCCCCGCCAACTGCTGGTCTAACTCTTGTTTATTTTTCCCCCCCCGTTAGGCCGCCGGGCCTTTGCAGTCAACCATCCCGCGACTTGATCGGTTACCGGAAAGTTTTTATGTCGTTACCCCCCCCCGTTCCGAACTTTTTGATTTCCCTGTTCTTCCAATGAAGCTTGTCAGCCGCCCCCCCTTCATATACGTCCCAAGGAATCACCCCGTTTTGATGATGATTTTTTTTGCAGGATTGCAGAGTGGGTTAAATAACCAGGCGCATGCTCCCCCCCTATGATTGCTTGTACTGGCTGTCTATTTACATTCGCAGTCGGGCGGGCCCGACCGCCCGACGCAACTTATAGGAGTGCCTCCCGCAGGACTCATAACCTCCCCTTGAATCCTGAAGCAACAGCCGGGTTGGGTGGTCCTTTCCTCCGACTGAGGTCCTTCTTTAATTCCCCCCACCCTGATCTCGCCCTGCCCTCATTTTTCTGTTTTTCATCTAGATAAATGCTTATCCCGCGAACTCTTGCACCCGGATTTTCTGGCGCTCCCACGCATCCAGTGCCCCCGCGGCACGGCACCCCCTTCCCTCCGCTACTACTTCTTTCCTACCTTTAGTCCATTATGGTACCATGTTCACAATCCTTCTTTTAGGTTTCACTTTCCTGTCCGATCTTTTTTTGGGCTTTGCGTGTTGCTGTTACTTTCGTGCCTTTTTTTTGCTGGGTGGGGCTTCGGTTGCGATGACTTGTACGCGACTTTTTCTTGGAGGAGCCTGTCACTCCCACATTTCCAGTTTGCGCTACATCCCTCCACGCCCGCTGCACATTAACTCTTTGCCAGAGTCAACTTATTTGCGTTTTGTCCTTTTAACGCCCTGGCTAGTTTCCCCCAGCGAACCTTCCCCCCCGTTTGGACACATCAACCCCTTCGTCTTGGGAGGTCCCCGGTCGCGCCAATTCCTTGGTTGACCTTCGCCCGGCCGCTTGGTTTGTAGTAATGGCCTCGCCTCAACAATTTTTCTTTGTTTTCCTTCTGACCCCAGGTTTTTTGCTCCCCCTCATATGCTCCGACCCCCCCGCCGCCGGCAATGCTTGCAATTCCCCCCGCCGTGTGTATTTCCCCGGAACCAGTGGCAAATCTCCTTTATTTCCGTACCTTTGCCTCCACCCCACTACTACCTTAGCCGCAGATATTTCTGCTGAGCACTCCGTTCGTATCCCCTCGCCCCGCTCCACTCGCCCAAGTCCTTTTTATCCACCGTTTCACCGTTCTCCTCCTGATATTGCTTCCCGCGGCCACTCCCCAAACAAAAATTATTTCGACCTCCCCCACACCCGGCCTTGAGCGCGTCCGCCGGTTTCCAAGTCCTATGCTCTTTCATACCAGGAGTTCCTAGCCGCGCCGTGCTCATTAATCATTTACCCTCTTGGGTGTTGTGTCGTTTTTTTTTAGCAAGTTAGTGCTACCAAAAGCCACCCACCAAAACAAATCATTCTCGCAATCATCATCTAAGTCTCGGCCTAGCCAGTTGATTCCCTGGATTCCTCACCCGCACTGTCCCTTTACCTTCTTTTTCGTTCTCCCACACTTTTTGTTCGCCAGACTAGTGATCTCATAGCCCACTATATTTAAATGTTGTTTCTCTCTCTTTTTTTTATGAACGACCTTGGTTCGGCCGTCAAATCCTCTCATGATATTTCATGTACTGGACCTTTTGGAGTCAGCGTTCATACCCCCTTTCCTTGGCCTTGCTCTTTCTATCTTTCAGAGAGTTATGCCTTTCCCCCTCCCTCATTATGACTTTTTCTCGCGTCGTTTTCGCGGTATTGACGATCCTGCGATCTCCTTTACATGGCTTGACAAGGCCGCGATACCCTCCAGTTTTTTTTTTCTTTTCCGGCCACCGGTGAGCACTTGACTTTGGCGCGTGATTGCTCCTACCTTTCTGCGACGTTCCGACTTTTGGAGCAATTAGATCCCTTTTGGGTCGTCGGTTGGTTATTCGTGGAGCGGTTTCCGGACCCGCGTTTCATGTTGATGCTGAGGTAGGTGTAGTGTGTCGTGTTTTCATTCCTGCGACCGCGGCTTCCCTTTTTTGCGGCGAGTTCCTTTGCCTTGATCTCCACATCGGCGGCTCAGATTGCGTTGATTGGCTGCTTTTCTTGTGCCCTGGGATGGCGTAGCGGCTTTACGGGTCCTTCCCTTTTTTTTTCGAAAACTTTGTGTGATTCCCCTTCCCCATTCTACTACATTTACGGTTGGCGATTCAACCAGAGATCTTTCAGGGCCTCTCCCCCTGTTGTGCAGAACTCCGAATTTTGCGTTTCCTTTTTTTTTTTTTGCTGTTTTTTGAAAATGGCTCTCTCCTCCCTTATGTTCCCGACGCACCCTTCTTCCCCCTTCCAAGGTTTTCTTGGGCCCTCTGCTGTTTCTTTTTTCTAATGCATCTTTTCTACTGGAGGTGGTCTTCGGTTGTCTACCTCCTCTTCTGACAGTGCCTAGCGTCTCTCTCCTCTTTCCTCCACCAAAAGCCGGACACCCAAAGGCATCAGCCTCTTAGCAAAAAACAGTTACCCGGGGTTCACCTACGAGTGCACTTCCCTTGGCTTCCCCCTTCCCCTCACGCACCATGTCAGCGTTATAGGGCAGTCTGGGGCATTAGGGAATGTTCTTCGATAGCGCTTTTTTTAAGTGCTTGGATTCTCTCTTTCTGCTTATTTTTTAGGTTTTTTGTTTAGTAATGCCGTTTTTATTATGACCGATCATTTTGTTCGCTAGACCAGAACACTCTCCTCCTTCCTGTTTCTTATAGGCGGTTAGTTACAGCCCTCGTACAAGATATAGCGTTCCTTTGTTAGTGCGCAGGACGCGTTGCCTTCCCCATTGAGCTGATATGTTGTTTTATTACCCCAGGAACAGGATCCACGGACACGCGACACCTTTATTCCCTCGATCTTTGAACCTTCTACCTGACCCTTCCCTGAGATCTGCCCATAGGTTGCAAACTTTGGTACCCCCGCCCTGTTGGAGACATTTCCCTGACCTTTCGGTATGTTTGCTTCTTTTTTCGCGCTGACCCGGTTACTTGGCAAAACACATCGTTCCCCAGCAGTGTTGTTTTCAATTCGTTTTTCTGATGTTTGATTTTGCCTCGTTCTAGCCACGTTACAGCCTTTTTTTTGTTAAAGTTGTAATCTCTTGGTCCTTTGCCAACCTGGTTTAAGGCATCTTCTCCTCCTTCAGTTTCTGCTAACTCTTTTTCCTTCTGTTTTTCGTACCCCCCCCAGTTGAATCGCAAAGTCTTTCTGTTTTCCACTGGGCCTCTTTCCTTACATTTTTCGGAATGACCGATGAAGAAAACCTGAGTTTCGCAAACTCCCCACATGACGCTCAGTCCGTTTGGCTGCCACTTCCTCCCCCCCTTTGGTGGTTTGATGCCCACTTTTTTGTGTTCCCCACCTGACTTTTCAGCCTCCTTCTAGGCTACTTCTCTTTTTCCCGTTGTTGTTTTTAGTGATAGCCTAAAACTAGCCCTTCCTTAGGTCCTTTTTATTTTCATGGCGTTTCTTGATCATACGGAAATGTCGAATCGATTTACAACCGTATTTGATGTGCAGTTTTTCATCCATGTTCTGGTTCAGTGTTTTTTTTCCCCCTTTTTTCCCCCCCCTTTCTTCGGTCTTTCCGTAATGCTCCTTTTATCACCCACCGTAGCATTAGGCGGTGCTGCACCCTTTCGCAACTTTGCAGATTCAGCGTTGGCTTTTTCATCAAATACGTCACTCTCTTTATTTTCCACTTCTTCTTCTTTCCGAGACTTTTTTCCCCCCCCCCGTTTTTGGCCCTACCTTTGACAAGTTTTCTTATTTTTTAAATGTTCTTTGATTGGCGGGAGCACCTCCTCATTCCCTCCAACTTCTCCTCCCTCCTTTCCCAAACTTTTTTTGTGATTTTCCCCAGGGATTTCTATTTAGATTGCGTCTGCCACCGCTCCCTCTCCCTGTCGCCCCTCGAAATTGTTTTCAACGGGTCCTCTGGCCCTCACCCTCTCCCCCCCCCCGGTTAGGTCTCCCCTTTCTTTTGCCTTCAATCCACCTTTTGACTGATCGGGGCCTTCTGTGTGGGGGGGCGTTGCGAGAGCGAGGGTTCGCCCGTTGGCGCGTCTCGTTTGGGGCCGGGCTCCGGACTAATCGCGGGGGGTCGGGTTTGTCCCGGGGGTCTCGTTTTTTGTTACGGGGGTTGGTGGGCCGGCACCTGGTCGGTCTTCTCTTGACCGGGGCTTGGGGGCGGGGGATCGTGTTTCTGGGGGGGCGTGTTGTCCCTGGTCGGGGGGCCTCTGCGTCTCCTTTCTCACTGTGTGTTCTGTATAAAAAATCAAACACAAATCAACAAAAACCACTCCACAAAATACAAACAAACAACTTCTCACCCCACCTCCACTTAGCTTATCCAACACAACAAACCCAATAATCCACTATTCCAAAATCTCACCCCTCTACCACACCAACCCTTCCAAAAATCCACTAAAAAAAGCACAACTACAAAAAAAACAAACAATCACCAACGATTTCACTTATCCACCACCCCACCCAATCAACCCCAAAATACTAACACCACAGTACCACCCCCTCCACGCGCTAAATTACGAAAACACGTTGCCCCGACTATTAACCACAAAATATCAATTTTATTCCTACCACATTAAAACCACTATTTAAAAAACACGCAAACATTACAAAATAAAAACATTTTAACCAAACAAAATACGCCACCACACAAACACACAAACCCCCAATCTAACCGCAACCTCCTATAAACTAATCCACAATACCCTCGACCACTGTCTCAACAACTATCTTCCACTAATACCGATAAACAAAAAGAATATCAAACAACATAGAACATCTATTACCTCCAACAGCCTAAAAGTATCAACAACACCAACAAAAAAATAACCTTGATCCCCCTTCCAGAAAACGCTCCAAACACAACCAACGTCTCAACACCCACAAAACAAAACACCCACCACTTCCAAAACACCACACTAAACCAAAACACCCCAAAAAACTCCTTAAAAAAAAAACCCAAACAAATACCAAAACACAAAAACACACTAACACAAAACCAACAAAAAACAAAAAAACACCACAAAAAAACACCAAACCATTCTTTGTTTTTTTTTTCTTTTTTTTTTACAAAAAAAAGGGGGGGTATTTTCTTTGTTGTGGGGGGTTTTTTTGGTGGTGGGGGGGGGGTATTTTTAAGTTGGGGGGGTTTCGATGGGGGGTGGTGGGGGGTTTGGGGGTTGGGTTGTGGGGGGGTGTTTCCCCGGTTTGGGTGCCGGGGGGGGGGGGGGGTGGGTTGGGGGGGGGTTTGTGGGTTTTGTGGGGGGGGTTTTTTGTCTGGTTTTTTTTTGGCATTCTCTGTTCCCCTGAATCCCAGTGGTCTTGCCCGTGTCCACCTGATCTCACAGGAAACCCTGCTACTCTTTCTTGTTCATTGTAAGGTTTTGTACAGTCCCAGGCGCCGTCTCTTCCTTCTTGCTTGGGAACGGACCAGCACTTGCCATTTGACCAGGACTTTGGACTACGCGTCGGGTCCTCCCCCCCTCCCCCCACTCTGTCCCTTTTTCGCAATCCCGCACCCTCTCGGTAATGCCGTGCTCTGTTTGGGGTCTATTCGCCTGAATGAATGTAATTACAACCGGCGTTTTTCCCTTTTCCTCTCCCCCCTTTCTCTCTCCATTCTCCTCATTTCCCATGCACCCTCTGCGCCCTCCCCGTCCACGTCCGGCGTTGCTCACCGCACTCCATCCCTCGAATCCCCCTCGCCGCCTAAGTTGAACCATTTTCCTTTATCCCACATGGAATGAATAATGTACCTGCAGTCTTTTAACCCTTCCCTTCCCGTTTTCTGTTGGGCTTGGCTGGGCTGCGTGCATTTGGGTGTCTTTTTGGTGGCCCCTCTAGTCTTGAGAGAGTTTTTTTTCTGTAAGAGGATTTATCCCTTTTCCGGCTCCTCCCCCCCTCCCCGGTAACTCCCTCCCCTGCATAGCTTAGAAATAACAAGTCCCTTGCACATCCATGCTCCTTTGTTTTTTCATTCCAGAGCCGATCCTTCTTGTTTTAACCTTGAACTTTTTGATTATCCGTACAGTTCCCCCTCTTTCCCTCACAATCCCTCCCCCTTTCAACATCTCCCCCCTTTCCCTGTCGTCTTCTCTTTGTCACAGTGCTTCCAACATCCTCGTTTCTCCATCCTTCTTTATTGGATGGGTACAGGAATGACGACTTCCACTTTAGTCTGTCCAGTAAAGCCCCTTCTGCAGCCCGCCTCTCCCTTTTCCCATCCTTTTTAACCCAAAGAAGTGCTCTCCTGATCATGCTTTTCCCTTCTCCTGCAGTGTTTCTCTTCCATTTCCCTGCACCTCGCGCAAACTTCCTCGTGTTAGCCGGCAATTTCCCCAGCTCCCTCTCTATACATACCTTGTCTCTCTGCAACTTATGAGAACATTTAAGCGCTGTAGTTCCTTTCACGAGCCCCTCCCCCCTCCTCCCCGCGCTCCGCCAGTTTTCTCAAACGTCGTCCACGCCGCAGAATCCCGATGCAATCCACTCTTCCACCCGTTTTTGCTGCCCCCTTCTTTCCTCGCAACACAACTCCGGTCTCTGCCTTTTTAGTCCGGCGCTTTCTGCCCTCCAGGCGAGGAAGAGACCCTCCGCCCCTCGCGCTCATGACTCCTGAAAACTTGCGGTTCGGTGTCGTTCTAGTTATGTTTCCCCCCTATTCCTCCGATTCTCTTATCAGTCTGGCCAGGACGATCGATGCACCGGCTTTCCTACCCCTGCACTGTCCATCCTTCTTTCCATTTCACTTTTTATCGTATTTTCGTGCAGACCCGTGCTCGGCATTAAGCCCCCATCTTGTCCCCCTCCGTGTTTTTCTCTGAGCGCTGTGGGCTTCTTCGTTCCCTCCTTTTTTCTGTCCGAACTCTCCAGAAGTTGAGCACAGGACGCCGGACGAGAATTCGTGGGACATCCGTTCAATCGGGGCCCTTGCCTATGCCGCGATTCATTGCTTCTCGGTATTGCGTCTCCTTTACACCCCCCTGTCATTTTCTTCTCATGAGTCTCGGTCTTTTTTGTTGATATCGGGGGAAGAGTGCGACTTGCCCCTGGCTGTTAGGCCAGCGCGTCGGGTGTGGCCGTATTAAATAATGTGCATTTGCAGAACGTTTGTGGCCGCGGTTTGTTTGCGAACTGATGCTAGGTTTCAGTTTACGGTGGGCACTGTTTCCTTTGCGAGTTTAGTCTTCTGTGTGGTCCCTTGTGCGCGGGCTAGGCCGGCGCGGAAGGTTATGCTTTCTTATAGTGCGCGTTGGTTGCGGGAATTCTCCGTTTCTCCCGCGGATTTCTCTCCTTTTTGCGGCTTGGACCGCTACAGGCTGTGCGATGGCCAGCATTGCTCTAGGCGAGAAGGGCGGTGTTAACGTTAGCGCGTTCTTGCAGCTGCTTGGGCAGCGTCTCACCCGGCTCCCCCCCCTTGTGTTCGTCCGGCAGGCATTCCTCCCCCCACAGCGCGTTCGCCTCACATGTTCTTGACTATGTTCAGCTGTGTGTGCCTGTTGAGCTGTGTCCTTTTCTGGCCCCCAAAACCCCACACCAACCCCACACCACCACCCCCCCCCACCCCCGAGCGGGTGCGCCAGGCCCCACGCCGAAATTCACTTCTCTCCTTTCCCTTTTTTTTTTTTTTTTTTTTTTTTTTTTTTTTTTTTTTTTTTGGGTTTTTTTTTTTTTTTTTTTTTTTTTTTTTTTTTTTTTTTTTTTTTTTTTTTTTTTTTTTTTTTTTTTTTTTTTTTTTTTTGGGGGTTTTTTGTGTGGGGTTGGTGGGGGGTGTTTTTTTTTTGTTTTGTTTTGTTTTTTTTTTTTTCGTTTTTTCTCTTTTCCTTTTGTGTTGTTTTTTTGGGGGGTTTTTTGGGTGTTTGTTTTTTTTTGTTTGGTTTTTTTTGTTGGGGTGTTGTGTGTGTTTTTTTTTTGTTTTTTTTTTTTTTTTTTTTTTTTTTTTTTTTTTTTGGTGTTTTTTGTTTTTTGTCTGGGGGTGGTGGTGCTTTGGGGTTGGGTTTTTTTTTTTGGTGGTTTCTTTTTGCTTTTTTGTGGTTGTTGGGTGTGTGTTTTTTTTTTTTTTTTTTTTTTTTGGTTTTTTTTTTTTTTGTGGGTTTTTTGGTTTGTGTTGTTGGGGGTTGTGGTGGGGGTTTTGTGTGGTGGGTTTTTTTTGTGGTTTTTTTTTTTTTTTTTTGGATTGTTTTGGGTCGCGGGGGGGGGGTTGTTTTTTTGTTTGGTTTTTTTGGGTTTTTTTTTGTTTGTTGTTTGTGTTTTTTGGGTTTTTTTTGTGGGGGTTTTTTTCTTGGTCTTGCGCAGGTTTTCTTGTGAATCGGTGATGTATCTCTATTATTTTTTTGTGGGAGTTACCGGAGTTTTTCTTTCCCGACCCTTTTTCCTTCTTCAGCTTTTTTTACAGTTTCTATTTCCGCGTGAATCTCTTCTCCCCACCCAGTCTTCTTCCCAGGCACGACAATCAGCGACCACTCCCAAACCCCACAGGCCCTTCGGTTGTCCCCGTTAACTGCAGTTTCCTCCCCTTTCCTTCCCTTCCTTACGTGACGACTCCCCGTTCCTGTTTTCAGCGTTATATCCTTCCTTTTTGTGCCTTTCTCCGGAAGGTATTGTCTAAGAGGCTTCCGCTTGCTGGTTTTGCGCTGGACTTTCCTCCTTCTGAAGGCGGATTTTCATCCGCTTTTCCCCTCTTTTCACCACGTTTCTTTCTCTTCCCTTTGGTTTCATTACCCTCACCTCTTGCTTGCTAGTCCCAGCACCCCATTCAGATCCTTCATGTGTTTGCCAGTCCGTGTAGTTTATCCTATTTTCCCTCTTGTTTTTTGGTAGCTCCGCGTCTCCTCTCATTGTAACAAGTCTCTTTGTGCCCCCTTCCCCCCAGTTTTCGTCGTGTACATCCGGCCATGTTTTTAACCCCAGGCCTTCATGAACACCATGACTTCCTACAGTGATCTTTTGCTTTTTCCGATCCCCTTTTTGCACCCCTGTGCCACTTTTCCTTTCCATTCTCTTGCTGTTCCTCAGTTCGGGAGGTACCCTAAACCTTTTTGATACATCTTCGGAGACTTTTTGATTTTTTCGTCCCTGATCCCTCTACCGTCCTTCCTTGGGTCCCCCCTACACATAGTTAACCAGTTTTTTTTTTTTTGGAACGGTGTTCCTTTGGCGAGCTTGTCTCGCTTCGTACCTTTGGAGTTATCCAATTGCTCCCCATGAACTCTGTCTTTTCTTTCCCTTTGCTTCATCGCTTGTCAGGGCCCCCCCCCCACTGGTGTGCTTCCCCTTCTCGCTCACTCCGTTTCAGTGTCTTCCCCCAACTGCTTTTGACTTCCCCCCCTGGGTGAGTAAAAGACCACTGAACGGCCCCAGTCCCCCCCCCTGCTGTGCAGACCGTTTTCTACTTCTCCCACTGTTGGTCGTCCTCATGACTTTTCCCGTCTCATAACCTGACCGTTTCCCTGCCACCCCCTTCACCCCTAAGGAAGGAGGATGGTCATACCTCTCACAATAGGGGGGGTTCTCGCCGGCCTGTCCCCCCACCCCCCCCCCCCTTCCAGTTACATTGCCTTTATCTTAAGAGCTCAACCCCCCTGACCAAGGCCTCCTTTGATTTTCCTATTTTCTTCCTTCTACTATTTGTTGTTTCTCTCTCTATGCTCCTCCCCTCTCCGCCCTGAATGATTTTGGATCGGGCCGGTGTGATGCTATTACCTTCCCAATCCTTTTCATGATTCTGTTCGGCCACACGATGGGTCTCTTGATTTTTCCTTGTTAAGCAGTCCCCTTCTGCCGGCTCACGTGTTTTTTTTTTTCAAACCTCTGTCTCGGTAGCTTCATGTCCTCCTACCCCCTGACTGAACTGTACCAGCGTTGAACCTGCAGCACTTTGCCGAGTAAGATTTTTCTCTTCACTCCCAACGGCCTTCCAAGATTGCGTTCATCCAATGAGTGCAGCGGATGGTTTCCACCATGGATTTTTTTTTCCCCTGACATTCGATGTCCAACTGTCCCTCGCCGAAATGTCGTTGGCAATGGACCTTCTCGATTTTCCCGGCTAAGAATAAATTCACCTCCCTCCTTCCAAACACCGATTTGAACGATTGTTTATTTGCCCCCAGTGAAAGGCCTCGGTTTCGCTGCTACCAACGAGCAGGTTGAGCTTCTCCGGCCAAAGGTCTTTCTGGCTTCCCAGTTACATACCTATGTTTTCTTGCCTCACCATGTCAGTTTGGCAGACCCGAGTCCCCCCCCCTCACGTCCTGTTTCGCGCTTAGGACCTTTGGTTTGTTTTTACAGAACAGGCGCCTGCTTACACTCTTTCTAGCTTTGTTCCACGCCCCCGCTTTTCAGGAGACTGGCGGGTCCGTCGCGGGATGCTACCTGCACCCTTCTGCCAAATATTTTCCTCCTCTCCTTTTACGCCCGACCAACTCGGAGCGAATGCGCGAGTTTGTGGTCTCTCCGCAAGGCCAGAACTGACTCGGGTATTCCCCACCTATTTCAGCAGAAGATTTTACTAACCTCTCTTTGCACTTCCGCATTTCTTCGTAGTCCGCACCTTGCCAAGTCACTTCCAGCCGCTAGGCTCGCTCCCCTCCCAATTCATCCCGCGACTGCCACCTTTTCCTGTTACCTTTCCCGTGGTGTTTCACGTTATTAGCCCTTTCTTCACTCTTTGCCCTTTTCTTTTCCACTCCGTAG
>Ga0179593_1735072_pt1 | contig 15177 bp, 17 predicted proteins | sample CZODoug2_1_08_16_FD_185931 | JGI IMG/M metagenome (GOLD analysis project Ga0179593, IMG submission 185931) | Vadose zone soil fungal communities from Angelo Coast Range Reserve, California, USA - CZODoug2_1_08_16fungal (PacBio error correction) | ecosystem: Environmental > Terrestrial > Soil >... | reverse complement strand
ACACCCTCGGGCCGAAAGTTTGCGAGACATTCTCCTCCGAATCGGCGATTTTCGAGATATTTCTTCTTTTCCCTGAGCTCATTTTTTTCACTTCAACCAAACGGGACTTTCCGCCGCGCTGCTTTCCTCCTCTGCACCTCGAGTTTTTAGCGAAGGAATACTGTGTTATTTCTCTCCTCCTCAGCCCGAACGAGGGTCCGGCGCGGTCGGCGTCTCCCCTTTTGCAGAACCCGGGCACTTTTTTCCCGCTACGGACTCTCTAGCAGAAGAAAATCTTCCAAGACCGACAGGACCCGCCGCAGTTTACGGAGTCCTACTTTTTTCCCCCCGATAGAATTTTCCCTGCTTCTGCGTTGAGAGCCTTCTTCAAAGAGTTAATTTATGGCGTAGCTTTGCAAGGATACCCGAGCAAGGAATTTCTGTCTTTCTCTCCCCAGGTTGGCCCCAGGCCCGTTTTCCCCCCTGTAACGCTTGGCTCTGTCGTGTATATCCTCGCACAAGCTGAGACCCTTCGCCGACCCCTCACCACCAGAAGAAACTCCTCATTGAACCCCACTACTCCCCCCACCCCCGCGGATCCCCCACACAAGCGCTCCCCCAAAGAAAAACAGGCTTTAAGCATGTCCTTCCCCCCCGAAGTTGGCAAGATGCTCATCTATGGCCGACCACATGAGAACCGGTGTTCATTTTCGTATGGCCCTGGTTTCAGATATCCCTTATTCACCTACAGCGCAGCCCTCCCCCAGCTATGTTCTGCATTCCACGCTGCAGTCCATCAGACTTACGCTCAACGCTTCTTTTATGCAGGTACGGGACGTACCCATTTTAGTCTTTACTGCGATATCACGACCAGCCCCAACTCTAACGACCGCACCTAATGTTTTGTGACATCCGCCTTTGTACCCTCCCTACTATTCTCAACTGACCATTTGCTCCGCCATACCTAATACTTGCGAAGGTGTCCCCCAGCCAATACACGTGAATAGCATTCCTTAAACCTTCTTTGCCTCACCTAGTCCATACTACCCTTTCCCCAGTGCGCTCTGGATTATGCCTACTCGCTCGCCTTGTAATGACCTAATGACGTCCAATGCCAATCGCTAAGTCCACCTCCATGACAACCGTCGATTCATTCCCCTCCCCTCCCAGGCCTAGAGCCTATTGTCTCACTCCTCACGCATAGAGTAACTTCTTACCAACTTATTGCCCCGCTTCCCAATCATACCAGTGCATTACTTAATGCAGCCGGCCAAGCGACCCACCTCAGACCTTGAGTCAATAGCTACTGTGAGACGATGACCCCTACACCTCCGCCCCGGCTACTTCTCCGCAAGACCTGCTTTGTACGGGGCGCGCATCAGCGTTCTTTTTCTTGGTCGACTGCCGGCCCCCCGGACATCACGACGTGCAGCGCCTGTCCTCTTCCCTTAACCTGCTACCGGCCCTTTTAAAGGAGCGTTTGACTATCGCGAATACACAGGCTCATAAGAGTTCAATCGCACGCCTGCGCGATGCGCCCATTTAATCGGCTGGCATCATCCCCCCCGGATTATCGAAACCCCCTTTTTGTCCCGACCAAAACGCTCCCTAGCGCGGTCCGCCGTTCGCCCCTATGTTCCCCTCCCAAGACTCATTACGCCGAACCGGATCGGAGCCCCCTTCTCGCTTTTTCCGCGGCACTCTCGCCCGAGCGCAGATCTAGGTATCACCGCGGTCTCTTCTTGTTCTTAACCCTTCCCCAGTACGGACCAATTGATGCCCTGAGGAGGAGCCCCCTCCATCTTTGCCCCGGCCACCAAACCGATTCTTTTCCCAGGCCGAATATAGCCCATAGTATGTCATGAACCTAGGAACACGCTCTTTTCATTTTCGAGACCGGTTTTCCTATGAATCCTCCTCGAAGATAGCGCGACTCCCCCCCCCTCCGGGGCGCTACCAGGCAATTCCCTCAAGAGTCTCCAAAATTCCAACCTTCTCCCTCCCCCCCTCGCATGCCGCCCCCCAAGCCTGCCTTAACACTCAACACCTAAGTTTTGGCCACATCACGGCGATTAGGCGAAAGTTCCCCCCATCGGTTTTTCTGGTCGCCCGCCGGATCTCTCATATTACGATTCATTCGATCCGTCAGCCATCAAGAAAGAATTTTTAAGGACCGCCTCGTGTGTAGTTCCTCTCGAATCCGATCCCCCCTTCGGCCGTCATCCATGATCCAATAGCGCTTCAAGGTACGACACAGCCCCTCCATGTCCATGATGCATGGCGTTAAGCAACTATGTCCTTCCCCCTGACGTACTTTATTATCTCGGTTTTTTTGAGACTTTTTCAAGTTCCCCTCTAGACCGCGACTTTTTCTTCCCGCACGTGATTTGCGCCGTTTACTTGTTCTACCTCCTCATCCCCTCAGAAGGACTTCGGAGTGTGCGCGCCGATTACGTAGAACCTGCACGCGATTGCTAGACCCCTTTCAGGCCCAATGCTGCCGAAGGGCCCCAACTTTCTTTTCCTCACCCTTTTTTGATCCCCCCCCCATATTCCCATGAGGGTGATTCAGATTTAGCAGCTGTCCCCGAATCTAGTGAGTGGTGCCCCCCCCCCCCTCCCCAACGAGATCAAGGTTGACTAAGAAACTGGTCTCCCGGTCAGGCTTCATGCCAACCGTAAGCCGCCCCTTTTTGCCCCCGTAAACCTCGTCCGCGATGCTTCGCCCGTACACGCAAGATTGTTTGAAGAGAGAATCTGTCACGTTCGTACGAACGCCTAAAGTTTAAGCGAACACTGACAGTTCCGCTTTCAACAGGCAATATGTTCGCAATCGGGCAAGCACGGCCACTTCCCTCCTTTTCAACTTCTGTAGTCCCCCCCAATACCCAAGCACGTTTTGGAGAGCCACGGCAATAGATTTCAGGATCTGAACTCGACCCCACCCGCCATTGTCCGCCTTTTCCCCCCTATCTTCCTCTTTTACTACCTCAGGTTTTTTTTTTGTTGCTTTTTAGAGAATGAGCCTTGCTCCCCTTCTCCTTAATCTTTTTTTCGGACTCCCCCCCCTAGCCTACCCAGGGCTCCTTGCGCAAGAGCCCTTTTGCTGATGGACGATGTTGCCGGTTTTCGACTTTTCTTCACCTTTTTCACTTGCATGGTCTTGCCGTGCTTGCCCTTTCTCGACACAGCTCCTTTCGGGAACCGACCTTACCAGACCCCCGAAGAGGTCCCGAATCGCCCTCATTCGTCAAACCGCCAATTTTCCGAACCTTCACCTTGAATACATTGCGGTTTTGAGGAATTCTTCTCCCCTCGTATGCAGCCAGGATACACGCCCCTTCTGGTTTCTCTCTGCAAACGACTAGTAGGCGGTGTGGGGGTTTTTTTGGGTCTTTTCTTTTTTTTTTTTTTGAGACCCCCTCGTGGCCACGGTCCCGCTCCTATGGTCATCGGGCCGCCGGTTTATAAAACTTGAAGGCACGTGGAGTTTTAGATCCCCCCGCCTTCTTTTGGAAACCCCCAAGCCACTTGGGGGGAGGAGAAGGTCCACCCCCCCCCCACGTTCTCGATTGAAGCCAGCGGGCTAATGAGGCCCTCATACTCCGCGATTGCTGGAAACGCTCCGGGCCCTTTTTACTTGGGAGACCGCGGGCAGGAGCGCCTCCCCCCTTTCGCCCCCAAAGACTCTCCCTGAGATCATATTGCGTAAGACGCCGAGGTCCATTTGTGCAGACATATTTTCTGGGAACTCGCGCTTAGGAGGACATTTTCCGCAACTCGCATCATCCCCCTTCTGGAAGAGGAAACCCGCAGAGCAGAAAATCATCGTCTCCAACCCGTGCTTGCATCTTTTTTTTTTTCTCGACCTCACCTCCCACATACAATTTTGTAGCCGGTCTTTACCACTCTCCCTTTTCTCCCGCCTGCCCATGTTGCCAGGACAATTTTTCTTTTTGCGGCCGAGGCGGTCGCTGCACTCACCCCCCCCCCCTGATTCCCCCCTTTTTTTGAGTATATGCTTTCCGTAGACGGCGCCTTTCTCTCCTCCGACATCAGCCGAGGAACGGGACCCCCACCACCACCTTTATACATCGCCTACGCCAAAGTCCCTACTGGGAGTGCCTGCCCAGCTGGTTAGCCAGCGTCGCTTTCCAGGACTTTTCCCCGTTATACCTTTTTTTGCGAAGAGGCCCCAATACTCTGACGAGAACATGGATCCTGCATCGCGATCTCCGCGCCCACCCCATCCCCCCCTTCAATCTCACCACAGTTTATTCGTCATCCTTCTCTTGAATTATCTTGAAACATGCGATCGAGCCCCCCCCCCCCCAGTCGAATTTTTGCGGTGCTCCCTCCTCTTATAATCCCTTCGAATCTAAATGAGAATGTCCCTCTCAGGCGTTTTTGAGAACGAACGAGGACTTTTTAATAGCCCCTTCTCGAGCATAAGTGAATGATACTTTTCCTACCTCCGGCTATCTTCGCGCAGTTTGACCACGATTGAGCGTCCGTTCTTCGTTAGCCTGCTTGCTCACTTTTCCGAGCGCGCAACCTCCTTCTTTCACCCCCTGCCCCACATATGATGGAACGGGTCGGTGCCGACTACTGGCCGGGTGGGACTCCCCCCAGGCAGGTTTTCGCTTTGAATCCTCCAGTCCCATGCAGTCATCCTTGGCCCCCTCCCAAATCACCGTTTTTCGAGTAATTTCCCCTCGGGGGCACAGAGTCCGCCAATCTTTAGCCACTTCATGGTGCAACCTTTCTCCCCTTTCCTACGCCCCTCTAGAGGTATCTTTCCCCCCAGTCCCCCTCCAGCCACGTGAACTTCATGAGGCTTTCTCGCAAGGTCAAAAAAGAGTCTTTTTCTTGCCAATGGTGGGATTTATTGAAAAGCGTCCACTTAACATGACGCCCAGACATCCGGCTCCGTATTTCGCCAAAGACCCCCCCCCCCCCATAACACCTGGACCAGAAATATATACTACCAATTCCTCTTAATCTTCAGGGTGTACCTTCCTGGTTCAGAGATAGCAGACAGGGCCCGCGATTCGAACTTAGGGGCTCTTCGCGAGTTGTCATTCATTTAAGGAACGCATTCCGTTACATTCCCGACAGGTTACCTGCGTTAGCGATCGTCTCTCAACGTTTACGCTTATAAGCCGGAGTAAGCCCCAGAATCGCTTGACGGTTCTCCTTCGCCCGCCTCCAATTTTGGATGTGATGGAGACTCCCTTTCTAAATCCACGCCCTACTTGGCCGAACTTGCTATCCAGCCCTTTTTTTGGTAACTTCCTATGTAACTCCTTTCTTACATGGCCTGGCCAAGCACACTTCTTGCTATGGCACCCCCCCCTAGAGGCAGACATTCCGTCGTCGATGAGACCCGTTAGTATCATTTTTCTTTAATTTTCCCCCCTGCGGAGACGCCGTTCTCCGCTCTACTGATCCGGAAAGAATAACCTGCGCACTCCTGGTGCTCTCCTACACCCAAAACCCAATCGAGGTTTTCGGACCCCTCTCACTCTCCCCTTTTTTTTGGAAGAGACCGACGGAAACACCTACTCGGTCCTATTATTCTAAAAGAGCCCCTCGCCTTCGCTCCTTCTTAGCGACTGCATAAGTCCCCTCCACTTGCCTCAGTGACTTATCTCTTCTACCTTTTCTAACGTGTTTTCATCGGAGGTAATGCAAGCTTCCGAGTTAATGCCCGGTCGACCAGAGTTCGTCCCGCTAAGCGTTTTTTCCGATTCAGAATCTTTTCGGCACTACGCTTTTTCATAAGCATTTCTTTCTGAGTTCCAACTCCTGACCATGCTCTATCTTCCTTGAACAGAGGCGGTACCTTTTTTTCCTTCTTTCGTCAGCAGCCTTCCTCTTCCCCCCCCTTAGTTATTTTACTCGGATAATTCTACCGACCCGTTTTTTTTATTCTGCATTATCCGCTTTTGGAGACGCACTCCCAAGAACAACTACACACGACACCTTGCCACCCTGGGCATTTCCAAGCTCCCAGAAAGATACCTCATTGCGTGGGGGGGGGTTTTTCCCGCCAGATGCCCCTCCATATTGACCGAGGATTGACCCCCCTAATGCAATATGAACTGAAGACATCTTTTTACAGGCTCCAGCCAGTCGTGGTTGCGTTCCATGCCTTGAGGCATTCCTCCAGCGATTCTCTTCCTCCCTCCTGAATATCTTTTTCTCCGCCCTCCCAGGAAGACCCGCGTTGATCTTTTCCTACCGAATTTTTTCACCAGCCGAGAGTACGCGCCCCTCTCAATGACGAGAATCATCAACTCCTCTGACAGGACAGCCACCTCGGGCCAGGCCGGCTGTCCCGCACAACAGGCTCTTTTTTCTAAGTTGAACTTCGGCTTGCACGCCCGGTTTTTTCTTTTCCTTGCGGGCGGGCGAAAAATATTCCGACCCCTCCAGTCTTTTTTTGTGTAGTACAGGGAGCCCTGGATACGGCGCTTTTTACATCCCACGAAAATCCCGCGTGGTGAATTCGCCTCTATTATAAATTCTCCGTGTCCTTTTTTTCGTTTGGCGCCCCTCATAAAATCTGAATTGTCCGCCCTGCCGGTTCAGAGACGTTCCCCACCCCTCACCCCTTATCCGCCCATTTTCTCCCGATGCCCACCCTTCACCGCAACTTCCCTTTTGGTCCCAAGGCAACCCTGGACCAGGGCCCACTGGACGCTGAAGAGCTTGTCCTTTTTTATGTCGGACCAGAAGAGCTACTTCTCCCATTCCCAGACGGCTCTGCGCTTCTGCTTGTGGGGTTTTAATCCGCCCTTATGCTTTTCGTGTCGTCTTTTCCCTTGACTTTCCCGCGACGCCCTTGCGCAACCTGCCCCCCGATACCGCTTCTTAAAGCGAGTTTGATATCTGCTCCATACGATCCCCCGGCACGACTGTGCGCAATGGACATTTTTTTCCCCTCCCATTGATTTTTTTTTTTCTCTCCCACAGATAATCGACCCTACAAATGAGCAGAGGCACCCCCCCTCCTCCTCTTGTGCGCCATTGCGCGCGCGCACCGTTACCTAAAACGACTTTTCTACAGACCCCCTTCTAACGGCTTTTTTTTAGTTTTGTAGCACTTCGCCCTGATCCCTTTCTGGCTAATGCTTTCGACAATTTTTTTTTCAGCAGACTTTAGTTGTAACTTTCCAGTAAGGACCCGCTGGTAAGCGTCGCGCATGATCCGGTTCCCCTCGACCGCTTTTTCCCTAATTTATCCTCCTTTGAATACGTGACATGGCCCCCGCATATGTTGTAGGAATGCAAAAAAAAGGGGAGCGGAGTCCGTACTGGAGAATCTTCCCTGACCCTTCTTTCGCGTCCCTACAACCGAAGCACAGATACCCCCCCTGAAGACCTCCCGCGCGACGCCTGCCTTCTAGAGTTTGTTTTTTTTTTTTTCCTCGGCCCACCCCGAGCAATTCTCCACAGGCACGGAAGGAAACGCCCTGATGGAATAGGTTTTTTTTCCCAATCCCGACCTTGATGAGGGGGTCTCTGCCTATTTCACATACTTTCCCGGGTTTTGAATCCGAATTAAGCCTTCTGCTAACGATTAATGCTTGTCGAATGCCGACCCCGGATACCATCTTTGATCCAGAACAGTTTTCAGATAGAAGTTTCATTTGATAGAAAATAGAAGATTTCCGCTTTATTACCGAGAACTTCCCCCTCCTTTGAAATATTACGGTTTGAGGGAGACGATCCCCCGAACCATCTTCAGATAGACCCCACGGGAGACGATGTGCGACTTTCTTTATCTATAGACATAACTTTTTTTAATTACATCCTCAGACGCGCAGATGGAAGTCCCTCCATCTTGACCCATTTTCCCGGTTATTTTTTTTTCGCCCCCCTTTCAGTTTTTTTCAAATGCTGTTTTACAACGCGCGGTCCTCCCCACATCCACGGCCGCTGACCCAGATGCATCCGCCTCTTTTTGTGACCTGGATGATCATCTTATTAGTCTCCGTGCAAGCGCCCGTGCTTGTGTCCCCACGAATCCTCTCTCAAGCGGCGCTCCCACCGTTTAGAACGCGGCTCCCGCCAACCTTTTCCTTTTTACCCAATCTCCACCGCCAGAATTGAGGTCGGTATTTTCCCTCTTCACGCCAATGTTTTTGCGCGTTTTTTGACGGCCTCTTCGCACGCTCTTTCCCGCTCCTCTTTCCCTGCGGAAAAATACCTCGCCGGCTAGTAACCTCGCATCCGGCAAGCTGGCGCTTTTTCTTTTAAGAGCGGCCAATTCCTCAATTTTTCCTGCGAGAGCATGTTCTTTCAGTACGCGCGACTTCCCCACATCTGCCACAGATACTGGCGCAGACCTACCTCATGCCTTCCCTTTTTGTCAGCGATAGGCTGGAACTCGCCCAACACCAGCCATACCCCTCCAATGAATTCTTTTTCCCCAGGCCATCCTCCTCTTCCCCCCCTAAGATCCTGTATTCTTTGTGATTGAGATCTTTTCCGCTTTGGTTCAGACTCTCCTCATTGTGTTTTTTTTTTCTTGTTGTTTGCGGGTTCCCGCCATCGCTCCATTTCCCTCCCCCCGGAGCCGCCCCAGATCATTCTAGCGCTTGCCGGGAATTGGTTACGTTTTCCGAAGGTCCTTTTTTTCAACGTACATCATGTTTTGCCTTCGTCTCTCAACCGCCGTGCGTGCCCCCTTCTCTCGCCACGCGAACAGCTGAGGAACGCGGTACTACCATTTTTCCGCTATTTTTTTTGGCCTCTCCGCATTCGCCGCAGTCGACGTCCCAACCGCCAAAATCATTTTCCCCTCCAGACCACCGCCATTTTGCCGGCAACCTTTTGTAGCTTTTTTCATTTTAAAGGCATTTTCAAAGAAGGTTTTCCTTTCTGGCCCTCCGTGACCTCGGCCGTAGGACTCCCCCCTTCTCGAGGCCTAGATTTTTACTCGCGGATCATATGAGCGGAGCTTGTTGTAGAGTGACGCGCGCTTTGGCCCCCCTTTTTGCCTTTCGAAGGCGTATCGACCATCAAAATCCCCAACGTGAAGAATTCCAGTTCTCACAGCCCCCCCCGGGTTTTTTTTTTTTTTTGGGTTTTTTTTTTTGTGTTTTTGCTCTTTTGTGTCGACTTTTTTCCACTATCGAGTAGTGCCTCAATGGGCCGCCAGGCATTTCCGCACCCACTTCCCCACCTGGGCAGCCTTTCCTAGGAAGGAATCTTCGACCCCCCTACAAACCTCCTATATCGCTGACTACTTCGCGACCGCGGTTTGTCAGCCGCTGTGTCAGCTGACGCCCGTTTCGGTACATGTTTTTTTTCCCGCTTTTTTCTCATTATAAAGAGTTTCCTGCTTTGAGCCCCGGTACGACCTTTTTTTTTTTTATTCATCTGCTATCTTCCGGTTCCTCGACTTCCCCCTACCTCAACTTTCTTTTTTGAGGAAACTCTGCCCCACTCCCCATCGAAAACGACGCAAAGGTCACAGGTCCGAAAATCCCCCGAGTTCAAGCCCTCAGTTTCTGCCCCACGGATAGCGCTTTGCATTCAGAGCGGAACCCCGAGAGCCCACGGTACTGGCTGACAGCCGTGGTAGAACAACGTGACATCGTCGTATTTAAGACATCGTAGAGATTGGTCGGAAGTCGATAGGGTTGAGGTAAAGTCCACAGGGGCGTCTAAAACACCTCGTGAAGAACCAATGACGTGACGAGTCACTATTGGCCATGTGGAGTATCACACCTGGGTGCCAGAACGCCCACCTGAGGGGAATCCAAAACCACATACATAGGAGAACCACCGACCAGATGAATACCACACTAAACTTGTACGCGCTTGAAGTCGACGCGAGAGAAAAATGTACGGAATTGGGGTACTTGACAACGCTGAACGGTCGTGGGGACAAGCATTCAAAATGGTGGGCGATTCCGCTAGATGACCCCTTTGTTTCCATAACCGGCGGCATTAGCTTACCCCTAATTAAGACTCCCTCTCTAAGGTAATAGGTAAAAGCGTAACTTTCCCCCCCCCCCCCCCGCCTCCCCTTTCTTCCAAAGCTGTATCTTATAGCAATATGTTTTTTTCCCTTGACAAATCTTGAGAAGACAACAACACAACCACAAGAACATGGAGCTTCTTCAAGAGATTAGAGTGTCCCCTCAACGGCGAGAAAAGATTTCTTTAAGTCAAGTACATAATAGAAACTTTATGTACTTAGTCACCCGCCATTAGTTCTAAGGATATGTAAGGAAAGCGGCTGATTGAGTTGTTTGTTTTTTTTTTTTTTTTTTTTTTTTTTTCCCCGGTATCTCGACTTTCTAATTCGGTCCTTTGCCTCTTTTTCGTTGCTTTAGATAGCGTTTTTTTGCAAGTCGTTCCTTTCCTCTGGGCCGCCGCGCCCGAAAAGTTCCGCGCGGCTTCGCAAGACAAAGCGGTAGAAATTTTTTTCTTGCCTTTTATGCAAGTACTTTCGTGTTGTTATACCAGGTAAGTAGATCAGAAACGCTCCAGTTCACCCCGCGAGAAGGGAGTCTCCCCTAGGAAGCCCAATCCCCGGATAGAGGGCCGGAAAGACCGTTGGGAACAGAGCCCCCCAGGCCCCTTGTCAGCACTTAATGGGTTGACAACTTCCAATAAGCGAACCTGGGTCCTCGTTCTATTGTGCAGTCTCCCCTCTGACCTTCCTTGACTCTAGTCCGTTCTATCCTCCTTTTTTTAACCACGCTGATTGTCGTTCGATTGGCTTTTGAACCCCGCCACTCTCCTTCCTGAAGACCAAACAGCCCCATAAGAACTTTTTCCCCCCCCCCCCCTGCGGAAACCTTAGCCCAGTCCACACGCCCCTCTGACCTGCGCAGACCCCCCCCTGCCCCTCACCTTTTTGAAGCATGTTTTGTTAGACAGCCGCTGTTGAGCATTTCTTTTTCGGCTTCAACTCCCCTAGGAGTTTCCGAAGCTCCTTTCCTTCCTTTCCATTCTCGCTGGCCATAAGCCCAAAGCTCCCCCCGCGTTTAGACTTTTGCCTGCCCGCGATCACCTTTTTTTTTTTCTGATTTGGAACTTTTTCGACGCCCTCCTATGCAACTTCCTTTATACTTAGGCTATAGCTTTTCCCCTTTTTGTAGAGCCTTGCCCTCAACCACGTGCGAGCCTTCCCGCAGCCCATGTCTATATCTTTAGGCCCCTTTTTCCCATCTGTATTCAACTCTCTAGCCAACTGGCCCATGCCCCTTCTTCTATTGTCCTTGACGTTTTTGCCAACTCGTTTGCCGTATTCGAGCAGACACCGCCCCTGAAGGGGCGAGTATACCTTGTCAAAGAGGGGGATCTACGGCGAAGAGGTTCGACTATAGAGTCTCCGTCGAAAGAACGGAAACGAGACCTGTTTTTCCGACCGTTCTTTCCCGAACCTCGCAAGATTCTTTTGTTAGAGAGAGCTCACCTCGGCCAGAAGTTTTTGTTGTGCCTTTTTGAATACTCGTAGAATATTAGATGAACGCAGCCGCCCCTCTCGCCATTCCTCCTTCTTTTCTTTGGCTCCAGTCCCCCTCCCCCTTTCGTGATATACTCCTTTACATTCCTCCTCCGTGGGCCTTTTTTTTTCTTCTCTCTCACGATTCCTGTTCTGAGCATTTGTTCGGCCTCTAATTTCTCCCCTGGGCGCGCGGCTCGTATCTGAATAGACCCCTCTTCCTTTCTTTTTTAATGCTCTTCCCTCCACCCCATATCATTCAAGAAGTGGCTCTACAGGTAGCAAAATCGTGTTCTTTGCTTCAGCGGGAGAGTTGGGTCTTGTCTACCCCTCCCCTTGAGGTATCTTCGTTCCCTGTCAGACCTCCCCCCCCTGTGTACCCCCGGCGGCTTTTTCGCCCTTAAGTCGCGTTGCCGCGCACCAAGCCCCCCCCTCGCTATTAGATAAAGAGACTCTTGAGAGCAAATCCTTCCACTCCTCCAGGACCTGGCGCTATTTTCACTCATCCCCCTCCTTGTGAAATACGGATCGTCCTTGATGGAAACTGCGTGTTTTCCTTCCCAGCGGGGTTTGCAGAGCTCCTTTCAACCTTTTCGTCCGAGAAGTCTTCCGATAGTCTTTTTTTTTCCCTTTTACTCCTCTCAAGGTCAAATCGCCCTCCGTTTTTTACCCCTCGCGCCGCCTACTTCCTTGTCGGCTTTCCCCTCCTTCCGATCAGCACGCCACCTTCCTGAAACTCCGCTGCAGAAGAGACTCCCTTTCTGTGGTCCCCTCCTTTCACTCGCCAGCCCAGGCTTTTCCTCTACAACCGACAACGTGCTTCTCTCGAACAAAATCAGACCTAAACAAATTTTCTCCGCCCCCCCGGTCTTCTACTGCGCCGGCCCCCCTGGAAGCAGTCCCATTTCTGCGGATGACAGTGGTCAGGTTTTGCGCTTTTTTCCTCCCCACTTCCCCTACCCCTACAGCATATGGTTGACCATGCCCGCTCTCCTTACTTCCGTTAAGATCACGATTCCGTGGGAATTCCCCCCCCCCTTTTCTGACGGTGTGGCCTTTCTTTCAGCCGTTGCCCCCCATCCCGATATCCTTTTTTTCCCCACTTTTCTGAGAAGTCCTCTTACCTTTAACGTACCGTGCTTTTTTGATGCGGTTTCCAGGACCCCACATGTCAAAACAAGGAATGCAACTGGATTAGCTTTGTACCTGCCCTTTAATGAATGTCTTTCCCCAGTTTCCCCCCTTCCCAGTACCTCCTTACGTTCAACCCGGCCTTAAAATCTTGATGCAGGAGCCGCCCTTTTCATGCCTAGATGTCCTGCCGCACACCCCTTTCCAAGGCAAACAGTTAAGAAAAGAGAAGCCCCTTCCCCCAATGCATCTCCCCTATCCCCCTGAAAGAGTGACCCACAGCATGTACAGAACCCTCATCATAACTTTTTGTCCTAAACCATCTCCCCCTTCCCCCTCCGGGACTACCCCAGTTAAACCACCACGGAAAAACCCCCTCCCTGTGAGACCAATACCCCACGCATATTACACCCCCCTCCCCCCCTTTCCCTTTCAAAACGGACTCTTTTTGCCCTCTACCCTCCTCCTGCATGCCCCAAGAACCTCCTATGGGCCTAATATCCACTTTGGGAGATTCTCTCCTGCTTTTTTTTCGATTCCCCCTCTTCTAAGAATGCCAGTCACGCGTTTTCGTTCCTTCTTTACGGCGTTCGAAGCACACCGGCTTCCTGTTAATTCGGGCCCTCTCCACCCCCCCTCAGATGATCCTAAATACCCCCTTTTGCACACGCCATCTCTTACCTTGGCCACGTTCCCGGAAACTGTTTTTGCGACGAGGACTTGCATCCTTTCCGATCGGCCTATAACCCCCGGCCTCCTTTACACACCCTCTTTTTACTCCCCCCTGCGGCAACTGTTCAGACGCCCCCCATGGATGCCATTTGCGCGGATCCCCCCAACCCCCCCCCCCCCCCTTAGAGGGTGACAAAACGAGTTCGTTCCGGAGATTCCTTTTTGGGTTAACCCGTAAATTGATGTCCTTTGTTTATATCAGAGCATCCATCAGTAGACAGAGAAAATCCGGGGCTTTTATCGACCTTAAGGCCCTGCTTGCTTCAATGCCGAATTTTCAAGCGGTGTACTCCCTTGAACTCTCTGCAGAGCCCTTTTCCCCCTCCCGATGCTATCCCTCTGCCCGTTCCCTCCCTTCTGCCGAGGCCTCGGCGCATACTTTGCGTTTCGCAGCTGACCTTGACCGCTATTGTCATAGGAAGCCTCAATTTTCGAAGCATAGAGATGTTCCCTCGACTCATACCCCTTCCTCCACCTCGTTTGAACTTTCTCCGATCCCCCCAAACACTTTGAAACTCTCTCTCAGCTCCCAAATTTTCCCTGATTATGGAGAGAAGGAGCACCCCCGCAGATTACGAGAAGACCCTAAAGATGGGGTTTTTCTGTGAACCCCCTCCACCGGACTACCTCCCTCTCCTCTTTTCCAACCTCTGTCCCGCTGAACAAGACACCTCTGAAGAAGAAACCACTCTCAACCGCAAGAACTGGTTTTTCAGCCGTGGATCATTTTTTTCACGCAGAGTTTACTCACCCTTTTTTTGACGCTCCTTTTCTCGTCGTAGAAGAAGTCTCGGAGGTATGCCCTTTCCAGAAGGTGATACGTTCCCGCGCAAGATTTTTTTCTTGGCGCCCGACTCTCTTCACCCCTGACTTTCCTCCCTAGAGGGAAAAATGCTGCGAGTGTTAAGTCCCTCCCCCCCGTCAAAATTACAGCCCCTCCGGATTTCCCTGCCTTTTATACCGCGATTTCCCCCTCAAGAACCAAAAAAAGTCCCTCCCCCATTATAGTCAGATGGCCCCAGTCATTCCCATCTCTTCTATCCTCAGTTTTTCAGATCTTCTCCCCCCTTCGGGTTAAAGAGCAGAAACTTTTTCTTCTGCGCGGCAACGATTTTTTTTTTCTACCCTCATCTGATACCACTTTTAATTGTTCTCCCCGCCAAGATCTTTGGGATTATTTTCTTAAAGTTTTCTCTTAGAGAGACCATTTTTCCGCAGTGTCCTGGAGCAGTGATTACATCGAGCACAGCGCCCCTGCTCTCCCTTCCCCCTCGTATTTTTCCACGCCCTCGAGAGAATCAGTCGGACGTGCGAGTACTCCCCGCAACAATTTTTATGCCTTTTTCGAACAACCCACGCTTTTCTGACGGTTCTTTTCTTTGGAAGACGAATTTCCGGTTGAGAAAGTGGATAACGACTACTTTTTTTTCAGCGCCGGCTCCTGGCAAGTCCTTCCTTACGATGCAGGCAAACATTATTTGCAGATAGCGTCTCCTTTAACCTCCTCCCCTTAGAAACTCTTACAAGAAGGCGAAATTGATGTACTGCTACAGGCTCCCCCCAAGCATTGCACGCTATGTGAGATGAGAAATTTCTCAGAGACACATTGAAGAAGGTTACAGAGAGGCCAAGAGAGTTCCTCCCGGGATGGGAGTCGAACCCCACGACGCAAACCCTCGCTGACGAGGAGCCATCTGAGAACATGAGAGCTCGCGAACCTTCCAAACCTGTGATATCCCCTTCTTCATCGATCCTCTCAGGAAATCCCCCCTTTTTCACATGTCCCTAAATCTGTCTGCCCCTTTTGATGCCTTCCCTGCCCCCGCCACAGTTTTTTTCTTTTTGTCTCTTCCATTAATGATTTC
>Ga0179593_1501566_pt1 | contig 15178 bp, 22 predicted proteins | sample CZODoug2_1_08_16_FD_185931 | JGI IMG/M metagenome (GOLD analysis project Ga0179593, IMG submission 185931) | Vadose zone soil fungal communities from Angelo Coast Range Reserve, California, USA - CZODoug2_1_08_16fungal (PacBio error correction) | ecosystem: Environmental > Terrestrial > Soil >... | reverse complement strand
TCTTGCCCTTCGCTTTTTTTCCTTTGTTTTCCGCCTCTTTTGTCTTCTTGAAATCCTTTTAGTTACAAGAACCTTCCGGTACCTTCCGCACATTTTCTTTTCGGGGTTCCCCCTTTTTTTTTTCTTCTCGGAAACTTCCTCTCCGGGGCTTTTCCTTATGTCTGGTCCTTCTTTCCTGATCCCGATATGGCTCCCTGAAACTAAACCCAGCCGCACTTACACCTTCGGGTGTCAGCGAGCATTTTTCCTTTTCGGTATCTCAACTTGAGATATCCCTCAGAGACCCAATACTCAGCGTCTGATTTTTTCCTCCCAGAATTTCCTCCCCCTTATAAATAATTCGTAAGGGTTCCCCCTTGACCCAAGAGGAATGTGGCAGTTATTCGGAAATGAAATAACACCGGAACCCCCCCCAAACCGCACAATCTTTTTTCTTCTCTGGTCAAATTCTGAATGGTTTCCCTTTTTGTTTCTTTTGCGGAAATTTTCTTTCATAGCCTTTCCAAGAAATTACGTTTTTCAAAGGTTTTCCCTCTCCTCCTTGTGTGATTCATGAGATCGTCCGGACCCTTTGTAACCCCTTTTGCCTTTCCTCCTTTTTCACCCAATTTTTTCTCGTTTGACCGCCTTCCCCCTTTTCCCTTTTTGTTTCGGATTCTCCGCCTCTTCCTGCGGCTTCCCGCATTGGATTCTCGTCTCTCACCCCGCTAAAACCTTTTTCTTTCTGGACAAAAGGGATCGAGCCCCCTTTTCTGTATGGGCCTCTTCAATGAATCACTCAAGCTCTTTCTTCTCGCCCTGCTCGTTTCTTTTCTGAAGTTCTTGCTGCCATAGCGTCCTTTCTGCGCCCCCCGACTTCTGTTGATCCTTCCTGCTTAGCGACACCTGTCGTGACGTTCCAGTCTCTGCACCTTGGGAAGATTCTACCGAACTCCTCTCTTTTTCTCTTCTGGTCCCCTTTGACTCACAGGGGAAATTTAAAACCTGCTTGCACCATTTTCCCCCCCAAGATGATTCTAAACCCTCCCTTCTACTTCTTTCCTAGAGAATACCCCCTTCTCTTTTTTCTATACCCACTTCTTCAACCGGTTCTTCCCTTTGGTATACCCCTTGGTTCCCCCTTCCATTGGGTGTTCTAGCAATTTTCAGAAGGATCCCCAGTCATAAACTTTTTTCCACCCTGAGACCGAGTTTTGCTCCCAATCCTGTCCCGTCTCGAGTCGGGCCTCTTTTCATTGTCCCTATTTTTTTCCCCTCGCGACTCTCTTCATGATGGATCCCGCCTTTCTTCCCCCCTGCAGAACGTCAAGAACTCTTCGGAGCGATCGTGAGCCCGTCTTTCTCAACATAACATCTTTCGCCCCCGGCCGGCCCTTGTTTGAAATTTTCTTTCGTTTTCATCACTTTAGAGCTCCTCCCCTTTTCCGCTACGCCCCCCTGTGCTTCCCGGCGCTTTGGTTTTTCTTTGACTGCTCTCTTCTGGTGAGGAACACTAGCCCACCTTTCCCCTCACTTCTGGGTACTCGTGAGTATGATTTTCGTGAATTTTTTGCGGTGGGCTTTTTGTTTCGGAATTTTTTGTTTCCCTTTTCTCCCCCTTTGAAAACCTTCTGTTGGTGTTCGTTCAACTGAGACCCTTGGATTTCCTTCCCCCGCTACATTCGAGTCCCATTCTTCAGATCCCTTATCTCTGGACACTACCTTTTCATCTTTTCCTTCAGTTTCCCCCGGTGAAACTTCAGTCCACAAGCCCGGACTTTTGTCAACCGATGTTTCCTTTTTTCCTCTCTGTTGACTTATCCCTTCCCTCCCCAAAGCTCTTTGACAGTCTGGTGCGTGAGTTCGCCTTTTGAGACCCACGCACTTCTTCTCTTTTTCACGGTCGTCCCTTCCGACTTGCATGTCTGGTGACCCGGATGGTCGTCAACTTGATTTCTCCTCCAAGGTCAGCCCTCCCTCTTTCCCCAAGTCTCTCTGCCTCCCCCCTCTGCTAGGTCCCCTCCAACCCTCGATGAGCGTGGGCGCTGCTCAATCGTCTCGGCTCTCCCCCTTCTCTCATGTTCCATCCCCTTCTCGATCACTGTTTGTGCCCTCTTAGTCCCCAAATTGGTAACTTCTCGATTTTGAGCGGTCTCCTTTTCTTTTAACAAGTTTCTCCGCTGAAGCTTTCCCTCCTTTTTGTTGGTTTTTCCTCCCCTCCTTCTTTCTGGAATCTTTTACCCGCCAGTTTTTTTTCCTATTCTTTCTATATTTGTGGAACTCTCTATGCGGTTTTCTTTTCTTGACTTTTCGTCCTTTCCCGGTAATCGAAATCCCCAGGTAATGCCTTTTTTTGCAGTTTTCATTTTTTTCTTTTTTCGTTGAAGGCTCGCTTAACCTAGATTTGGCAGTCCCTCTCTTGGATTTCAGGCCCTGATCTTTATCCTCAACCTTCACTCTAGTTTCCCCCCCTTGCGGGACCCGTCCGAAGACCCTACCCAGTCTTTCCCAACCTGGAGGATTCAACCCCACACCCAAACCGATTCTTTTTTTCGCCCCAATCCTTTGTGATCCCCACCTCATCATTCTAGTACGTCGAGGTTCCTGCTCGTTCCCTTAGCTGAACTACCTCCTTTTAGCTGTGGATCGAAGACATGACATCCTTATCCAGCCCCCCCCCAACGCCACGCTTGCATGGTTTCTTTTCCCCCCCACCCTTTCCCCTTGGACGTCCCTATCGAGAGTTTTACAAACACAGAAACCTTTCTCTCCCCTCTCCTCTCTATTCCCTCCTCCCTCGTTCGGAGGAATACCCCCAATTTTTTCTTCCAACCGGAATCTTTGATTCTCCCTTTTTGGACTGTCCCCGCCATGAGAATGGTGAACTAGAACCTATATTGGGGCGGTGCACTCTTCTCACCACCGCCATTCTCATTTTTCCCAAGGGGAAGTTGTTTCTATCTTCATTGGACCCTACAAAGGTAGACCTCCCGGGGGAGGCGTTGTTCCCCCGTCCAGCACGCAAATTTATTGGCCATGCCCAACCAGGTGGTGATTTCCCCGGTGTCTTTCCCCCCCCAGGTCGAGAGATCTCTTCCTCTCTGACTGTTCTTTTGTAGTGCCCTTTTTTCCCTGCCCCTGGATTTCCCGGTTTCTTCGCCCTTTTTACCCAAGAAGCGCTTTTAGACGCCTTTCCTTATACTCTCCACACCCTTTCCTCCTGACGAGCCTCCTTTTTCTTCCTGTTGAGGCATGTAACGGAATTTTTTTCTTCGTTTTCTGTCCCCGTGGATACCTTTTTCCCCGAGCATCCAAAGTCCTCCTTCCCAAGAGATCTTTCTGACACATGCTCCCATTCATTCCCCCTTAGGTTTCCAAATTCTTCTCTTTTCTAACACCTCTTTGGTCTTGCTTCAGACCCCCACGTTATTTTCTCTCGTCTCATATCGCTGTCTTTACACCTTTTTTACTTGTGTTCTAAGCCCTTCCCGCCTGCGTCCTCACAAATCTTTTTGCCAAAAACCTCCCGTCTAAAGAGTCTGAAAGAACTTCTCCTGAGAAATCACCAATCCAGGTCCATCCTCCTTTTCGTTCGCCCCTATTCCCTCTAATTGGGGATTCCCATTGACCCTATGGCTCTCTTGATCGACCGCATGTTCTCTTGTACTTTTTAACGAAAACTTAAAGGTTATCTTCTTTCTCGACCCGTTGCAGCCCTCCATTCCTGTGTCTAGACCTAGGAGCCCTCGTTCTCCCCACAATGTCCTCCAATATGTGGGAGGACTCCCCCCGAAACCTCTCTCGACCAGTCAGCCATCCGCTTCCCTCGTTTTTTCTTCTTTCCCTGATTTTTTTCTTCGCGACTTCCAGACTTAGCCAATCGAATTCCTCACTTCTCCCCCCCTCCCAAAAGCTTCCCAGTCTCTATCCAGTTTTTTGAACTTGGCTCTCCCCTTCTTGATTTTCGGAAGACCCCCCATTTCCCTTCACTTCTGGCGCTCTCTTCTTTTCTTTTTCTTGAGAGCGCCCTTTTTTTATGGGTTCCCCCCTTTAAACGCGCCTCTGGCGCCTCTTATCCTTAGCCTTCCCCTTCCCTTTTGGCGAGTTACTTGAGGATTGTAGTTCTTAAATTAATCTTTTCTTCAGTCCCCAAGCTTTTCTTTGCCGTCCTCTCTGTTGCCCTTCCTTCTTCGTTTTCGTTATGGGATCCCCCTCTCTACCACCCACTAGCTCTGCCTTTTTATCAATGCGTTTTTTCGGTTCGACGACGATAGCTTTATGGACTTTTTTCAACAATCTCCTTATTTGAAAGTTTCCCTCATCCCCATCCATCTCCCTAACAAAGTCGTGTGTTCTTTCCAGTTCTTGTAGCTCCCTTCCATTGGGATCCCCCTCCTCTTAGTGGCACAAGTTGATCCTCGACTGACGGCGCACCTCCGTTTTCCTGTTTAACCTTTCGAATTTCCATCCAATTATTATGAGATGTTTTCTGACAAGGTGAAAAGTCTTCTTTTGTGACCGGCCGGTTTGAGTATCCATTTCTTTTTTTTTTATCTGGAGGCTTATTCCCGGGCCTTTCCTTATTTTCTCATGTTCTTTGACATTTTTGGACCTCCCCCCAGGTCAATCTTATCTGTCAATTTGAAAAACGCTCGCTCCCTTCCCTCTCCCGCAATTTCCTTTCTTCCACCTTTCCTTTTCTCGAACTGTCAGGTCGTGAACAATATTCGACGAGCCCTTCTTCCCCACATTTATGATTCCCGTTTCCTCTATGGCTTCTTTCCTCCAATAACTTCATATTTCCCTCTCTCTTTTTCTAAGACACCAACCTGGTCGAGGCCCCCCTGAGATATAACCCCTCTTTTTCTCAGTGCCCCCCCTTCCCTTCTAGTTTCCTTGATTTTCCCCATAGTCACTTCGTTTTAGATTTGGTTGTCCTCTTGACCCCCCGTGCAAATTTTTTACTGTGATAGTCTCCCCTATTTCACCCCTCCAATCACCTTGTCTTAGGCGGTCTTCCTACCTCTATTTGATTTCATATCCTTCTAAAACATTTTCCGTGTTACAAGAAAAAGGGTCCAGGCCCCCCTTCATAACCTCTGTTTTTTTTTGATAATCCCCCTTTTTCACCCCGGACTTTCGCAAAACGCCACTTCCAATTTAAGCCACCGCCCCATGCCACCCTCTTGCCTGCGGGTCAGTTTCCCAAGACGTATCTTCCCCCCTCTCTCGTTTCCTCCCCAGTTATTATTATCGTTACTAGTAACTTTTCATCTTAACCCCCGGATTCCCTTAATGGCTCGTCCCTGGTTTGAACCCGACAGGATGATCTCGCGGTTCCCAATCCACCGGTTGTCTTTTCCCACCATGATTGTTTCTTTTTCTCCCTTTTGAACTCTTTCCCTTGAGGCGTGTCCTGAACTGCCTGGCCCCCTTCTTTTCGGTAGATTATAACTCTGCTTGCTCGCTTCCTGGTTACCTCCCCTTCTATCGAACCCCCCCCCTGGCCCGTCGCCCTGCCTTGAGCGGTCCTCTTGAAAGGAAGAGTCGCGCTTTTTTTCGAAGAAGTGGACGCTTTCTCCTTCAAAGTTTCCTTTTTTCCCGGACATCCCTCACAACTTCAGAACCAAATGTCCTCCCCCCTGGCGGAATTTCTCTCCCGCCCTTCCGACACTTCCCCCCCCCAAAGATGTTCTCTTCAGTCCCCTTTGTATCCTGTCCGCTCATCTCGCTTTGTCCATTGCGAAGTTTTCTTTTCTCCGTCGAATCCTTCTCTTCCCCAAGTCACTCCCCCCCTTTCCCCTAAGTTTTCCAGAGTTGTCGAATTTCGAGACACTTCATAGAGGGATTTTCGATCCCTTCTCTCCTGAGAATTCTTCTTTCCTCCCCCCTCAAGATTTTCTTATCAAGGCAGTCTCTCTGAAGTTCCTTACCCCGAGATTTGTAAACACCCCCCACCCGTAAGTCCGGCCCCCCCTTCCCCGTTCCCGAACCCCCTCAAGCTTTTCCCCAGAGCTTAACCACGTTTGCACCGGAGTTTCACTCAAAATCCTCGTTCGTCCCGCCGCCCTGGACTCTCAGTCAGACTCTTTCCGGGCCCAGCCTATCCGGATTTGGATCTCTGACTTTCTTTGCGGCACTATCCATCGCTGAACCCCCTTCTCGTCCACCCGTGTCTTCCCCTATACCACCCCCCCCCCTTCTCCGAGGACCTTCTCATTCTCTTCTTTCTTCAGCTCCCTACCTTTATGTGCTTCTCCCCTCTTTTCCTTGTTGCTCTCTCTTTTCCCTGCGGACCCCCCTGAATCTGGATTTTCCCGCTGGGTCAGGTCCCCGATTTCCTCATACCCGAGCTTCTTTACCATTTTTGGATTTCCCGAAGTGAGGAGGTTGCGAGTGGCTCTCTTCCTGCCAAGACCCCCAGTTCCCGCTCTTCCCGCCCACCCACCCCTTCTTTCTCCATTTGCAAAAGATGGATTTGCATGAATTTCTCGTATCTTTCTCCTGCGTCCACAGTCTCCTCTTTGTCGAGACCTTCCTCCCCATAGGTGATCCCCCCAGCTTTTTTTTTGAACTTCGTCTAGAGTTTTTTGGTACAGACGATGCTCAGGGAGTCTCCCCCCTGACTCTGACGGCCATCGGACTATTTTTCCTTCCCATAAGCCTCACCTCCTCCCCCCAATGGATTTCACTCCCTCTCCCCGTGGAGCTCCCCTCCCCATCTTCTGTGGAGTGACAATACCATTTCTGCGTTCGACAGATTCCCTCCCGCTGGTGTAGTCTCCCCCATTTTCATTTCCTTTGAGTATTAGAATCCCCCCCCTCCCAATTGTTCCCCCTTGCTGGAACCTTGTAGATACTCTTTTAGACTTTCTGTTTGAGGAGACTTCTGTTTTGTGAATTTCCTTTTCTCGAGAACTCCCCTCCTCGGATCCTTGCTGGCTTTTTTTCTAGCAGTGTTTTCTTTTCTTGCACCTGCGCGTTCTGTCCCCGAGCCTTCACAAGAAAACCTTTTCTCCCTTGTCATGCCTCCCCCCTCCCCTTTTTGTTTTGGGCGTTTTTTTGAATTTTCTTCGATGAATTTAAAGCCCTTGTTGGGCGATTTTTCCCTTGGCAGCGTTCCCAATTTCGCTCTTTCTTCAACCGGGACTTTTGTCAATAATCACTCTTTCACGTTACACTGGAAGCTGCCTTTTCCAGCCTGTTAGGACCCCCCCCTTGAATCTCCCCCCCCTTCGTTTCGTTGAATATTCGGGGTGCCCCTCCCCCTACCCTCCCTAGAGGTTTTATCGTTTCCGGATTCATATTGATCACGCCCCGCTTTGGAGCCTCCTCCGGACTTTTTTTTTTCCTCTCCTTTCCGTCCAATTTTTTCAACACTCCCATGTGCGTTTTGTTTCACCGGCTCGACTCCACGAACCCCCAAGGCCTTTTCCTATCTCCCTTCGTTTTTTGTTCCTTTCTCGCCTTTTCCCCCTTTAACCAAGGAACATTTTCTCATTTTTGAATTCGCAAAACCTTCCCGCAATTTTTCCTCCGACCTCTCTAGGTTTTTTTCTATGGCCCCCTCGCTGTCCGCGTATCAGAAGTCTTTCAGAGTTTTCCTGGACCCTTTCCGGTGCGGGTTTTCCCCATTAGGCCGTGGAGCCCCCGAAGCACCCCGATCGGATTGGTTTCCACACTTGAACCTCTTTCTCCAAAGGTTTTTCTCTCCTGCCCCTCCCCCCCCGGTCACCTCCCCCTTCGGAGTGTCCCCCTTAGACAGAGCCTACCCGTGTCTTCCTTTCCAGAAGCGCTTCACCGAAGAGTTTCCCCCCCTTTTCAGCGACCCCCCCTTTTTCCGTCGTTTCCCTACTTTCGCGGAGTCCCCCTCCCTGATTTCCTTTTCCGCCCCCACCGGGGACGACCACTCTCCCCTTGGCACCAGACACCCCCGACTTTTCAAGTCTGCAAACTCTTCATACTACCACCATGTTTTCCTTCGATACGCTCCATTCTCGTATTCTCCCCCCCCCCCTTTTTTTGATACTCACCCTCAGATTTTCCGCGAGTCAGATTTCAACCTTTTTTGCTTATAAGCCATTAGGTTTTTTCTTCGAGCCCAAACCATTTTTTCCTGGCCCCCAAACCACTTTATTTACGGTTTCAGTTCCCCCGCTCCCTCCCTCGCATTATCGCGCCCTCAAGCCTTTTCTTTCTTTCCTCGGATTGCTCTTCTACCGCCGTTCATCCGTTTCACAAGCTACCAGCTTCTTCGTCCTTTTCCAGACCTCCCAAGTGCAGTGCTTGTACCCCTCTTCCCCGGAGAACCGCACAGACCCTTCTAGTTTTTCCGACTGAGAGTTTCCTCCAGTTCAGCATCCGCTTTTTTCCCGCGGTTGCTTCCCTTCGCGCTTTGTTTTGATGTCACTGGTTTCGACTTTCGTACTTTTATAGCAATAACAAGTATCTCTTTTTTCTTTCAGTGGAGGATTTCTGTTCGATCACTCGGCGTTCTTCCCCCCAGATTATTCGCTTATATTTGGTTGTTGTTTCCGAGGATTGTCCCCCCATTTCTCAGAACCTGTCGAGACATTTTCCCCTAAACTCCTCCTCTGTTACCCCTTTTTGGGTCCCCCCTCTTCATTTTTCGAGCTTCTTGCTACGAACTTCCCCCTCAGTTCCCCCCCCATGTACTCTTTCCCTGATTCTGCCTAAGCGGTACTGCTAATTAGGTTCCCACTTGGTCGTAGCGGGCGGCGAGTCCCGGTGCGTTCTTCTCTCCCTGAGCTGGAGTTAGCGGTTCGTTGACTGATCCGTCCCTTCTGAGTTTATCCCCCAAATTTTTCTGATTTTAGTTCCCCCAGCACCACCATTTTCGTATCAGCCTTCTTGACCAAGCCTTGTGATCTCTTCTAGGCATATCGACTTCAGCAGCTCCTCTAAGCGCGCCTCCTTGACTGTGGGCTCTGCTTTGCTTAGACCCCCCCTTGGTCCCTCCCCTTCTGATTTCGACAACTTTTCCAAAAGTCTTTTGTGTACGGCCCGGCTCTTCTTGGGTATTTTTCCCTTTTTCAAACTTACTGAGACCTTTGCTGAGGCCTTCTTCGCATCCTTTTCCTGTTTTCCTTTGGCTTGCCTTTTGCTCCCCCTGTAATCGACCCCTTTTCTTCCCTTTTTCATGCCTGTCTTTTTTTCATTCCCCCCCTTTGGTGTTCTCAGTTTGTCTGCAAGGGGCTTTTAGTAAGTTGTGCGAGCTCCCCCCTCTTTGGATACAAAATGATACCGTAGGGCAATCCCTATCTAGTTTCCCTTGAGGTCTTTTGCGATGCCACAGGTCTTCTTGACGACTACCACCTTTTCTACCTTTCCGGGGCCCCTTCGGTACTCTTTCCCAATCTTCGCGGTTCGCCTTCTTTGTCTTTACTCGCCTCCTCCCGCTTTTTTTTTTTTTTTTCACACTTTGTCTCTGCCATATTCTTTTCCTATCTCTTTTAGATGCATGGAGTTAAAGGTGCCTTTTTTTTGCGGACAATCTTTGACTGCGCCCAATGTGAACTCTTTTACCCTTTCGCCCCTATCGATCTCCTCCGTGTTTTTGCGAGATCTTTTTTCCCCCCTTTGTTAAATTTGCATGTTAAGCTTTCCCCCCCCTCAAAACGTTGCCCCTTCAGTTTTTGACCGCCTCTCTGTTGCTGGGGATTTTTCCCCCCCCAAAGGTTCTTTTTCTTTGTCTATCATTCAAGTGTGCTTCCCCCCCTCGGAACGATTACCTCTGTTTGAGTGATGCTTACTCTGTGGAGGAATTAACCCTCCGGCTTAGACCCCAACTCCTTTGTTTACCCCTGTTGTAAGATTACTCCCAGTTTGTTTTCTTTACTCCCCCCCAGCCCTCCTTTAAGTGACCGGCGTTTTGCCATCTTTTTGGATCCAGGCTTTGTGTAACTCTCTATGCTGCCCTCTTTTTAAGAGCCTTACAGACCCCCCAAGTGTCTTCCATCTCCAATAGAATGCAAGGTTCTTTTCGGCAGGTCTTTTGGGGGTTTTTTTCCCTTCTGGGAAATCTGTCCAGCAAAAGTCCCAAACCCGTCCCCGCCCCTTCCCACGCGGCAACCCTTTTGAGCTTCCCCTTTTTTTGCCAGGTCTTCCCCAAATTTTTACAAACCCCAGATAATCCTTTCCCCGACCCAGACTTTTTCTACCCTCAGTCCGTAACTTCCTTAAGTGGGTGTCTAAGCCCTGGTAGAACAAGTCCCGCTGCGAGTTTCCCCCCCACACAGGTATTTTGGCACCCACCCATACTTCTGATGCCCCCCTCGATCCACTGTTTCTCTCCCGTTCAGGCCTTTTCTCGCGTTTTTCCCAGGGGACCCCGATCCTCCCCTGTCTCTGGCCAGACCCGTGTTTTTCCAATCTCTTCTTTGAAAACCCTTTGGCGCCGTGACTGGCCCTTTGCCATACGTTCCCAGTGTTCTCCCGTGCGTTTAACGATTCCCCAATGTCTTCCTTCTTTGCGACTCTTGAAAACCTTTATTTTCCCCGCTACGGGCCCACGTTTATGACATCTTTCTTTTTTCTTTTTGATGTCCTGATTTCTTTCTCCTTTCGAAAAGATTCCCCCCAATCCCTTCCCAAAAAGGTGTTTCTCTCATTCTCGAGCTGCAGAGTCCCCTCTCGCCCCTGCGCTTTCAGACCATCTTGTGTGTGCGAAGTTGACCATCTCCTTTCCTAATCCCTGTTGATTTTGTCAGCCCCAGTTTAATTGTCTCAGTCCCCCCGTTTTTTCCCAGCTTACCTCCCTCCACTGAGGCGATTGGACAGGTTCCTTTTTTGTTTTTTTTTGGCGAGCTTTTATTCTTTTCTTGCGAATAATGTTGGGTGACACTTTTTCACATCCCCCAACACCCGGATTTCCCGCTGTTTTTTTTCTCTGGAACTCACCTCTTCAGTGGTGGTTTTCCCGTCTACTGCGAGCCCGAGGAACTTTCACTTGGTGTCCCTGGTCGAGGAGTTACCTTTATTTGAATCCTTAGAGAAAAGGCTGTTCATGGTTTTTAGGATGGCTCACTGGACCTCTTCCCTCAGGAACGCAGTTTTCACCCCCCTCGTTTCCCAAGTCGATTTTTTCGATTAAGTTGCGTCGCTCGGATCCCCTTTTGAGCGTGGGCGCTTTTCCACAAGAAGTTTGCAGACGGTTCCGAACTCTCCTCAGAATGGTTTGTTGCCTGTTCGGTGCACTAGTTCTGTCTTAGAATAATTTCTCAGAGCTCTTTTGAATCGGCTTCCTTCCCCCAAACAGGGTTGAAGCCTGGTTCTCCCATCTTGGTTTTGTCTATTGTCTTTTTTTTCTTTTTTTTTCGCGGTAGCTCGGTCCTTCCCTAGAGAATCTTTTTTGCTATTTTCCTTGCGCGTTCCTTCCCTGTGCCACCCCGGATCCTTTTGTCATGTTCCCCCTTCCCCACTTTTCTTAGGTTCTCCCGGTCCCCTTTAAGGGGTATAATTACAGATTTGCTGTTCCACAGCGTCCCTTCTCACTTGTGCCTTTTTTCACCTTCTCCCCCCGCTCTGGCGCTTCTCAACCCGTTTCACTTTTTCTCCCCGACACCTGCACTTTTCTCCGTCTCCCCCTTGATTCGTTTCAGTTTTTTCCCCCAATCCGATATCTCTTGCCTCCCCCCTTCAGAGAGTTAGCATTTCGTTTCTCTTCCGATATTTTTTCTTGCTTTCCCCTCTTTCAATCCTTATGGCATGTCCTGAATGTTTTTTTTTTTGCGACAAGGGTCCTCTCCCTACTCCCGCACCTTACACTAAAATCTATCTCTCTTTTAATCTCTTTTTTGTTTCTCTCCGGACCTTACCACGGACCCTGATATCGCTTCTGCCCTGATTGTCTCCCCAAAGTTTGGCAGATCTATTCCCCCCATCCTCTAAGTCCACGCGGTATCCTGTCTCGTCAATTTCCTCCCCCCTAAACCCTCTTTCTACTTTTTTTTCCTCCGAATTTGATTCCCCAATGCCCCTCCGGTGTTAAGTTCGTACTTCCTTGCCTCTGGCTAGCCCCCCGTTTGACCCCCCTTCTTCTGGGTTGAGGGACCTTGAGCGGCTCTCCTTGAGTCCCCCGGTCCCCGACGGATTTTTAACCTTAGCGGACACCCCTTTCAATCTGTCCCCTTTTGGTGCGGTTTTTCTGAAAGGCCTTTTATGTTCTCCGGGACGCGGAACGAAGTGCACCCTATGAAACAGTACCCCATCTCTCTGCTCATACCTGGAAGGTCTTTTTGACAGATAGTTTTTTTCTTTAACAAGTTGGATATCAACTTCCTTGTTTTGTTCACCTTTCCTTTTTCCGCTCATAGAGCCGGATTTCCCTTGGCTTTAAAGCCGAATCCCCAGTCCCTCCTTTTTTTGAGCCGTTCTGCCCCCACCCTTTAGCCGATGATTTTTCCCAGCTCTTTTTTCTTCTTTCTTAGTCTCCTTCCAGAGCTCCTCCAGACCGCCTCTTCTTTTTTGATGGCTCTCAAGATTCTTTGGCATTCCGTCTTTTCCCAGGAAACTTCCTCTTTGGCGCGATCGTTCCTTCATCCAGCTGCGTGCTCCTGACTTCCCCCGAACCGAGTTCCTAACCACCTGTCCGAAGCTCCTTAAAGACGCTCTCCGGCATACCCTCTTCAATGATCCCCCAGGACCTCCTTTCAGGAGCATCACCCTTTTTACACAGTTTCTTTGCCCTGGAGTACCTCTCAATCGCTTTATTCCCCCAACAGGGGTTCGTGGAGGTCTTCAGGGAGCTTCCTTTTGGTCTTCATCCATGCACTTGTGTCGCCTACTTCTCTTTCCCTCCAATTTTTGAGATCCTAGTTTTCCCCTTTCCCCACTGAATTCTGGATTCCATAACTGCTTGGACATTTCACGCTTCTCCCCCTGATCTTTCCCCCTTTGGGTTTGAGACCCTTTTTACCCGCTGGCTCTGCATTTTTTCCCGCAACCCTTTCTCTGAAATGCCCCCTTTTGCTTGTCTAGCACTAAAGCTTGGATGTCTTCCGTACTTCCCTGGTCGCGATGTCTTTAACACCCTTCCGGGTTTCTCGTTCCTCACATGTTCGTTTTTTCGTTAGTGTCACGATTCTCTTGGGTGGTGAAAACCTCTGATCATCAACTCAGTAGTTTTAATCATTGAGCTCGGCTCGATGATTTCGTTCGATGGAGTTTTTGGATTCTTCCTGGACTCTTCTTCACGGTTGTTCTGCTTCCTTTTACTTTTTTTTCCCTTCTTGCTTTATTGTTGCTTATCCTTTCAAATTTTTTTTAGCGGACTGCTTCAGACATTGTTTTCTGCCTGCCGGTTTTTTTCCTATTCCCCTCTGGGGGGGCGCTGTTTTTTTCGTGACAGGTCACCTCTTTATTGGTTAGGGGGTTCTCTTAAGGGGGAGTCATTGGGGTCTGGCTTCTCCTTAGGACCTTGTTTCAATGCCCCTATAGTGCAGTTTCATTTTTGAATGCTTTTTTTGGAGATCCCTACTTCTATGTTCTTTTTCTAACCTCTCGGATTCTTGATTTCTTTTTTAAAATTGAGACCCCCCCAGACCCCCCCCGGTTTTCCGAGAAACATTTTCAGTCCCTTGTTCCCCCACCCCCAGACTTCGAACCACATTCTTGGTGCTCGGGCTTCACTCTTCCTCAAGGCGACCCTCTTTCTTTAGCCAGACTCCCCCTTTGCTGTTTTCTAGACTTTTTGTTACTTCCCTAAGCATTTTAACCTCCAACCTCTATTTGCGTCGTTCCCCCCCTTCCTTCCATGCGTTCTGGTTTCCTCGGGCCTGAGGTTTCAGTTTTTCCTCCCTTGGTCCGGCTTTGAGATAGATTTTTTTGTTGGTTTTTTCTCCTTTCCTTCCTTTTGAACCTGGAGCATATTGAAACTTTCTTAAGTCCCAGTTCCTCCTTTTTTGACCCCCATCGATCCCTCCCTCTCTTTTTTTTTCCAAAGGGGATGGTAAGTTGATTCGACAAGTAAACTATCCGTTTTCACCTGGACTTCCCTTCTCCCCGATTCTGATTCTATCTTTGATTGATTTCTGGAGGTTTCCCCTCCCGGCACCCCGACCTTCGTAACCCCGGTGGTTTTTTTCAGTCAGATTCCCCCTCTTTCTGGTTCTGATCGCTTTCGTTTGAACTTCCCTTTTTTGTGGTCCATTGCCTCTTTCCATCAGTTCCAGAATTTTTTCGCTGAGTTGTTTTACCTTTCCCACAAACACCTGACGAGGTCTCGCCCCCAAATTTCCTGTTGGCCCGTCCTCCTTTTTTCGTGTTTCCCTTTCCTTACGGGTCTCGCAATCACGAATTTGAGACTTCCCCCCCAAGATATCTCTACGTCCCACCCCCGTGTGCTACTTCTTTCTTGAGTGTATACCCTCTCAACAATCACCACGATTTCTTCAGTATCCAATCGTCATTTTTTTTCCCCTGAGTACCATTTGAAGTGTTTTCGAAAGAAGACCTTTTTTCACAGGCCCATCGGCCCCCTTGGGTCCTCTCGTCAGCGTGACGTGCGTTGCCCCGAACCCCCCTATTCCCTGAGCGCGCGACTCCTACGTTTTCCCTCACGACCTTTTTGATTAGCGGGCCCCTTCGATGCTTTCCTCTTTGTGCTCTCTTTTTGACTCGAGTCCCACGCACCCCCCCCCTTACAGCCTCCTTTTTTAGCCTCCATTTTCCCATTTGTCCTTGTTTTAGCTGAGCTCAACTGTCCGCCCAACCTTCCCTTCGGTTTATCTGTCTCTCCTTTTGACAGCACTCCCCACTTGCCCCCGGTTGCTCTCGACCTTCTTGCATGTCACCCTTGAGTCCCCCCTTTTTTTTGAGCCACCTCACTCCCTCTTTTTCATCCCACCAGTGTGTGTTTTGCCCTTTTCCCCTCAGACAGTGCCCAGCCTTTGGACCTCTTTTAGATTTCGGCTCTTCTTTCGGCATTAATACAGTGTGTCAGTGTTTTTCCCCACTTCTTAGTGCTGGCGAGTAGCCCCTGTCCTGGTCAAACCTTTGCTTCTTAATTTCCAACGATGTTTTACCTTTTCCTTCGTTTTCCCCCCCTCCACTGAGCTTGCCGGTACCTTTCTTTTAGAGTGCTCAGTATTTTTTCCCAACGACCTTCCTTTCAGTCCCCCCCCACCAAGTTCTCCGCCTGTGCTCGCACTTTTGCCGTCTCTGGACCCTTGAAATCCTT
>Ga0179593_1460592_pt1 | contig 15178 bp, 20 predicted proteins | sample CZODoug2_1_08_16_FD_185931 | JGI IMG/M metagenome (GOLD analysis project Ga0179593, IMG submission 185931) | Vadose zone soil fungal communities from Angelo Coast Range Reserve, California, USA - CZODoug2_1_08_16fungal (PacBio error correction) | ecosystem: Environmental > Terrestrial > Soil >... | reverse complement strand
GCTTGTTACTTTGACTGTGCCCGGTCATATCAGGGAAAATCCTTCCCCTTTCACCTTGAGGCCTTTCGCACAGACGCGGATTTCGTTGGCAGGTCTCCCCCCGGGACCGTGTGGCTGAACCAAGGTGGGCCGCCCTCCTCCCCCCCCCTTGAAAAACGCAATCTGGCCTTTTAAACAAGGTTCCGTTCTCCTGCTTGCAGCTCCGAGTGGCTTCTGTGCTGCCCCCCCGTTCACCCTTTATCTTTTAGTTTTCATCCTCCCTTTAACACCCCTCGAGGCTGTTTTTTTCAGGTTGCGAGAGTTTGCTTTCATGTATCTGTTGATGATCGTTTTTACCCCTTGACTAATCCCCGTCGTGATTGCCTTGAAACCATGTCAGTTGTGCCCTTTTTTCGGGTACCCAACCCCCCTTTTTTTTTTTTTTATGGTCGTCCCTCACGCCTCTTAGTAGCCCACCCAGCCCCATCCTCGACCCTTTTACCAAAGGAGGGGGAATTGTTTTTTTTTGACCAGCGGTTTAGCTGGCAGCCTACCCTCCCCATTGAGTTTCTTTTTCTCTTTTTTCCCCGGTGCGCGACCGTTTCAGTTTCCCTTGTCACGTTCGTTTTTTTTCGAACGAACCTTTGCCGCCAATCTCCCATTTAGTACCCTTTTCATTTTCCTCCTCTATTTGATTACACGTCTTGACCCTGTTGACCTTCCTAGATGGGGACTGATTTTTTTTTTTGACAGTATTCCCTCTTTCTTACCTTTTGTAAGTATCACTCATGTTCCCATTACATTTTCCCCTTTTTTTTTTTTCTGGCCTTGCTGGTTATTCAGGGATGGACGGGCTTTCGGGACGTTTTATACACCACCCCCCGATGCCCAGGGTCGGAACCCCCCACTTTCTGGCCGCATCGGTCTTTCGCCCCGTTTTTAGACCGCTCGTTTTTTGGGTTTTCCCCTATAGCGTGCCTTTTTCCCGACGTTCAGTGTTTTTGACGTTCGCCGCCTCTGACTTGCGGTTTTTCCCGTGCTCGGAATTTTTTTTTTTTTTACTTTTCATCCCCGGAATTATGGGGATTGTCAATTTGGCCCCCACACAATCCCCTTTTTTCCACCCCTCCCGGTGTGTTTTCTCCCGGAATTATCTTTTTTTCACCTGATAGGGTGTTCCACTTTTTTTTTGTTTTTCGTTCCTTGGAGTTCGATATTTGACCCCTCTTTGGCTTTGGGTTTTTTGGTTGCAGTTCTTTTTTTCCCCTGGCCCTGGACCTTTGTACTTCCTATTTTTAAGTGATTTCTATGTTTTTTGTTCTTTGGGAGGTATGTCCCCTTGCCGAGTCGCCTTGCCCCCCTTTCGTTCGTTCCCCTTCCTTTTGGACCCACAGGGGATTTGTTTTTTTTTTTCGCTGGGTGGCCACAGCCTCCATCTTCCAGTTTGTCTTCCCCCGTCATGTGCCCGATTCCTTTTGGGTTTTGGGGGGGGGGTTTGTGGGTGGGTTTTTTTTTTTTTGGGGTGTGTTTGTTTGGTGGGGAGGTTTTTTTTTGTGGCTCGTTTTTGCGGCTTTTCTTTCATTTTCCCGACACCAAACCGGCTGTCTTCAGCACGATGCGTCCAACCTCCCCTCTCATTCGCTTTCTCCCGTGTTCGCGTTTGCCTTATGTTGAATTACTTTCCCCCCCACAGGGTTCCCCCCCCCCCCCCTGCGCTTTTTTGTTCGTTTGAGTTGTTCCCTGACGGCCGTTGTCACGCGCCCCAGTCGGCGTCCTTATCCCGTCTTTTTCTAGGAAATCTTCCATCTCTCTTTGTTTCAGGGCCGGGCTGTGTTTTCCCTAATGCTGTCTGGCACGTGCTTCCGAAATTGCCTGGTTCTTTAAAATCTTTTTTGCGAACCTGGTGTTCCGACTCGACCTTTGATTCCCCCCCGTTCCTTTTTCACCCCCCTGCCAGGCTGGGCTGCCGAGTCTTTTTTTTTTCCCGTTGCCCTCCAGAGTTAATTTTCTTTGTTCGATAAGGATTTTTTTTTTCTCTTTTACTTGGTTTCCCCTCCGTTCCAAGTTAGGTGTGGTCCTCGAGCGGCCGTTTTATTTCCGCATGTTTCCTTTTTTTTTTTGCCCCGAGGAGAGGCTCCCCCCTTCAGTCCCCCCCTTTACGTGGACACTTGCTTTTTTTTTTCTTTTTTTTCGTGCTCCCTGTTTCTCGTCCGACTTTTCTGGCCATTGCAATTGTTTTAGTATCATTCTCGTGTTTAGGTTTTTCCGTTCTACTTCCCGGACCCCCGATTTTGAGACTTTTGACTTTTTTTTTTTTAGGTTTTTGGCGGGCGTGGAAGGGGTTTTTTCTTAGGCCGTTGACTGTTTTCTCCCGACTCGACCCGTTTCCTGATCTGACCTGCCCACGCCCTTTGTTTTTGTCCTTCTCCGTCCCTGTCGCTCTGCCATCCGGTCGAGTTTTAGTGCGGGTTTCTTCGTCTTTTTTTACACGTGCCTGGATTGTGAGTTTTTTTGTCGCTTTGCAGTTTCCCTTAGGCCTTCCGTCGCCTCCGATGTTCCCTTGTTTGCACGCGGGCTCCCCCCACGTGTGAAGGATTGTCAGTTGGATCGGAGCCTACTCCGTCCACTTTCTCCCCCGGTCAAGGTAGTCCGTCAGGTCCCTCTTGGTTTTTTTTTTTTTTTTTTCCCATTAGTTTGACACCCCTTGTTGAAGTTTCCCACGGGCTTTTTGTCCCACCTGCCGGTTTTTTGTCGCCCCCCCACTTCTTTCCCCCCTTTTTGCGGTTTTTTCTTTTTGGTCATCCCCGCAGTGGGATCGTGGTGATCTCTGTCGTATTCATGGGTCCTCCCGTTTCCCCCCTTATTTTTTTTTTTCCGCGTAGCTTTTAGGCTCTTGCTTTTTTTTCCTTTCCCCCCCCTTGGGGTCCCCCCCCCCCGGATCCTTGGCGCGCTCGACGATGTTTTTGAATTTTTTTTTTTTTTCTTCTTCCGGAAGTTCATTTTTTTTAGACGTCACCGTCCTCCCCCCTTTTTTCCCCCTTTCGATTTCTTTCCCCCCCCAAGGGCAGTTGGATTTTGTAAATCGAACCCCATCCCCCCCCCTAACGTGTCCCCCCCCCTTTTGTTCACCACTTTCGTTTTCGGATCCTTTCCCTTTGCCCCGCGGCCACCGAGCCCAATCCCTCGTCCTTTTGATGATACCAGGACCCCCTTTTGTGGAAATTAACCCTCGGTTTGCCCTCTGCGCGTTTTGACCCCGCTCCTGATTAGTTCCTGTGTAGGACCTTTTTGAAAATGAGAGCCTTTTTTTCTTGTTTATAGTCACCCCCTTATGGATTCTCGGGGCCCGCTTTACGTTATGGCTTCCCCCCTTTTGATTTTAGTTGCACACAGTTCCCCCTGCGTCGGTGCCCTCCTCTGCCTTTTCGGATTCCCCCCCCCCTCTCCCCCGCAAGGCCTACTCGTGCAAAGATCCCTTTTACCTATAAAAAGCGCGAGTTTATTTCCTCCCTTTTTGGGAGGCACCCCAGCCAGCTAAAAATAACATGAGACCATTATCTTAGATACTTAAGGTTGAGGAAACAACAGCCGCGCCCCTACCCTCCTTTTTTTTCCCCTTCATGGTGTAATTTGGTTCGCTTTTTCTTGGTTTCTTGTTGAGGGGCTTTCGTTTTTTCTTATCGATTACTTTGACCTTTGGCCAAGGGTGTCCTCTCTCTCTTTTTCCCTTTTCCTTCTGTTGTTTGACTGTGTCTCTTTTTCCACGGCCTGGGTCCCCTTTCAGCTACCAGCAACCCCCCCCACTCTCATTAAGTTTTCCTCATTTTTCCCGTTTTCCCCTGTTTTAACTTGTTGAGGCGTGTCCCCCCTTACCCCCATCAACCAGGGGCGTGCGTGCGGCGTGGGGTCTGATCCCTGCTTCAAATAGACTTGTTTCCCTGATTCTTTGGTTTGTGGACTTTTCTTGCCCCCTCCCCAGGGCCCCTCATTTCAATTTTCCCCTCCCCTGCTGTTTCTTTTTCCTTTTTGTTGGCGCGTCCCTAGGGGCAGTTCTTTGCTTTCTTTTCGGTTTAGTCTTTGGCACCCTACTTCAAATGTAATTTTGCTCGAGGGGTTACCTTGCCTAAGGGGCCTTTTTTGAGCATCCACCCACTCAGGTTGTTGTCGACTTTTGAACAACTCGTCCCTCCATTTTTGGTTCCCTTGGTCCCCACCTACGTTCCCCGAATGCTGATATTCGACGTGATCTGCTCCCTTTCTTCATATGCGGTTCCCGTTTGTCTCCCACCCGGATCTTTGGTCCAGGCAACAGTGTCGACTAAGGGACTTGGTTCGTTTGTCGTGTGTTTTTCCCCTTGTTGGATTCCGATTGTCGCCCTGTTCACGTACCCCCCTTTTTTTTTTTTTCCTTTGTCGTTCCGGTGACGTGTCCCCTGCTCGTGGGGGGGGGCGTTGCAGATTAGGTGCCCCGCTTTTTTCAAGGCTGATGGACGGTGTGCATTCATACGAAGGTTTGGCTCCTTTTTTTTTTTTTCTTTTGCCGTACCTCCTGACGATATCCCCGTTGACCCTAGGATTCCACCCATTTTTTTACTATCGTTTTGGATGCGCCACTTTCATTTTTTTTAACGTAATATGTGGAGGACTTATTCCCCGTTTTTTCTTTCCCCTTCCCTGGTTTTTCTTTGACCGTAGGTCGTCCCATTATGCTCTTAAGTCCCGGGTTTTGGCATGTGCCCGTCTTTTATTTGACGGGTTCACTCCATATTAGTTTTCCTTTCCCCTCTTCAGTCCTTTATGTTGCGTCCCAGGCAACGATCTGCCCCAACTACTCCTTGCTTCGGTTCTTTTTCCCCTCCCTCCGGCCCCGGGCTCGGATCCCTCCCCCTTTTTTTGTCGTCACCTCCCTTGCGTGGGCGGTAACCTATTTCTTTGCCGGTTCTGTCTTTTTCCCCTTTCTTGCCTTCGGTTTGTCCCCTCCCCCTCCTTTCCCTCCGCCCCCGCCCGAACACAAACTCTCGTTGTTTTGCACTATTTTTCTGGAGGTAAGTCACCCCCCCCCCCCCCCCCCCCCCCCCGGAAACCAACCAAACAGTTTTGCGCACCTCCTGGATACCCCTTTGCAAGTCCCACCACCAGTTTTTTTTTTCATACGCTCCCCTGCACGAGTACCCAAAAAATCCACCACCCCCCCCCCCGCATCATGTTCTTGAACTCTTGCGCCTTCGTCGCGTTGACTCCGATTTGAATCCCGCGGTGGCGTTTTTTTTTCTCTACTTTTTTCCCGCCCCCCCACGTTCTGCTGTTTGAGTTGCTTTGCCGACACGTCGATGTTACTTTTGAACTCGTGGTTAACCCCAAAAAAAGTCGCCCGTCACTTGTTTTTTTTTTCTTTTTCCCCCTCCCCTTTTAGTGATTCCTATTTCTCGCCCCCCCAGCGTGATGAATGACTTTAAGACGATATGGGCCTTTCCCGACCCGCTCTTGTGCTTTCCCCCCCCCCCCCCCCCCCCCCCTTCCTTTCCCCATCCGTCGACTGCGCGACCTTGGTTGGGGAATGAACTTTTTACAGAGCTTTTTTATTCTGAGTCCCCCACTCACTAGCGTGCGGTTCCCCTCTTTTTTAATGACTGACCCCTATCCCTTTTCCAGTACTGAATCCTCAACTGGCCGTTTTTTTTATTCCAGTGAGTTTGCGTTCTTTGATGCTGATAAGTGGGTTTTTTCTTCCTTGCCCTCCCAACGATGTCCCCCTCCAGGTTCCTCCCCCATAGGGGCAGGTTTTTGACTCTCCCCTTTTTTTTTTGTTGGTGTTTTTTGGGAATGACACTATGTTTCCCTTTTCCCCCCTGCCGCCTCATGGGCGCCCTCACAACCGTGCAGTTGGGTGGGGGGTGTGGCGTTTTTGGGGGGTGGAGGGCCCACTACTTCGGACCACTTGTCTTGCCCTTTTCCACTTTCACGTAAACTTCTTCGCCCCCCCCCTGCCCTTTTTTGTTTAAGTTCACAGTTCGCAACCTACAACCGCAATAACCGTACGACAACGACAAGTCAACCCCCGTGACGTGCGCCCCCCCCCCCCCTTTCTAATTCCCATTGTAGTGGCCGGTTTCCCCGTCTACTGTGGTTTGGATCCCTGCCCCCCCAGGCCTCATCGGAACCACGTCTTCTCAGTATGGCCCCTGGAGCGGTCCAACTAGGTTTTCGTTTTTCGGCCTGCTTTATTCGCCAATTGACTTTCAAGGGTTTGCTTTTTTTTTTCCCACCCTTCTTCGTCACCCACTTCCGGGTCGGACCGTTTTTTTCAGTTGAAGTTGAGTTTTGCCCTCTTTCATTTCTTTGACCGGGGATTTTCCCGGTTTTCGTCCTACGTTCCCCCCCCCCCCCCCCCTACACGCCACTGCCCAGCTTAACGAGTTTTGATTTCCCTTTTCTTCTTTTGCGTGTCACTGCGTAGGACCCCTTTTTTGCCCCACGTCTGCCCCAATTAGTTTCCCCCCCACCCCAAAGACTTCCACTGGCCTTCCCGAGCCCTATTTCCCACCCAGGACTTGTTCTCCAAATCGACTTTTTTTTTTTTTCCTTGGCGTCCCCCCCGTGCCAATTGACTATTTAACTCCCGCTTGAGTTTTCCCCTCTGTCCGACGGGTCCCCGGTCAGTCCCAGTTTAACCTTTGTTGGTGGCTTCCCCGTCGAAAACCACCGCGTTCCCTCTTTTTCTTTTTTTTTTTTTTTTTTTTTTCCCTCCCCAATTCCATGGGTTGCTGCGTTGGTACCTCCACTTCTCTTTTTTTTTTTTTCCTCCGTTTTTGAAGCGGCCCAGCAATTTGACTCCTTTTCCCCCCCCCCTGCCGCGGAACAGTTTCACGCCCCCCCCCATTTTTGTGTCCAGAGAATTTTTTTTTTCGATTCGCACGACTTTCCTCCCCGCACGCTTCTTTTTTACCTGCCGTCCCCTAGGTGTGGTTTACTTTTTTTTTTTTTGATCTTTCCCCTTTTCCAGAAGAATGTTTCTGCAGTCCCCCCCCTGACCCCACTGCGGCGTCGTTTTGCGGTTTTTGTCCCACTCATGTGTTGCTTTTTACCTTTTTCTTCCTGCCCCCTTGATCAGTTGTGCTCCAGTTCCCCCCACCCCCTCTCGCCGCTTCACAACAGTTGTTTGTTTTGCCATAGGTTTTTTTTTCCCCGCCCACTCACCCGATGTTCCTTCCGGCCTACTTTCGTGATTCTTTGTACGGCCCTTCCCCCCTCCTGGCTTTTTTTGTCAACATACCTTCTTTTTCTTTTCCCCCTCCCCTTTTTTTTTTTTTGAGGAGCTTCTTTTGGACTTGTGTAAGCTCACTGGCAGTCCCTTTCATTTTAAAAGCATTCTTTTCTTTCCGGTCCCAGGCCTGTTTTTCTACCCCGTCAGGCGGCGCAGGTTTCGGACTTCCCTTTTGCCACCCTTGGTGTCCCCCCTTTCTCCATTGTCGAGACTTGCGGTTTGTCGCGTCTTCCCCATTTTTTTTTTGCCTTCCAACTAAGTAAACCTTTTTGTTTACACCCCCGAGTTTCCCCCCCCCCGCTTTTGTCCTTCCCTCTTTTACGACGCCTTGCTTCGTTTTACCCCCCCCCCCATTGCGGCACCCCCTTGACCCCCCCCTATGTTCCCTGTTTTTTGAGTGCAGTGCCCGTACGTATTAGCTGTTCCGCTGTTGCTTTTTTTTCCTCACATGTTTCCAGTATTTTTTTCTGCGTCTTCTTTTTCATCAGGAACCCCCCCACCATTTTTTCACTTGCCTTTGTTTCCTCAGGTCATACGAAGGGGGCTTTCTTTTTTTTTTTTTTTCTTTTCCCCCTTCTGGTCCTCTCTTTCAGCTCCCTCTTTCCCCGATTTTTCAAAACAGTCCACCCCCCCCCATTTTTTCCTTGCCATTGGCCTTTCTGGGACCTCTGGGGGTTTTAACCGTTTTTTTTCTGCTTTCAAAGCCCCCCCCTCCCCACCTTCAATCCCCCATTCTTCGGATTTATTTTTGACCTTTTTTTGTTTGGGTCATGTTTTTTTCCCGTTTTGTTCTCCCTTTAATCCAGTCCCATATGCGGCCCGGCGCCCTCTTTCAGTTTGCATTCCCCCCCACTCCCTTTGTTTTTCGTGTCTCTTTTTTCTTTGGTGCCCTTCATGGGCTTTTTTCCCCATTTTTTCCGGCGGCCTCATTGGGTTGCCTCCCCCACTTCTTTTTCCACTTTCCCACTCCTCGTTAAATGGCCTTCTTGGGTTCCTGTCATGTACGGATTTGTCATCCCCTTTTCCCGCTCGCCTCTTTGGTCCCCTTTTTTTTTTTCTGTTTACCAACGGTGTCATTACTCCCCCCCGTTGACACCGCGTTTTTTTTTTCCCTTGTTAAGCAGCGTCATGAGCCTTTGCCCCCCCGTCCTTCCTTGGTCCCCTTTATTTGAATGAAGTTCCTTCCCTTTGCCCCTGAAGCGCTGCTTGACACTGATTGAACACCACCACTTAGTGCATCTTTCCCACAACAATCGGGACCCCCTATAGTGTGTTTTCAGTTGGCCGGTTTTTTTTTGCGTTCCCCTGTCGGGTTCTTGTGTGCGTTTTCTGGTACAACTTTTCCCCCCCCTTGCGTAAAGACCACTTCCCTCTTGTGTAGTGGCTTTTTTTTTCTTTTTCCTCCCCCCCTTTTTTTCCCCCTCATTGAATTTGCCGTCAAAGTGTTTGGTCTTTTCTTGGCGGACAGTGCATTTTGTTTTTTCCAGGTTGGTCGGGTCCCCCCGTCCCCCCCTTCGGGCCAATTCTTTTGATCTTGGCGGCTTCCCCACCTGGTTTGGGCCCTCCTCCTTTTTTCCGCGCAAAATCCCCCCCCCTCTCCCAATTACCCGGCCTGTTTTGTTTTCGGTGCTTTTTCCTTTTATTTCTCGAAGCTTCCCGCCGACCCTATTGTTTTTCCTTTTTCTGACGGACCGCTTCGCCCCCCAGACAAGTGTATAGTTTCCCCCCCCCGACCGCCTTTGGACCCCCCTCTTTCCCCCATAGCGGTTCAGAGTTTTGAAATAGCTGGCATTTTTGGATCTTCGTCGTTGAAGGGAAGGTCCGCCCCCCCCATACCCTTTTTGTTTTCCCTTTTCCGGGTATGGCTAGGGTGTTGTTCCTTTTTTGGGAGATACCCCTTTGATTCCCATAGTATTTTCCCTCGGCTTGCGAGTCATGTCCAGACCAGATTTTTTCTTTTTTTGTCTGATAGGCCCCCCCTGCCACCCAGCGCCTTTTTTCCCCCCCCCTTTCCCCAGCGTCCCCCTTAAAAGTTGTGTATCTCGATATGTTGGCCCCGGTGCTTTCCCTGTGGAGAACTTATGTGACCCACCCCCCCTTTCCGGCCTGGAATTCGTAACCTCTCCAGGTTGATTTTTGACAGAATTTGTTTTGACTGGGTCTTGGTGCTTTTGGTTCCGTGCTCTTGGTTTTGGAGGGGGCTTCATCTCTCGCCGATATGTAGGTCCCTTTTTTTCCCCAAGGGCTTGTAGTATCGTTTCTCATTGCAAGCACCGCGTTTTTGTTTGTTCTTTTTTTTGCCGTCCCCTACCCGAAGTGGCCCGTGTCCTTCTTTCAGATTTTTCTTCGGGGATTTGTTGCTTCGTATCTCGACAGAGCCGGCCCTTTCGGTTTTATGTTCGTTTTTGACGCAAGGGCCTTGTGATTTCCCCTCTGTGCTGATCTTTTCGACCTTGACTCGGCCCTCAGTTCTGGTTCAGGTTTCATCGTTTTTGCCTGAGGTCGAGTCGGTTTCGTTTTTTTCCCTTGACCCCAGTTCGTCCTCTCGGCGCCGTTGTAGTTGCAACGCCTTTTGCTACCATCAATTGTTATTCCTCTCGACCCGGTGTGCTGCTTTTTTTTTACTTGCCCAGAGACCGTCCCCCACCGTTGACAGTCCATTGTGGGTGGAACATCGCCATTTGTTTGGTCACTTCGTTTTTTCACGTGCTGGTCAAAACCCCTCGCCCTCCTGTTTTGTAAAGTCGGTTCGAAGACCGTTTGTTTTTTTATCGTGGTTGGTTCTTTCTGTCTTCGATGGTACCCCCCGAATGTCTAGGAACCTCCCTTTTGAGGCAGGTCGTTCACACCGGGTTCCACCTGCTCCTTTTAGCTTTTTGTCCCTTTTTTTTTGAATAGAGCCCCCCCTCCCCCCCCTCCCGGACAAGGTCTTTCGGTCACGTACCATACATACCTCCTGATGATTCTTTCTGACACAAGTTAGTGAACGAATCTGAACCTAAAAAAGCCAGTCCTACCCAAGCTTAGTTCGAGTAAGTCTTTTTTTCTTCCCCCCCAAGTTGGACAGGCAGAGGCATTTTCTCGGTTGATTTCACGCCGACCCCCTATTACCCCCCCTTCCCCGTTCTGAACTTGTCCTCGGCCAGGTTTTGGTTCTCGCAGCGATTTTTTGTCTCCCTTTGCCCTCCTTGCCGCTTTGTTTATCCCGTTTTTTTCCATTTCTCTCCCTTTGGGTTTGTCCGCACCCCGCGGTTGGTTCTTTTCTCGTTCTTTTAAGGGTACGCCCCCCTCCGTATGCACCCAGTACCGTTTGCGTCGGTTGTAGACTGACGCCCCGACACGTCACGGTTCGAGCCGGCCCAATGCCACATCGGGAAACCCGCCGTTCTATGGTCCCCGTTTTGCGCCGCAAGCACCTCATCCGCGACAATCTTTTTCTGATGTTTGTCCGGGGTGAGACACCCCCAATTTTTTTTGCCTTCCCTCCCCGATCCTTTTCCCCCTTTTGGCCCCGGGGGTCGCTCTTGGTTTTTCGTGTGCGCTCTTTGCTTTTTTTTCCTTATTCTTTGCTGACTGGAAACTTTCCCCCTTTTATTTCCCCCTGTTTTGTGTTGTTTTTTCTGAGTTTTTCTAGGTTTCCAGGTTCCGTCCTTCCGTCAAGATCGACTAAATCCTGTCCAGTCCTTCCATTGACCAAACAAGTTGAGTGTCCCCCCCCTCCTCCCCCCATTCCCCCATGCGGTTTTGATTGGGGCCTTGGGGGTCTTTTACTGCCGTACGGCCCCTCATGAACGGTTCGGATTTCGCCTGATGGACTTGACTGCGTGCCCTCCTTTTCAGTTTCACTAGACGTTGCTGCCACCGTTTCGTGGATCGTGGTCTCAGGCCGTTTTTCCCCCTTCTTTTGCGAGTGCTAGCTGTGTTCCCTTCTCCGTTTCCTGGTGCCGAGGCGGGCTTTTCCAACCTCTCCCCGACATCTCTCCCCGAACCCCCCCCCCTCTGTTTTTGGATCCATCGGCTTTTCTTTTTTTTTTTTTTTTTCATTTCTCACGTGCACACGAGCGCGCGTCTTTCCCTCACGAGCGGCTCCCTTGCCGTCTGGTCCCGGCGTTGTTCCTTATTTGTGTAAAAAGCGTCTCCTTTACTGTCAAACAGTGTTCTTCAAACCCGGACATTGTTGCGGTTTTTGCGAACCTTTTCGGTTGTGTTATTTTCTTCCTTTGGCCCTTTTTTTTTTCGTTTGTGAAATCGTGTGACTTTCCTGGCCCCGGTGCGCACTCCTCCGTTGGGCGTGCGTTTTTTTTCCCCCCATTTTGATTCGCTTCGTCCTCCCCAGGCTATCTGGCCAACCGGTGGTCGGGAAACTGTCCCACCCCCACATCGTCCCCTTGGGATCTTTCCTCGGTCCTTGTTTCCCTCGTCGTCTTTTTCCTATATCCCCACGTTCCCTTTTTTTTGTGGGCCCCCCCCGAATCTGAACTTTTCGTTCTTTGCCGGCTTTGCAGCGACTCGTCCCTTCAGGATTGTGTTGCGTTTTTTTCCTATGGAGTGTGACTTGTATTTGCTCTCACTTTGCGCAGGTTTTCAGGATTGTCAGGCTTACCTCCCGTTACCCCGCTGATCCCCCCCCCGCCTCCCTTTTTTTGTGATGGAAGTGACGTTTTTTTTTTTCCCCCCCCCCCTCGACGTCCCCCATTCCGGAAGATTTCTTGTTCGAGACCCTACCCGAATAGTCCCACCCGCGTCAGCCTTTTGCTGTCCCGGGTTCTTGTTCATAACTTCAGCCTCTTTCCCCTTCTTGCATTTCCCTTCGCCCGTCTTCGACCTCCCCTTGCGTTTTGCTTTAATTTGTCCACGTTCCTGCCGGCGTTGTCTGTGTTTCGAGCGATAGACGCCCCCCTTTTTCCCCCCCCGCCCCTGCCCCTCACCGACCTCCTGCCCCCGTTTCTTCGTGACCCTCTTTCGCTTTTTTTTCTGACACTGGCACTTTTTTCCGTGACCAGATTCCCCCCCCCCCTCCCCCCCCCTCCCTTTTTTACCCATAAGGGGCACGAGATTCCCGTATCACCGATACCCAACAACCCCAAACACGCCTTTTTTTTCCTGTTACGGGTTCACTTTTTCTTTCTTTCAGCCCTCTTTTTTTTCGTCCCCCCATGAGACAAAAAACCAACCCCCCCCCCTCCCCCCCCCCACGAAGCATGCGGTGCCCTCTCAGATCCAGTCCATGCCCCCCCCCTTCGGCTGGATTTTTCCCTCTCGCTGCCTTATTTTTCATTCCCCCTCACAACCCCCATTCTTCTTGACCCCCGCAATCGGCGTTCCGCGGGTATCACCCCTTTTTCTCGGTCCCCCCCCCCCCCCCCGCTGAAGGAGGACGGCTCCGGACAGAGATTATTTTTCTTGGCATCACTTGCCGCTACCAAGTACGCCCTCCCTTTTTTTTGTGACACTCGTCTTTTTGTGTTTTTGTCGCTAGGCCGACCACAAGCATTTAGTGGTTTTGTTTTTGCCTATGAAGCTGCATCGAGTCCTTTTTTTGATGTCCCCCCTCCCGGGGTTATGTCGGAGGTTTTCCTTTCTGTGACATTCGTTTTTGATCACACGTACATCGCCCAACAACGTCAGGTACCTTTCTTTTTCTTCTGTTTAGTGCGGCAAGGCTCTCATAGCGGCAGGTTTCCCAGAATTCTTCCAACTTAAGACCACATCCGGATCGCACTCCTTTTCCTTTTTTCTTTCCGATTGGCCAACCAGCTTGGATTCTGTCTTGTGCCTCCATTCCCCCCCCTCACAACCCCTCTTTTCCGGAATGCGGCACCCCCCATTGTCTTTCACCTACCCCCCCCTTCAAGTAAAATTCTGTAGGCGCCTTGTTTTGGGTGTCATTCCCCCCTTCATGCCCGCAGAGCCTACAAGTACTCCCCCCTCCACAGCCCCCTAAACAAAGCCCGTATCCTTGCATATAACCACCCCTATCCCATCTTCTTCTCGTTGGCCGGATTAGTCAAACTTTTGTTTTGTCGTCTCATTTTCCAACACCGTCGTTTCCCGCAGTTCCTTCTCGTATCGTACACTCTCTTGACCCCCCAGTTCGGTGTTGATACGTTTAGTGATTAGCCGAACCCCCACACTTGATTTCCTTCGGACCTCTTCGTCCACACTTTTTTTAACGTCTCGTATGCCCGTTGCCCTTGACGTCTCTTTGTTTGCGAGCGTCTGCAGTTTTCTGTCCCGACCTCCCGTCATCACCATGCAGTCCCCCAGTGTCACGAGGTTCTTGTCATTTTATTTCCGTTCCCCGCAACTGGCACTGGTTTCTTTTTGCCAGATCCCCCTTCCCATATGTCCCTGTGGCCAACCAAAGGGCCTTTACCTGCAAATGTTTAGATTCACCTTGTGACGGGACATTTTCGAGGGACGATGCGCCCAACTTTGGACCTTCCTTTAATCCCTCGTGAGCGGACATTTTTGCCCTGGTTTCCCCCCGCGTTCCTATCGAAGCTCCATAATTTTTTTCTTTGGACTTGTTGGTTGTGGCTGCCGCGTTCCAACACGGCTTTCCCCCCCCCCCCGTCTGTCATCCTTCCAAACCCTTCCATGCCCAGCCGGCGGCGCCTTTGTCAATGACTTTTTTTTTTTTTTACGTGTTCTAGTCTTTTTTGATCCCTTTTCCCCTACTTCGCCCTTTTTCTTATGGAACGTTGTCTGTGCTACAGCGACAAGTAATTCTGATGCCCCCTCCCTCATCGCACTTCTCACTTGTTATATCGCAAATTTTTACGCTAATTCGACAACTTTCTTTACCAATGTCAGCTCCCCCCGTCGCCCAGGGGGGTTTTTTCTCTGGTGTTTTTTTTGGGGGGTGGAGTTGAGCCACGTTTTTCTGTCTGTGGTCCACGGCATGCCAAGCCTACCTTTTTGCCGTAGTCCCCTCGTTCTATAAAGCCCCCCTTTTCGTAACCGTGTCCCCCCTTTCCTGTATCCCTTTTAATGTAATGCTTTTACGTCCCTTCTCGGTGAACCCCTGTTCGTGTCCCAATTTCCTTTGCCCGATCAACGCCCCGATGAAGAAGTCCTCATGTTTCGGGCACTGTGCCCCTTTTGTGATTTTTCCTCGTCCTGCAGGCCGGTCTTTTCCCAACCCCATCCCTTTTAGTATTTTAATCCTTCTCCTTTGTTTGAGGATGTAATTGTGAATTGTCAGAGTGCCGTCGTCCAGTGTTCCCCCAAGTAGACACTGAACTGAGTTTTCTGGCTAAGAGTCACGCGTTTTAAGGTTTTGCCGGTTTGGCAAACCCCACGTCCCGTGTCCCAGCCCTACTTTTTAGGTACCGGCCCTGATCATTTTTTGCCTATTCGTTGCATCGGCATTTTCTTTTATGTCCCCTTTTTTTGATGCCTGATACGCCGAGTTTTTTTTTTTTTGTGTTTTTTCTGATTCCTAGTGTTGGGGTGTTGGGTTTGTAAACAGCACTTACCCCCCTTCTTCTGAGAATCACGCTGGACCCGCACACCGATGTCCGGCCACCAAGTTCCATCGTATTTGCAATTTGTGGCGATATCCGTAGTCATTAGTGCCTTGTCTCTACTCCCTTGCGTCCCCCTGATTTTCCACCCAGCCCGATCTCGCTTTTGTTTGTCGTCGCGACCCACAGTCCTTGCCCTGTTTCCCTTTTTCGAGTACCATCTTTGTAGATTTTTCCCTCCTTCCCTTCGATACGCGCCATCGGCCATCTTGAGATCTGCGCGCACAACGTCTTTTCCCTCTTATTGGCCACGTCTCGTCTGTTATGGAACAGTCTGGTGAACTTCGTCCTACAAGTATTTTTGCCGTTCAGTCCCCCACTTCAATCTCCTTTGCTACTGTTATTGGTGGTTCGACGCTTTTCAGGGCTGTTGTTGGGGCCCAGGGCCACCGTCCGCCCCTGCCGT
>Ga0179593_1444914_pt1 | contig 15178 bp, 17 predicted proteins | sample CZODoug2_1_08_16_FD_185931 | JGI IMG/M metagenome (GOLD analysis project Ga0179593, IMG submission 185931) | Vadose zone soil fungal communities from Angelo Coast Range Reserve, California, USA - CZODoug2_1_08_16fungal (PacBio error correction) | ecosystem: Environmental > Terrestrial > Soil >... | reverse complement strand
AAGTAAAAAATTGCTTCTCTGGCAATTTCCCCCGGTGCTTTTTTTTTCTAGGTCTCCTTTTCCTCCCCCCTTTTTCCTCCCATCAAACCTCGCATAGTCCCCCATGAATTCCCCCCCCCCCCCTGGCTCAATTCTGCTCTGTTTACCCCGGTGTTTTTTTTTTTTGTATTCTATGCTGCACGCTGATCCTTGGTCCGGAGGGAACCTTTCCTCTTTTTCGTTTCCAGTCCGCGTCTCCCCTCACTTCAATCTTGCTTCGCAAGCGGTGCGTTCAACTTTCCTCCCTTGCAGCCGGATGGCTCGTGAACAATGACCACGACCACCGGGCACCCCCCGTTCCCCTTTTCTTCTTGTTTTTTTTCTCTTTTTTCCTAACTGGCCGGCTATGAGTCATCACGCATCGACGTCCCTTTTTGTCCCCTCCCCCCTTTCCGCATAGCATCGACCTTCCCATCGCATCTTAAGGAAGAAGAAGGGGCGCCCCTCTCCGAAGTCCTTATTCGTTTCTCTCTCGCTCGTTTTCTGAACTAAGAGTACCCCTAACGAACCCTCTTTTCCTGACTCGCACTCCGCCCGCCTTCGCTTCGCAGTTTCCCTTAAGAACGAGAATCCCTTCCCCTTTTCAAATTGAGTTTTCCCTAAACTAGTCTGTCGCCGTCCCCTGCGATAGCCGCTGTAGGGTTTGTCCCTTTTTCCTTTTTTATTAGGTCTCGACCCCTAGGATTAGGGTCGAGTAAATGGAAATTTCCTAACCCATCTCTCCCATCCTCTGAAGGCGTCCCGGGACGACTCGTTTGGCGAGCTTCACTCAGCATCTTTCCTTTTTTGCTTCATGCCCTGGACTTGTTTTTTTTATTCTTGACCGCGTGCGGACCGATCCTCATTTTACCACTCACCATTAATTTTTTAAATCCTCCTCCTCTGCGGAGAGCACAAGTCTTTGGCAACACCCGAAGACGACAGGGCTTCTTTCTCCCCCATGGGGGTTTTTTTCCACGGTTCCTTCGAAGCGGCTGGCCCAAATCTGGTTTTGAAATCCCCTCTTCTCCCTTTGCGTTCTCCACCTTTTTGACTTCACAAAGCCCAAGTAGGTTTTCTTCCCTTCTTACCGATGCCTTTGCTTCTTTTGGGTCGTTTTCTTTTCGGACGAAGAGCCACCACACTCACCTTTCCTTTCTCTATCGTGCACCGGACAACCGTGGCGAATCCATCCTTCCCCCCCCACAGGCAAAGCTTTGGTCACTCCTCCCCAACCTATAAGGTGTCTGTCGGTTCGAAACTTTTCCCCTAACCCGGAATCCTCCTATTTTAGCGAAGTTGTTTTCCCCCCCTCTTTTGTAATCTAATGAATAGTCGGAATCCCGGGCCCCTCCCCGGTGATCCACAAAGTGGTGTGACAAAACCCGCGGCGCGTCCTTTAAGAGCTTTGTCCCCCCCCACCCTCCTTCTGTCGAATTTTTGTCCCCACAACGGTTGGTTAACCCCCCCCCCCCAGTCTTTCCCCACCTCCAGCTGCTCGTAACCACCTTCCACCGAAGTGTTAGAGCAGTCTTTTGAGACATTTTTTGACCGGCACGGCCGGAATTTTCGTCAACGACGGTAGTGGCGAAAGGCCCTCCCCTCCCCCCCTCCCAACCCTTGAAGAATCCAACCCCCGGGTGCCGTAACACTTCTCCCCACTGTGCTTTAAACTTGAATCGAGACGACTAGTTACGCGAACCTTCTCAGAAATTACTCTTTTTTTTCCTTCCCACGTGCATAAGAGTCTCACCCTCTGGGCGCAAGTCATGCGCGTAGACCCTCCCCGAGTTGGAAAACTTCTTTCTTTTTTCGGACTTCCTCACTCTCTTCCTCCTAGATATTTTCATCTCCTCTTGTTAGAGGAGGATACCGACTTTTCCCTCCCGGGAACAGGGAACCCTTTTCGAATTTTCGTGGGTGGGGACACTCGCGCGCGAATGGCGTTGCGCCCCTTTGGCTCGGGAGACCTGATGTGAACTTTTCTTCCCCCTTTTCTTTTTTGATTACACAACCTAAGCAGTGAGCGACCTTCAGTTCCCCTGTTCCTCTTTTTACGCCCCGGAGTATAGGATTTCGTTGCAGGGGTTAGTGGAGGTTTGAGAAGATCAATCCTTTTTCACGATTCCTTATTGCTTTCCCCTCTTATCCATCGCCGGTGACCGCTCCCCCTGCGGGTCTTGGTACGAGTGATTTTACTCTTTCTTTCCCCCGACTTTGGGCCGTACCCTTTTCGGTCCATCATCCTAAAGGCCCAGGAGTGTTTTTTTCTCTTCAGCGTCCGCGAGACAGATTTGTCCCTTTTTGGCTCGCACCTAGTTCGCTTGATTCGACTATTGAGGGGGAAGAGGGTTCCCCTTCAAACCCTCTACCCCTCCTTCTTGAGGATCTCAATTCGACTCTCTCCATTTTTTTTTCGTACAGATGAGGATTCTGGACGTGCCCCGATTGCTGTTTATTCGGATTTCGAAGAGTTCTTTTTTTTTTCCCCTTTCCAACCCTTGGCTTCCTTTGGGGCTTTCGCTAGAAAAATTACCACGAGTACCCCACCTTCTTCAGAATTTCGGAGAAGTCCACTTTTGAGTGGTGTGAAAGGGGGACCCCTCCCTCCGCACATTTCTCCCTTTCATTAAGGAATGAAAGAAGGGTTTTGCCATGACGCTTTTCACCCCCCCCCCCCCCCCTGAACATCCCCGTGTTTCCCGCCCCACCCCCTTGTTGGAGAAAATCCTTTCCGGTTCTTTCTTCTTTCCTGGGTGGCCGCAGCTGTCTCTCATACTTAAAGTATCCCCCTTTCTTTCTCCCAAGATCGCGGAGCGTCTCGGTTCAGCATCACGCCCCCCTTAGCCCAAGGCATGAAAGCTAAAAATTGATTTCGTTTTTCTTCCCCCTCGACTAGCATTCTGCTACGCTCCAGTTTCCTCTTCTCCTGGGTGAGGAAGTGAATTCACCCTTTAGATCAAGAGGGAACTATTTTTCCTCGTCCAGCGATCACACAAACCTGACGCTACCCCAGTTGATCTTTCCGTCGGGCGACAGTCGTGTAGGGGCACAAAGACCCTTTTTCAGTTCGGCTCCATTAGGTCGCGAAGTCATAGGAACGTGCGGATTGACTCTTTTCCCCTCCGCTGATTGTTCTTTGATTGTACTCTTCGCTTCCCCCCTCGCAGAGAGGACCCAGTTCTTTTCCAAGCACTTTTCTCCCTTTTTTGTCAATCATCTTCTTCTCAGCTTCGATGTACCAGTTCCTCCTTCTCCTGGTGTTGATACGCGTAGATGCTGCAGAAGCCCTTTCCTTTTTTTTTTTTCCCTCATTCCTTTCTCAACGGTTGCCGGTTTTCGTTTCAAGCTCTCTTCCGGTGCTTAGTCGTACTCACGCTTGCCGACCTGCCTGAGTTTTCTTTTCAACCTTTTAGCTCACGATCTCCTCGTTCCCCCTCTTTCCCCCCCCAGGTGGAATCCGAGCCAGCCCTCTTGTCTCAAATGTTTTTTTTAGCGGATGCTTCGAGCGCATTGGATCCCCCCCTTAGTGGGCATGCCAAGGATCCTAGCAAGGACTCCCCCCTCAGCCCCCGTTGTTGTGCCGTTCCTCTAGAAATCTTTTTTTCTCCCCTCTTCCTCCTCCTCTGTTTTTGTTGAGATTCTAAGGAAAAATTTATTTTTCCCTTTTTTCCCCAAGCCTGAACCAAGTGCGTAGTTTTCATCTTTCTTTTTTTTTGCTCCTCCGTCCTTTTTCCCATGGACCCTTCCTCCGTTTAAACTTCCTCCGCCCCCCCCATCACCCCATGAGAAGTCAATCTGTTTTTGATTTAAACTTTTTTTGTGATCGACTGTCTTTCCCTCTTTGATAGTGTGATCTCTCGCATCCCTTTTCGACGCGACGCCCAAGTACTCGCGTCCTCAAGGTGATGAACTCCTTCCGAACGCCGACTTTTACTCCTCCGCGTTTCAATGAACACCGACCCGCGCCACTTTCCCCCCCCCCCGGTTCTCCAACCTGGCTTCTGTAACATGCCCGACGCTTTTGATCCTACCCTGGAAGGCTAGAGAAGTAGAATTCACCCTTTCTACTGAAGAATCCGCCTCTTGCGGCCGAGTATCTGAGTGGTCCATTTTCCCTCTTTCCCGATCGCTATTTGAGGGACTCTGCCCCAAAGACACTCCCGTCCTACTCTGGTCGCGCTTCGCAACCCCAAGTTATCTCGCCTTTCCTTCAGCTGACTCGAATGAGACCCTGAAGGTCCCTTACACTTGGCGGTGTTTCCCCCCCCCCGTCGACAGCCGATTTAGATCGTCAGCCTTTCTCTCCTTTCTTTTTTGTGAGGCATTTTTTTTATCGGCGGGAGTGCCAATATCTTTCCCTCTTTCTTTTTTTAAAATTTATTTTTTCAACCCGCTCGCCAGCGGAGAGGCTCCTTTTTTTTTTCGTGTCCTCTCGTTGTCTCTGGCCCGAGCCTCCCTCGCCTGAGCTTCCCTGGGCAGTGATTAGGGATAGACCCCCCTCCCCGAAAGTCCAAGCGTCTCGTGACTATTGTTTTAAAGAAACTAAAAATAATTAAGTCTTTCCTTTCTTTCCCTCGTGAGTCCATCCCCCCCCAAAGTCTTGCCCCAAGTGCTCGTTCTGACCTTCTTCCCCTCCCAGTGATCACAAAGGTGTGCGGGAACCACCCCGAGGACCCGTACGGGCCTGCTCGCCGGCCGGCCCCTTTGCAAGGGGTCTTTTTTATTCAGTAGACGCCGTTTCTCTTTTTTTCACTTGGAAGTTCACACCTTCCCCGGAGGTTACTACCTCCCCCTTCTTAATGACCCCTTTCTTGCGGCCTCGTGTACCTTCCCTTCCTGACGAGAGCACCACCCTGCACAGGTCCGCCAGAATGACGAATAGTTTCCTTCCCCCAGGGGTCTGGAACCAGAACCCCCCCCCCCCCAGTACTTTTTTTCCCGCAACCCAGGCCACTTCCGGTTCGCCAACCCTACGGGTACGTTTTTTTCCCTTTCTCCTCCTGCTTTTTAAAGCTTGTCTCCGACGCTGTGTTTTTTTCTATTTCGTTCGCTCCCCCCTACCTTTTTCCTCCTGGTAAAATATGCCCAAGCGGGTGCCCCCTCGTAGGAGTCATTCCTAAGTCAAACCCCCCCACTCGCTTGTTGTCCGAAAATTTGGCGATGGAAAGACATTGGTCGCCACACCGTTTTAACTCCCCCCGGCCCCACGAGCGTCCCCCCTTTCCCCACGCAGCCATTTTTCCCCACATTTCCCCTCTCACAGGCCCGAACGCAGAACCCGTTCTTCCCAAATATCATTGCCGCTCCTCCAGCTACAACCCCTCAACTGCTTCCTCCCCCTGACTTTGACACCCGATTTTTCTTTTTTTACCCAGATTGTTGTCAACGCCTTCGCAAGAATTAATGCTTCTGGGTAGTTCGAACCCGCAAAGAGTGACTGAAAACGGGACACCCCTTAGAAAGCAGACACTGAGCCCCCCCCTCCCTTCCTTCCTAGCCGCTTTTGTTCGGCCCTTTAACTCTTGTCACGATATCCTTCTTTTCGTTGTTGTGTGTTCGTGATCCGGATCACGAATTTCTTTTTACGACTTTCAGGAAAGCCATCTCTTTCCTTTGCAACTTCCCCCCCCCCCCAGAGTCGAATCTTCGTGCGCCTTTGGCTGGGATACGCGGATTGACCCTTTTTCTCGTTTTTCCCCCAGCGTCGTTGCGGATCGACCCCGCAGACGCATGAAGCGGCGAGTCGCCCTTCTTTTGACGATGTAAGTGTACGCACTTTGTGGAAAATCTGGATTTTTTTTTTTTTTTGGGATATCGGCAATATCGTGGCTCCCCCCGATTCCGGCCTTGCTTTCGCGGCCTGTATCCGATCGGGAACGCGAAAAAGTTTTTTGCGTTCTTTTTCCGAGAGTAGGAGGTGAACGTCGTTTTTGGCAACCCCCCGGGGCCCTCCTTCGCCAACCTTACCTTTGATCTTTGTTGAGTTCGTCTCCCTCCCTAGATCCCCCACGTGTTAGATTCGCCAAGGGGATTTCTACTATTGCAGGTGGAAGCGGACCTCGCACGTGCAAACACCCCTTTTTAAAAGTATGAAGGTACTCGTGCTTTCTTCCCTCAAGTACCCCGACAACCTGGCCGCGACCGATAGGAGTTTTGGATGGTGTTACCCCCCCTCCTTTTTCCCTTTTGCTTCGAGACGATTGTTGGCAAGCAGTCTGGCTGCCTTGCTTATTTTTGTAGGAGTCCTGGCTTCTCCTTCCCTGCCTATTACCCAAGAATTCCTTCCTTGGCCCCTTCCCTCCCTGGATGCTGAATCAGGTGTAGATCTCTCCCAAGGTCGGCAGTACTCGGAATAGCCCCCTCTTTCTTTTGCCATTTTTGAAACTCGTTCCCCGCCAAACCCCCATGTTGTGATTCCCCTTCTCAGGTAGTAGTTCGAGACCTTGGCCGCGCAAGCCTTTTTTTTTCCCCGATAAGAAGGAATTAGATAGTCTTTCCCACACAATACTATCCTCCCCCCCTTCCGCTCTTTCTACCGCGTCCTTTCACCTCTGAGCCCGCAAAGACCCAATGCGATGCGGATTCCTTCTCTCCTCCCCCCCTATCTTCCCCTCCCGCTACCCCTTTAGTCAAGAGGAAATTTTCTTTTCGTTTTGCAGTCCCCCATTTCTGTTCTCCATTCCGACAAAATGACCCCCCCTTTCCTCTGCATCTTGTAGCGGGGACCGCTCGAGGTATGTTTACAAGACAAGGGATACGTTTTCTTTTCTCCGTTTCGTAAGCTTCTCTGTGGCGAAGAAGGGCCCCGGTTTTCAGGTCTTCCTTTCACCGCGATGAGGTCGTTATTGATATTCGAGAAAAATTATGCTCTCGCTTAGTCCATGACAGAATTCGACCTGCCTCCAGACTGCTTTACCTTCTTTTACTCTGGACCGTATTAGCTATTGAATTTTTTGGTTGAGGATGAAGACCATTTCCCCTATGAGTGATGATCCTCCGTTCGACGACCCCTTGAACAGTGTTGTGTTCGGGGACGTTTCCCCCCTAATTCCTATTTAGTTACCCTCCCACGCTGCTCTTTCTGCATTGAGTGTTTTTTCGCTTCGGCAACTTTTCTTCTCCCCCCGATATACCGGCAGCCCGTCGAACACACACCGTTTCCCTTTAGCAAAGCGTTTTCTTTCCCCCATGTTCGGCATGTTCCCTTCCGTAGCTGAATGAGGGCCCCAGGTAGTGTCCCTTTCCCTGCACCCGCAAGAAACTTCTCCCCTTTTTTGCGTGCAAGAGGAACCTCTCTCCCCCTCTTTTTTTCAGGACTCTTTTTTTATAATCCCTTTTTTATTTCCTGCACGTAAAAATGCATTTCTTAGTCACATTTGAACCCTCCGTAGTTTCTTCTAGTCTCCTTGGTATCCCTTCCCTTTTCCTCATACTGCGGCGACGGTAAAGGCTCACCAAGCACGATTAGCATTTCTTTTCCTAAAGTTCAACATGTTTGTTTTCTGAGTTGCACCGCGTTTATGATCTGTGGGGACTCCCCCTTTGCGGTAAGCGAAGAACCACTCCATGCTTTCGAGCAAAGCTTTCTTCCATCTTCGCCCCTTTTAGCCGGAAGTTCGTCTTTGAAAAATGACCACCGACCCTTACTACAGCCAACTTAACGGTTCTACCCTGGCTTGCTGAGCTTTACAGCATACTCACTCTATCAATAACCAGAGGGTCTAGTACATCGACCCCTTTTCCCCATAGCGCTTACCTTTTCCTAGACCTTTTGGCCTCATCCTCTCAGGTTGAATTAAGCGTTCTCCTCTTCGCTCTTTGATCGAAATAATCACGACCTGCCCCCCATAGGGAGTCGGACCTCCCCTTCCGTGTTTCTTCGCGCAGTCTTGACCTAAGCACTTTATCACCATTCCGTCCCTTTTTTTTTGCTACAACGATGGCTGTCGCCGGCCTAATTCCGAAGTCTATTTCTTTTTCGGTTTCGCGGGGCTCACCCAACCTCTTCCCTTCTTTTAGTATTCTTCACACGTCTTTCACAGATCGTCCTCTCTCCCTCAAGGGCTGCGTAGGTCCTCCCTGTGATTGCTCCCGTCAATCCGCATCGCATTGATTCTGTCCTTGGTATCAGGAGCGTGATTCTCAGAGTTTCCCCACAGAGGAACCCTTTCGCTCTTCCTCTTGCGTTTCCAAGATACCAGACCCTCTTCCACGCCCCCCGGCCTTTCTCACCCCAGCCGTTGCTGAATACTGCCCCACTGACGCCCCATCTCCTCCTACTCTCTCCCACTCCATCTCCCCCTAGTACCCCGAATTCAACCATACCTAGACTACTCTATCTTCTTCTTTCCTCCCCCGTTTTACTTCACTCACTATTCCCCCCTCCTCCTGCGCTTTCCACCATATCCTCTCCCCACTCCTACCCTCCCCTCCTCTTGCACTCTCCATTCCGGGTTCGCCCCCTCCTACCTCCACTAACCACCCATAATCCCCTATCTTCTCCTCCAAATCAACACTCCACTGCCCATGTTAAATCATCCGCTTCGCTTACCCCCCTCCTACTCGCCATTCTTTACACCCCCACGTGGTACGCCCCTTTGCTTTCTTTATTGCACCCGCCCATCTCATCCCCTCCATTCCACCCTCCAGTCACCCTCCCATACGCCGCTTACCCCATTCGAAGCCTCACACTAGTCTCAGATTACCTCTCCCCTCCCTTACCCCCCTCATCCCTCACGCCCTCCCCCTCCTATCCCCCCGCTCTCCTCCCCCTTCTTTCTTCCCCAGCAGTCCATATACATCTCCCCCACCACCCTCTCACCCTGAGACGCCCCTACTTTAAATCTGTTTTTCTGTTCCAGGACCCTCACACCTAATATCCATCCCTTCCAAATCCCGCTCCTTATTTTACGTTCCTCCCCCTCCTTCCTTTTCTCGTCATCCCCCCAGCATCCCCCCCCCACCCTCCACACCCCTTCCCTCCCCCCCCCCTACTTCCCCCCCCCCCCACTCCCATGTATCCCCCCCCCGCTCTTTTTCTCCGCCCCCCGCCCCCCTTGCCGGATTCCTACCGGTCCCCCACGCTCCTCTCCCCCCCCTCTTCACTCCCCCTCCTCCCGACCGTCATTTTTGCCCCTCCCTCCCTTCCCTCCCACTCTCCTTGCCCTGTCCCCGTCTCTCCACCCCCCTCAATGTCCCCCACACCCTCCTTAACCCACCCACGCTCTTTTCATCAGTAATCTTTACGGGACTCTACATCTGTCAGAGGAAGCTGCAGACATCCCCCACACCTTTTTTCTTCCCTTGAATGAATTTTTAGTAGCCGCCCGTTTCTTCGGAGTTATTTCCCACCTGATTCTCCCCTTTCGCAGTATTTCCTTCTCCTCCTCTGAAAGTCCCCCTTCTTGGACTAGTTTGTCCTTCTCCTTCCCTTCCTACTCCCTTCTTGACAAAATCGGGTAAGCCAGTTCACCCCCCCTGCTGGTCGTGTTGCCGTCGAATCCCAGCCAACCCCCCTCCAAAGTCCCCAAGCGTGGTAACCGGCACAAGAATACTCATCCTTCCCTAACACCCCCCTTTCGAATTTCACGCTTCCTGCCATGATTTTAGAGCTCTTGGGAGATTGTCTTCTTCCAGCTGCCCATGACCAATCTTCCTGGAAACTGCCGGCGAAATCGTTTTTGTCCACAAGAGGTTAAGCGTCCGCTTCCGTCGAGCCGCCAACAACACTCGGAGGTTGGAGAATGCCCCCTCCCCGGTTGTGTCTATGATTTCCCAATTCCCCGTGATGGCTGTAACCACTCGGCGCAGTGTTCGCTTTCTTCTTATAGGCGCGCCCGCAGTGTCCGGATGAAGAGCCCCGCTGTTCCCTCTCTCACCGGCAAGAACTCAACGCCAGAATCCGATTTCCCTTCGTACCTCTTTCCCCCCCTCTTTTCAATGCAATTTGCTTTTGCCCTTCCTCTTCGAGTGTAGAAACCCTTCCCACGACTCGTTTTTGTGAACCGGTCCTCCGTCTAAGGCCGTCCCCATTCCGCGCTCCGCTGGGCATTTTTTCCCTGTCTGTTTTTCGCTTGTGACCTTTTCCGATTCTCAGACAAGTGTTTTTGTTTCTGATCAAGAAGCGTTTCAAGGACGAACCCCCTTCACCAGTGCGAATTTCCCACTGCGACGCGCGAATGCGCCCCTTTTTTTCGGACGCGATGTGTGCCCCCCTTTTTACACCTCAGATGTTCGACCTTTTCCCTTGATGACGGCTTCCCTCGCGCTTCCCCCTTTTTGGTGAAGAGGTGTAAAAACGTTGGAACCTTTTTTCGCTCAGTTGAGTTTCGGGGATAGCCTCAATTCTTTAAAGCTTACGGTTCCTCTGTATCAGATGCCCCCTTCCACTCTCCCAGCGGAGTGTTTTTCGAGCAGCTTCGTTTCGTGGGTGAAAGACGTTTTTGCCCCCCCCCTTTTTGGTGCGGTCCAGAAACACGCTGTTGTGCCGCGGACCTTCTCTGACGTTCCGCGTTCCCCCCCCCGGCGAGAACGAGTCTTTTCCCCTTTAAGGTCCCCTTTTGAAGGGGTCCCTCTACTAAATCTCCACACCCTTGCGCCCACCCTCCATTCCGTTGTGATATTTAGTTTGAACTCTCCCTGTGTTGAGAGACTTGATTCTGGAGGTCTTTTTTTATTTTCTTGCAAAAGCCTTTGTCCTCTCCGGCTTGCTGCAGTAGGATGACCTTTGCCCCTCTTTTTTCATCTTCGTTAGTTTCCCCTTGATTCCCGGAAGAAACTCCTCCTTCCTCCTTTTTTTTTTTGAGACAGAAACTATTTGGATTGGGCTCCCTCCGATGCCCAGGTTTTATTCAATAGGTAACCCGCCACTCAGTGAGGCAAGATTCTCGTTGTTCAAGTAAGTATATTTTAACCGCAACACCCCCTTGTGATCCCCCCCCCGGGTCGTTCAGGCAATTGTTGCCTAGAGCCTTTGTTTCCCTTTTTTTTTTTTTATCTCTGTACTTACATTCCTTATGTGAGTTCTTAAAATAATTATTCGCGTCTTTTCTTTCCTTCCCGAATCCCCTCTCCTCTCCCCTTCCGAAGAACTGTGATGCGGACGGCTAGACGCTCTTTTTCCAACGGAACCTCCTTTAAGGAAGAGGTTTCAACGATGCCTTCCCTCTTTCCTTTTTCCATTTCCTCTATTGATCCCAACTTCCTCAACCTCTACGCGGATTTCAGTATCTTCTCATCCCTCTCGGTGGGAACCCCAACTCCCATTCGACGCTTTTCTTAATTTATTCTTTCGTGTTTCCGGTCCACGTGAGGAGTTCGCTTTTTCCCTCCTTCCCCCCTCCGAACGTCGTTTATCCCCCTGACAGGAAAGTGTTACGCCCCTCTTTAATAGGAAGTCCCTCTTCTTATTCCCTTCATTCGAAGTTCTCTTGCCAATTTTGTGATGATACCTCCCCGTGAGTCGGATGGTCCCTCCAGGGTTTAGACGACGGCAGTCTTTAAATTGCTTTTCTTGTCAGGTGGTTTCCTTTTTTCCATTCCGTTCTTCTTGGAAGTCTTTTCAGCACCCTGTTTACTCCGGACAGCCTTGAGCTTCTTCGTCGGAAACGATGATTCTTGCTCCTCCCCAGAGATAAAGATGTGAATCCCGTCCCCTCCCAAAACCCCCTTCACCAGAGCCATTTGCTCTAAATTTTGGATGCGGTATATTCCCCCTTCGTATCCTTTTTTTTCTTGCGCTTGTCTTAAGCACAGTGAGAGAATGCCGACCATCATGACTCACCCTCGCCCCTGGTGGCAGCTTGCAATAGAGACCTTCCCCTTGTTTACGCCTCCTTTTACCTTTCCTCCTGTTTTTTGAGTCTTCTTAACCCCTGATTTCTCTATGGCCCCCTTGAACCCACAAAGTGGTTTTCGTCTTCTTTTCTCCCTTATCCACAATGTTATCATTCCCCGCCACGCGCAGTACCTCGTCCAACAGCACAGAGCAATCGTTTTGCCCACAGGTATCTCCTTCTTCTACAGGATCTTTTACGATCGTTTTCCCCTCGCGAATGACCTCCCCCAAATGCCCCCCCGTCTTCAAGCCTGTGAATGGAACGAATTCCCCCCCTACTGACCTCTGGACCTTCTAGAGCCCTTGAACCACCTACCTTCTCCACGAAATAATTACTGTTCTCTGATGCATCCTCCCCTTTCTGACACGCCCAACTTAGTATTTTCCATGCTAGCAGTTACTCGCAGCTTCATCCAAGACAAGCCGTCTCCGCGTTCATAGAATTTTGCGTCCTCACTGGGCCTAGATAGATCGGTGGCTCTCTTGCCTTGCTCAGTCCTCGCACTCCCTCCCCCTTTTTCTTCCTAGCTTTTGTTTCCCCTAAGAACGCTCATGATAAATTGGGGGTTTAACTCCAATTTTTTTGTTCATCCTTGCATTCTCGTAATTTGTGCTGTCCCCCCCCTTTTTTCATCTCCCTTCCACAAAATATAGGCACTTCGATAATTTATTAAACACGCCCCCCCCTCTCCTCCGTGGAGAATTAAGTTGTTAGGGCAGCTCTGATTCGTACTCCGTCGTCCCTCGTTCATGCCGTTCTGATCGTATTACTTTTTTTCCGGACCCCCCTTCGTGCCCTCCTCTCTTATTGTTTCAAGAAACTCACATAAGGAAAATTGTCCTCTTTGGCTTCTGCGGCCCACCCCACTTCGAACGAATACCTGAGTCCTGTTGATCAAATGGGGGTTTTCTTTTCCCCACTTGCGACTTCCTAAGTGAAGAGAATGCCCCTTGACTGACCTTGTCGGCGCCCCCCCCTTTCTTCTAGATACACTTTCTACCACTCCAGTATTTCCTCCGAGATATGAAATGACTCTTTCTTCCTTTCTGGTCAATTCTGCCTCCATACCAGCCGCACCGTCATTGAATCGCCCGGTCCTGCCGGCTGTCCAGAACCAGTAAATTTTTTTTCACGCAATCACAGCATACCTTCTCCTCAACACATTCGCTCGGTTCGCCCCCTCCTGATTTCCCGTCTTTCCCTGAAAGATTTCTCTCACCCTTGATCTACTCCGCTGACCTGTTTTTCCTATTTCCCCCCCCGGCCAGCCTTCTAAAGCGTTCTCTGTTTGCACCCTCCCTTGCGCTAGCAGGTAGCGCAGATCCCTCGTTTTTTCCTGCCTTTTATGCAACCGTTTGGCATTCCCCCTCCAAGGCAAGTTCTTCACCCCAGGAAACGCCTCCTTGTGTTAGAGTTCATTCTATTATTGACCAGGCGGCTGACTCTTCGACGATCTTGCCGCTATCCTTATTTTGGTGGTCTTTTTTTTTTTTTGTGGTTGGTTTTTGGTTCCCGCCCCTCTCATACGATTTACTTCCTTGTGGTACACCCCGTCACTTGTTTTCAAACTGAAGTCGTTTCGCTCCTTCCTCTTGCGAGGGTCGAAACTCTCCCGCAAATACGCCTTTGGCGATGACCCCTCCGCGTTCCCTCCTCGCGGTCCCCACTCCCCCCCTTTTTTCTCTCTCTGATGGGCACTTGCATCCTTGTTCTCTTTACGCTTAGTGAATCGATCGTTTTTTCCTCCCTCTTTTTTTTTAGCTCTTTCGGTCCGAAGCCTTCCAAGTCCCGGACAGATATTGCCCCTCGCGGAGCTTTGCGTTGCACCGGTTCTTTTGAGACGCGGATGTTGCTTTCTCGCAAAGCGTAGTTGTTTTCTCTTTTTTCCTGAAGACTTCCGGCCGGTTTGCGCCTTTGAAGCTGTGTTTACTCACCTTCTTTTTGGACAATCGCTCTTTCGTTGCGGTCGCTAAGATGGCGAATCTTACCCCCCTTTTTTCTGCTCTATCAGCCCGAAGGAACGACGACCCCGTTGAGCTTCCTGGACCCTCCGTTGTGGCGCCCTTGCGTTTTCCATCATGCCCCCCCCGGTCCGGCGATTGTCGTCCAACTGCTTCCGCTCCTTTTCCCTCTTGGAGCAGTTTCCTCCTGTTCTTCCTTTTTACATTTCAAACGGGAATCCCAATGTTAAACCCCGCGTAAAATCTTTCACTCCTCCTTTGCGGATAGAAATTTTTTTCCCCCCCCACAGAGAGAATTTTTGTTTTGAAATGGGTTTTCTTTTGGACTCGTTACCCTGATGTCTCCTGGATTAGAAGAATTTTTCTTTTTCCTGGACAACGTGAACACTATGCCTGTCGCCTTTTTGTTTTTCGGGGATGAAAAGGGCTCCCCCCTAAGGCCCTCCTTCCCTAAGTTAGTTAGATCTCCGGGTTCAGGTTAGAACTCTCTCCAGGGGCGGCTATTCTACGGTCACGAAGTGCGGTTTCCCCTTGAAGATTATCGTCCTTAAGTCTACTTTTTTCACTCCAAACTCTCACTCGGGAAGCTGACCCTTTGTGGCCTCCCATCCATTTTTTTCATCTCTACTTACTTTCGTGTTATTTAACAAACCCCTGTAGCTTTTTCCCCCCCGGTCCCGAACTCCCCAGGTTCTCCCATTGAGCGTCTTCTTTTACCGGCCGAAACAGATCCCCCTCTCGCTGCGGATCTTTTCTTGACGTGTGTCCAGAAAATATCCCTCTTCCTACTCTTTTTATAAGAGCCCACTCGATCCCCTAAAAACCTTCTTCTCGATCTTCCCTTAGGGCGGCCAGCCTCTCTTACCCCACGCAAATTTACGTAAATTATTATTTCTGCGAAGCGAGAGGACACCCGTGTCTCTCTTGTCCTCAGCCGCTGCGGTGTGATTTTAACTATTACTCTCCTTCGATGCCGTGCTATTTTCTATTCCTATGCTTTTATCCTCCAAGCTTGGCAAGTTAAGTATCTTTTGACTGGTGCTCACTCCCCTTTCAGTCTGCTTGCCTTCAGTGGTTTTCTCAGCCGGATCTCACCGTTGTTCTTTTGATTCGTTTTAACGCTGCCCGCTGCTTCTGCGTTCAAGCATCCCTTCTTGAGTTCTTCCTCTCTCACGAGCGAGAGCTCCATCCCACGGCCCCCGCAGTCTTTCCCCCCAACATGCATCCTCGCCCTTTCCTCTCAACTGTTTTCGGTTTCCATTCCGTCTGCTTTTTTTCCTGACCCCCCAATGGTGGAGCGAGTTTTCCTCATTCACCTAGTGACGCACCCTTTGCCCCTAGAGAAATTCTTTTTTACGT
>Ga0179593_1412137_pt1 | contig 15178 bp, 13 predicted proteins | sample CZODoug2_1_08_16_FD_185931 | JGI IMG/M metagenome (GOLD analysis project Ga0179593, IMG submission 185931) | Vadose zone soil fungal communities from Angelo Coast Range Reserve, California, USA - CZODoug2_1_08_16fungal (PacBio error correction) | ecosystem: Environmental > Terrestrial > Soil >... | reverse complement strand
CTTTTCTTTTGTGTCACGGCGTCCCCAATCGGCAGAGGGTGGTTTGTCTAGGCAGTGCACGAGCGCCTTTCATTTTGAGATATCACCCGGAGAATCCAGGGTTTACACGACATTCGCAGTGCTTCGTCCCTCCCCTTGCGTCCGCGCCTGGACTTGTCCCTCCTTATCGACGCCCGATCGTCCAATGCCAGTCCGAGGGGGGCGCCATCTGCCTCGAAAGCCCATCACGTACACGGTTCGGGGGGGTTCTGTCCTGAGAGCATGTCCCACCTTTCTCTTTGCTTTTATTCTCCTTTTCAGCGTCGGTGACGTTCTCCCTGCCGACATTAGTCGTTCCCTTGCCCGCATCTGGGCTTGCCCCTCGGCGGACTTTTTCGGTCCTTTCCAGACCCTTACCAGGATCACTCCCCACGTTCGAAGATAGCAATGCGCCCCAGGTCGTTCCTCCTCTCTCCCCGTTTTGTTCTTAGCTTCAGAATCTGCACCCCAAGCGCGTAACAGTCACCACCTGACTGTTGCTTCCCGAGCTGTTTCTTCCCGTTCAAAAAAAACGAATTCTTCTCACTCCTTGTTTTTTGCGCCTGTCGCCTTTTTCGCAGCGGTCCTGGGCCCCCCCTTCCCCCAGCACCGCCTTCCAGCAGAACCTCCCGCCCCCTTCACCTCCCCTTCCTCTTTCATGGAGTGAGACACTCATGAACGCTGGCCGTGGTCCACTATGTTCTAAGGTGTCCCTTGACCCTCGCCAGCATGCTCCAAGTATTTGCGATAGTGGGAGGCAGGCACAGCACTGGACGCCCGCTTTTCTCTTACTTTCAATGAGTCGCGGGGCCTGACCCCTTTCCCCCGTCAGCGGTGTGGCTGACGAGAGCGAGCGTTTTCATTGGCATCTGCTTGAGTGATCGCGACCCCTTCGCGGAAAATCCTCTCCGTGTCCTCTGAGGATGTGTTCGCGAACCATGGCAGATGCCGAAGCCCTCCCGATCCTGCAATGCAGGGTATGACCTAATGCAGTGCGAATTCGGCTTCGGCAACAACCTGACAGCCAAGTTAGTCTCACCGCGCCCCTTGCCAGTCCCTTTTCAGCCTCGGTTGTTCCCCTTCGAATGCTCGGACCCCCATCTCCCTTTTGCTCTGACTGCTGGGATCCAACATATTTTTCCCCCGATAAGAGATGCTGACTGCTGGATAATCGCCCCGTTCCCTATGTTACCTTTCCTCAGCCAACCATTTTGTTTTTGGGTTGGGTGATGTGTGGATCATGCACACTTTTGATGACTACAATCACCCCTGCCTTTTTTTTTTGCGGCACTACGTTTGTTGTACTCACTCCTGTTATACTTTTCGGGCTGACCCCCCCAACGCTTTCCGGAGGCCTCTTCATTACGACGCCCCCCCATGCTCCTTTCTGAGAAACCCGCGATGAAGATTCCTCTGTGGCATTTTTGGCTCGGACGGAATGAGCCTTCGTGCTCCCGCTCTCGTTGATCGCCGACCGTTGCGTCCCTCCGAAGTCCCTACCTTTGCTGCGACGGTGGTATTATCGAACTTTTCGGCTGCTTGAAGCCCACTTTCTCCCGATGAGCTGAACTTGCGTATGCGGATGCGTATGGTTCCCGCCGCGCCGTGGCAGCATCTCCGGCGGGGCAAAGTTTTGTGTCGCCAGCATGGTTTTTCTTTTGGTAGATGTCGAGCTCCTGGAGGACGTTCTCCCTCCGGTCTTGGCCTCGCCCTGGTTTTATGCGGGACATCTTTTTTTTTATTTTCTCCCCTCGGATCCTTCGGCGGCCTCAGGTCGTCACTTTCTTACAGCCCGTTGTGTTCCTCGGGCCGCCATTCAGTTCTGGCTGCCCGTTTTCCCAAGCGTGCGCAACGGTCGTTTGACAGCCACTCGATCCCCCCCTTCTTTGTTTCTTTTGTTTCCGGAAGACGTAGGGACCCCTTCCTTTCGATCTTTGATCTTCCGGCACAACGGCCTACTTTTCTCTCTTTCAAGACCCCACCCATCTCGGCTTGATTTAGCTCCGTTTGGTGAGCGAACAGACATGATCGTACGTCTTTCCGGCAGTGCGGCATCTCGTGTTCCGGTGCCTCAATCGAGGTTGCATGGTTCATGAACTTGCATACTCCCCCTCTACCTTGGATACCCTTTCCGGCATGCTGAGAAAGACTTCCGACTTGACCCGACTATCCCTGCTGGCCTTTACGCAGATCGATACCCCAAGTCTCTGGTCACCGTTGTCCCCTCCCTATTACCTTTTCCTTTCTCCCCGTTGCTCAGCCATCTTTTTTCAAACTGTTCTCACTTCCGTCTGTACAGATTTGTTGGATCTTCTGGTTTTCCAATGTCCCGGCACTTCTCCCCTGGGGCGACGATGGTGTAGGATGCTTATCATGAGGACGATCCCCCTTGACGAGGTTGGCTTTTCTCCCCCCCCCGGCCCCGGGGTATTTTTTTGAGTTCTGATTTTTTGGCTGTCTCTAACTGTCAATTTTGCATGCTTGCGGCATGGGCCACCGGTCCAGTTTTATGTCCCTGTTCCCGCCCCTGAACATCTCGCGCCCAGCCGCCTGGGCGAATCAACAACTCTTTACCCCACGTCTGACGCCCCCCTGACATCGCGTACGCCAAATCCCGTCTCCCATCCCCCCCGAGTCCCACACTGGCATCCTTCATGCCTAGTGACCGTTGTGACACCAGGAAAAAGTGTGCTCCTTTCTTGTTAAATTAGTTATCTCTATCTCTCATCCTTTTTTGTCTATAGATCGCTCTTAAACCAAACACCACTTGTTCTTGGTTTTTTTTTGCCCCCTTTCATCTCAGTCCGTTGATTCCTTCGTGTCTTCCTTTGGCTTCAACGTGTTTTGCGTACTGCAGGGAGGCGCATCCTCCTGCGTTGTTCCCCAGGGAGGCTTGGTTTCTTCTCCCCCAGTTCGTTTTTTATGCTGACTGCCACTCTCTTTCCAGATTTGAGGGGCCCGCAAGAGGTTCCCTCTCGCCGTTTGTCATTTTCCAGCTCCTTCCCCGGAAAAGTTATAGACCGTCCCGCTTGCCGTCCTGTCCTTCCTTCGTTGACCGAGAACTCTGACCGCGGAGTGGGGAAAACAAACTTGCCCGTCCCCCCCCGTCCGTGTGATTTCCCCCAGGTCGGATTTGCCCGTTGTCAAAATCCCCATCTCGTCTCTGAGCTGAAGATGCAGCTATCGTACCTTGACCGGATTCATCTTCTACTCCCCCCCAGAAAGCTGTTCCCCCCTCCTACCCCTTTTACCAGAATAAGGGGCTGTTTTGCCCTTGATAGACTAATAACCAGCGTGTGTCCGGCGATGCCGGCTTTTAGGCGTTACATCAGCTCTGCGATCTGCCTTCTCTTTTTTACCATCCCCCAGTCGTTCCTCTTTTTATGATCCGTCGTTTTTTTAGTGTTTTTAGCAAGTTTAGCTCAATGGAGCGCAGGGTCATTTGCAGTTATTCCCCCCGATTCGCGCGCAGCAACGGGCCCGCCCTGCCGCTATGCAGTGAGTGATCCGTTGAGCTGGTCGTTTGTTCGCTACACTGGCACACTCCAACCGCCCTTATTGTTGTATTCCGGTTGGTCTGACCTTTTAGAGTCGCGGCGAAGATCAGCTGATCTTGATTGGGCGCCGTTGCGATTGCGTCAATACCAAACCCACCTCTTACGATCGCAGGGCTTTTTCCTTGTCCCCCTCTTTTCAAGATGAATGCATATCCCTCAATTGCCCGTTGGACCTCTTTTCGTCGATAGCTCAGATCTAACTCCCTTTCATTGCCTTCTTGGATAATGATTGTAGACCACCTCTATCATCCAAACGCGGAATGCCCCAGATCGCTCCCCAGTCATCAGGTCTCTTCGACATCATTCAACTCAGCGCCGTGACCAGAAAATGATGCATTTCGCGCACCCCCAAAACTTTTCCTTCCCTGATTTTGTCCGGACCGCCGAGCCCCCCTAAGCGTCCTCTCACTGACGCTTCCGCTCATCGCCAATGGTTTTTTTCTTATTTGCGTCTGGACATAAAACCGTCGCGCCGTTCCCTCCTGTTTGACTGAGGTACTTCCTCCCCCCGACTCGGTTTTCTCACCCTTACACATGCTCATTAATGCATCAAACGCCCATCGACGACTTTCATGGACAACCTAAGTCCGGTGTCGAGGAAGTACCCTTTCCCTCATTTTCAGGCATGGTTTCGGCAGCTCAGGCCCCTCTTCTTTTTTTGGCGCTCCCCTCGAAATAGGTCGTCCCCAGTGAGTCGGCACCCCCCGGAATCGCGGCTCGTGATTTACCCTTGCATTCCACGGTTTGCCTGTCCCCCCCTTTTTTTTTTTCGTGAGCTTCGTTTATTTTTTTCATTGACCATGGGTCAATGCAAGGTTTTTTCGCATCGCTGTGGCCAGTGAAAAACTTCCCTTTTGACCCCCTGCTGGAGTTCAGATCACCGCTCTCTTTTTTTTCTTCGAACAGGTTATCCTTTCCCACTATTGCGATTAACAAGATCCCCCTTCCGATCTCAGATTTCGTCGTGTTGTTGATTTTCCCTTGCTTTCTGTTTTTGCATCCCTCCCCCGTCCCTTCGCCCAGGCGTCGGTCATTTCTTGAATTGAGTTTTTTGCTAATCGCGGATTCGTCTTGCATTCCTCTAACGCTTTTTTAGAGTTTTTCTTAGTGATAGTTTTACGCCTTCTTTCCGGGCAGATCCTGCCTGAAAAATCCATAGCAAACTTTCTCCTTTTCTCCCTTTTGACCACCCGTTCCCTTTGGCTCCGGGGCGCCCCCATCGCCGCTTTGACCCTAAGACAAGCGTTGCGTCCAGTTCTGTGTATGCCCACTAAGTCAGTAAGCCACATAATTGAGATTGCCATGCGCTTTTTCAAGAGGGCGATACCCCTAGCATTTGTCCATTACTGAGCGGTTCATTTGTAAGTAAAGGCAGCGGTTCATGTCTTCCGGATCCACGGGCGTTCTGCTGGACGTTTGTCTTCCCCCCCCTTTTCCCGACCCTCGGAGCTGGCAAGAAATCCCGTACCGGCACTCCAGCGAGTCCCGTGGTTTTTGTTCGGGCTTGACCCATTTCGCAGGCCAGGAAGTCTTGGAATTTAGCTCCTCTCTTTTGTCCCATTCTTCCTTTCGTTCTGCCATCTTATGATCCTTAACCGTCGATTCCTAGAGCTAGCATGAGCGCATTGCGAATCGGCGAGTCTAGTTGATAGGCCGAAGTGGTTCCCCGGTGGTCATGGGAAAAAGCTCGCGACTTGACGCGAGTTTTAAAAGACCATAACAACCTGTGCCGTTGGCCCCCTGTGCGTCCCCCTTTCTAGATTTCATGCTCAGGGCACCGCTGAGATAAGCCCTCCCAGTCCATTTCTGCTACAAAAAGCAATTTCCCCTCTTGTGGCTTTAACTGGGGCCCGTCGGCGCATTCACTTGTGCCCTGCCTATAAGCGTTTTCCCCCGTCTAGACTGATCGTGGGTCCACAGTGATTCGGTTCAGATGTCCGGCCCTCCTTCGCTGGAAGTGTCGGAAACGCCTAGCCCTCCCCCCCTCTGTGTGTTTGGACCCCTGTTCCTCGAGTTCGCCCGACCTTTAAACGTGTTCACCTGCGCCTTCCACACACCTTAGACTTTCCTCCCTTTCCCCCCGTGCGCCGCTTCCTCCTCTCTTCTCTCCCGTTTTTTTCTCTCTTCTTCTTTCCCGTGTTTAAAGTGGAAAATCTTTCGTTGGTTCTGATTGCTGGTTGAGCGTTCAAGCCAGAGCCTCCAGGAACATCGACAGTGTCGCGTTTCCGACCTGCCCTGCGCCGTGGCCGTATCTCACGCCCTGAATTCTCTGACCCCTCTTTTCATGACTGGTTTCCCTTCTTTGTGGTCGACAGCAGTTCCGGTTGCATTTCCAATACGTAAAGGTTGTTTTGAGTTCTGCCCTTCCCCCTAGTTTTTCTTCTTGCCTTGGCCGCCTGGAGTCGATCCGCTGCCTTAGCACTTGAAGTAAGAGATCTGTTCGCTCTTTCCGCACGTTGCCGCGATGCAGTTTTTGGTTCCCAGTCGTCGTCTGTCATGACACAAGGCACCCCCGTCTGCGGATCACGACACAATCGCTGATCGCAATTCTCCTGGTTCTCGATATACTAACGCCTTCTTCTTGTGTCTATGGTCTCATTTCAGATGGCTGTTAGAATTGCGTACAACCAGTCACCCAAGATTTTGGCTATTTGCGCCTCCCGAACCACCCTTTAATTCTCTCATTCTTTGCAGGCATTTCTTTCATTGCCGCAGTCGAATGTATAGCTTTGGTTTACTGACAGTCCGCACGGCTCTATCGGACGCCGGCCTGGACGTTCACCCTCTTCCCCCGTCGGCCGTTGTTGCGTCCCTTTCGAGATGATGCGTCGTTGATTTCGCCGGTCTTGCCACCTCCATAGTTTACTCAGTATTTCTCAGGGTATAGTTGGGTCGGCCCCCCCCTTTCAACGGACGCCCGCTTTTTTTATATTCAGCTTGCGGGATTGGTCTTTCCCCCCCCCTTGATGCCTCGTCCGGTCTTGTGGTCTGGGCTTCTCGAGCTGAAAAATATAGGAGAGATCGTACCTCATCGCCCATCTGCCGTTCTCTGATTTTTGTCGCCGAACCATGGGCTACCGCCTCCCGAGCCCCTGTGATCTTCTTTCCCCCGAATGCTCGAGGAAGATGCACTTGAATGAGCACGCGTTTGGAGAATGGCTGGAATGCAACCCCGCCAGCAATGTTTGAAGTAACAGCGAGCATATCTCTTCAAATGGCGCGCATTCTTGTCTTTTTCGTACGGCGTCTCCTCTGACTAAGTGTCTGAACCGTTAACCGTCTATCCTTTACTTTTTTTTTTTCCCATTCTCAGGGGGCCCCCTATTCGTTTCACCTCACGCCTATGCCTCCCTTTTTGTCCGTCTCATTTTGAAATTTCAGGGGAAAACAGTAGCTCCCTCACCACCTGGTGGTTAGGCCAACCTCCTTTTATGAAATACCCAACCTTCTTCCCTTCTGTGCTTTCATTGTGGCCATGTACCTTGTTTCCAGTCCCCAACCTGATTTTATATTTTTTCCCTGAAAATCGATGAAGCTTTATTTTCTATTGATTCACGTTTTGACCCGCCCCGTCGATGAATTCGTTAGATGGGCTTTTTATGTAAGGACTGAATTATCCATAGTGTTTGTGATCCCGGATTCGGATCTTCCGGTTTGGCGGTAATAAATACTCCCACCTCCCCTTCTGCCTGGCGGTTTCGCGATTGGTATTTCCCTCCACGTGTTCCGGCGATCCCCTTGTGCCTACAATACCGCTGGCGACGCCTCTGCAGCTCTTTTCTTCTTTCGTCTTGGTTCCCCGAGGTCCGTCCGATCCTGTCCCAGGGCAAAGTTTTTTTTGGCTCCTCCGCTGCGCCTGGTTTTCTTGCGCGGTATTTGTAGGATGTAGTCTTCTTTCTATTTGTTCTCGTCTTCCTTTTTTGGGGTTTTTTACCCCCTTAATCCTTTTGTCCCTCCTTTTCCCATGAGGCGACATTCATTGTATAGTTTTCCGATTTTTTCTCCTTCCTCCCTCCCCCCTCCTTGGTGCCTGTGCTTGGTTTTTTCGCTTGCCTACCTGTGTTCACAATCCCCATCGCCTTGCCCGGCCGTTGTTCTTATCCCCCTTATCCTCGGCCCTGAGAGGATCGTCTTTCCTTCCTTGCACAACTGCCGCTCGTCTCTCCATCCACCCCGGACCACGACGCTTAGTTTTTTGATCATCAGACCCGTACTATCAGGCTGAGCAGGAGAAGCCCTTACCTCGCTTCTCTGTCACTCGGCATCTGAGCTTCGGGTTGGCTGCGATCGCGGATGGTCCCGGCCATCGCAGGCGTTTTTACCCTGCGCTCACATGTTTCAATCCCCCCTTATCACTGTCTACCACCCTGGCACGGAAATGATTTTCCGCCCCCCAATGAGTGATTACTGCCCCCGTCTTTCATATCTCTCTTGATACCCCTCCTGACGAATTTCCCCAGTCCTTCACCTGAACTATAGGTTATACGGCCACGTACTTATTGTGACACCTGTGTCTGGCGTTTGCGTCTTTCCTATATGTAAGTATCTCCCTTCTTGTTGCTGTCCTCTTTAATTCAGAAGTCCCTTTGTTCCCTAGATGGGAATTTTCCTGCTTCCTTCCGGAAGACAACCCTGTCCCTCTTTTTTTTGAAGCCATTCCGTCACTGCGGTCTTCTACTAGTGTTCCTTCCCCCCTGATGCCTTACTTGCCGCTTTACGGTCAATTTCTGCCTTCCCTTTGTACACTTTCCCGGCAAATCCTTGGGCTTCCTTTGCCCCCCCCCCTTCAATCTATGGTCGCTTTAGTTTTTGTTTTAGGCCGAAAGACTGAGGTGCTCCTTCACCACCCCCTCTTCCCCACCTCCTGCTCGGGAGGTGTTTTTTTTTTTTTGACCGCCGCCCACAGTTTTCCCCAGACCTCCCGACACATTCCAGGTAGCACACTTACTACGGGATCCGGCTGATCGTTCCCTTTGCTTCTCCCCCCCCGGTCAACCGTGGTGCTTTCACCTTAGGTTACCTATACGATTCTTTTCTCCCTCCATCTTTTTGTTGTTGTCGTCTTAACCCCTTTGGAGCCCTGTTGACTCAGCTCCCTCCCTCACAATTTTCGTCTCATTCCTTTACCTTAGGTCTCATTTGGTCTTCACTTCCTCATGTGGCCGTACTTTGAATTTTTTTTCCTTTTTTTTTTTTTTGGCTTACGAAATCAGGGCGGTTTTGGCAGATGGTGGTGAGAAATTGCTTTTTTTCGGTTCCGAAAGCAGTTTTTCCCAGAGTAAGGTTCCCGCGTTTTTTTGCAGTGGATGACCAGATTGCCTTTCCCCCCGTGTCCCCCCGCTTTTGACGTGACGATCGAGAAAGTTACCGTTCGTGCAGAATCCTCCGATTCTTATCTCAGATGACCGCCCCCCCCCCCCCCCCCCCCCCCCCCATTTTTCCTCTCAATTCTTTTCAAACCCTTTTTCCTGGTTGGTGATCTTTTTCCCCCCTTTCGATAACCCAAATTCACTACTCTGAACACCCCCTTAGGAAGCGAAGCTCCAGCAATTCTCCCTTGCCCCCGTTCGCAGTCCTCCTCCAAACAGCCCCGCTTGTCAGCGCCGGTTTCCCAGTTTTCACAGAATCAAGACCTGGATTAGTTTCCCTTGAGCCTGTAAGATAGCCCAGTATGCTTTTTCCCGTGTAGGTTTTTCTTGTACTCCGTTCGATGCGGCCGGGCAGGTTATGGTCCTTCTCTTACTTCTTTTCGTAGCTACTTGGGTAACAGTGTTTGTAGAAGGTAGTTTTCTTACCCCCCATTTTTCTTCGGTCGACCTGAGTCTTCCATTTTCCATTCGATTCCCAGCCGCCCGCAAAGGGAAGCTAGCTAAGCCTTCTCCCTGAAGCTTTTTTCTTATGATGCCCCTCCGTAGATTGACCATTCCGATACCCCTCCTCGATTTGTTTCCTTTGCTCTTGATAGCTAGTTTGTCTTTTCTTTTTGCTAATCCTATCTCAGCTCTGGACATTTGGTTTTTCACCCCGTCCCCCTATGCCCCTTCCCTTTGTTTTCAAGTGGCGTGAGTTTTGATGCCGTCTTCACGCTTTGCACCTTTCTCCCCTCCCTCCTTTCCTCTTTCATTTGTCCCCAATGGGGCGTAGACCCCCCGCTCGCTCGTTCCGATCCCTTGATTTCTGCCCTCTTTTTATCTGATGAACACTCGTGTTCGCCAAAAACCAACGCGGCTTTGCACTCCCGAACCGCGCGCCCCGTAGTTCGATTCGAAATCCGAACCCCACCCAACCCCTCCCTAGTATTTTCACCTCTGCATGCCCCACCACTTTCTGCAGTACCCAGGCTTTTTTCCCCCCCCTTTTTCCCGGATTCTCTCTCTATCATTGTTTAACCCTTTTGCGCCTGCCCCAGGAAGACATCTTTCGCAAGTTGAGTTGTTGTCGTTCTTACTTCTCTTCTCGCGCCCGGGTCTTCCCTACCACCCCCCCTTTTATCCGCTAACCTTTGGTCGGCATAGGACTGACGGTCCCTGAGATCGAATCCTGCGAAACCCTGGTACCCTTAGCTCACTCCGGCCAGTCCCAACTGCTGCCCCATCTCTCCTTTTAATGCGCTTATTCGATTGTTCGAAGACTGGGTATTCTCCCCATAGGAAGTTTACCCCCCCTTCGTTCATTTCTCTCCCCGGAAAGATGTGTTTGTTTTTCGACCCATCGCTTCGTCCCCCCGGCTTTTTGTCCCCCCCCCTTTGCGGGGGACTCTCGTGATGATTTCCCTAATGTGCGACTCTTCCCAACAGGTTTTACTTTTCTCTTCGACCTTCTTTCCCCCTTCATGGTTTTTTTTCCCTGGTACCGGCGCCTTATCCAAGGGTCTTCCTTTTTCCCTTTTGCAAGTTTTAGGTGAATAAACGGCCTACTTTCCTCCCCTCTCGTATGTCGGTTCCACGGGGGTTCTCATTCCCCTATGTATCTTTTCGGACATCCTAAGCCTACCGCACGTTTCTCGCCTCCCTTTCCCTCTCTATATGTATCCTTTTTTTAAGTTGTTTTTTGGTTCCCACCAATGTCCTGCCGCCCATTCGGCATGCGGTTTTAAGTCCATGCCCCTTTTCTATACTCCTACCTCTCCTTTCGGCATTGCCTAATAACTTTAGATGGATTAGGACATGGTGACTCCCTTAGTTCTCTTGCATAGGGAGTTCAATCTTTTGTCGTCGGCTCACCTCTTCCTGACATACACTCTCCCGCGCTCCTTTCCTGGGTTCCCACCCCCTCCCCCCTGAAACACGCGGCAGCCAGAGCGTCTCACCTCGCGGTGAATTAGAGCTTCCCCTCCTTTGTGGAAAGTTTTGTGTCTGTTCAACTATCGGGACTCCCCTTATTTCCTGAACTTTCTTTTTTTTCCGAGCCCTTTCACCTTCGACCATCATCCGTGAGCCCCACGGAAGACGATTCTCTTTTAGACCCTCCACCCTCGTCCTTTTTACTGGCTTCTGTTTGCGTTTCGTCTGATGTCCTTGATGACCCCCACATCGTCCCTCCTTCCACTTTTTCTCCTGTTTTTCCCTTTTTCGTCCACAAAGGCTTACTCCCATGATTTTTCCCCCGTCTCAGGTCGCTTCCAATTCACGTTTTTTTTTCTTTAGTTCCCCCATATAGGCAGGCCCCGGCCTTTTTTGTACTGTTTCTTCTGCTTCTTGTTGTTCATGCTCAGATTTTCTGTACAATTCTCGTTCTTACTCATCCATCCCCTATACTGAGGCGTATTCCCGAGAATGATCTCCATTTCCCTCTCTTAGTTTTTGATTGTGACCTGCCGTATGTTGCTGTGCGACTCCTGCCTGCAGACTCATTTTCCAATCCCTAACAAAATGGTTCAGCGCGGACCTTTTTTTCCCGTCGATGCAACTTCTTTTTCCGCTTTTCTTCCCCCAAATGCTCAGTCCCTGCTTTCCAGTCTCGTCCTCTCCCTCCCCACCTCCGAGCTTTCCCTTTCGAAACGCCACTTTTGTTCTTGTTTCTTCCCCCCCGGGCTCGAAGACCTCAGCATTTTTTTGACCTTTCATAAAAGTCCGCATCCCTTTGGGCAAAGTTGCGACGCTAGTGGCACATCGATCCCCGTTTACATGATTACGGCACTTAGTGGCAGTTCCACTTTTTCCTTCCCTCTGTCTGTATTTGGTAGGACCCTGTCCGATTACTTTTCGTTCCCACTGCCCCCGCGCCGCAGTCCCCACCCCCCTTCCTCCTAGATTTTGGTTGCTAACCTGCCGAATGCTATATCTATTTTCCCCTCCTCTTCTTTTTGTTTTTTTTTCGCGCTGACTTTGAAATCGGTTCGGGCGTTGGAAGTCCGATGAAGACTTTTTGGTGTTTGTTTTTCCTTCCCGGGTTTACGTTTTGGTCATTGCCTCTCTCCTTCCGCGGAGACTCCCCGGTTCCTACAACGACATCGCGTGTTGTTTCCGAAATTTCCCCCCTTCGTCCCTTTCCCCGTTTGAACTTCCCCTTCATCACTGATCCTTTTTTTCCGTCTTATTCCAACCTTCTTTTTTGACCGGCATGAACTGCCCCTGGGACTTCCGCTGCCGGGACCCCAGAACACCCTCTTCCTTTACCCTTTCTAGATCCACGTTCCCTGCTTCCGGTGCGGCTTCAGAGGAAGTTTTCCTCTGCCGTTGATCGGCAGTAAGCGTACGATGGAAGCTCCCTTTTCCCCGCCCCCCTTTTGCCGCGCTGCCGTTTTTTTTCTTTTGGAAACGATCCCTGCTCCCTTATGGTTTCCCTGACCACGTTGCCACATCCCATAATCCCTTGCCCTATCTACAACTTTCCCCTCCCTGTCTCGCGCTGCTCCCGATCCCTTTTTAGGGTTCTTTATTCGATCCGTGCGGCAATCTAGGAATGCCACCCCTCCCTCGCTTAACTTCACCGCACCCATTGCCCTCTGAGGGTCCTTTCCCTCAACCCCAAGTATTGATCACTTCTCGGTGGGTGCCTTCCCGTTCGAATTGATTTTGAGTTCCAGCTCCCGCAGGCTCCTGGGTACTGCGTAGATTTTTCCCTTTTCCCAGTTCCCTTCGCCGCATTGGTCCGGAAGAAGTGATCCTTGCATGGAGTGACCCATTCCCCTCCGATCGTGGAGGTCCGAACTCGTCTTTTGCATGATGGAGACTGTCTCTCCACGCGTCCCTCGAGGGGTCGCTTTTTTATCTCCCCATATGTGGAGAGCTCCTTTTTTTGATGCAGACACCTCCCCTGTCATCCCTCTTTTTCCCGCGAGGAATCCCTTTTCTTTGCTAATATCTTCCCCGCCCGCGTTACCCAGTTCTTTTTTTTCTCCCTGCAGACCTTCTTCGGCGTTGCGTGTTTTTCTTTTTATTAGGCGATTTTTCCCTTTGCAATCCTCGTCCCTCCACTATTGCGTTTCTCTGAGCGTTGCGAAATTCTTCGACCCGCCGACGCGCTTGCGAGAATGCTTCTTTCGTTTGAGATGCCCTTGGCATGTACCGACATGAAGTAGGGGCGTTGTTTCCCGAGTTGAATTCCACCATCATGGGCCCTCCCGTCGCGATAGCTACGGAAACCATGAGAGATTTTGATTTGAGTTTTTTCCCTTTTCCGGACCCGTCCCCCGCTCCGCGTAAGTGTTCACCATCCCCTTTTTCTAAAACCCTGCATAGGTGCTGACCTCCCCGTTGGATTAAATGTTACCCCCCATGCCACGTTCTCCTTAGTGGATTCAGGCGCCGGTTCCCCTGGACCATGGGCTCCAATGTTTCCTCCCCTTTTAGAGCGACACCCCCTCCCACTGGTGGCGATCAAAGCGGGATGTACCTACACTCGTTTCCCCCTTCGCTGCTAACTTACTTCCTTTTTGCCGCATCCTTTTCCATACTATTTCGAGTTTGCGCCAAAACACCCGATTTTTCTTTTTTTTTCCTTGCTCCTAGTCTTGCCCCCTTCCTGATGGCTATTATTTGTTTTTTGCGCACACTGTTCCCTTTCTTTTTCCGCTGAACTCCATTTTTTTTTCTGCATTGTGCTGACCTCCTTGAATTGATCCTTTCATCGTGTCATGTTTTCCCCCCTCTCTTCTTCCTGAATTTGTCCCCCCCTCATACCTTTACTTCGGGATTTCTTTCGCTCCGTTTTTTCTTTTCTTTTTTGGCCCCGCCCCCTTTCGCGCGCCGAGATTTCTCAGACCCTTCTGACGATTTCTCCTGTGACCCCTTTTTTCTTGCGGTCATTGGTTTCCCCAGAGGCTGCTCGCAGTACATTCCCTCCAAGAATTTTTTTTCCTTTAAAGTTGTGGGCGCTTGAGTCTGTCCGTCTTTTTTTCCCCTTCCCTTGTTTTGTCCGTGATGTCTCTCTCGATCGGACTGGCGCGCGTTGATTAATCGCCTCCTTTTTTTTCGATTCCTTCATTTTTCCCCCATAGGCCCCCCTTCGGCGAAATCCAGGGTAGCTTTCCGAGCGCCGTTTCGTAAAGGTTTTTGTCCCCCCCTGACCTTTGCCATTGATTTGTGTGCCAGTGCCTTTCACTCCAGGTGTTTGACCTAACTACAACTTGCCTTTCGTTTGTCTTTATCCGTTGAAGCGGCGCTGATCTATATGCGTCTTACACCCTCCCCCCCCCCTCTTCCCCCCACGGAAGATTTGAAGTTTCTACTTCTTCCCGTCCCCAACCGGCTCTAGAGATCCTAGAAGGTCCTTCTACCCCTTTGCGTGATCCGGCTCCCGGCAAATACCGAGCGTCGATTTCAATTTCTCTTCCTTCTCAGGCTGCCCCTTTTTCTTTCTTCATGAGCATATAGTTGTCCCTGGATTTCTCAGTCTCCCCCTTGCTCTCCCATTCCGAACCTCTCCTTGTCTACACAATGTCCCCCCTTCCCCAGAGCTACCTCTCAGCCCTCCTACTAGAAAGAGGAGTACCTGCCGGCCGGGCATCTCAGAGTTTTCGTCCCTCTCTGCCTTCCATCGGGCTGCAGTTTTTTTTTTTCTTTTGACCGGATTTCCCTTTTTCCTTCTCAAGGTTTTTATTCTGTTTCAAAAACTGTTTCTTTAGGGACCCTAGCCATTCTTTTTCCTTATACTTAAGGTCCGGCGGGATGGCCGATTCGTTCTTCCTGGGAGCTCATCTCATTTTTTATTTTTCCCTTTTATCATGGCCCGCCCCAAAGTGACTATTGTTGAAAGCATTCAGGTGCCTTTATATTAATCGTCTATCTATATTAATTCTGCGATGATGGGAGCTCCCTCCCCTCTTTGGTCTTTCCCCATTTTTCCAAGGTTCCTTCCCCTTGCCGGAATTGTACCCTTTTTCCCTTCCCGCATCTGTTCCTCTTGCATTGACTCCTTCGTTTCCCCCCGTCTTCTTTGTCGAGGTCCAGCAGGAACGACACTGAAGGGATTTTGAGCCCTTTCACCCCCCTTTTTTTCCCCCCCCGTCTTGATTTGTTGGTTGTCCGTAGAGTTTCCCCGCCCTCCCAATGACCAACCCTCTCCCGTAAGTACATCTTAGACTTATCCATATTACTCCGCCTTTCGGCCCGGGTAGCTGATCCCCCCTTCAAGTTTGTAACAATGAGGTTACCTCTCCT
>Ga0179593_1818245_pt1 | contig 15179 bp, 30 predicted proteins | sample CZODoug2_1_08_16_FD_185931 | JGI IMG/M metagenome (GOLD analysis project Ga0179593, IMG submission 185931) | Vadose zone soil fungal communities from Angelo Coast Range Reserve, California, USA - CZODoug2_1_08_16fungal (PacBio error correction) | ecosystem: Environmental > Terrestrial > Soil >... | reverse complement strand
GGGGAGATCTTTTTTTTTCTCCCGCCACAAAAACTTCGCCGATTGTTGTTCCCTTCTTGGCCCTGAATGCACTCCGCATTTTTCTTTTTTCGCAAGGAATTTTCTGGCGCCTTCTTTTTTCCTCAAAGGGAGGACTTGGCTTACGCCTTTTTTTCTTTCTCTTCATGTCTTTCGGGTTCCCCTGTTGTGTGCGACCGAACTCGCCGTCCTTCCCCCTTCCCTTCCTCGTTGAAGAACGGGGGATCGTGCTCATTTTTTTTTTTTTTTTTTCCGCAATGTGGCCCGCCTTTCCTCTTTTTCCCCTCGCCGCACAAACCAAACCCTAGCTTTTCCGTTGCGTCTGGCACCGCGCTTTCGAACCGAGCTTCGTGTCGTTGGCCTGGGTCCTTTTTTTTTTTTTCTTCAGGAGGCTTTCCCGGATCAATTTTTTCCTTTCTCCATAGAGGGACGACCCAAATTTTCCCCCGTTTTGCCGATCCTTTGCTTTTTTTTCTTGCCATGGCGGGACTATCTTTTCCCCTTTTCCCCCGCGGAATTGAGCGATTTCCCTTTTCCTCCTTGGAAACTTTGCTTTCATACTCTTCGAGGTCAATGGTTGCCCCCCCCCCCCCTTTCTTTTGCTGCAATTTCATTGCTTTCTTTTTTCTTTTTCTTTTTCGGCGATTCCAGCTCAGCCTTCCCTGCCTTTCCTATTCTTTTCGGCTGCGATTTCCGTGTTTTTTGCGATTGGTGAAGCATTGTCTTCTTTTTGGTCTGAAACGCAAATTTCTTTTTTCCTTCTTCCGCGATCGGGTCCCCCCTTCCCCCCCCTTTTTCCCCCGGCGTTGTTTGAGGTCCCTTCTCTCTTTAGGGGAGTATACGATCGGTTTCGTTTTTTTTGCAAAGCCGGAAGCCAGCCCTTCCCCTTGGGGAAGGGCGAACACCCCTCCACCCTGTTTGAATTGATTGCAGCCGCCTTTTTTTATACTGAAACAGGATCGCGTGTTTTCCCCCCATGTCTCAACGGCGGTGTTTTCCCTTCCGCCAGGGGGGGAATTGTATTTCTTTCGGCGCGCCTTCCCCACCCCACTCTTTTCTGATCCAGCATCAAAAAGCTGTTCTTTTCTTCGGACTACCGTGCGTTTGTTTTTTTTCCATGTCGGGTTCAAGTTCCTTTTTCTTTTCCGATACAAGCCGACTTTGCCTTTTTTTTTTCCCTTTGTGAAAGGAATGTCACAGTCTCTTTCGATGGGCAGCTTTTTTTCCCATTGTGAAAACTTTGCCGCCTTTTCCATCCTTTTAATTGCTTGGTGTTTCCTCCAACGGATTAACTGATCGCCCCCCGCCTCCCCCCGCGAAATAGAGGGGGTGTTCGGTGAGGCACTCTCCTTTTGTCTCTTTTGGCCGCGACAATTTACTTCAGGTGTAGCAGATCGTTGCCTGTTGGTTCCCCCGGTTCCCCCCGGTAAGGTTCTGCATGTCATCCCCTTCCCCCCGACAAACCGTTTGTCCCCTTTTCTTCGTCAAGGCAAAAATATTCCGCTCCCTTTTTTTCTGCGGTCATGACCAGGAATTGTCGTATTTTCCCGTTTTTTAAAGGGGAATGCAGCTTTCTTTCCCTACGATGGGGGCAGGTTTATTTCCGTGATAGCCTGGCCAAACGTGGCCTTCTTTTTTCTGGTGGCTGGCCGGTTTGATGTTTTTTTTTTGCATCTCCGCCTTCGGTCGTGTTCCCTCGGTGCATGTCGCCAGGGCCCCCGTTCCCCCTCTTGGCTCCGATCTCGGCCGTCGTTTCCTTTCCCCCCCTTTCTCAACAAAAGCTACTAGTTGTATTTTTTCCCATGCTGCCAGGGGGCGCATTTCTTCCTTGGTTGCCGACAAGTTTTTTTTTCTCCTGCGCATACGTCCGCGGGCAAAGGGGTTCTTTTTTCACCCCCCCCTACAACATTTCGGAATGTCCCTTTGTCTGGTTTCGGCTACCACGCCTTTCTGTTGTGAGCTGGGGGCCTCTTTTTCCTTCCCATTTTTCTTTTTCTCTTTTTTCTTTTTCTTTTTTTTCTCCTTTTTTTCTCCCTGTTTTTTCTTTTTTTTTTTTTCTCTTTTCGTTTTTTTTTTTTTTTTTTTTTCTTTTTCTTTTTTTTTTTTTTTCCTTTCTTCCTTTTTTTTTTTTTATTTTTTTTTTCTTTTTTTTTTTTTTTTTTCGTTTCTTTTTTTTTTCTTCTCTCTTTTTTCTTTTCTTTTCTTTTTCTTTTTTTTTTTTCCTTTTTTCTTCCGACCCGGCCCCGGTTCTTGCAGGTCGATAATTGACCCCCCCCCCTTTTTTTTTTCCTTCATACGATCACGAATTTCTTCTTTTTTTCGGCGATGTATTTTTCCTTTGTCGGACGTTGCGACGAGGCTGGCCTTTTTGGCGCACGACGCCTTTTTTTTTCTCCCGATTAAGTACCCCCTTTTTCCCCTCGAAGTTATCGTTGTTTTTTGACCATCCAAAGTCTCCTTTTTTTTTCACATCCCCCTTTCCCCCCGGGAAACGTATCCAAACCAGCCACCACCGCGGCACTTTTTTGTTCACGGCCGACCGAGGTCTTTTTTTTTTCTGGCCTATCGCCATATCCCGATTTTCCCCCCCTTCCCCTCCCGCCGCATTCAGTTATCTTTTTTCCAACGGAAACAATGCCCCTCCCCTAGGACTCCACCCTTTTTTTTTCCCCGCGACAAGTCGTGTTTTTTTCCTTTGGAAATTTCGATGGCGGATCTTTTCGTCGCACAGGAGTTTTTTTTCCCGGATTCGGCCGTCTACGACCCCCCCCTTCCCCCCTCCCTTGCTTGGTGGAGGTCTTTCCTCCCATTTCCGCCAGGGATGCTCTCCATCAAGTTGAAGAAACCCTTCCTCTTCCCCTTTGTTGTGTGAGAGTTCCTTTTTTTCCTTAACTTCGTGAATCTTCTCCAATCCTTCGGGCCTTTTTTTCCCCCAAGCCAAGCTTTGCGTTTCCTCTTCTGATCGGCAATCTGTGTTTTCCTTCCTTTCTCCGAAACAGCATCTCCCCTTCCCCGCCCGGCCCATTCCATATGTGGGCTCTGAATTTGGATTTCCTATGGATGAAAGGGGAATGCCGTTTTCTTTTTTCTAGATTCTCCTCCTTTACAATTGAGGCGATGGAGTTCACCCCCCTTTTTTCTTTTTTTTTTCTTTTTTCCAGGGGCGCCGGTTTTTCCCCCCTTTTTTCGGCGTGCCCTTTTTCCTTTTGCCGTTTTTTGGCTGATCGTCTGAGTCCTGTTTTTTTCTCTTCCCAATACTGACCGGCCTTCTCTTTTTTTTACGACTCCCTCCCCCCTCTCCATAGAGCTTGACCGTCGCTCCCCCCCTCTGTCTGTTGTTTCCTTTCCCCCTCATTCGGTTCCCTTTTTTCGATAGTCGCCCTTACCCCTCCCCCTCCCCAAAGCCCATTCGTGCCTCGTTTGCTTGCCCCCAGATGGGTTGGGTCTTTCCCTTTCTCCGACACTGGCAATTTAAGATTTGCACTTTTTGGGCTTTTTTCCCTTTTCCACCAGGTCCTCCCCCCCCGCATCAACAAAAACCTCCTCTTTTCCAAAGCATCTTTTTTTTTATTGGTAGAAGGGTTTTCCGAGGGCATTTCCCGGTTTTTTTTTTTTTTTTTTGTTTGTCAAAAATCCCCCTCTTTTTTCCCCTCCCCCCCGTCGAGTTTTTTCTTTTTTTTTTCTCCTTCAAAGGATTGTTCGTTCCCCCCCCGAGAATGACTTTCTATGCCCCCCTTTAAAGCACGAACATTTTTTTTGCTTTCCCTTATAGGCAGGTCGGAGCTTTTTTTTCTCTTTCGGCACGAGTTTTCATGCCGACAACCTCCGCGTAAGGGATTCTTTCCCCTCTCTTCTGCGATATCTTGGTTTTACCGGCAAGCACCGCGCCTTTTTCCCCCCTTTGGAAGGGACTCTCCCTGGCTTCCGGCGTCTTTCCCCCCTTTCTCCTTTTTATCATATAGCAAGAAGGGTTCTGGACCAGTTCCTCTTTTTGTTGAAAGTCGACTTTTTTTTTTTTTTTTCTCAAACTCGAAAGCCCCTCATATCCTCTTTCCTTGGCGATTTCAGGGATGTCTCCTTTTTGGCGATTGGCCTTCCTCTCTTTTTTCCTTTGCGACTACCGTTTTTCCCTTTTCCAGCTCCTACCCCCTTTCGTTCAAACGATCTGTTTTTTCCTCTTGCGCGGACCAATTTTCATGTTTTCTCACGTCTCTCCCCCCCCCCCTCGATTTCCGCTCGCTTTTGAGGTGAGGCCGGTTTCTTCAGATAAGCGTGTAGCCCATTTTTCCCCTGCCTTGGGGACGGCAACTTTTTTTCTTCCCCCCAGTTCCCACCGTATTTTTCCCCCCTCTTGCCCCAATCGCATTCCCTTGCTGTGACATTCCTCTTTTTCCCCCAACTGCCAGATCGGTTTCTTTCCCCTTCCGCACTTTCCCCTATGTCGGCAGGGCTTCAGAAACAGTCACCCCTTCTTTTCCCCCCTTAAGCCGACCAATCCTTCTTTCTCGGAGGCTTTTGGTTTGTAGGGTTTTTGAAGGTTCGCTTCTTTTTGTGGTTCGTTTCTACACTACCCCTTGCTTCCTTCCCGCGGTTTGAGACATTTGTTTTTTTCCACGCGATTCCTGTTTCGCTCCTTTTTTCCGGTCAGTCGTGCGTTCCCCACCCTGGTGCGTTTTTTTTTTTCGCCGTCCAATTGCACGGAGGGGCAGGCTTTTCTTAAAATAATCCCTTCCTGCCTTCCTTCCCTCTTTTTTTTTCCAGGTCCTTTCATTTCTTTGCACCTTTTGGGTCGGGGCATGTGCCCCTTCCTCCCTTGCTGGACATCGATTGCGTTTCGACCCCCCTTTATGATCACCAATTTTTTTCTTTTTATCCGCTCCCAATTCCGCTTGCAGGCGGAAATCCATATTCCCTTTTTCCGTGTGAAGCTCCTCCCAAACCTTTTTCTTTTTTGCAATCAAAAAGACTCTTTTTTTTTTTTTTTTTTTTTCCCCCATTGACTCGGCACAGTTTTTTCCTTTTCCCTTTTTCTTGTTTTTCCAAGGAATTTTTCTGCCGAAGAGACTCTCCTTTTCTGTCTGAGGCCGAACCGTCTATTGTTTTCCGTCCCAGAAACAAGGAACGCTCCTTCTCTTTTTCCCCAAAAACGTGGCCTTTGTATTTTTCTTTTTCCACCTTACATCTATGGGCTCCTCTCGCGATTGATCGGGAGCCAAGTCCCTTTCCCCGTGCATGGCCAACGAGCAAGTTTTTTTATCCTGCAACCCGCTACTTTTCCCCTGCGGCGGGCCAGACGCCAAGTATCGTTTTTCCCTTTTTTCGCAATGTTAGTTTGTGCGGGCGTCTCCTTTTTTTCCCCGGTGCAGATGGATCGGCTTCTCCAACATTGCTTCGCCCCCCGGTCGGTCATCTTTTCCTTTCCTTCAACGCTAAATTTCTTGCTCGGTCTTTCTCCTTTCGTCTCCCCCCCCTTCCCCAATGCGAATTACATGCCTCTTTCCCTTTTCCTCAGCTTCGTTCCCAGCCCAAGTTTGTTTGCAAACGTCCAGGCGCTTCCCCCTTCCCACACCAGCCGCTACTCCTTTTTTTTCAGGAACAGTGACGCGTTCTCCTTTTCTCTTTTTTTGTTGCTTCTCCGATTTTGGGTTCTCCCCCCCTTCCTACTCCGTTGTTGTGTTGTCTCTTTTCCCCCCGGCTGGAGGATCAGCACACCTTTTTTTTTTTTTCCCCTCTACGCGTCACCCTTTGGCCCTATTCTCCCTTCGCCCGAGGCTGGTTCGCCAGGCAATTTTTCTTCCCTGCCAAGGGAGGGACTGTGCTTATCTTTTTTTTTCCTCCGCCGGACTCTTCATGTCATTTTTTCTTTCTTCGTTTTTGCGCCTTCCCGCTTTAGTCCCCTATCGTTGGGAAGACGGGGGGTGTTTCTCCTTTGCGCTGGCGGAAAAGCAATTTTTTCGATCAATCTGCTGTTCTTTTTTCCCCCCCCTCCATTGCGAATTGTTTATACTGTTTTCTTTCGAACCGAACAGTTATCTTTTCATTTATCTTTTTTTTTCTGTGCCACGTTCTATGCTGTATAGGAGCCTTTTTTCCTCTGCTCGAATAAGAGGAAGGTGAACACTTTTTCCTTTTTTTCGATCCTTGCTCTTTTTTTGTTCTTTTTCTTTTTTTTTCCACTAGACGGGTTAGGATTCAGTACCACTTTTTCTGAGGCGATCTCTCCGGAAGCGCCCTTTTCCCTGACGCCATTAGCGAATTTCTCTTTCTCCCCCTTAAAACCAAGCTTTCTTCCTGGGCTGAGAGGGATTTGGAGATCCTTTTTTTTTTCCCTTGAGTCAAGGAAAATGTTCTTTTTCCCTCTCTGAGGGCCGCGGCTCTTCATTGTAACTTTTCTTTTTCTTGGAGGCCTTCGTTCGTTTGGCCCTAACCGCAAAGCGATTGTCAGCAGTTTTTTTACCATTTCTGCACCATGCCGCGTGTTCCAGACCTTTTTCCTTTAGCGTTAGCGATCGCCCCCCCCTCGTTTTTTCTTTTCCCTGAAGCAAGCCTTTTTTGCACTGTTCCTCCCAAAAGAAAGTCGCACCCTTCCTTTGAAGGGCGGCGACGTTCTTTTTACTGAAAACAGGAATGTTTTTTTCTTTCCACATGTCTCAACGTTTTTCTTGATCCCCCCCCCGCCAGGGGGGATTGGTATTTTCTTTTGCGCGCGCCCGGCAAACCCTCCTTTTTGCATCACCCCATCTTTTTTTTTTTTTTTTCTTCCCCCCTTTTTTTTCACGCTCCTTTTTTGCGGCAGTCCAGTCCCCTTTCCAAGCCGGAGCTTTTTTTTTTTCCCCCCCCCTTTGTGAAAAAGGAATTTTTTGCCTGGTTTGGCACCGCCTGGTACGAGGATTTTTTTTTCCCACTTTGCAGAATGCCTTTTTTCCGGGCGGTGGTGGGCGATCTTTTCCTGACTCACGTTTTGCTCCCACCAAGTCGGAAAATCGCTTTTTCGGTGAGACATGAAGAGGTTTTTCCTTTTTTCCCCGACGGCACTCTTTTTTCTTTTTTTCCTCTTCGTTTGGACGTCCTGGCTGGTTGTCTTCATGCATTTCAATCACCGTTTCCCACTCGCAACCGTGCCGTTTTTTTTTTTTTGCAAGTCAAGAATTCGCGCTTTTTCTTTTTTTTTTTCAATCCAGGAGGTTTTCCCCATTTCCCCTGAATGCAGCGTCTTCTTTCCCTTTTCGCAGGCGAGGGCCTTTTTTTTTTCTCGCCGGCCCAAAAGGCCTTTCTTTTTTTCTGCCGGCTGATTCGTTTTGGTTTCTGGTCTGGTCGTGGGATGATAGCTCCCCTTTTTTTTTCCCTGGCCCGTTAACGCCTCCCCTTTTTTCTCTCGAAGGGTGATTTCTTCCTTTTTTTTCCTCAACAACCTGCAATTCACGGGAGGGTTAGGGCTTTTTTTTTTTCATCAGGAGATTCTCGTGGTTTTCCCCTTTTCTTGCGGGCCGGAGCGCGGTTCCCTTTTTTTTTCCTGGGATCCTCGCTTCCACTTCCTGTGACCGGGATGCTTCCCCCTGTTGGCCGGCTACCACCCCTTTTTTTCTTTCTTCCGCGTTTTTTTTGCGGTTCTGGTTTCATTTTTTTTTTCTCCCCCCCCGACAAGGCAAAGGTTTCCCTTTTCCCCAACCCATCTGGGTCCCTTCCTTCACGAGGGCGTTGTCGTTTTTTTTCCCTTTTCCCCTGTACGATGGTCTCCCTTTTGCGTGCACCGACGCCTCGTTTTCCCCTGCGCTATGCGAAGTATTTCGGATTTTTCTTTTTTCTAAAAAGTCGCGGGCTTTTTCCCTCTTTCTTCCCATTCCCGCCTATATTTCCCCCCAACGCGGGCAAAAGGTCTTTTTTCTGAAGACGTTCTTTCTTCCCGTGGATATCGCCCTATTTTCCCCTCCCTTTCTTTTTCCGCATTTCGTTGTCCCCCCATGGCCAACGGCATGCCGTAAGCATAGCTTTTCCTTTCCCTCTTCACCGCGGACAAAGTCGTTTGTCTTTTTTTTTTTTTTTTTCAATTTCGATGGCTGTTTCCGTTCTCTTTTCTTTTCTTAGTGCCGCTTTTCTTTCTCGCGTTCCCCCCCCCCCGGCAAGCTTGGCTTGTTTTTCTCACCGGCCGGAAAGGGATGTCGTTTTTAAAGAAACCCCCCCCTCCTTTCCTGTTGTTTGTTTTCTTGATCCCTTTTAGTGAAGTTTTTCTCCTTTCGGGCCTCCTTTGTTTTCCTCCCCCCCCAAGGTGCTTGCCGTTTGTCTTATCTTTTTTTTCTCGGCACTCCCTTTGCCCCTTTCCTGACTTCATTCCCCTGCCTTCGAAATTACCTTTCCGAACGACCCATTCCTGTTGGGCTCTGCCTTTTGTGCATTCCTCTTTTTTTCTTCCTTCCGTTGGCGCATTGTTTTTGTGCTATGCTTTTTTTTCTTTTTTCCTTTATGGCGTCTCCTCTTTTTTTTTCCCCTTGCGTTTCGTCCCTTTCACCACCTTTTTTCTTCTCTTCGGGGGTTGTCCTTTTTTTTCCCTTTCCCAGGGAATGCTGTCCTTTTTTACCCTTTCTGGACTTCTTTGACTCCCGTTGTACTTCGCATTCTCTCCTTCTTTTTCGGAACGAGGCGTCGGTGCGTCCTTTTCATTGCAAAAACGTCGCCATCGTCTCTTCTCCCCTCCTTCTTTTGGTGTTTTCCCCCCCCCCCCCACAAGATGGGTTGGGTACCTTCGACCTGCCGATTCTTGCTTCCCCCCCCTATGCCGACAGGGCCCCCCTTTTTTTTCCCTCCTTCCCCCCCTTCCACCGTTCGCCTTTTTCTTCTTTTGGGTAGGCCGGCTTGTTTTTTCTCATTCCGATGTTGTAGGGTTTTTTTTTTCCAACTAGAGGGAATTCCTTTTACATGGCAGCGATCGGCCGCCCTTTTTCCGGCAACCCCCTTTCCCCCTTTTCTGATGCGACCCCCCTCCCTGTCCCCTCCTAACAGGCACTTTTGTGAGAATTTCTCCCTCCTGATTCGGCGTTTCTTCTCTGGAACGGCTTTTTTTCCGTATGTAAGGATTGCTATCATTTTTTTTTTGGAGATTCCCTTTCAGCAAGGCACGCTTTCCCCTTCAGCCCCCTGCGTCTTTTTTCCGTTTTGGGAAGGCCTTTCCTCCACGGTCTTCTTCCTCCCTGCCTCCCAGCGTATGGATCCTTCTTTTCTTCCTTTTTTCCTTGTCCCGTCAATTTTCCCCTTTGCTTGAAAGTTCGGTCTTTCTTTCTGAACTCGAAGCCCAATTTCCTTTTCTTTCTTTCATGACCCTTCTTTTTGAATTGCTTCAAGGATGAACTGTGGGCGACCCTTTTTTTTTTCCTCTTTTGCCCTCGTTTATTCACAATGGCAGGACCGGGCCCCCGCTCTCCCTTCTTTTTTGCTTTCAAAACGCTTCTTCCGCCCTCTGTTGTGTGCAAAACCGCTTCCCTCCCCCCGTCCCCACCCCACTCGATTTTCTCTGTTTTTTTTTTTTTTTTTTCCCCCGGGAACCCCCATTTCTTGCTTCCCCTTAAAAATGGCTTTTTCCCTGCCCTGCATTCTTCCTTCCACAATGATATCCGTTCTCCCCTTCCCTCTTTGTTTATTTTCCCATTTTCTTTTCACCCTTCCCCCACTGGCAAGGATCCTTCCTCTTTCCCCGAGGACTTGCCCCTTTCCCGCTGTTGCCCTGGTAGTCGAAGTGTTCAGCTTTTGATGCTGGGCTCTTTTCCTCTTTTTGTTTGCACTTTTTTTTTTTTTTGCCTGGGTGTGTTTTTTTGGGAGATACAATCCCCCACTTGTTTTCCCTCGGCCGCGTTGAGGACCATTTTTTCCCCCCTTTCTTTTTCCGTACCCCGTGCAATCCTTCAATCAAAAACAGGGTGGGTCTTTTTTTTCTCCCAGTCAATTGCGAGAGGCATTTTTCTTCACAATCACTCCCTTTTTTTTCGGACCCCTTAATTTTTTTTTTTTTTCCTTCCTTTCATTCTGAACCCTGCGGGCACTTGTGCAAGACCTTTTTCCCTTTTTTCTGGGCCCCCTGAACTGTTCCCAGGCCTCATTCTTTTTTCTGTCCCTGCATCACAATCTTCATTGGAGACTTCCCTTTCTTTTTTTCGCTCGCTGTTCTGACCTCTTCTTGACGCTGAGCGTTACTTTTTCCATCCATTGCAATGCAATCCCAACTCTTTAGCAAAAACCATGCCCTGGAAGTCCCATTTCTTTTTTTTTTTTTTATGGCGCAGTATTTTCTTTCTTTGCCGGATCTTTTCTCCCTCTTTTCTCGACCGTCTTAGTGTCCGCCCTTTCAGAAAGACAGGGCCCTCCCCTTCTCCCGGCAAAAACGTTTTTTTTTTTTTCCGCTTTCCCCTTCCCTTTTTTCTTGGCTTTCTTTCTCGAGCAAGCCTCTATCCCTTCCCCTACGCAAGAAGCTCGTATAATGACCCACTTTCAAATGTTCTTTTTTTTTTTTCCCCCCTTCTTCGGAGCCTTCCCGCCCCCTTTATTTGATGTCCCAAGGCCTTTTTTTCCCCCCCATTTTGCTTCCGCCCCGCGCCCCTTTTCCCCTTCTGCAAACGCTCCTTCCCCTTTTTGTTCTTTGTTCGCAACCCGAATGTTCCCTCTGAGATTTTTTTTTTAAAATCCTAAGATCTTTCCCCTTTTCCTGCATGTTAGATTTTGTTCGCCTTCCTTCCCAAGCTCGTACTCCTTCGGCGTTCAGGACCCTTTTTTCCCTTTTTCCTCTCCGGCTATCTTTTGTGTATCGGCACATCTCTCTTTCTTTTTTCCTTTTTTTTTCGAGAGGGCGATTCCCCTCCCCACAACTCTCGCCGGGGATTTTTTCCTTTCCTTGTCCCCTTTCTTTCTCCCCGTATTTTTCTCAGGGCATTTTCTCGTTTTTTTTCTGCAAGGAGACTTTGCTTACGCTTTTCATGTTATTCGCAATTGGATAGTCCCTTCCCTCCCCCCGTCCTTCTCCCCCCTTCACCTTTCTTTCCTTGGGATACCGACGACATGGCGCTTTTTTTTTTTGGGCCCGCACTTACCTTCCTTTCTGGGCTGGGTGCCTTCCCCCCCAACCCCTTTTTTCGAATTGGCTCGTTGCGCTTTCGAAAACGCCCCCCTTCTCTTTTTATTGCTCGTTGCATTTGTCCTTTCTTTTTTCCCCTTGCTCGATCAATAGCTGGTACTTCTTTCTCCCCCCCCACTATTTAATTTTCTCAATTTGGGGTTTTTTGCCGATCCTTGGTCTTTTTTTTTTCACCATGGCGGACACCTCTCCCTCTCGGAATTGAGCGGTTTGCTCCCCTGTCCAACCTTTAATGGCCTGCTTTCCCATGGTTGATCCTTCACCCTTTTTTTCATTGATGAAGAGGGCTTTTTTTTCTCTCCCGAATTCCCCTCCGGCTGTCCCGGGCGGCTCTAATGAAGCTTTTTTTGAGCGCTGAGGCTTTTCTCGATGCCAAGCAGTTTTCTTCCCCCCCTTTCTTCCCCCTTTTTTTTTCCCCCTGCGTTTTCATGAAAAGGACTGATCTCTCGGCGGAGAACTCTTTTCCACTCCTTGCTCTCGGCAATTTCCTTTCCCCCCTCAAAGCCCCTTTTGTCTCATCCATTGAAGGCCGCGATCTTCCCTGAAAAACAAACATCTCAGGATACACCTCCCCTTATTCTCACTCCCTTTGGTATTCCACTGCGGCGCGTCCCCCCCCCCCCTCCACAAGCTCCCGGATCCCCATTCCTCTTGTAGGCTAGAGTGGCGCCTTTTTGCTTTCCCATCGTTCCATCGCATTCCCCCTTATCTGCAGTGTGGGTCCCCCTCCTGTAACAGCAGGGTTCGACATTTTTTCCCTGTTCTCTTTCTCTTTTTCTTGCGTCAAAAGCATTGTTTTCCTTTTCCCTCTTAATCTGATTCGCCCCCCTTTCCCCAAGCGAAATAGAGGGGGTGTTTTTCAGAGTCTTTTTCTGTTTTTGAATCCTGTCGCAGGTAAAGTCCCTCTTTTTTGCCGGGAGGCTGGCGGTCCCCTCCCCCTTCATCAAACGATAATTTCGAGTTCCTTTGGGCTCCCTTCCTTCTTCTCGCTTCTTAATTGGGGCTGTCGAGGTTCCTTCCTCCCTTTCAAGCAGGTTCTTCCCCCCAGGGTCTTTGCGATATTGTGTTTTTTTTCGCAGTCTTTCATCTTTTCCCCCAAACGGCCCTGGCGAATTTTTTCTGATCGTGCCGGCGGATATCTTTTTCCTGATAGCATCCCTTACGTTTTTTTTCCCCGTTTCCCTCCTCTCTTTTGGACTCTCGGATCGCGGGGAACTTTTCCCCCCCCCAGCGAAATGTAGTGCTGTACTTTTTTTTTTTGTGGGGCCAGGGGCGTCTTTTTTCCTCCCCGCTTTTTCTGGCTTTTTCACGTCGCGGGCAACTTTTTTGAAAAACCCTACCCCCTTTTTCTGGCTCGGCAAACGGTCTTTTTCCCCCCCTGTTTCCTTCCTTTTTTATGGCTGGGGCGCGCCTTTTTTTTCCCCAGACAAGGGCAAAGCCTTTCTGATATGACCAACCCTCTTTTTTTTTTCTTCCCCTCCTCCCCTTCGACTTTTTTTCGGGCGGATGTAAGGGTTTCCCGATGCTGGGTTGCTTTCCTTTTCCGAAGCGCTTACGTCCTTTTCCCTTATATTTCGGACCTTTTGGAGGCCGGTCTTTCCAGCATTCCCCTTATTCTCACACATCTCCCTTCTTCACCTTCCGTTTGTCCTACGGTTAACCCCGGCCTTCCTCTGAACGGGCCAGGCGCCGCACTTTTCTTTTCCTTTTTTGAACAAATGGGCCAACGGCCTGTTTTTTTCTCCCTCCTCCTCCAGCGATTTGCGGAGACGGTGGGAATTTCTTTTTTCCCTTTTTTTCTCCCCCAACCAGGAGGTTGCCGATTCTCCTTCCAAACTCTTTTTCTTTTTTTAGATTAGCCCCTTCTTGCTCGATTAAACCTTCCTTCTCTCTCTTTTCTTCTCCTCCTCTTTTGAGATGGGTTCTGCCCTTTTCTGCCCCCCCCCCCCTTTCTTCTCCACAAGCCCAATTTTTTTTTTTCTTTTATCCCCCTTCCCTTTGTGTGACGCCTTCCCACAGAATCGAAACTTCCTTTTTCCATGCCACACGAACTTTTTTTTCTGGGATCTGGCCTCTGGCTTCCCTCTTTTGATTCATGTTCTCGAGCGCGAAAAAGCGTCTTTTTTTTTCACATCGATATGGCGATATTTTTTTTTTTTCCGTTGTCTTGGCCCCCCCTTGCATCCTTTCCGCTTTTTTCTCTACCGTTTCCCGGACTTTTTTTCTGGGCCGAGGAAGTGAGCCCTTTCTCCTTCTTTTACCTTTCTCCTCTTTGCTGTGCGATTCTTGCGTCGGTGAGGTTCCTTTCAGCAAGTCGGCCATTTCCCCATCGCCGACAAAACGCCTTTCTGGTCTTCCTGCTTTTTTTTGGTCAATATTATCGACTATGCCTTGTCCGTCATTGACGCATGCCCCCCCCTCACCTCGTCACAGTTACCAGCGTGGTGACCGGGGCCTCCTTTTTTCCCCCGTTCCTTTTCCCCTTCTGTCGTTTCAGTGAAGTACTTGCCCTTTCCTTTTCGCGGATCGTGGCGCCTTCCCCTGCAACCACTTTTTTAGACCTTCCATTGGCGGGAAATTTTCCCCAGCCGAAAAGACGTCCCATTTTCCGCTTTTTGTTCTCTCTCTTCTTTGCGAGATCTTTTCCCCGGGCAGTGAAGGGGCCTTTTGATGCTATCATCCAAGACCTTTTATTTTCCGGTCCCAGCCACGGCAGAACCCTTTCCTTTTGGCAGGCTTTTTTTTCGCAGGGCTGCCTCCAAGCGTCTTTTTTCCCCTCCTGTCTTCCTGTTTCCTCTCTGGACACTCCTGGATGAATCTCCCCCCCCCCACTTCATTTTCGCGCCTGATTTGAAATGAGTATCCCTTTTTGACTTGCGGCACGTTTCTCCCTATCCTTTTGCCTACCGGGGGCCAGGCATTTTTTTTTCACCCCCCCTCTCTTACCTCCCCCCCCGGCTTTGCGCGGCCCATTCTCAACCTCCTTTTTTTTTCGATCTGTTTCTTCTTACAATGTCGCCCACCACGCCGTACTTTTTTTTTTTTCCAAGTTCAACAATGATATTCCTTTTTCCCCCCAATGCATTCCCCATCCACCACCAAAAACTGCCTTCTCGGAAATTGCGATGGACTTGGACCCCTACGGGTAGTCGAAAAGCGCCCTTTGATCGGGAGGCTTCCTCAGGTTGTGTGTTTCCTCCCCCCTGGCGTTCCTCTCTCCATTTGAGGATTATGCCACGCGCTCCCCCCGTTCCCGCGGCCTTCCAATTCAAACATTTTGTCGTTTCGCCCAGTCAATTGCTTCCTTTGCAGGATTGCTTACGGCCAAATTACTTCCCGTTTTTTTTTCAGATCAGTCCTTTCATTTTTCTGTGCAGAAATTTTCCTTCTTCGATTTGCGTCAGGCCCCCCCTGTTTTTCTTTCCCCTCTTATTTTTTTGCCAGAGATCGCACTTCTCTTTCTTGAGCTGAGCGTGAAACTTTTTCCCTCTCGCAATGAAAATTGTCCTTTTTTTTCCCACCCTTTTTCTGGGTTCATCCTTTTGCTATGGCGCAGTTCTGGTTTCAAGGAGTGGGCCTGTTTCAATTCCGCGATTTTTCCTTTTTCCCTGCCCCTTTTGTTCCGATTTTTCCCAGGGATGGGCAAAAACGTGGTTTTTCGGGGAAAAAAATTTTTCACCTTTTTTTTATCCTCCAGGGAGATTGATTTTTTCATGAGCCCCTTCCCCAACTTTGCTCTAATGACCACACCGATACTGTTCGGTTCTCCTCCAAGTATCGGAGGCCAATTCTTTTGGCGAGGTGATTTCACCTCTTTTTTTTTTGCCCCCCCCCCTTTCAGGTTCGTCGGGATCCACAGTCTCCAACCTTTTTGCCCGGCGGGATGTCGGTTTCTCCCTTCGTCCCCTCCTCGGCTCGCTTAAAATCCTCAGCTCGTTCCTTTCTGGCCGCAAACACTCTGGAGAAAACTTTCGTTTCTTATCCTTTCCACCCTTTCACGCGTAGATTTCCACTTTTCTCGGTTTTGTGCTGATCTCCGAATCCC
>Ga0179593_1727185_pt1 | contig 15179 bp, 26 predicted proteins | sample CZODoug2_1_08_16_FD_185931 | JGI IMG/M metagenome (GOLD analysis project Ga0179593, IMG submission 185931) | Vadose zone soil fungal communities from Angelo Coast Range Reserve, California, USA - CZODoug2_1_08_16fungal (PacBio error correction) | ecosystem: Environmental > Terrestrial > Soil >... | reverse complement strand
CCCCCCCTTGCTCCCTCTTCTACCTGCTGCCACTTTAGCAGAATACCCCTGGAGATCCGACCGCACCAGAGTCACCATTCCTGACCTAAAGGGCCCCCCCCCTCCACGTCCCTTTTTTCAACCTCTTTCCCTTCTCTCTCGCCTCAACTTGCGCCTTTCTTAACTCATGCCGAATCTCTATCAACGTAGGTGAGCCCCCCGACCAGCCCCTTCCCTGTCTTTACCCTTCTCCTCATTTTTCCCCTAGTTTCCCCTTTCTCCTCCGACTTTTTTTTTCCTCGATCCCCTTCCTTTCATTTCCGTCTCTGGTTTAAAAAAAAGAAATGACAAACTGCAGCCTCATTCCGCATAAAAGGGTCTTCCCCTCCCTGATTCTTCCATTTGTTACCTTGCCCTTTTTTTCCCCCTTATACAACCCTTTTCCCTTGTGATTGCTTTATTCATTTTCTGGACCTTTTTGATATCCAAGATCGTCCGAGAGGGTGCCGTAGACGTTACTATTGTCTCCGGAAGGTGGTATTTCTCTTTTGCCCACTTCCTGCAGTTCCCCCTCTCCTCCATCTCCCCTCCTCCCAAACCGCACTTTTTGACCGTGGACGACCAGATGTTTCCGACATCGAGGTCCCTTCCGTCCCTCTTCCAAAAACCCCCCCCCCCCTGATCCCCCCCCCCTTCTTTTACCGACCCAGGGCATCCCTCCCCCCCATGATTGCTTTCCTTCGTCCCCCCCCCCCTTTCTCTTTTCTCCAGATCTGTGAACCTTCCCTTTGTGTTTCCGATTCTCCTTACTTTCCATTGACTGTCGCTGAAAGGGTTGGATTTACCCACTTTTGAGTCTGTTTCCCACCTCACCTCCCGTCCCCCAGTGTTCTTTGCTTTTCAACTGGAATGTCGGAAATTAGAGGATTTTACATCCGACTTCCTTCCCCCCCCTACTTTTCCAACTTCTGCCTCCTTTAGATCTTTTCTTCCACATCTTCCCTGCCACCTCGCCCCATGGCGTACAATCAAATATCCCCCTTCACACAGGTCTACCTTCGCGATCAGGCTCCGCTCACATTTCTTACCCCCCCCCTTCTCCCCTCAACCCCTCTTTTCCCCCACTTTCTTAACAAGGGATGATTCTTCCTTTTTCCTGACTGTGGAGCCACGTCCCTTTGCACTTTTTGTTGAATAAACATTCCCGCCCACCAGGACCCCCCCCCCCCCCCCCCTTTCTCTCTCCCCCCCTTGTTGTTTTTCTATAGATGCCCCCACCGAATGGGACGGTTGCGTACTTGTTGGTGACTCTCCATTGTCCCCCTCCAAAGGCCTTTTTATCCACCTCTCGACTCCTTTCCGTGTTTCTTTTCCTTTTGACCCTCTCCCTTATTGTTAGGGAGTATCGGATGGGGTGGAGCAGACACCTATTGCTCTCCCGTCCATCGCTTAAAGCGGTGCCTTAGACTGGTCGGGCCTTCTATTGATTTCCTCTTGGTGTCCTTTTCTCGGTAGTTCTTCAGAAGAGGTGTTGAATTCTTCTAATGTCAATCTTCCCCAAGGCTGATTTTGTTCCGAGTTCCCTACTTTTTCGTACGGTTCCCCGCTTAGACATCTCCACTTCAGACCATGACTTTTCCCTCCTCCTTTGACTTTCTTCTTTTTACACTGTGTTGGCATTCCTCTCCATTTGGAGTGTTAATCCACCCCCATCCCGTGTAATACGCCCCCGCCCCCTTCCCCCCCCCCCGGTCACCACACTCACATTACTTTCCCTTCTGCAGTTCTCCTCATGGGTTTGTCGCGTTCCCGCATTCACATGGGTTTTGACATAGATGCCCGTGCTTTACCAGTATCTGTTTGTTGACTTTTTTTTCTCCTTGGACTGCTTACATCAGGGAACAGGGGGACCCAGGTCGGACCTGAGCGTTTAGTCTCACTGTTTTGTTTCTTCCTTTTTTTTTTCTCAATTTTCTCCCATCAACTGCTCCTCTGCGCCATACCCAAACGTACGGGATCATTCCGTCACTTGGTCTTCCTTTTTTATGGTCCCGTCCATCCCCCTTTCCACCTTCCACCCAATTGTCCCCCCCCTGTGTCTTTCTCCCTAATTTTTCACTGTCCTCTGCTTTTCCGTCCTTTTCGCTCTTCGAGTTTGAGTTTTCCTCCCCCCTTCCCTTCTGCCCCTTGGAACTCCCCCCACATCTTCCCTTCTCCCCTCCCGTTTTCACTTCTTCCTTTTTAAGATCCGGTTCGCATGGAGGTCTCTAGAGTAAGTGAATTCATAAAGTTCTGGGGAATGTTCCTCCTGATTTTGCCCCCCCCCCCTTTTTATATGTTCTCCCTTCTCCTTTTTTCTCGCCCCCCCCCCTTTAATTTTTCTCGGTTTTTTAAACCACGCGACTTCGTGTCTTTGGTGAGTAAGTTTGAGTCGTAATTTTTTAATATGATTCTGCCCCGTCTTCCTGGTACTTTTCTTCTTTCTCCTTTTGCTTTTTACTTGACTTTCGGGTTTCTTTTGGTGCCCTGGAGGCGCATCGAAGAGTTCCAGCGTCATCAAGCCTGGCGTCTCCCTGATCCCCCCAGAGTCTATTCCCCTTTTTAGGGGACTTCATCCCCCCCTCCCTTCTTTTTCTTTTCGATGAGTTTCTTTGGGTGCATTTTTATAGGGGAGAGGAGAGCGTCAGACCTATTGTCTCGAATCCCGTACATCAACATCCCCTATCGGGTCTCTCTCTTTCTACCTTCTTTTTCAACCTTCCTTCCCCTTGTCCCCCCTTCTTCTTCTTTTTTTTTGAGAGAGATGTCTTTTCCCCTTCCTCCATGTTGCACCTCTCTCCCATGCTTTACTGAGAGTTTTTTGGGGGGATGTGTGTCACATTGACCGTTTTATCGAGAAAAGCGATTACGGCCCTCTCCTCCCCCCATGCCCAAACCCCCCCCCTTCACTTCCCTTTTCCTCCTTTCTTGAACATCCCCAAGTCCTTGCTGCTTGATCGAGTTTGAGTCCGGATCTTTCGGGGCGACCGGCCAGGTTCCCCCCCCAACTCCCCCCTTATTCCCCCCTAACTCCCTCCCTCTCCTTCCTTCAAATTACACTGGACTTTAAGAAAGCCTCCCCCCTTTGTACATTTTCCTTCTCTCTCCTTTACCCCCCCCCCTTTTGTGGACCCCCTTGCATCCCCCCTACTTGATGCGATCTCCTCAAAGGCCGAGCCTTTCCCTCATGCCGACTCTAATACACCTTATTAGCCTTACGTAACTTCCACAGATACATTGGGCCCCCTTTCTCAAGTCCGTGAAGAGTTCCCCTCATTCTATCCCTTCCTCCCGCCTCCGGCTTTTTTTTCCTCTTTTGAAAATTCCCCTTTCCCATTCTGTTTACGTCTCCCTAATGAGGCAACTGCAGCCCTCAACAAAACTTATCCTCTCTACCTTTCCTTCCAGACTCTACTTCTTCTCTTAGTTCCCTCCCCCCCCCTTCCTTTTTCCATTGATGATGACTTAAGGGTCTGGACCGGGCAAGACAGGATTGCCTTATCCTTGAAGCCCGTCCCTTTTGATCCTTCTTTTTGCGCTTTTCCCCCGGCATCCCCCTTCCTTCCATGTGTACAGCGCACACACCCTGTCCTTTTCCCCAGACGCTTTTCTTTTGCCCTCTCTTCCCCTTTCTCCCGCCCCCCCCCCCGGTCCCCCCCTCCTGGGTAAAGAAAAGGCATCTTATCAAAACCCAAGTTCCCTTTCCATCTCACCGTCGCCCCCTAACCTTCTGATTTCTTCCCCTGGTGTCACTTTTTTTTCCTTTCCCTCTCACATAGTTAAGCCCGTACTTTACATGACTGGATGAACGGGCTCGTCACCCCCCCCCCCTCATATACTGTTTTTTTTTCTCTGTTGACGTTTCCTCCCCATTCCTCCTCCATAACCTCCCCCAGTGTGTTCTGCTGGAAAATTAAATGTCGTTGCCTTATCCCCCTCTTCCGCTTTGGTGACCCTTTCCCCCCCCTCTCCACCAATCTCTTTCTTCTGATCCTTCTATCAGTCAAACCCCCTCCTTCTGTTGATTAACGAGGCTCCTGACCAGAAGTACAATCACTAACCCTTTATCTCCCCCCGTCTTACCCTAATATTGAAGAGAGTGCCTGGCTTTCCCCGCGCCCCCTTTTTTGCTTCTCCCTGAGACCTCCCTACCCGTCGTTCACCAAGCTTTTTCTCTCCTTCATGTCTTTCCCCTCCTTTTTAGCCACCTGACTTTGTCCCCTGTTTGTGGATCGGATTTAAAATCACCAACCCCCCATCCTTTGTTCATATCGTCTTCTTCTCCTCCCTTTGTTTTTTTTCCTGTTCCCCCTTCTCCTTTAGGGTCCTTTCCCTCCTCTCAACCCCTTGTCCACGAAAAGGCGCTCCAACAGTAAATGTCCGCCCTGAATTCTCTTCCGACGGCGTTTATACTTTTTCTCCCCCTCCCCTGCTTCTTTTCTTTTGGAATTTTTTCTTTCCGTAATTTTCTTCCTTCCATCGCTTCCGATTGGAAGGTTAGACCGGGCTTGAGTTCCATCCGCGAGTCTTCTGGGGACATTTCTTAATAGGTATCCCTGTGTCCTCCTTTCCACATCAAGGATCCCCCTATGATGACAGCGGGGGAGTACGGTTTACCCTGTGCTTCCCCCCGTTGTCCATCCCCCCCCCTCCCTGACATTTTTCCTCTCGCAACCTTTCAACTGCCCCCCCCCCCCATGTTTTTTTTCTTCACTGTAGCTTTGGCGGCAATACGGTCCCCCTGAGGAGGTGTTAAATCCCCCCCCTCGACTTCCTTTTTTTCACTTCTTCGTTAACCTTCCTAGGCCCCCCATTCCCCCCCGTTCGTCCTGCAGATCCTTCCGTAATTGGTGGCGACTTGCACATTCACCTTGGGGTTGGAACAGTCCTTTCTTTTGCCCAGGATACCTGTGGTTCCCTTTTTTGTTTGGGTTTTGGATTTCCCTCCAGGTGGACTCTCTTCGGAAATTTATTGGTCTGGTCGTCGGAACATTGATGTTTTCTTTTACTCCTTTATTTTCTGCATGGTCCCCTCCATCCCCACCCCCTTCCTCCCGGTCGTCCCCCATCCTATGCATCCGAGCTGGAATCCCGGTGGGACACTTCTTTTTTTCACCCATTGTTCCCCCAAAGCACATCCTGTTCTTGTCTTCATCCACCACCAACCCCTAACCCCCTCCTCCCCCTTTAGTAGAGTTCGCCTCTTTGAGGACTTTGACTCATTATCGACATCTCCGCAAAATCCGAAGGAGACTCCCGTTCCTGCCCTGCTTTTTTCATCCTTCCCTTTTTCCATTTTTTGCGTTCCCTTCCCCTTCCCTTGATTTCTCTTTTGGACTGTTCGTTGTTTCCTCCCATAAGGGCTATAGAGTACGGCTTTGAAAGCCTTTGAGGATTTCCATCAAATCATTTGTTGATCTCCCCTTTTTGTTCCACCCCCTCTCCCCCCTCCTCTTGTGATCCGGACTTTTCCTTCCTGTTCTATTTATTATATGTTTAGTCTTCTAAAGTGCTGCGCTGTAGCATCGGATTCCCCTTAAGTTCCCTTCTTTCCCCCCTCGAATAGAAGAGTCCTTCCTCCCATTTTTTCCTTTCTCCCCTCCTTCCACTTTTCCTTTTTTCCGTGTTCCTCTTTCCCCATCCTCATCTTCTGATTTTGGGTCCTTCTAGGGTAAGGATTGAGGAGTTCGATCGCTTTCGACATGCAACGTTTCTGCACCCCCCCCCTCTCCTTTTCCTTGCAAGGGCTTCCTGTCACTCCTTCCTCCCTTTTTTTTTGATGAGCTCTTTTTCTGAAAAGGTGCCCTTCACAGTAGAATACTTTCCTCCCTGAGGATGGAGAGTGTTTTTATCCCTTGCTCGGTCTTTTCCGAGAAAAGAGAGTCGGACCTTCCATACTCCCCCCCCCCCCCCCATCTCTCACCCCTTGTCTCCCCCCCCCCCTGTTCCTTTATCCGCTCTTGATCGATTTAGTCTTGATTCCCGGATCTTAGATGTTGGGAGAAAGCCAGGGCACCCCCCTCACCCCTAAATTTTCTCCGGGCCCGACTGCCCCCTTTCACCTATAAATGTTCTTCCTCTTCCAATCCCCCTTCCCTCCCTCCCCCCCCATGCGCAGTTACGCTGTTAAAACCGGAATATACCCCCTGATTTGATGAGATAGCACCCACCCTTTTCCTTACCTCTACTCTTCTCCCCCCCCCTTATTCCAAATTTCCCTTCCTCACTCCTCAAATGTTCCCCCTTCCTCCCCTTGCGCGTCTCCCCTTCAGCCCCTCCCTACTGCATTAGATTTCGGCTTTCTTCTCCTGGAGAGGATTCCATGGAATTAAGTGTTCCCAATTGTCCCCCTGTATTCCCCCTGCATCCCCCCAAACTCGAATCGTCCCTAGGGACTCTCCCCTTCGAGTTTTCTTTCCTCCAGCCCTTTTTGTCCCTTGTGTTTTTCTTCAAGGGTATGTTATGATATCCAAGATCGGATTGACATGATCTCAAGCCCCCTCCACCTTTTGTGCCCTCTTTCCTACGGAACGTCTGGCCTCACTTCCCGGCAGCCCACTTTTTCTTCCATGGAGTGACCTCAACCGCACCTGTTCAGTCAAAGACCGCTTTCTAGGGCCACCTGACCTTTTCCAGTCAACCGATCCCCCCACCCCCCCCCCTCCTTTCCCCCCCCAGTATTTTTTTTTTTTTTTTAATGACCCCCCCCCCCCTCCTTTTTCTGTTTCTCCCTACCCCCCAGTCTGATGCTCTTCGACGATGTGGGGAACCCGTTCCCGGGAATGTCAGAAGAGTACGACTTACTCTGCCGTTTTTTGTAGGGTTGGATGAACACCTCCCTTCTTCCTCGTCTGTGCCGCAGCCTCAGCACAGTGTCCGACTCAAGACCCCAGTGCTATGATGGCCAACCTTGGAGAAGTGTTTCTGAGGATTTTCCCCTTTCCCCCCCCCGCGTTTTCCTCGTAACCCCCCCTCTTTGTCCCCCCCCCCCTCTTTCCTTCAGTACCTCTCCTTTCCCCCCCCTCCCTTTGATTTACTCTGCCCCCCTTATCCCCCATTAAGTACAATCAATATATACACCCCCCACCCCCCTCCTTCGCGTTTGGAACGGCTATCTCATCTTTTCTCTTTCCTAAAGAACTCTCCACCTCCAGTTTCTCCCCCCCTGATACCCTCTTATGATCTACATGGCTATCCTCGACTGTGGATCCCCCCCCGAGCCGTTCGTGGACAAAGGTTTCGTTTTAAATCACAAAAAGGACCTTTCCCCACCTTCTACGTTGTCATCTTCCCCTACTTCTCCCTTTTTTGAGCTATCTTTTTTACCTACTTTTTGCCCTTTTGAGGGTCCTTGGTGATTTTATTAGATTTCCCCAAAACCTTTGCAAACCGTTTGTTTACACAGTCCTTCTTCTCCCCGGAGATTTCCCTTTTTATCCGGGTGCCTCCCCCCTCTGGTGTAGTCTTTTTCTTTATTTGTGGAATCTGACAAATATTGACAGTTCTCAGTTCCGCTTTACCGTCCTTCTACCTTTTGAGGAGTTGTAAGCTCATTGATTTTTGGACGTTTTTTTATTTTCGTGTGACTTTCTATTCTACTTTCTCACATAAAGTATAGTCCCTTCCCAGCATGCTTTGATGACCAGCGGGGGCGTACGGTCGCTTCAAACCTATACATTTTCCCCCCTTTCCCGATGCAGCGCCACTTTTTGTTAGGATTTTTTGGTTTTCCACCCCCCTAGTATTTTTCCCATCCAACCCTCTTTCATCCTACGTAAGTAACGCTTTAAAAGATTCGGACCCCCCCCTGTTTTCTGGTCACCCTTCTGACTCTCCTCCGGGGTTATCTCCTTCTTTTCCCTTACCTTTTTTTCCCCCCTTTAGGGTGGTCTTGATGCACGACCCATCTTTTTTTTTCTTTCCTTTTGGTTCTTTTTTGAGTTTCTTTTACCTGCTTTTCCCCGACTCTTACCCTATCCTGTTGGTGTCGGAAACCTTTGATGTTTGGCTTCCCCATTTGCCTATTTTCTCCTTTCCTCCACCTTTTCTCCTCTGAAAAGCCCCCTACCCCCCACACCCCCTCCGGATCATAGTCCTTTGTTCTTCCCTTTCTCGAAATAAGATCTTGGACCTGGACTACCTTTTTCCCCTTCACCCTTCCCCCCCTCGGTTTTCTTTTTTCCCCCCCCTAATCAGAACAATAAATAAAGGTAATCATACATCAGTACATGGTAGTAGCTTGGGTTGGTTTTTGAGGGATGATTTTCCCTGTTTTCTCCTTTTTTTCGGCCTTCTTTTCTCCCCCTCTATTCTTCCCTGAACTCTTCTTTTCTAATGATTCCGTTCTAAGATCCGGTCGCATGGAGTCCTGTGGCTTCCTAACGTGAGGGCCCCCATTCCTTGCCCCCCCTTTTTTTTTCTTCCCACCCTCCTCTTCCTTCCAGAACTTCCCCCTTTTGTCCCATCAAATCCCCCATTTGGAGACGGTTTTAAAAGAAGAGACGGAGATTTGGTTAATTCTGTCTCCCTTCATTTTTCCTTTCGTTCTTTCCTCCTGAGTCTTCCTTTTTTCCTTTTCTCCAGCGGAGTTTTTTCAAGGGTGTTATGTTCCCCTGGCTGCGCCCTCGAATCCTCCCCCTCGGTTCCGGCTCGCGTCTCCCTTCCTCCTTCCCATTTGGTCCTTCCATTCCTTTTTCCTTTCTCCTTTTTGTTGTTTCCTTTTCCTTCTTCTTTCCCCGCATCTTTTCCTATCCCTTTATCTTAATGGTGGTAGAGCACACAACTCTCAGTCTGGGAGAGAGTATTTTTCTGTCCTTTCCCCTTGTCCTTAAACCTTATTCTTCTTCTTTTCCCCCCCCCCTTGTTTCATCTCTCTCTTTCCCTGGTCCCTCTTCTCCCTTTCTCCCCTTTGCCCCTTCTTCCTTCATCGTTTTGTGCCATTTTCTACCCATTTGTAGCCGGATCGCCTTAGATCGGAAAGCTCATCTATAACCCGCCCCCTTCTCCTTCTACCCACCCCCCCCCTTGTTCATTCTCTCCCCGCACCCCATCTCCCTCCCTCGAGCTCCCTTACCGCCTATGAGCCCCTTTCCCTAACAGTTCCTTTTCTACATTCTCCGATGATACAGCCTTTCACACTTTAGAAGAATAACACCACTTTGACCGTTCTACCTCCTTTTCCCTCCCCCCGCGCCTTTTTCCCCAACGGCCTTCCTTTTGATGGTTCGCGCAAAGGCCCGAGCTTTAAATCATGACGACTCTATATCACTTGCCCAGGCCAACTTCCCCCCAGATCCATGGTTCCCTCTTCCTATTCATTCTCTTTCCCTTCTCTCCATTTCTATCCCTTTCCCCTTCGCGACCCTTTTCTGGCGAGATTTTTTGAAAGGGACTTCAGTGGTCCAGTTCTGTAAGAAGATGATTCCCCTGAACCCTCCCCAACAGAATTGCACGCTTCCAGGACGTCCCTCCTAGGCTTCCTTTCTTTTTTTTTCAGCCCAAACCCCTATTTTATGTACCCCTTTGATGAAGTTAGAAGGGTATAGGTATATACAACTTTCCTGCAGTGCCCTTGAACAATTTCCCTACCTTATTTACTTTTTCTTCTCCCTCCCCCCCAATCAGGCTTCCCCCCTTTTTCCTAGCCACCCCCCCTGTTTTCCGAAGAAGACCTGCCTTTCCGGAAACTGGAGGTGGGCCATTTTTTAATCCACTTCCCCCTCTCCCAACCCCACCCCCCCTCCCTCCCTTCTTTAATGGTTTCCCGACGCGGGCAGCTAATGTTCCCCCCCCCCAATGGAAGGAAATGATGACGTCAATTTCTCGACGCTGTGGGAACCCCGTTTTCTTTTCCCCAGCAGCTCCCGCCTTCCTGTCGGATGAACGTTAGGGTTGGATAACCCTTCCTTTTTTTGATGGTTCGCCTCCTCTTTTTCCCCCCCTTCCCCAGGGCTTTTTTTTCTTTTCGGGACTCCCTTGTACCAGTGTAGGAGGATTGACATCTTCCCTCGGGTGGAACCGTCGCCCTCCCCTTTAGCTCCCTTGTATTTCCTCTTTTGCAATTTCCCCCCTTTCTGATTTTCCCCTTCTCCCCCTTCCTGCCACAGAACCATCAATCTATACCAACTAACCCTCCCACCAGGATAAATTACCCGCTGTGTGATTGTTTCACCCGGAGACCTTCAGCTCCCCCCCCACATGTTTTCTCCACCCTCTCCTCCACCTATTATCCCCCACTACCTCCAACTTGATATCTCATGGCTATCCGACTGGGGGGGGGGCCCCTGGTAGCAAAAGGCATTTAGTGGACACCCCCTTTTTCTTTCCTCCCATCCCCCCCCCCTCCCCTCCACAAGGCCCTTCCTCTCCTCCCTTTTTTTGTTGTTCTCGATATGTAAACGGAATGGCGCTGAGGGTACTTGTGTTCTATTTACCCACCCCCTGTCCACGTCCCCTTTCCTGTGCTTCCCCTCCTCCTTGATCCCCCCCTTCATCTTTTTTCTTCCATTTCTTGGTATCCCCCTTTTTCCCCCGCACCTTGATGGTAGGGAGTTCTAGGATGGTTTCAAGCGACACCAAATCTGCTTTCCTAGTGGGTTGGGGGTCCCCACAAACGTTTCCCATCCCGATTTTCTTAAGTAGATTTTTTCACCGTTTTGATTTTTCCTTCCGTCTTAGTCATTGTTCCCCCCCTTCTCCCTGAAGGTTTTTTCTTATCTTTTCCTTTTAATTACATAAAGGACGCCCCCCTCACGTCGCTAACGGGGGAGTCTAACCCCCCCCTTTTCTCTTCCCTCCCTACACTTCCGACATTCCCGACGTTTCCTTCCAACTGGAGGTTCTGGAAGTTTCCGTTGCGCTTGTTCACCCCTCCGAGTCTTCTTTCTCATTTTCTGACGATCCCTTCGTCGTTTAACTCTTCTCCCTTACCTAACAAAGTTTTGTCCCCAATCGTCGGCTGGTTCTGGCCCGACGTCCTCCCCTTCCAATTTTTTTTGGATAACCTTCTCTTTCCCTTGGCTTCCCCTTCTCCTGTGGTGCTACGGAGGTGTTGGATTGGCCCGTTCACGGTGGCCCTCGATTCTTTTTTTTTCCAGATCTGGTTCTTTTTTTTGAACCCAGTTTTTTTTTTCACTCCATTACACTTCGATTTGCTTTTGGTTAGCATCACCAAACGCGACGCTGCGACATACCCCCCGCCACTGTTGTCTTGTTTTACTTGCACCCTAGCCCTTCCCTCTCTGCCCTCATCCCCCTTCCTCATCTCCCCTCCCCCGCCATCGTGTGTATCTGGTTCATCCACTAATCCGACAAACTAATCAAGGTCCTCCCACCAACCTGCTCTTTCCATGGTTACTCTCTTTCTTCTTTGTGCTTTTTTTTGTGTCGAGTCAGAGTTTGGTGAGGGCTTCCTTTATTTTCCAGCCTCACTTTCATTCACTTTTTTTTCCCACCCTATTCTCCCTTATCAATCCCCTCATTCGTCTCATGCCCCTTTTTTTTTTTCTATGCGGTTTCCCTTTATCTTTTTGTCGGACTTCCTTTCCCTCCTATCAATGGATAGGGCCTTTTGTCCTGGAAGTGGTGCTCCCACCCTAAGTATTAGATTTTGAGTTCAAGAAAGGCTCGTTCCTTCTCGATCTCCATCCCCCCCCCTTTTCCCCCCACGTCCTTCTCTTTCTTTTTTTTGAAGGTCACTCTGTCGGAGTCGAACGGAATTTGGGCCTTTCGGCTTCTTCATTCCCCAGCCCCCTTCCCTCTTAGCCCTTTATCCTTTGTCAATTGTGCTGTGGGCACTGGTGCTCCCTCGCATCTTTTCGGACTAAAGACTGTCTGATTCCCTTCTACGCCTTGGTTTTTTCTGTCTTCCATCCCATGCCACCGGTGTCCTTCCTTCTCGTTGCTTTTTTTGTTATATTCTCTTCTTGAGTCTTTTCCTTTTCTTACCGTCCCTTCTATAGCAATGTTCTGATGCACCAAAATCTCAAGTCATTTGAGTTTCAGTTTGACCCCTACGCAGGAAATCATCTCTCCCTACTCCTTTTTTTTTAGTTCTTCTTCAATAGGCCTTCCCTTCCCCCCAGTAGCCCTGGCTGAGAGTTGTTCTTCTTCCCACATGCCATAGCTGGATCTAGCCCTCCCGATTCGGAAAGTTTCTCAATATCCCCCCTGCCCACCCTCCCTTCCTCTTTCCTATTGCTTTCTTTCTCTTACAACCCCTTTCCTCTCTCTTGATTATCTTCCTATCTTACTCCCCTATGCGAGGGAGCAAGACAGGGACCCAGAAAAACCCTTGTACTATCTTCCTACCCCGCCCCGGCCCAAATTTCTCCTCCTCCATACCTTTCTCTCCTCCTCAAGCTTCCCCCCCCCCCCCCTGCGTTCCCCCCTCCGTCCCCCCCCCGAGCATGCGTTTGGTGTCAAAAGGTGTTTCCCCCCACCACCAATTGATTCTCTTCCTCACATTCTCTTGCCTTTTTCTTACCCCCTAACCCCCTTTTAGCACAAACCCCGCCCAGTGCCCTCTCCCTTTTTCCCCCTCTCTTGATGAAGTACGTCCTCCTCCTTCCCTGCGAACCTTTTAGAAAGGAAGAATTTGACTCCCCTTACTGGATGCCCACAGGAACTTTCCCCCCCTTTTTTTTTTTGTTTTTCCCCAAGTTTTTCTTTTTTAATCGGCAATGCCCCCCCCCCTAATCCCCTCCCTTCCCTCCTGGGACGGAACTCAGTGGTGATTCCCATTGATGATTCGAATTAGTGGATGTAATCCCCAATATTCGAGGGTTCCTTTTTGAAGTTTCTTATTTTTTTTGATATCCAGACCTGTGCTCCCTTTGTGAAAGTCTCCTGAAGTTCTCTTCACTTTTTTTTCTTCCAGCAGCAACCCCTTCATTCCATGTAGTACAGCCGCCCACCCATCCACTGTTCGCCGAGTTGCTCAAGCTTTTACATCGAGGGCAACATTCCGACCCCCGCCCCGCTCCCCAAACTCCCTCCCTGTGGTTCCCGACACGTGCATCTAATGTTCCCCCCCCCCAATGGAAGTGAATCGAACCTTCCCAGATTTGCTTCTCTACATAAGCTGTTTCCCGGCCACTTTTGTCTCTTACGACGTACCTATCACGGTTTTTCTTTCAAACCTCTCTTAGAGATGTTTTTTCAGCAGAAGCAGTGCCCCAGCCCCAGTGGTCTTTTTTGTCTGTCGGAAATTTTCTTCCCTTCTTATTTTCCACTCCCTCTTTTTCCACCCGTACCCTGGCCCCCTTCCTTTCTCGCACCTCTCTCTTCTCTATTTCCCAGTAGACCCTTCTTTCATTCAACACCTCCGTCTGATCGGAACAATGACTGCCCCATTTCTTACCTTCTTTAACCTTCCCCCCACCCTTTCTTTCCTTGAGCGATGGGACTTTCTTCCCCTCCCATGTGGTCTCACCCCTCCCGAGCCCCTCCCTACACTCAAGGTCTCTTCACACGGATACCCAGCAGTTTCCCTTCACCTCGTTTTAACCCCTTCCTTTTCGTGGAAACCGTTTTTTTGATAGTCACTTTCAACACTCCCCAAGGTCCCCCTTTCCCCCTACGTTACTCCTCCTTCTTTTTGTTGAGAGATATCGAAGATGTAAACACGGACTATGTCCTTTTATTTTATTCCGATCCCCCACCTTTTTTTTCCCCCCTACCCCCCAGGCCTTTTTTTCCTTCCCTTGATGAGAGCTTTTTTGCTGCTTTCCCTTTGTCCTACATTTTTCCCTTGAGTTGGAGGGAGTGATCTTTCTGGGGTGGACCTCTATGCCTTAACGGAAGTCTCCTTTTTCTTCACGCTTTCCTTTCTGTGTTTCTTTTTTCCTTGATTGTTCCCTGTTCCTCTGTTTCATCTTCTCATCCGAAGGAGGTGTTGAATTCTCTTATGAATTCGAAAGAAAGGATAGCCCCCCACTGTATTCGGTTCCCTTCCCCGCTCCCATCCTTCCCCTTCCTCCCCCTTTCCTACATTTTACAGAAGAGCCCCCTTTTAGTTCTCCGTCTTTCACATCTTATGATTGTGTCCATCCCTCTCCTTTCTTTTTAAATCCCCCCTCCCCCGTTTTCCCCATTTCATGTCACCCAAAAAAAAATTTCACGTAGTAACTCTTCGGTTCCCCCTCTTTTTTTTCCCACCTAGTATGCAGTAGCACCCTATTGGGTTCTTTCTATCCCAGACCTTTCCCCCCCTTTTTTCACAATTTTCCTCCCCCCCCCAGTCTTCCCTTTTTGCTCCAGTGGAGGGGGGTTTGCGGTTGAATTGCTGGAACTGTCCTCGATCGTCCTCTTTTCTGTTTCCCCCCGAGCTTTTTGTCTCGTACTAACTGTCCACTTGAATGATGTGCTGAATGTTTTTCAGCATAAAGTTTCGCGCTGACGCCATACCCCCCACCTTTTTTATCACTTCTTTTTCCATTTCCCCCCCCCCCCCTATCTTCCCCCCTTTTCCAGACATACTTCATCCCAATGGAAAGCCCCCCTGGTGTATCTGGATTCCCTCCTCCCCCATACCTTCCAATGTAATCACCACTTGCTTTTTCTTTCCTTTTTTTTGCCGTTTTTTCTTTTCCTTCCCTCTTCTCCCTCCCCTTGGCATGCTTCCTTTACAAAAATCTCTGTCCCCTCATTCCTTTTTATAAGATTCCTTCTCCTCTGTTTGCATGGTCGATTCTTTTCCCCCCTTTCTCTTCCAATTTCCTGTCAGTCCTTCCTGTTCTTCCTTCTTGCCTGAGTTCCTCCCGCCCGGCCTTTGTAGGCGATCTCCCCCCTTATGACGATGCCGTTTTCCCCCGCTCTCTCTTTCTTGGGTCTTTGTTTTTTCTCTTGATTCTTTCGGATCTCACTTTATATGTTGTCATATAAGTTTTTCTTGATGTAGACAATAGTGAGAATTTCTTATGGTGTGGTTGGCCATTTTCTTTCCCCTCTCCCTCAGTGCTTCCTGCTTTTTTACTCTTCTCCAGCGTTTCTTTTCCTTTCTTTTCTTTCCCCTCCCCTTTTTTGCATTCCTTCCGAGGGAGTGAGTGTTGGGGCTGTTATAGGAGCGGAGGTTTTTCAGCGCTGTCTCGACTATAGTCCCATTTTTTCTCCACTCTTCCTCCTTTTTTCTCTCCCCCGTACTTCCCCTTTTTTCGAGTGAA
>Ga0179593_1439952_pt1 | contig 15179 bp, 16 predicted proteins | sample CZODoug2_1_08_16_FD_185931 | JGI IMG/M metagenome (GOLD analysis project Ga0179593, IMG submission 185931) | Vadose zone soil fungal communities from Angelo Coast Range Reserve, California, USA - CZODoug2_1_08_16fungal (PacBio error correction) | ecosystem: Environmental > Terrestrial > Soil >... | reverse complement strand
AAGCCATGAGGTCATGGAACTCTAACCGCCCGGAACTTTTCTACCCCCTGCCCCGGTATGAGAGTAGGGAAGTTTTTTTTCACAAGGTTCTTCTTACACGGCTCCCAGCTCGAAGTTCCCCCACCCGGCCCGCCCTTTTTTTTTTGCCGCTTTCTTGGGGCTTGGGATTTCTCCTCCCCCTTTTTTTTTTTCATTTTTCCCTTAACGATCCCGTCCGAACATCCCTCCCTGACACATCTGTCCCTCTTCTCATCGTCTTTTTCCCATTCCTACCACCCCCCCTTCCCTGCACGGAATCTGGTTCCGAGGAAAACACCCGTTTTCCTTTTTACTGCGCGTGGTGTTTTCCGACCCGCGTCTAAGTCTTTTTTTTTCCCCCGAGGGCCCCGCTCCCCCCGAAACACTTCGTACGCCTCTTTCCCCCCCCCCAAGCGTGATTCCTCCTCCTGGAAGCTTTACTGAGACCCCCACAACACCCCCTTTGTTTACATTTTGTCCAGCTTGAAGGCCTTTTGGGCTGCCGTGAAATTTTTCAATTCTTCGCCCTCATTGTTTTTTTCACGGTGTTTCTGTTCCAGTGCGCCCCCGAAAAGACTATTTTTCCCCCCCGGCCCTGTTTTTTGTACCAACCAAGGAAGGGTCCCCCACCTTTTTTTTTGGTCTTTTTTTGCTGTTTACTCTGGGACACCCCCTATCTGCCGGAGGTCCCTGAGGATGAACTTCTCCCCTCCCCCCGCCGGTTGGAGTCCCACACCGCTACCCCGGATTGTGTCTCTACGCTGCTCCTCTCCTCTTGTCCCCCCTTCTCGCGTTCACCCTTTGCCCTCTGGGTATGCCCTAATGCTTTCCGTTGTGTGCTCTTGGAATTGTTTTGTTCGATTATTTTTCAGGGGACCAGTTTTTATTCCAGTTTTGTTTTTCCTCTCAAACCTGCCTGAATGACTTTTAGACTCCACCTTCCCTCCCACCAGGCATTCGTCGGTTTTTTACACTCGACCCACCCCCCGTTGGGCTTTTGTCGAAGGCTACTCAGTTCTTTTCCATTTTCCCCGAACCCCACCTGGCTCCTTTTTTTTCTTGGCCCCCAGGTTCCCACCCGAAAGTTCCGATTTGGGCTGTTTTGACTCGAATTTACTACTTTCCCTGGGCCCCTCTGGCTTGTTTTTCCGCACTTCGCGACACCATCACCCAGGGGCCCCCACAGGTTTTTCCAACCTCCCTGGAAATTGTTGACGACCCTCCTCAGGGTCGTGAATCCCCTCCGGGGCCACTTCAGATAGAAGCAGGAAGTTGGTCCTCGCTTGTGTCGCCTACCAGTTCAAATTCCCCTCCCGTCCCTAGGAGTTCGTTTGAGAGCCACCAAGTCAGTGGCCCGTTACTGTTAACCAGTTTTCTTTTCCCGTTTTTATTTTAACAGGACACTCCTCAGACCAACTGAGTTTTCCCCCTCTGGGCGGGCTCTTTCCGAGAGCACGAACTTTTTTGTGTTCAAACCCCGGTTTTCTTTTCCAGTTACGACTAACCCCGATGCAATTTGCCTACCGAGTCTTCTGGCGTATTCGCGCTCCGCCATCCTTCCCCCCCATACGTGCTGCCCTTGTTTTGCACCCCTTTTACCAGAAAACTGTGTTTAACGGCCTTTATTTTCCGCGCCCGTTTTCCCCTGGTTTTAAGTAAGTTGGTCATCCTGAGAATTTCATTTCCTTGTCTTTCCACGGGTTTGTCCCCAAGTCAGTCTCGGCAGTGGCAGCCCGATGTTTCGCCGTTTTACACGTGTGACCGAAAGTTTCTTCTGCGTACGCTTTTGTCCTTTTTTCTTTGGGTCGCTCCGGAGTGGTCCAACCCATTCCCCGGTGGTCCCCTTCTTCTATTACCATAAACCACAACCTGGTAACTTGTGCCCAAGCCACCTGTCGGCGTGAAAGATCTACCCCTTTAACTGGGTAGTTTTTGAACCCAGTCACCCAGAGGTTCCTCGGTTGTTTATGTCTCAAGGGACCTTGGTAGTTACCCCTTCCACCCCTTGCCCCTTTGTCGGCTACCTCTTTTCCTTTTGTTCAAAAAATGCTCGCACTGAGAAGGGCTCTACGGCCTTCCCCCAGTTTTTTCCGAGTTTTGCTTGGTGCAGTCCTTGTTCCCGGAACCTCCCCTTTTCGCCGGCCGCCTGTAAGGGTTAAATTTGGTTGAACCACCCCCCCACTTGAACTATCTAAACACCCCCCTTCCCCGTGAATCTCCTACCCTTCAAGACTTTTTGCGAAGGTTTTTTCTGGCCCGGACACCCCTGATTTCCCAATTGGGGGTTGATAGCAAGCTCCCTCCAATGCCCCCCGAAAAGGGTTTAGAGAGTGCATCTTGTCATCCCCCCCTCCGACAAAATCTTTTTGAGTTTTGTTTTTCCCCCCACTACCCGATTTTGTCCCCTTTAGCAGTCCAAGGTCACTAGTGGATTCGGTTTCTTGCGTTCTCAGTAGGACCTACAGATTACCTATCCCAATCCCTCTGTTTTTGTTGTTCCCCCTGTAGTCTTGTGCCAGGTCGGTGAGCCACGGGATATTTGAGTGAAGGTGGCAACTTTAAAGAGTAGTAGACTTCTTTCCTAGGGTTGTCTTCCCAAACCAACCCCACCACTTTCTTCTCATCTTTCTTCCCAAGTTGTTGTTTTTTCTTTGGCGCTACTTGTGTTTGTTCACAAGCACCCCCACCTAACCTTACCCAGAAGGCTTTTAGGCTCGGGAGTGGACCACCTCCCTCAGGCCCTTTGTGCTTTTTGCAGCGGGCTACCCCCCCCTCGTTCGTTCCGTAGTTCTTTCAAGGTGTTCTGAATCGGAAGTCGCTTCGAAGCCTACCCGTCCCCCTCTGGGCACTTTTGAAGGATACTTCCCCACCCCATCTTTTTGCTTTCCCCCCCTTTCAGATGGCTTTGGGTGATGTTCATGTTCGGCCCCTCGTTGGCCTCGTTCAACCAGGGGTGGAAACTTGGTCTTTGTCTGGCGGTTATGCTCCCCCTACGCATTTCACTCCAAGTTTTTACTGACCCTTGCCACCCCTCGGTCGTAATTTCTTTATATTAGGGTTTGTTCGGGACGGGTTAATGGGTGGCCCCCCCTGTGGGTTTGTGTTCACCATTGGCCCCGGAACCCTGTCTTGGTCATTTGATTGGAATTTGTGCCCTCCCGACCTCCCACCAACATTTTAAGAATCAGACGCTCCTTTGAGTCTTTTCCCTCTGAATTTTCTGGCCTCTTCCCCCTTGCCTTGCCCGTATTTTAAAGGCTGGTTTTTTCACTCCCATTGGCTCTCGACAGACCCCCAAACGTGACCCTTTTGGTTTCTTGTCCCCCCCCCCACACCGGGGACTTTTCTCAAAGGTTTTTGCCAACCTTTCTGGTTTGCTTCCCATTCGGGGGTTTTTTCTTCTTGAGAAAGTTCCCTTTACGTTTGGCTTCCCCAGACTTTTTGTTTTTCCACGAAAATTTATGCTTCCCTCCAGTATTTGGTTTTAAATTTCCCCCCTCCCCGCGGTTTGAACCGCAAGGTCATCTTTTTCCCCCGTGTTTCCCCACACTGCTACCCTTGGCGCTCGCTTTCAGGCTTTCTTTTCGGTCCTTTTTTTTTGGTTGCTCCCCCCCAGGCGCCACCGACTCACGAAGAAACTTTCTCCTCCCGTCTTTTTTTACCTACCTGACAGGGGAAATTTCACCTTACAAAAGTCCTGTGAGAATTGTCCCCACGCCGGTGCGAAATTTTATCTATGTTGTCACCCCGTTGTTTCGCGAGGGATGGGCTCCCGAGTCGTCGCTAGTCCCCCCCATTCTCTTTATAGGAGTCGGAACACCACCACCCCCCCCCTTTTTCGCCAACGGCTTTGCTAGCGGTCGACCAAGCGCAGACGGTTTGGGAGTTCCCGGCTTTTTTCCCGCATTTTTCACGCCACTCGCGTATCCATACTACCCCTTCTTGCCTGCGTCACGACTTAAACATACCGTGGACGTGGATCTTGGCCCGATCAGAAAGAGGCCCCTCCTCTTGTTTTTCATCTGATGATTCCGTATTTCTTGTTCTCTTTTCCGATCTATTTTGTCACCGTATAAGGGTTCTTTTTTGAAATTCCCCCACTTTGGTTTTTCCCCGTGGGGCATGCTTTTTCTGCTCCCCCCCCCCTTCGAACCATCCCAAAAACGATGATCCCCCGGTAACCAATTCTACTCTCAAGTTCCCCAATCTAAGGGTTATGTTTTTATGGAAAGCACCCCCGTGGATTGCTTTTTTTTTTATAGCTGAAAATACTTTGTGCGGACTTAAATCCAAAAACAGGAATGTTTTTCTTCGGTGGGTGCCCCCCTAATCATTTTTGTTGAATTCCCTTTTTTTTTTGCATCTGACCGCATTTTTTTTAGGATTAGGTTCATCAACTCCGGTGAACTCTACCCTCCGTCAGGGTCGAAAACATTTCCCGGGTTCAGTCACCCGTTCCTCACGGTTGCGTCGTCATACGGTCACGATGAAACCCAACCCAAAAATAAAGGAAAACCGGTTCCCCTTTCAATTTTGTTTGTTACCCCCAGCTTAGGGGCCTGGACCTTAGGCGTGATGTTTTTTTTTTGAGTCAAGAGAATGGCTTTTTTGGATGTTGGTCCTGTTCCGGTTTTGAGATAACCCCATTTTCAACCTCCGGATGGCCCCACGGGGATCCCTGTGGGCAATCCCCCATTATTTTTTTTTGTGTTTTTTTGTCTTTGGAAGAGACGCGGCCACTGGTCCTTTTTTTTTTTCAGCCCCGGTTTGCTTGCGCCTCGTCAGAATTTTCCTGCGCGAATTTATTGTCAATCAGGAATGGACGCTTTCCTTCTCCTCTTTTCAGTACCGTTTTCTCCCTTTGTGTTGTTGTTTTTTTGTCCAAAGAGGTGGTTTCTTTCCCCTTTTCCCTCATGTTTTTGGATCCGTTACCGCCTGTTTTCCTTTTTTTTTAGGGGTCGGCCAGTCCTTCCCTCATAGTTGATGGAGATGGCGTTCCTTACCTTTGCTGCGGGCTTGCGTTTTGTTGAACCAAGCCAAGTACCTCTTGCAACCGGCCACAAGCGGGGCCTCTTTTTGTCTCTTGTGCTTAGTTCCACTACTTTGAACGTTGCGGGTCACGTGTCTCAAGAGAATCGAGGGTCAGGTTTTGGTTCTCTTTAGGCGTTATGTTTTTTTTTTTTCCGAAGAAGCTTTATATCTCTTTTTTTACCTCTCTTTTTCCGTTTTTTTGTTGGGAGGGACAGCCCCCCTTTTTTATGGCCGCTCCAAAAAAGGAGGAAACCCTTTTGTGAGAACCCCCCCGACCCCCTGTCTGTCCGTCCTTTTAACTTTTTTTGCGCTAATTCGTCCTGCCGTTCCCTCGAGGGGGGGGGGGTGTGGGGGGGCCCCCAAAGTTTGTTTTTCTGGGCCTTTTGGCTAGTATGGTGCTTTTTCCCAATCTCCATTCTCAGGAAGATTTACACCCTCACGACCTCTCCCATCGGGTTATTATCCAATAGACTCTAAATCCTTTCAAACACAGGAGGCACTTGGTTCAAATCCCCTTTCCCCCGCTTTTCCGAGGTTAGGTTTAGTCTTTGTGACCACCGAGGTATTCCCTTATTCCCCCCCCCGTTTTAGAATGCGCAGTGCCAAGGGTCGACTCTCCCCTCCCAGCTATTTTTTCCCCCATGCCGTTGAGATTGCATTTCCACCACCCCCTAATGTGAATTTGGGGTTGTTGAAGGCCCCCCCCCGGTCTTTTTTTTGGTCCTTTTTTTCGAATCCGTCTTGCCAATTGTATTCACAACTTGGTGATACCTCCTCCTCCTTTGCTGGAAAGGGTTGCCTCCCCCGCAACACTAGGTTGGACCTACTCGTTTAAAACTTGATAGGTTATTGTTGCGGGTTTTTCGTGCATGAGAACAAAGGCATGCGCTCCCCCTTTCCTTGCCCCCTTTTTTGAGGTGCCTTTTCTTACTGCCGGTTTTTCTTTTTCAGGTCTTTTTCTTGACCACAGGAGGGGCCCCGTCAGTTCTCCCTCATACTTTCGGATGGTTTTGGCCCCCCGAACCCAAAAAAGTTGGATCGCTTCCCTCCCGGCCTACGAGTTGTCATGCCGTAAAACCCACTTTGTGTGTAGGACCCCCCTCAAAGTTTCCTATTTGAGCCGTCCTTCCTTCCGTTTTATTTTTAAATTCCACTTTTTTTGTATGTTTTTTTTCTTTTACGTGGTTTTTACCTCCCCCCCCAGAAACCCGTTGCCCCCATGGTTAAAATAATGTCCTCGTTTGTTCATGGCCCCCTAGGCTTAATTCCCCAGAGATTAAATCCGGTACACTCCCAGTCTAAGAAAGGCCGGTTTTCGGTTTGCATTTTTCCCTCTTTTTTTCACGTATAACCCATGGATTCCTTTCGTAGGATGTTTTTTTCCATTCTCAGTAATACTCGCGCTGGTCGGTTCCCGTCTTTGGCCGTTAATATCTAGAAAAGCTTTGCCTTTTAATCCGGAGGAGTCTCCCGCTTCTGTTGCCCCCTCCTTTTGGTTTTTTTTTTCCCCTTGTTTAAAGTGCGAAAACCTCCCCATTTGTCCCCGTTGAGAGTTGGGTCTCGACGGGACAGGCCTTTCTCGTTTTTCCACCCCCCATTGGCAACCAACACCCGCAACTCCCCCCCCAAGTCGAGATTTTTTTCCCCCCCCAAGGTTTTCACTTGCCCTTCAGGTTTCTTTTTTTTAATCTTTTTTTTTACCTTAACATAATTTTCGTCCGTCCCATTTTTCTTTTTCGCCCTGGTCGCCCAAAGTCCGGATAGACCACTGCGCCTCCCCGGATTTTCCCCCCCCCTTTACCCCAGTAACAGTTCATGCAAATTCGGTTCGAGGGTAATGAATGTTTTGTCCCTTGACTTTGTATGGCAACGCTAACAATTCGTTTGTTCCCCCCTCGTGTGTGGAAAGTTTAGGGCTTTCCCCTTTATTTCCACCCGGGCCCCCCATGGGAACTCCACCGCCGTTTGTCACGACATCCCGTGGGGGTTCCGCCCCCCAGTGTTTTCCACAAAAAATGGTCGGTCCTTTTGGCTTCGCTCGCTTGGTAGAAACCTTCCCCCCAAGGCGCACCCGTGGTAAAAGTACCGTTTGCTTCCACCCCCTTGTCTTGACTTGCCTGGATTGCGTGTTCACCTCTACGCGGCGTGCCTTTTTGTTTTTTTCTATGTTCCCCCCTGCAAGGTCTCCTTCCTCCTTTAGTGCCAAAATTCACCCCCACCCCCCCCGTGTGTTCCCCAAAAGGACACACGTCGAACCCCCTTGCTATGTTTCCTCAGGTTTTTTTGCGATTTCATGGGCCGGGAAAAGTTTTTCAACCTCCCTTGCGCGTTTGTTTTTCCTTAGACCCCTCCAGCCAACTCCCCGTCTTTTTTACTAGGTTGATGCCCGACTGTGAGGAAATCGATAGCCCTTCTCGGTCCACTGAGGTCCCCCCACCTCTTTTTTTTCTTTTTTTTCGTAACCGAACTCGTGGCCCCTTGTCCGACTTCTCAATTAAGATTATAACCCAAGCCCCCACGTAATGGAAGCACTCTTTTCTTGTTTTCGTGGCCCCCCTTGATTGAGGAAGGTGGTACCTACTCGTCTCCTCATCCCTTCTAATTCTTTCTTTTTTTTGTTGAGGCACCAAAACTCTTTTTTCCCGTTTTGTTTTGATGAAGCGATTTTTTTTGTTTTTTTTTTTCTTTTACCTCCCCCTATTCTTCCCTCGTCCTTTTAGAGACCGGTCTTGGAGTTCCCCCTCCAGGAAACCCAACCCTGGGGGGCGTGCCTCGGCTACTTTTTTTTCAAGAGGAAGGTTGCTTTACTAGGACATCCTTGAATTATCTCCTCCGCCACGACTTTCGGAACGGCTACTCCCCTCTTATTTTGTTCGAGCATGTGTTACCCTTTCCATTGTGTTGGCCCCTTAGTTTTTTTTTTGGGCCTCTTCAGTTTTACCCAGGTTGTCGGTTCCAGTGTGAGGTCAGGTTTCGATTTTTTTTTACCCCAAATCTTGCCAACTGCAGTGGGGACCATGTTACACCCTTTTTTTTTTCTGCCCCAACCCTTTTTCCCCCCCGGAATATTTCCCACGTTGGGTGTTAGGTTTCATGTTTTTCAAACTGTTTTGGGTCAACCTTGCCCCCCCCCCCCTTTGTACCGGCGTTCCCGTAGGGCTTTGTTGCCCTGAGACGCAACCCCCCCTCTGCGATTCTGACACAGCCTTTTTTTTTCGGCATTTTGCCGAGATGTCTTGTCCGCATTTTTGGCAATTTTTTCGGTCCTTCCTCCCCCAAGGGCCATTTCCTTTTTTTTTTTGACTCAATTGGCTCCGATTCCTTGTTGCCCCAAGGGAAAGATTTTTTTTTTGTTCCTTTTATTGCCCCCCCCCACCCAGTTTTGAGTAACAGTGGCCCCGGCTTTTGACTGTGCCTTTCCCCTTTTACTGGTGGTATTGGTTTTCCAACTCCCCGTTTTTGCCTTGCCTAACAATTTTAGCGGCCATCGTTCGTCTTTTTGAGGCCCAAGTCAGGTACCCGGTTCCGACACGCCCTTGTCATCCGGGCCCTTTTTGAAAAGTACCACGGCTCCCTCGGGATCCATTTTTGTGGCCTGTTTGGAGGTCCCCTTTTTCCTCCACCAATGGCTGGGGGCCGTGAATACTTGTTACGAACGACTTCATCTTTGGGTCTTGTTTGCCCCTTTCCCCTGACCTGGTCTTTTTTTTTTCTTTTTTTTGAAAAACGTCAGGATGTTGCCGAACCCACGACCCCTCAGTGAGATTTCGTGCTCTTGGGTTTTTTTTCACCACCCCCTGTTTTTCGAAGTCCTGACTTTAGATGCGCGTCCTTTGTGCCCCTTATTTCCTTATCTTCGCTTGAAAAAAAAAAAGGGGTTTTTACCCTGTTGGCTGGATTTTTTTTCCAATCTTGACCTCGTTCAATTGTTTGGGAGTGCCAGGCTTTGACCCATCCGAACCTTCTCCCACGATATTTCTGAGTCATTCCCCTACTTTTTTGGATACCTGAATACCTCCCCTACCTTTTGACTTTGGGACCGTTCGTTCATTTCTCCCCCCTTTGCGCCCTGGAATGACAGTTTTTTTCTTCTTTTCTTTGCACACGGTGCTTTTATTAGTTTAGATAGTGGACTATCTTTCATGTTCTTATCTCAACCCCCGTATGGCCATGAGTTTTTGACCATGTTGCCCTTGTTTTTCTATTTTTTTTCGCCGAAGGCCTTACTGCCAAAATGTGAAACCCTGTGATTATCCCCCCCGGGAGGACTGGCTTGCAGTTTTTGACCTTTGGCGGTTGTTGGCGGTTACAGCAAGATTCGGTTTTTTTTCTTTTTTTTCCCCGATGAAAAGAGCGGTCCTGGGTGGGGGGCCTTGTCTGTTACCTCAAAGGTTCCGATCTTGTTAACCCCGCATTTCCTTTTAGTCTTGGTGCTTCCTTCATGCTGCCTTTTTTTCTTCGCGAGCGTTCAGAAACCCCTTTGTTCCTTATTTTCAGTTTTTGATTCCGCCTTGGAAAGTCCCGCCGGGTTGCGAGAATCCTTTTTCCTTTTTTTTTTTTCCCCAGCACTCCTCAGGTGGCCCTTTCCCCTTGTACCCCCCCGCTACTGGCATAACTTCCATTTTTTTCCTTTGGTGATTTGTCAGAACCTTAACATTTGCGGTGTTGAGCCCAAGTGGGCGATTACCCTCCCCCCCAGATGCAATTTGGGAGTGCAGCCTCCTGCTTTGCCGAAACAATTTCACACTCACCAAAACCCCCTTATGGTGTTCCCTTTATTTCGAGACTAGCCCAAGTGCCCCCGATTTAAGCTTTAATGGCACCGAGCCCTTTGGTTAGGTGGTCGCTTTTTTCCTTCTAATTGAAAATTTTTTTGCCCTTCACACCCCTACCGCGGCTCCATCAAGATGTTTTTGGGCCACACAAGAAGTTTTCCTTTTTTTTATACAGTTCCTAAGATTCCAGTGGTATGCCCCCTCCGGTTTTTTATTATGGAGGGTTTTCGCAACCGACGGATTGTTGCCCGCCGTTTACCTATTTTCTGCGGATATGTTAGTTGCCCCTTTTTTTTCAAATCGTTGAGTGAGGGATTTTGTACCACAATTTTTACGCGGGAAAACACAGTAGTGGACGGATTGTCTTTTTCGCTGTTCTCCCTTCTGGCGGACCCGATAGGATGGTTTTCTTCCTGGGCTAAAGGCATAGAATTTGTCAGTTTTTTTTTTTTTTTCTCTCCTTGTTTCGGTTTTGTTGTTGGGCTCTTCCATTCTTGAATTTGGCATTTTTCATGATTTTCTTCTTCTCCTTTGTGTTCGTTGTTGCTTGAGATATCAGCCCTTTCGTCTCATGTTTTCCTCAAGTTGGTCAGGCCCCAACCCCCCCCCTTTACATGTTCGCGTAGACGTAATCAAAGGTTCTCCCTTCTTCCCTTGACCGCCTCCTCCAAATTCCCTTTCCCGCTGTGGTTTCCTTTTATGTTCTTTTTTTTCACTCACTTCGACGATGTTCCGCGCATCCCCCGCGTCTGACTCTGGTCCTTTTTCTTTGCCTTTGACCTTAATCTCTAGTCTACCCCCTACCCTTCCTCCACCTTAGATTCCCTCTTCCCCCGTAGGACCCCCCCCCCGCTTCCACTGTCTGTCGGTGTTGGGTTTCCGACCGCGTCTTTTTTTCCCAGGTCTTAAGAGGCAATTCTCCTTAAGGTTCCCCTAGGGACTCCCCCTTGTTGCTTTCCGGAGTCTGTTCCTCTTCTCCCGCTCAAAACCTAATTTCTTAATTTTTCTTTCCTTCCTTTGGGGGACAGGACCTCGATTTCATTACGTTTCCCAATTGCCCCCTCCACTGCCTTTCCACGTTTGCTTGAAGGGGCTGCCCTTTCTGGAAGGGCACCAGGGAGGTTTTCTTGGGAAACCGTTTCCGGGCCAATTTGAGTGTTTTTGGATGTGAGATCCTTTTCTTCGTTGACCCTTTTTCTTGTTTCTTTGGAGGTGAGGTCCAGTGTTGGTGTCATAGGAATGGGCCATTTTATGAAGGTTCTCTCTGCCCCCCCAGAGGATGGGCCCGAAATATCCCTTGCTGCCGTTTGGGGACCGGCACCACACGTGTCTTGTCCTTTTGTTGTCCGGCCTCCTTCGGTTATACTCTACCCCACCCCGCGCTTCTTTGCTCGGCCCCAGGCCACTCCCCCAGTAAGTAGATGGCTCGTTTTGCATGGATTCATGGGGCTAATCCCGTTTTTAGGGCTTTGGACGTAGTTCCTTCGACCCCATTCCCCGTTTCAACCCGGGTAACCACAGAAAGTAATCGCTTGTGCTCCATAGATTAGCGGTCACTCCCCCATCCTTTGACCTTTTACCTCTAAGCCGGGCGTGCCGTCTTTGGTCTTCCATAACCCCTTGGGAACCCGTTCAATAAACCACTTTAGTCCTTTTAGTGTATTCCGCACAAGGCGTGTAGCGGGATATCAGGAGTCTGTGCATTAGGAACAAATTTCCCCCCCTTCCCCGGGTTCAGTCCTGAATTTTCGTACTCGTCGCACCTTAGGGTTGGCGAACCAGGTTTCCCTGTCTTTAGAAAGCCATTTTTTTTCGAGACGGCTATGGTCCCCCCCCCCTGTGCCTCCAGTAGAGCCACCGTTCCCCCATTTTCACCTAAAATGTTTCTTTGGTTTCTTCCCCCATTGATGTTCTTTCCCAATGACCCTTCCGGTCCCTTTTCCCCAGCGGAAGTTCTTTCGTGCTGTCCCCACTGGGGGGCTTCTGGGGCGCCAAATCGCTCGCTGATGCTTTGCGGTTCATTTGTCCCGTACCGAGACCCAACCCTTGCCGGGTACTTCGCTGGAATGGGAACTTTCCTCGACCCCCCGATGGTTTCCCCTTCTAAAGGTGGCCCCTTACTTGACCTTCGTTTCCTACCACCTGCAACCTGAAGACGGCGTGTTTTTTTCCCTGCTGTCCACTTCACGGGTTCTTCCTGCCCCCCCACCCCCCCCAGAGGTTTTGTCGAGTTTGATCCTGTACCGCCAAACTGACCCATTCCCCTTGTAACATCTTTTGTTCAACCCGGGAGCCGTGTCACCCAATTGCTTCGCCCCCTTCTTCTCTGAAGATTATTTGATTCGCTTCTTCTGTTTGCTGTTGCGGGAACTGTATCCCTTTCCCTCCCCGTGGTGCCCTTCCCGTGGTCAATTTTGACCCCCACCATTCCACCGGACCCAACTTCGTCTTTGTTCCCCCCTTTCCCCCGAATAGTTACTCCTCTTGGTGGCGAAGGGTCATCGGCCCAAACCCCCCCCCATTGAACGTTCTCTGACCCTCCATCGCCCTGCACCCGCCCGGGGTTACGCTTTCTTTTGGCCCAGAGAATGTCGATACCCCCCCCTTTTCTGTTGACCACGGATTCTTACGCTTCCCCCACTCTACTCCTACGGGCGTTTTGGTTTCTCGTAAGTTCCACTTTTATTTTTTTTCAACTCCCCCCACTCCAGCCTGGGAGCCACGGGCGTCGCTGCTTCCTCCCTTCTTGAGGCCTTCCACACGTCCGAGCTGCAGATTCTTCTTAGGGTGAAGGCCACCAACACCCCACTATCTATCTTCCTCCCTTCCCTTTTTTTTTTAGATTTTATTTGTGTTTGGGTTTACACCTGCAAACCCCCTCCCGGTCTTGCCACATTCTTTTCTTTTTTTCCAGCTTTGGACAAGTGGAACTTCCTCCCCCCCCCATTTTTCCTTGTGCGCTGCGGCTACGCCGTTTTTCCAGTGATTAAGGGAACATGGCATTAGGCCCCTCCCCCCCCCGCCCAAGAGGCCTTGGAGGATTCCCTCAAGGAACAACAATTAAGAGTGGTCCCTTACGAGAACTTAGTTTCCCGATGAGGGCTTGTTGGCCCCTATTTTCTTTTCCACCTTAACCTTTTCCGTTGCATCTTGGGATGGCTGCGGTCCGTTCTACATGGATGCCCCACTGTTTTTTTACCTTACACATCATGACACTTTTCGACCCTACCCCCCTGCTTAATTTTCTTCTATTCGGTGGAGGGGTTTACCTCCTGTTTCCTTGGGTGTTGGGAAGGCTTTTTTTCAACCATTGCCCCGACCTTCCTTCTGGCTTGTTAAACCGTTTTCTGGTTCCGCGACAAAAAACAATTTCCCCTCCCCTCTGTGAACCCATCCCTGGACCACCAAGCCCCTTTATCCTTTTCTCCCCCCTAGTCTATCATTTTCCCGTTCATGTCTCCCACGCTTCCAAGGGGTTTTCCCTTCCCCTTCTCCCCCGAGAATTCCAGCCCGGCGGCTTGTGGTTTTGGGCATTGGGATCCAACCCGTTGGATTTTTCTACGACACTTTTGACCCCCTTCCCCCCGTCGGGTTTTGCTTGCTGCACCCTTCCCTTTGGTCCCACGCCTCCCTTGACACGACTGCCCAAGACCCCAACCCTTTTTTTTATTTCCTTCCTCCTTCACTTTCCCGGTCCCAGGGCCCTGGAAAACGCCCGACACACTCGAGGTTCCGTTTTGAACACCCCTTGGAGACAAAAACCACCCTCCGGGGTCACGTCTCTTCCCGTCATGATCTGGGAATTTTGGTGCCCCTCCCCAAAGGTACTTGTGATCCCTCCCCTGTCTACCAATTCTCCCCGCTTGGTCTTGGCCCATTACCCTTCCGGTTTTGCCCCTTTTTAAACGTGAGTCACAAGAAACGTCCCTTCGTGCGCCTTTTCTGTTATTCCTCGGTGAACAACCTTTGCCTCGCAAGATAGGCTGGCATCATATTTTCGGGCTAGATTATGGTATTGTCATCTCTTGCAGGTCACCACAAACAGTTTTGTACATGTTCTCTTCAGTCCTGATAAGAGGTTGTTCTCTCTTCACGGCCTATTTCAGAGTTTTCCACCCAATGATCAACCCTCTCAGGAGTTCCCTCCTACCACCTTGGCGAGCTGACTAAGCTCCTTACTGGGAACGGGCGTCCCAGTGGCGGTGCCACGTCCCTCGGCGCCCCCCTGCCAGGGAGGATTCTCGCATCCCACCATCCACGCCCAGTTCCCCCCCCAACCCCAAAGACATAATTTGGCCACCGAACGACTCCTCCATTCCCCAATAAAACCCCCCCCTGTATTCCCTACCAGGGCACGTCCCCCTTTTGACCCGACCCCTCCCTTACACAACCTGGTGCTGGATTGCTAGATCCCCCTCTTAGGACATCCTACAAAACTTGTGTAGCCCCCCCCTCTGGAACCAGTTTTCTTTCTTCGGACAGCTACTGTGGAATGGCTTGCCATGTGAGAACCATCTTTTGGGTTAGAGTCGGTTTATCTGCATGTGAACCTCTTCCGGCCCATTTTTTGGTTGAAATAAACCCGTGTTTGCGAGGTGCCCCCCCCCTCCTACCTGGTCTGAATATTTATGGCTCCTCTCCCATCACTTTTTTTCCCCGTGAAAATCCCCCGGTCATTGAAGCTGGCCTTGGCCAGTCCGCCCCAGGCGCGCCTGGCGACCTGACTGGTTTTTCACGTAAAACCAATCCCCACTGTGGACATTAGTTTTTTTTACCCCCGACTCCGAAATCGATTTGCTTTTTCGTGGTCTCCCCCTTTGCCCTGCAACAACTTTGCTGGCTTGAGTCGGTTTTGGAGATAAATTTCCACAAAGCTCTTCGAAGGGATTTCAGACTTTCTTTTTTTCCCTGGGCAACAACAATTAGTTTTTTGTTTCCTATGCCGGGTTCTTTGGGAAAGCACCGCTTTGGGGACTTTATGTCAGACATTTTCTGATTCATTAATTTTGACCCCCATACCGTTCAGTGGCGGACGGATGCCAACTGCCATGTCTTGGTGGGTGTACTTCCTTCCCCCTGAAGCAGGTGCTCTCTTAGTGTATTCTTACGATTGAGAGGTTATCGGCAATTTGTCTCCTGGGTTTTATTCATGTGGCGGCTGGAGCCCCCTTTCCTTTCCTTATTTAGCAGGTGGACCCCTCCCCTCCCCCTAGGCTCCAGGCTGCAAAAGGCCACTCACCCCTCGGGTTCCATTTTTTCTTCGGATCTTTTTCTTTTTTCCGTATTCCGTGCCACTGTCGAGTCCCCCCGTCTTTCCGGGGGCTCGTCGTTGGCGAGCCCTCCTTGGAATTATAT
>Ga0179593_1617015_pt1 | contig 15180 bp, 14 predicted proteins | sample CZODoug2_1_08_16_FD_185931 | JGI IMG/M metagenome (GOLD analysis project Ga0179593, IMG submission 185931) | Vadose zone soil fungal communities from Angelo Coast Range Reserve, California, USA - CZODoug2_1_08_16fungal (PacBio error correction) | ecosystem: Environmental > Terrestrial > Soil >... | reverse complement strand
AGTAATCTGTTGAAGAGTAGAGAAGGTAAGGGTAAGGCAAGAAGAAACGTAGAGACATTTTCCCCTTTTTTCTTTTCTCCTCCCCCTTCCGTCGCTCCAGCCTCGCGTGCGCGTGGAGGTCGATGACCCGCTGCGCGAGCGACAGCTCAATCTCGCTATTCGGGGGGGGGAGAGTTGGTGGTTGGGGGGGATTTCTTTCCTTTTCCCCCCTTTTTTCTCTTTCCTCGCTGTCCTCGCGTTTGCCTGCTATCCCGGATAGGCGCGGTTGCGACGACGACATCCTCTGGGACAAGGACGCCCCCCCCCCCTCCCAAACCCCCCCCCCCCCTCCCCCCCCCCCCCCCTCTTCCATCCCCTCTCATCTCTCTTCTTATCCCTGGACAGCTCCTTGTGGCTCGGCTGTGGGGTCCAGCGCAGGGCATTGCGAACTGCCTGCTGGAAGACGAGCTGCTGCGCCAGCATCCGCTGCGAGTCGTAGAGCTTGGACATGCAGTAGAGCCGCTCGCTTCCTTCTCCTCCTTTTCCCCTTCTCTCCCCTCCTTTTATTTTTTTTCTTTTTTTTTTTTTTCCCCCTTAGGCGCAGCAACCTCTCGTCGGGGCGAGAGGATGGTGGGCGAACCACCGGAGGATGAAGAAGAAGAATCCCTGAGAGAAAGGTACGAAGAGCTTTTCTTCCTCTTCTCCCCCTCTCTTTCCCTTCCACCCTTTTTTCCTCTTTTCCGCTGCAGTGTTGAACCAGCGCCGATCCGATCCCGAATTGACGCTCCTTTTTAATTGAGGAGGCAGCGGGGACGGGCGATCCTTTTTTTTTTCCTTCCCTTCTTTTTTTCTCCCTTTTCCCTCTTTCTAGTTAACAGCGCGAGGGGCGGTGAGCAGCAGGTAGGTGACGGCATCACCAACGAAATGGGCAGAAGGAGAACGACGGCACGCGCTGAGACTCGTTCTTTCTTTCTTTCCTCCCTTTTCTCCCCTCTTCTCTCCGCTCCCCCCCCCCTCTGCTGGAAGGGATCACGTCACAAAGAAGGCCGTGAATAAGGTGGTGCAGGATCCCCTTTTTTTTTTTTCTTTCCCTCATCTCTCATCCACGAGAGATTAGTGCAGGCAGACACCGGGTGCAGCCGCCAGGCGTGGTCAGCCCAGCCAATGGAAGGCGAACAGGTTCAGAGCAGCACCGCAAGCTGGGGCGAACCCCTTTCTTTTTTTTTCCTCTTTCTCTCCTTTTCCCTTTTTTTCCCCTTTCTTTTCTCTCCTTTCTCTCTGGCGGGTGAGGAACGGTTCCTCGCCGTAATTGATGGCGACGCAGGCGATGTTGCGGTCATAGAGAACGTAGTGGAGAAGAGAAGAAATTGCGGCCTTTTCCCCTTTTCTCCTTCCTTCCCCCTTCCCCCCCCTCTTCCTCCTCCTTTTTCCACCTCCTTCTGCCACTCCTTTTAGAAATAGAACTTCACCGCCACCATCCGCGTGAGCCAGTTGCGATGCTGGAACTGAACGAAGGGCGCAAGCAACAACGAGGAGATTAGAGGGGATGAAGAACCGCTCCCCCCCCTTTTTTTCCCCTTTTCTCCCTCTTTTCCCTTCCCTCTCTCTCCCCCTCTCTTCCTCTTTTCCCTCGTCTTGTCTCGAGTGACCGCACGGTTGATGGCCTGCGCTTGCCCAGGTTATCAGGAGTTGAAGAACCAACGTGACGCGCCGGTCGAACTGAGCAGAAAAGAAGTGACAAGGGGTAGCGTCGTCTTTTTTCCTTTCCCCCCCCCCCCCCCCCCCCCTCCCTCTTTTTCCCGTGTCCATCCTGTGCTCCCGTCTGAGGATGGTGCGGTAGCTGCCCTCGCCTCGTTGTAGACGGGACACGATGATGGCGAACAGTCGTTCGAGCGAGATCAAGGCCGGGAGAAGGACTTCTTTCCGATCTTCCCTTTCCTTTTCCTCTTTCCTTCACCTCTTCCTCAGGACTACGCAGGCACAACAGTGAACCGGCCAAAAGGTCCTCGCCCACTTCCGGCTCGCCACGCTACCGACTAGAACCCTTGTCGGGTTTCAGAACGACGCCCTCCTTTCCCTTTTTTCTTTTTCCTTTTTTTCCCCTTCCTTCCCTTTCACGTTTGCGCCCTCGGTTCTCTCCTGGAGCGGTGCCGGAATCCGTCCGGCATGAAAGACGAGGCGCCGAAGAAAGGGAGGAAGGAGGATCTAGCGCACTTTTCTCTTCCCTTTCTTCCTCTTCTCTCCTCTTTTTTTCCCCACTTAGGGGCGATAGGGAAAAAGAAAAAGGTTATTTTTTTTCCTCTCTTTTTTCCTTTCTCCTCCCAGTCGTGCTCGCCGCAGAAGGTGCGTCGTACAAGGAATGTAGGAGAAATTGTCCCCCCTTTTCTTTTTTCCTCTTTTTTTCTCCCCCCCCCCCCCCCCCCTCTTCCATTTCCAACACCTCGTTTTGCCGGCCACGGTCGCGTGGCAGCACGGTCTTGAAGATAGGAAAAAGCGCCCCCTTCTTTCCTCTTCTTTCTCCTTGCATGTACTAGCGTTACGGTTAGCTCAAAGTGAAAAGACTAATTATCGACCTCCCTCCCTCCCCCCTTCCTTTAGGTTCATGTCCTTTTTGGGGGGGGTGCCATTGTAAGAGGAGACTTAGAAGGGGATGGGAGAGAGGTGGTGGCCACCCCCTTTCCCCTTTTCATTTGTCTTTACTGGCAGCGAGGAGGAATTGAAGAGAAAGAGGCCGTTTTCTTCCCTTCCCCTCCTTTTTTTCTCCCTTCGGTTGGCGCCAGCTGTAGACTTGCGCCGCGAGATTGAGAGTAGTAGTGGCCTTTCTTCCCCCTTTTCTCTTTTCCCACTCCATGCGCCACATTCGCGCTCTTCATCTTCCAGGACCCGTAGCCGTCGGTGTGATGGTGTTCTGAGGATTGAAGAGAGAATAAGGTGAGCGGGGCGGCCGGAATTCCTTCTTCTTTTCTTTCTTTTTATCCTCTTTCTGGACTCCGAACGAGTCGAGGAGCGGTCAACGATGGCGGGCGGACGGGGGGAAGGCCGTAGGAGGTCTTTTTTTTCCCCCTTCCCTTTCTCTCGGTCGGTGATTGGGTCGAGTAGAAGAGAAGATAGAGCCCCCTCTCTTTTCTCCTCTCCCCCTTCTTTCCCTTTTCCGTGATCGCGCAGCAGAAACAGAAAGCGGCCCTGCGAGGCGGTAAGAGGATAAGATGGCGATCGCGCACACCCCCCTTTTTTTTTTCCTTCCCCTCTTTTCCCCCCTCCCTCCTGCCTTCTTCACTTCTCGGGTAGCGGGCACCCCTGCCCCAGCGCCGCACCGCGTAGACCTGGGGGCGGACCGCAAGAGTCGGAAAAGATAAGAAAGCGATAGGAAGCTCAAGGAAGTTCGCAGGATTGCCTTTTCTTTCCCTTTTTCCCTTCTTTCCTCCCCCTCCTCTCTCTCTACCTTCTCTTAGCTCCCGCCCGCAAAGACTGGCGAAGCACTCCTGCACAGCGAGAGAGAGGTAGAATGTTAGAGGGAGGAGCCGCCTCCCCCTTCCTCCCCCTCCCCCCCCCCTTCCCTCCCCCTAATTGTCCCTTCCCGATGGAAGGAAAGTAAATGCCTCGTTAGCCATTTCTCGCCTCGATAGGGGTGGGCGAATAGGAGTGACCCTTTTCCCTTTTTGCTCCCTTTCCCCTCTCCCCTCTCCCCTTCCCCCCCTTCTTCTGTCCTTTGTACAACAGCGCTCCGGCGAGAATTCATCCGCGGGCGCGTCGACTCTGTGGGGGCAGGTAGGTCAGAGGAGTGCGGAGGAGAGACAGCGTGCTCCTTTCCTATCCTTCTTTTGCCCCATCCTTCTCTTTATGCCGCTTCATCCGGGTCTGCGCGGACGAAGGGTGGCCACAACCGTCCGCGCTGCGCGACAGGATATAAGGGCGGAGGTCGTCTCCTCTTTTTCCCTTCTCCCTTTTTCTCTCCTTTGTCCCTTCTCTCCCGCGGGTGCAGCTGGACCGCGTTCTGCCACCGAGAGAGAGAATATATGTTATCCGCACTCCCTTTTCTTTCTTCTCTCCTTTTTTTCCGCTCTGCGTCCCGCTTCCACCGCGGGCGCGACGCCCATGACGCGCCCGGATCCGGGCAACCCTCGGCGGACGAAAAGACAAGACCGGAGATCCTGGCTCCCCTCTTTCTTCCTTCTTTTTTTCCCCCCCCCCCCCTTTTTTCCCTCTTCCTCCCTATTTTTAATCCTGTGCTCCCGCGCGCTCATCGCGCTATGGCCGATGCCGAGGCGCACGCTGCTCTCCTCCGCACAAGATGACCTAACTGCCCAAAGAGTCGAAGCGCCCGCGGCTCATCTTCCCCTTTCTCCCTCTTTTTCTTTCCCCCCCCGTCCCCTCCCCTGCCCTCCTCTCTTTCTTCTAGTTTAGACGTGTGGTCGGGGGCACTTCCATTCGCCCACCCGAGCGAGGCGAGAATGCAAAGATCTTTCTTTCCTTCATCTGTTACGGCCTCTGCCTCGGCATGCGTGCGGCGCGGCGCTCTCCTCTACAGCAGACAGTAATCATGTGAAGGAGGTGATAGACAATTTCTTTTTTCTCTCCCTTCCTCCTCCCTTTTTCCGAGCTATCGGCGGGCACTCGGCCCTTGGCCATAGACGGAAAGTCAGGGCGAAAGTCATGGAGCTTCCCCCTTTTTTTTTTCCCTTTTCTTCCTCCCCCTCCTTTCTGTTCCATCATTCTCGTCGGTGGCGATCGCCTGGGCAGTGGTGCCACGCTAACCCGGTATCAGTATTCCGTTCTAGGAGGTGGGGGAAAAGCTATGCGGCGCCTCTCCTTCTTCCCTTCTTCTCCTTCTCCCTTTACCGCTCGCATGGCCGCTTCGTGCGGCTAGAGATTTCGACGCAGAAGAAGAGAAGAAGGAGTGAGAGTGGCCCTTTTTTTCTCCTAGGCCAATCCCGACGCGACCGCTCCGCCCACACGCCGCAGAAGGATTCCCCCCCCCTTCCCCTCTTTTTTCCCTGCCCGTGACGCGTTCGGCCCGTAACGAGGATATAACACGCAATACAGGGCGGCTTTTTTTTCTTCCTTCCCCTCCCCTCCCCCCTCTTCTCTCTTTCACTCCGCAGCACACCCACATCCAACCGAACGGGCCCTAGACGGGTACTGGAAGATGAAGAGCGCGAAGGTGCGCATGGATTTCCCCTTTCCCTCCTCTTCCTTTACTCCCTCTTCACGTCGCGGCGCAAGGCTACCTGATGGCGCCGGAAAGAATGAGAAACCGTAGAGATTCCTTCTTCTTTCCCTCGTCAATCTCTCGCTGCCGACGACAAACTTCACCCTGTCGAGCGGGGAGGAAAAAACAAGAGCACATCCCCTTCTCTTTTTTTTCCCTTTCTTCCCCCTTTCCCTCCCCCTCCCTCCCTGGCGCGTGCGGTTTCGCGAAGGGAGTCGTTGGCACGGAGCTAACAGAACGAGTCGTACCTTCTTTCTTCTCCCCCACCCCCCCCCCCCACCTCCTTTTTTTTTTTTTGTGGGCCGCTGGGTTCTGATTCAAGACCGTGATGCGAAAAAGAGGAAAGTGGAAGGAATCCACCTCCCTTTTCCTCTTTCTCTTTTCTTTCCCCTACATCTCTTCCCTCTCACCTGGTGAAGGTCTAGACATGACGGGGACGACGGCACCTTCGGCGGAGACGCCCAGAGATGTGCGGAGACATCTCCCCCTTTTTCTTCCCCCTTTTTCTTCCCCGATCGACCTTCGGTGGGACGAGAGGAGGACGTAGACTTCCTTTTTCTTTCTCCTCTCCCCCCTCCTCCCCTTCTTATTCTGCGCCGGTCTTTCAGGCAGGAGGGATCCGGCACCGCTAAAGGCGAGAAGAGGGAAGGCAAAAATGACCTTCTCTTTCCCCTCCTCCTTCCCTCCCCTCTCTTCCCCATTTGTAGTCTTCTTGTTCGGGTAACACGACAAGGGGTCGAGTCGGGAGCGGGGGGCGAGAAGGAGGAGTGGAGATGGACATTTTCCTTTTCTCTTCTTTCCCTTTTTTTCTTTCTTTTTTTTCCTATCATTTCTTACGTTCCTGTGACTTCTGCGACGTGCAAGTGAGAGAGAGGCAGGTATAGAAAGGAAGGATAAGTAGACTCTTTTTCTTCCTTTCTTTCTTTCCGCTTTTCCCACGGGGTTGGAGAGAGGGCAGATAACGCCTCCCTTCCCCTTTCTCTTCTTCCCCCCCTTTCCCTGCTCGAGGTGGTGGGGTGGAAGACAGTTCACAGACGACAGCTAAACCTGGGAACTGAGGGCGGGCGCATTTTCCTCCCCCTTTCCTCTCTTTTTTTTCTCCCCCCCTCCTATCCCCCCTTTTCAATCGCAAGGCAATCAACAGGGCGGTCATCGCGACAAGAGAGGAGATTAGTAATATAGGGGACTCGTGCCCTTTTCTTTCTGCCCTCCTCTCTCTCCTTCTCTACTTTTTGGTTGTCGCGGGTTCGTCAGCCGAGATCGCGAGGTGGGGCGGGCGCACCTTCGTTCAGGGCCAGCATCGCAAAACTGGCTAAGAGGATGGTGGCGTTGAAGTTCTATTTCTCACAGTCTTCCCCCTTTTTCTTTTCCCTTTTTTTCCCCCTCTTTTCTTTCCTTCCCTCTTCCTACCTTGCGTACCCGTCCGCAAGTGTGCTCGAAGATCCACGACGTGATAGAGGACCGCACCCTTACTTTTTCCTCTTCCCCCTTCCCTTCCTCTTCCTTTTTTCCTACCCCCTTCCCTATCTTCAATCGGTCTACCAAGGACCCGTCATCACCCTGACGCTTCTGCATACAACGCGGCGCCCGAAAAGATGAGAGGTAATTCTACCATCCCTTTTCCCCCTTTTTTTCCTCTCTCCCTTTTTCCTCAGTGGGCGGGGTGCCCCAGCCTGGCGGCGCAAAAGGTGGTCTGAATGCACTATATCTCGTGCTCGATCTCTTCCACTTTTTTTTTTCCTTCCCCCCCGTACCACTGGCTTTTCTTCGGGACGTGATCAACCTTCCATCTCGGGGTGGTGCGCCTGCCGGAAGAGTCTTACAGCATAGAGACGCTCCCCCCCCCTTATTTTTTTTCCCTCCTCCCTCGTTCCTTTTTTTTTTCTCCTCCTGCCAAATGGCGTTGGTGCTGAACGGTCAGATACCTGCTGATCACGCCCTCGCGCCTGTTCAATATCGAATAGGGAAACTGGGGAGAAGAGACGCGCGTCACTTCTTTTCCCCCCTCCCCCCCTTTTTTTCCCCCCTTTCCTCTAAAGGAAAAAAAAGGAGCAGTACAATCGGGATCGGATCGTCGATCGGTTAAAAAGGAAGAGTAAAGGGGAAAAGGTGGAAGGGAATCATCCCCTTCTTTTCTTCTCTCTCCTCCTGTCTCCTCTCCCGTACATGTCGCTCCAGGGATTCTTCGTATTAAGAAGGCGGTGGGTTGGCGCCACCTCTCTTTTTCCCCCTCTCTCGGGTTGTGCTGCGCCGGAGGCGTCCAGATGCGCGGAGCAGAAGCGGGGCGAGACCGGCTCGCGGATGAGAGGAGAGACTGAAGGACAAGCTCGTACTCCTTTTTTTTTCTTTTTTCTCCCCTCTTTTTTTTTTCTCCAGTCCTCCATTTCCGCATTGCCTGCGGCTGGCACCGCTCCGCCCGCGCCCAGGAAAGCTGTCGCTTCCTCCTCGCGCTGCGCGAGAAATACGTAGGTGTAAAGGAGGAGTTCTTTTTTTTTTTTTCCCCCTTCCTCTTCCTTTCCCTCCTCTCCCCTCTCTGCCTCGCTCTTTCGTGCCTCTACCTGTTGTGACGCCTCGCGGCTACCTCACCACCAACCACCAAAATAGAAGAGATGAGCAGAGATGGAGCGTCGCTCCTTCTTTTTTTCTACTCCCCTTTCTTTCCTCCCCTTCTCTCTTCTTCTCTCCTCCGTTCTCTCGATCGACACCATGGCAATGGCGCGAGGGTGAGCGGGCCTGAGCCTGGACCTGCTCAAGAGAAAAAGGATTACGATCTAGATCTTTTTACCTCCCTCTTTTTCCTCTTCTCTTTTTTCCCCCTTTTTTCCTCTTCTCTTCCCTTTCCTGCCCTCATCACCCTTTCTCCCTTGAGCCATGGTCGATCAGAGCGCAAGTCGCGATCAGCCGCGCGATGCGCGAGTGGAGGTAGATGACCGCTGAGCGAGCGACAGCTCAAATCTAGCATAATCTCGGCGATTTTTTTTTTTTTCTTTTCTCTTCCTTTTCCCCTTTCTTACTCCTCTCTTTCCTTCTCTTTTTTCTCTCCTCTCCCGCATAGGCGCGGTCGCGACGTGACGACATGCCTCCTGGGACACGACGGATTTCGCGCGCAGCGCGAGGAGGAGCGAAAGTAATGGGAGAGGGAGGAGCGGTAAAGAGAAGGGAATGCGGAACTGTCTTCTATTCCTCCCTTTTTTTCCCCCTCCTCTTCCCTTTTCTTTCTCTTCTTCCTTTCCTCTCCTCTTCTCTTGTCTGATCCGGGTCGCGCCCGCCTTCGGCTAAGACCAGCTGGACGCTCAGGCGCAGCAACCGCTAGTCGGTGGGGCGAGAGGAGGTGGGAGGACAAACAAACGGAGGCTGAAGACGAAGAATCTTTCTTCCCTTACCTTCTCTTTCTCCTTCCTTCTTTCTCTCTTCACTCCCTATTCCCCCGGCCACGTGTACTTGACGGCGCGTGTTGAAAAGGAGCGAACGATACGATCCGGCATTGACTTTCTTTCTTCCCTCCCTTTCCTTTCTCTCTTCCCTTTTCATGATGCGGCCGCGCGGGCGCGTCTCCAGTTTGAAAGAGTCGAGAGTGAACAGCGCTCTTTTTTCCCCTCCTTTCTCCTCCCCCTTCCTTCCCCCCCCTCCCTGTTCCTTCAGGAGAACGCCTGCACGCGCTGCGACGCGGGAGCTTGAGCGTCTAGATGCGGTAGGAAGAGGACGAGCAGCGAAACCACACGAGATGGCCTTTCCCCTCTCCTTCCTCCCTTTTCTTCAGGTTGTGCGGATCACCACGGGTAGCGACGATAAGAGCGAGCACCTCTCTTTCTTCTTCCCACCTTTTTCATCGCCCGTCGTGGGTCAGCCCGCCCATGAAGTCGACCAGGTCGAGCGCCGCAAACGAAGATGATGGGCGAAGTAACCGCTCAGAGTTTCGGGCGCTCCCCTTTTCTTCCTTTTCTTTTCTTCCCTTTTCTCCTCCTTCTCTCTCCTTGTTCTGAACCTGTCCCTCGCCGTATTGATGCGAACCGGCGATGTGCGGTCTAGAGCAACGTAGTGGGAGCGCGAGCATCACCTCTTTCCTTTTCTTCATCCCTTTCCCTTCCCCCCATCCCCCCTTGTCTCATCCGCGTTCCAAACTCCTTGAGAACACTCCTTGAGAAATAGAACTTCACCGCCACCATCCGCGTGAGCAGTTGCGATGACTGCCCTGAAAGAAGGTGCGCCCGCCCTTCTTTTTTCTCCTCAACCGCAGCCACCAATTCGCGCACCGGCGCGCGAGTCGGACGACCCTTCCTCTTCCCCCCGCGTATGACGTCTCCGCCCACACAAACCCACCCAAGGCTGGTCGAGAGGACCTCCCCTTTTTTATTTCCTTTTCTCTTCCGTGTTTTCGGCGTTGCGCACCACCGTGACGCGCCGGTGAAATTGCGCAGCCCGCAGTGAAAAGGTGTAGCTGTCATGTAGGTGGAACCTTTCCCCCCCTCTCTTCCTTTTCTTTTCTTCTTCTTCTCCTGCTTTTTTTTCCTTTATCTGCCCTCGCCCTCGTTTTAGACGGGACACGATATGGCGACCGTCGGTTCGAGAGAAGGATATTAAGGTAGAAGGCTTAGTTCTTTTTCCTTTCTTTTCCTCTTCCCTCCTATATTCCTTACTATCCTGTTCACAAACAGTTGACCGGCAAAGGTCCATCGCCAATTACGGATCGAACCGATAAAAGACTCGCCTTTTTTTTTCCCTCCTCTCCTTCCCCCCTCCCCTTCTCTCGGTATGGAAACGGCGTCGGGCACGGACGAAGGGCAAGGGGTTTTTTTTCTTTTCTCTTTTTTCCTTCCTCCCTTCCTTCTGCACGACGCGTGCGCCGCGATCAGGGGGGCCGGCTGGATATAGAGCAAGATAAGGACAGAGGAAGTCGGGTGCTCCTTTTTTTCTTCCTTTTCTTTCTTCCTCCCCCGGTCTTGGCATTCCGTTTGGCTGGCGCCGCAGCGCTTGCGTCGACGCCGAGGTGCGTAGCCGTCATGTCGTAGAAATTAGACAAGGTGACGAGGTAAGCGCTGTAGTTGAGCCCCTCTTTTTTTTTCCTTCTCTTTTTCCCTCTCTTTTTTTCATCCCTGACCCAGCGGCACCATGATGGAGTCGTCGCCTGCAGGTACGCGCGTTCCGGTAGCTCAACGTGAAAAGGAATACTTCTAGAAAAGAAAGCGAAAGTCGTCCTTCTTTTTTTTTCTCTTCTTTTTACTTACTTCTCCTCTTTGTTTCCCCTCTGCGTACCAGGTGAGTGTCTGTCTTCAGCAGAGTCGAAAATTGACGCGCCGAAGAGGTGATATAGAAGTGGCAGTAGTTAGGCGACAGAGCGTAGCCGTGCTTTCTTTTTTTTTTTTTCTTTTCTTTTATTCCCCCTTTCCTCTTTTACCACCTCATCGCACCTGCAGCTCTTCTATCTACAGGACCCGTCGCGTTCGGTGTGATGGTGTTCTGCGGATGAGAGAGAATAGTGAGAGGGTAGGAAGTCCTTTCTTTTTCTCTCTCCTCTTATTTCTTTTTATCTCCTTCTTACCCGTAACGCGTCGACAAGGGAGGTAAAGAGAGGGTTTTTTTTTCTTTTTCTTTTTTTTTTCTTCTTTTCTCTTCTTTCTGGTCCTCTGCGTCGGGCAGCGGCAGTCGGCAAGCACCACAGGATGCGCGGGTAGTCGAGGCGATTTTTTCTCTTGCCCCTCTCTCCCTCTTCTCCTTCCCCCTTTCAGCGGTGCCGCTGGCAGCTCGCGCCCACACCGTCGGTCGGGCAGAATAGATGGAAAAATAATACAGAGACGGCCCCCTTTCACCTTTCTCTTCCTCTCCCAGGGTATCGCAACCGCCGAGACTGCTGGACCGTCCGAGGGTAGAGACCTTCCCTCCTCTCTCTTTCATATCCAGGAAGTAGACGGATGCCAGTCGAGGGAAAGGGACAGGAGTGGACTTTTCCTCCTTTTCTTTCTTTTTCCTCCCCTCCCTTTCTATCACTCTGCAAGGAGGGAGCGGTCTGCTGTAGAGGGAGGAGAGCCGACGACGCAAGCAGCCCTTTTTTTTTTCTTTTTCTCCCTCTTTCCTCCTCCCTTCTCTTTCCTTTTCTCCTCTCGCTCGGTGTGGGCGAATGGAAGTGCCCGACCACCCGGTCCAACTCGAACGAGCGACGAGGCCGGGATAATTGGACCAAAATTTTCCCCTCCCTCTCCCCTTCTCTCTTTCCTCCTCTGTGGGGGCGGTAGTTCAAGCGGGTGAGGAGGAGAGCAAGAGTGCGCCTCGGAAGAGCAAGAGCGCGACTTTCCCCTTTTTTTTTTTTTCCCCCTTCTCCCCTTTTCTTCAGCCAGACCCGGGTGGGCCAAAACTAGTGCGCGCTGCGCGCAAGGGACTTTTTTACTCCCTTTTCTCCTTACCTTTGCTGTTTCATGGCCGTCGCGACCGCGGTGCAGCTGAGCGCGTTCTGAAAGGATAGATATACTTCTTTCCTCCTTCTTTTTTTCTCTCTCTCTCGCGCGTGCAGACCGCGGTCAGCGCAACCGCGGGCGCGACGCCATGACGGAGAAACGGCTCCGGAAACTTTTTTTTTCTCTTTTCTCCCCTCTTCCTCTCTTCTTCCGATGGTGTCCCCCCTGGCGGTCGCTGCAGAACCCGGATGAAGAAGGGATACAGAGCCGATTTAATCAGAGGCTCTGGCAGATTTTTTCTTTTTTTTCTCCATTCCTCCTTCCCCCCTTCCCCTCTCTTTTCTCCTCCCGCTTGAGCATTCTGCCGGGCGACGCTGTGGGCAAAGGACATACGGAAGAGAGATCGTTCGGTGGAGGAAGGGTGGTCTTCTCCCCCTCCCCGCCTCTCTAGGTGCGAGAATGCAAAAGACGGGCATTTCCTTTTTCTCTTTCTTCCTTTTTCGTTGTCTCTCCTCCTTTACAGAAGACCGCTACATAATGTGCAGGAGTGATAGCAAGATGGCGTTTTTTATTTTCTTCCCTTCTCTTTTCTGCGTCGCGCGTGCGGCACTCGGACCATGAATCGACGGCAATACGGAGAAGTAAGGGAGCTGAACTTTTTTTTTTTTCTTTTCTTCCCTCTGTCCGGTCCATATTAGCAAGCGTGGCGATCTTTCTCTTTAGTTTTCCCTTCCCCTTCTATCAGTTATCCGTTTTTCGGAAGGATGGGGCCAGCATGCGCGCCGAACCCTTTTGGTTCTGGCGCTAGGTGCCAGAGGCAGGGCAGATGAACGAGAGAAGTTCCCTTTTTTTTTTCGTTCTCTCCTTCATCCTTTTCTTTTCTTTGGGTGGCCGAGCTGGCGTCGACGAGTCTCCCCCCCCTTTCTCCCTCCCGCTCCCGCCCTCCCGCCGACGGTTCCCCGCCCGCCACGGGCATCGGAAAACGGACGACGCGTCCTTTCTTTCCCTTCTTTCTCCTTTTTGTCGACGATGCCGTCCGACCCGCGCACCGATTCGCGCTCAATCCGCAGAACACCAATCAAACCCGACTCTTTCCTTTTTCCTCCTTTTCTTTCTTCTTTCTCATTTGAGGGTGTTCCACCTCTACGGGGTAACAAGCAAAGGACAGCTAAGGAAAGCCGAACTTTTTTTTCCCTTTTTTCCTCTTCGCACCCCGTCGAGATACCGGCTTCGTGCGCGTTCAAATTCAGACTAGCTTTGCCCCTCCCCTTCTTTTTTTTCCCTTCTCCCCCTCTTTCCTGCCCTAGTACAAGGTGCGGCCTTAACTACGGACGGGGCGTGCGGTTAGAGAAGGAGTAGTGGCAAGTGATTTCTCTTTCTTTTTCTCCCCTTCCCTCTCTCCCCCTACCTTTTTCCGGGGTTCGGCTTCACTACCGGTGTGCGCAAACGCAGACGTTGGGCCAGGCAAGAAAGCGGGGTGAAGATGGAGCTGTGGTAAAACGCCCCTTTTTCTTTCTTTTCTCTTCTTTCCTCTTCCCGGTGACCGCCGGCAACCTCGGCGGCGACGCCAGCGCTTGAGGAGAAAGAGAACAGGGAATGACCATCACATTTTTTTTTTTTTTCTTTTTCCCCCTTTTCTTCCCTTTCCTCCCTTTCCCGTCTGGCTTATCGTCTGTCGAATCCAAGCCGGCCCCCTGATCGGCAGGGCGCAGAGGCTTAAGGACGGGAAGGATTACAGGAAACGCTCCATTTTTTTTTTTTTTCTCCCTTTCTTCCCTTACTCACGTCAATCCGCGTCCGTGAGGGGAGGCGGCCGTCGTTCGGAACCGACAAGGGGTCGAGTCTTTTTTTTTTTCCCTTTTCTCTCCTCTTTCCCCTTTTCTTTCCTTGTTCCTGCTCGTCCTGATGCCTCGTTACGCCTCGGACCATCCTTCGCCCGCGTGCGAGGATTTTTTTTTTTCTTTTCCCCCCTTTCCCTCTTCCTCCCTCCCTTTCTCCTTCATCTTGCCCCCGTCTAAACGAGGGGCGAGGGCATTAAAAACACCTCCTCCTTTTTTTTTTTCCTTTCCCCTTCTCTTTCTTTTTTTCTCCTTTTTACACGACGACATCACACATGGGCAATGAGGGAGGAAAGCAGGTAGACAGGAGAGTAAAGGTGGTGAGGAACTCCCTTCTGTTTTCCTTCCTTCCTTCCCCTTACTGGGCGGTCCTCGCGAAAGCGAGGAGATTTTTTCCTTCTTCCTTCCTACTCGAGCGCAGTTTGCGCCGAATTGGTGGCCGAGGGTAGTAAGACCTTTTTTTTTCCCTTTTTTTTTTTTTCCCTTCCTTTCCCTTCTGCCTCTCACTGGTTGTCACTCGGATGGTGGCGGTGAAGTTCATTCTCACAGGAAGGCTAAAGGAGTTGGAAAGAGTCTTTAAGCACGTCTTTTTCCCCTTTCCCCCCTGCCCTCCCTCCCCCTTTTCTTCTCTATCTCCACGACGATGCTCGAGGACCGCAACATCGACGGCGTCGAAATACAATGTACTGGAGAGACCGAGTTCACCCTTGTTCTTTTTCCCCCTTTTTTCCCCTCCCTTCCCCTCCCCTTCCTCCTTCTTCTACAACTCTTGCTGCCACTACACGCCCGAGCGGTACTTCGCCCAGCCAGCTGAGGTGGCGGAGCTAGAAACCTGGTAGGACTATGGGAGGGCGGACCCACGCGTCTTTTTTTTTCCCTTTCCCCTTTTGCTCTCGCGTGACGTTCGCCTACCCGGTAGGGACCCCCCTCCTTTCTTTCCTTTCTTTCCCCCTTCCCCCTTCGGGGGTGGTGCGCTGCTCGGCCTCGTCTACCGAATAGAGAAGCGCAGCTCCCCGATTTTTCTTTTTTTTCTATTTTCTTTTTTTCTTTTTTTTTTTTTTTATTTCCTTTCCGATCCCTTTGTGCTACCGACCCCTCGCGCTGTTCACTCTCGACTCGGGCAACGGGAGACGCGCAGCGCGACAGCTATGCCCCCTTCTCCTTTTCCTCTCCCTTCCCCCTTCTTCCCCCTCCGGTATCGGATCGTCGCTAGGTTCAAACACTGCCGCCGTCAATGAGTACAAGTGGCCGGGATAGCGGTGCTTTTTGTTTTTCTTCCTTTCCTTCTCTTTTTCCCTCCCCTCTTTGTTTTCGCCCCCATCCTCTTCGCCACCGAGGCGGGTCTAGCCTGAGAGACAGCTGGCGGAGCAGAAGGCAGGGGGAGCGGAACGGTCGACGGAGAGCGGCTCTCCTTTCTTATTTTTTTCTTTTTCCTTCTCCCTATCCCTCCCCTTCGTTTTTCCGCTTCCGTCCCGCTCCAGGAGATGTCGCTCCTCCTCGCGATGCGCTGCGAAAATACGCGTGTACAGGAGGAGTCGTAGTCGAGAAACGCGCTATGCGGGCTCTTCTTTTTTTTTTCCCTTCACCTTTTCTCTCTCTTCCTTCCCCCCAAACCAAATCTCCCCTGAGATGAGCGAGATGGAGGCTGTCGCTCGCGCAAGGGGGCAGCGACCTCCACTCGCGAATCTAGCGAGGATGGAGGCAGAAGTGCGCTCTCTTTTTCTCTTTTTTTTTTTTTTTCTTCCTCTGCAACAGTGCTTTCCGC
>Ga0179593_1503444_pt1 | contig 15180 bp, 15 predicted proteins | sample CZODoug2_1_08_16_FD_185931 | JGI IMG/M metagenome (GOLD analysis project Ga0179593, IMG submission 185931) | Vadose zone soil fungal communities from Angelo Coast Range Reserve, California, USA - CZODoug2_1_08_16fungal (PacBio error correction) | ecosystem: Environmental > Terrestrial > Soil >... | reverse complement strand
CAAGAGCATCCTACCGTCCCTAAATCCAGCACGCTGCCGGACCCTTTCTTTCCCCCCCGTCCCTACCAGCGATGAAAAGCTCTTCCTTACTCATCAGTACAGTTCCCCCCTCCCTCCCTTTCACGCCCAACTGCCGATTGTTCCCTTTTTTTTCCCCCATTCCGCTGAGCGCCCGTCTGGGGCAGGCGGCATCCACCTAGCGCGATAGTGATTTTCCATCTTGCTCTCGCCAAGTGCTCTTGCCTCCGTCTTCTGGACACACTTGGTCCCCTATTGAGGATCTCGCACTTGCAGACTTTTTACTTTCCCCGGTCTGAGCAATCCACTGAGACCGGCTCACTCCGTCTAGAATAGGAGGTATCCTCTTTGGGCTGCTTTTCAAAACGGCGCCCCTTTCTTTTGCAATACCCTTCACCAATTCTTCATGAAACCTGCCTAGGATCTCCCGGTGACCCTGCTGGCCGCTTCTCTCCGTTGCCCTATTCCGGTAAGTGTAGAGAGCTAATGTTCGACGTTGTACGCTTCGCTTCTATAACACTTCCCTTCCCCAGACCGTGTCCAGGACCCCCCCATGAGTTGTAGAGCTTTCGAATTACCCGTTTCTCTTCCCGCTGCTCCCCGGGTTCGGGGATCTCTCTACAACATGGCACGAATCGCTTGCCTCTATTTCCCTTGGTGATCGGTCTAACGGTTTCATCTTCACCGCCATCGATTCCCCCGCGAGACTCGTCCATCCTATCGTCCTTCACTGTCCCCATTCCCCTCTTCATAGTAGCCCGTTCACCCTCTCATCAGCGCTATGCTCCGGCGATTTTCCTGATTCTTTACTTCGCTTCCCAGCAGCGCTACTGAACCTCAGGCTTCATGTTGGCTAAGGAACCTCCCCTTTCCGGTCTCCCCTGATGACAGCGACCGACAGGTGCTTTCAGCTCCCTTGGTCCCACCTGAAAGCGCAATCCCGTGCCCGAATTGCTATTCTCTATCTCCACTGTCCGGCCCCGTACCCGGGATATCATTTCCCCGACACCGCTCCCGCTGCGCGCGGCGGTCAGTAGTGCTCAGTCCAGGCTAGACTACCATGCGGACCCTCCCCTGCATAACCCCCCTTTTTAGAATCCCCCCCAACAAAGACAATTTTCCAATTCTAAGCTTCCCCCAACGCAGCTCTTTCACTGATGCAAAGACTCTTGAATCTAGTAACTATGTTTAGTCCATACTGTTGACCCCCCATCTGAGATTCATAAGTTCCGCAGCTCATACCAAAGCCCGGAGACCCTGATTGCACCGGTCATTGTTTTCCTCAGACCTCCGTTCAGGATCGCGTGCGTTTCTCTGAGCTACGCTTGAGTTTCAGTACTCTAGATTAGGATGGAGTTCTGTCCCTCTACTCATTCTTCCTGCACTCTCCCTCCTCTCTACACTGCCCTCAACCAGCCCAAGACTTGCTCCTTCTTCCATCAACAGCTACCGATAATTAAAAAAAGATAGAATGCTGGATTTTCTTCTATACTCAGCCGTCCAGGACAGGATTTCACCTGAGGCAGTCCTATAGGTTTTCTTTGCGCCCACCCATCACCCTAAGGGATCCTAAGGTCGGGTTGTACGACAGAGGGTAGCCTTTAGCTACGGAGTTTATCCCTAGACGCCGACGCTTCCCACGAAATTTTAACAATCTCTTTCATATTCAATTTCTCTGTTCCTACCGAAGTTGCCCCCCCGGTTTGTTTAACTTGCATCGCTCCTTGATACTCCAGAGTAATTCCTCGCGAGATTCCGTTTAGAGCAGTCATATCTTGATGAAAGGAGTTATCGAGATCCTTCTCACCCCTGTTGCCTTCTCCTTCGTACGAAAGGTCTTCTACCCCTTAAGATTCGTTCCCTCTGGATGAATGGCCTGGATCTTCATCTGGAGACGATTCCCTTCTCCTGGGTGTCCCCTGATCCGGTCTCCTAAAAGGATCCAGAAGCGGTGGAGTTCCTCCGATCACTTCACAGGCTCTCTTTTTAAGTGGCTGCCTCTTCCGGCTTAGGAAAATGGCCTTTAAGAACATTACGGAGGCAGAGGCGACTCATTAGTTCTCCTAGTGCCGCCTAGAGGACCACGTGCTGTACATGCCCCCATCAACCCCCGACCTTCTCGCAGTGACGACGCCGTCAAGCAGCAGATCATGTTGTAGTCCTCGCTATGATTTTTTCTCCCACTCCGCCCCCCCCACCCTCTCCACAATTGAAGAGGTTCTCTCTTGACGAGGCGTTTATCCTCTGGTCCTCATCAATCACTACCACAGTATTACATTTAGAATCTTATTCCGCACAAATGAGGATCTCTTTCTAAATCTCACTTTTCCCTTTCCTCCACCATCCGGATAAAAAAGCTATTACCCGGATCAGGGCCAATAAACTTAAGTTCTTTAGTCGTTTAGTCTCTCTGCTTCCTCTCTTATTGTGAAGGTTTTCTAATTTAGTCAGCTTCCTCCGGGGTCTTGTAGATTCCCGTTGAAGCCCTTTTTTGTTCCTTTTCTGCTCTACTTTTTTCCCTCCATTCACTTTTCATCTCTTTTTTTTTTTTCCTTTTAGTTCAAGAGTCTTTTTTTCCTTTGACAAGGCACCTCCCTCTCATAAGTGTTGAAGCGAGGAAGCTCCCGTCTTGCTCTTCCTTTCTCACGCTGCCTCTAATGTACGGTGCACCTTTACGGGAGTTATATGTCCCTTTTTTCTTAGACTTTTCCTTCCCAAGGTACGATGGAACAGACGCTTGTTCAGCTAACCCCTGATACGTTTTGCCCCGAGGAGATCCCCCCCTGTCAGCTCCTTTTCCGATTATGATTTCTCAACAACATTGAGCGTTGACTCCTCCCAATTCCCTTTTTTTGTTACACGTTTTTTTTTTTTTTTTTTTTTTTTTTTTGTTTTTTTTTTTACGTTTCGATTTTTCCTTTGTCTACTATTTTAATTTTTTCTAGCAGTAGTCACCCTCTTCACCTTTTTCTTTTACGAGTCCATGATTTTTTTTCTTTTCTTTTTCCCTCGCCTTCTTTTCCCCCAATACGCCATTATCCTTTTTCATATTTCTTATTCCCTAAAAACTTCCGGTCTCAATTTCCTTGACTTTGTGGTCAAGCGACGGTAAGTCTTTTCTTTTCCCTGAGACGATTCTCTGCAAGAACAAACCCCAGTTTTTTGTGATCCTTCTTTTTGCAAGGATCCTTGCGGGGTCAAAGCCTCAACGTCTATTTTTGCAAGTCCTTAACGTCGCGGAAGTGGACTTGGTGTCACAGCCCCTTTGTCTCAAGTGTCCATTCCATAGGTCTCCTCCCGCCCCCTCGATATTGATTCACCCTTTTGCCCAATTTCTTTGTGTTCGCTTCCTTTTCCTACTGAACATAGTTCTCTCGCTTTTTCCGCACCTTCTATGTGAATTTGGGGTACTGACGGTGTTTTTGCTCCTCCCCCGTTTGCTGACTCGCTTACGCCGTTTGCCGATTTTTTTCCAGAGGACACGTCCAAATAATATTCTTACCCCATACTGGCCCTTATTTACGGGCTCTCCCCCTCCCTTTGCCTTGCATCCCCTCCCAGTGGTCGAACCTGCATGGATTTTCTGGTGTAGTGCCCCATGTCTCTCCAGCCTCCCCTAAAAAACACCGCCTCGTTTTGAAAGTCCCCTCCCAACGGCGCGGTTGTACTTTCCCTCCTCTGATTAACCTGGTATTCCTTTTCGTCTTTGACCTCAACCCCCCTAGACCATAGACTCGAATCTTTCTTCATGTTTCGCATTCCAAGTTCTCCAGTTTTGCGTACTTCTTCCACTCCGCAATCCTGACCATTTCCGCTGACGATTCACTTCCCTTTTTACCACTCTTAGTTGTTCTCCCTTTCCTGTTGAGCTTCCCTTTCGTCCTTCTTGAGCACTAGTTTGGTTAGGTTTCAAGCATTGAGAAAAATTCCAATGTCTTTCCTCTCTTCGAGACAGAACCATTCCCCCCTCCTTCCTCTTTTTCTACTTTCCTTTTTTTTTTTTTTGCTCCGCTGGTATTCCTGGTTTCCCCCTTTCGTTTGTAGTCTAGACGAGTCAACTAAAATCGGTTATTTCAAAGTGCTTGAAAGAACTCGGCTTGCCGTGACTTAGTTGCTCTAGGACCTAGACCCTTTTTTTTTCCCCCGACCACACACCCTGACCGTTCGTCGTTACCTCACAAGTCAAATTTTTTTCATCGGTACTTGTCCTGTTGCTGAGTTTTTTCTTTCCCCCCGCTTCCCTATAACTTTTGCTTCTCTTGACACAATGGTGAACCATTTCAAAAAATACAAGATCGTCTATGTTTAATGTTTTTTTTAGTGCCCCCTTCAATCATATTAAAATTGGTCCCTCGGACTTCCTTCAACCAATTCCTATAATTGGCGACTTTCTCCCCCACACTCTCCCGTTTGGTTCCTTACTTTTCTCATTGGATAGACCCTCTTTTTCCTAAACCGACAGCCCCTACCACCTGCTGTGCTCTGTTCACAATTTGGGTCCTGTCAAATTTATTTTTTCTCCCTTCATCGTTCCTCCTTGGTAAACCTCTTCCTCTTTTTTACTTTTTACCTAATCTGCCTTGTTCTCCGATTTTCTAATAGCAAAATTCTGTCCCCCCCACTTCCACTGCCAGGTGGAAGCGGAAATCGGATCTTCTTAGGTTCGCGTACACGACGTCCTCTGCTCATTTATGGGTTTGCCTCGTTCGTGTTTTTTTTCCTTTTCCTAAGATTACCCTTTCCTCACTTCTGGGTCACCCCACCTTCCCACTTCATTCGACATTGTATGTACGTCCCAAATATCTCTTTTTGTCCCCTCTGACTAATTTCACCCGCCATTTTCCTTTAGTGTCCGATGCAATTTTGTCTCCACGAAATACCTTCTTTCGTTGACCCACCCCCTCCCCCTCCTTCTTGAGATTTTTTTTTGCAGAAATTTACCCACCTGTTCCCGGCCCGGCTTTCGTTGACAATCCACGTAAAGACTCATTCACCTCGACACCTTTGTGAACTGGCTGCTGTCGCTAGAAACTTCCGAAGACGCTGATTCCAAAGCCCCCCTCTTTTTCCGGACCCTTTTAACCCACCCCGTCCCACCTCTCTTTCCGCTCTGCTTTTCAACGCTCTGTGTTTGAATCCTCCCCCTTCTCGCGTGCCCCCCCTCTCTTCGCTCGCTTCCCCAACCTTTTCTCCCCCCTTTTCTAGCTGACCGCTCTTTTCTAAGCTCTCCTCTTGAGGGGCCCGCGATAAACCCTTTTTTTTTTTCGCTCCTACAGAATTTTTTGACTGTCCGCTGATGCTTGTCCCCTCATCCGCTAGCTTTTTTACGCCGTCGCGACTATTCCTCTCCTTCTCCTGTAGCGGCCCCTCCTCCGTTTTTCTCCCCTCCCATTTTAAGATACAGCCAATATTTACAGCTGAGCTCCCCAATCTTGTCATAGCTCTCCCCTCACTGAATTCCCCGCCAAGAGGATTCCAGGCTCCTTCACGCGCGCCGTCTCCTCGTTTTCTCGTATCTTCGCCCTTTTCAGATTCACCTCTTCTCTCCCAAATCCAGCTGTTTTTCATTGATTCTGCGTAATCTCTACTGACGGTTTGGCAGTTCTTTTGTTTCTTGTTCTCTCCAGTTAATACCTTGGTTGCCCTCCCTCCTCAGGTCTTGTTTTGTCCCCTTTCTTTCATAATCCTTTGTCGGGTTGTTTATTCTGGGCCAACCCAGAAGTATTTACGGACAGCTTTTCCGTACCTACACTTCTCTCTTTTTTTGTGGGGGTTGCTGGTGGTTCTTTTTTTCCTCTAAGCATTTGCATCGTGCTCAAACTGCTCTTCGTGATCGGCTACTCTGGAGGGTTTTATGTATCTTCCCTTAAAAGAAGGAACTATAGTAATAAGATCCCCCTCACGGTCGTCTTTTCGTCTAGAATTCTTTTCTTGTTGTCTTTCATTTTCCGCCTGATCCCCCCAGGCATCCTCTCCGTGTCCGCAGATCTTAGCCCATCTGGAAATTCTTCTTTTTCCCTTCTTCCTTAATACTGCTTACCCAGGGGAGGGGCTAAAGCTGGACCGTTTCCTTCTACCGCGTCCTTTCAAGCTGGGCTCGATGAAGGTCAATGCAGTTCTTTTTCCTTGTTCGGCACCCCTCCGCGTTTTTTCTCACGCTCTTCTAGAGAACACTTTTTCTTCTCCTTCCCTCTTCTCAGAGTCTTATTCCTTTCCGAATGCTCCCTCATGATTTGAACTGACCCTCTCCTGTTCTACTAATAGTATTTTCCCGTTTCCAGGCGATCCTCTATCCACACGACTTCCCGGCCTCTTAACATTCATCCTTCTTCTTGTATTTTAGTCTTTTTTTCCTGGGAAAGCCTAGACATTCTAGGATTCATGGTACTTTGCATCGTAGTGGCTGCCCTTTTTCCTTACAGATATCCCCTCCTCAATCCTTGCGACTCTGGTCTTTTATCATAGTAGTGATTTTTCTGGCCCTTCTTGTTCTTATTGAACGATGCTTACGAGTAGGTCGGCTTTCTGAGCCAGCTTTGCCTGTAGATGACTCCAAAGCACTGCTCCGACATCTTCCCTTCCCTCTTCATTCCATGGAGCACGTTTTGCGTCCTGTCCTCCTTTGGAGTTAAAATCATGATAGGGCTGGAGATGCTTTTTCTTCTTGAACGTTCGAAATGATAATGAAGGTGAACTCTTAACTATTTTGTAAACGTTCTTCCCATGCACTTACTTTTTTCTCCTTGACTATGTCCCTCTCTTCTTCCTTCGCCGCCAACTCTTTTAATGGCGTATTTTTGTTTGGAGCCTTCCTTTCTGTTTTGTTGACTCTCTTTGCGTCTAGTGAACTTTCGCCCTTTCCCAGAAGCTCTTTTTTTGAGGACGGTGTTCTTCCACCTTATAGAATGCCGAACTTTCAGAGGGTTCTTCGACTTATGGCAGGTCTCCCACTATTTTCCCTTATTTGTCGAAAACCTCTTCGCTCATCCCCGGAGGTTTTTACGCGCGGTCTCCTAACTTTTCTCCCGCACCCTTCTTCTTTTCCTTTTTGCCTGAAGTATGACGAATTATAAATTTATGGCTCTTAGAGACCCGCGATTGTTTCTGAGTCTCTATCTTATCATGATGCCTTGAGACCCCCGTCGAAGTCTTCTTATCAGCTCGGTGGATCGAGGTGCTTTAATACATTTTTTTCTTTGCGCTTCCTCCTGCCTTAAATCCCTAGGAGTGCTCTCTCGCCAGGTTCTTGGTCGTTTACACTGTTATCGATGCAGGACTCTGTCGTATCTGTTTCCTCTCGCTCAGGCTTTCATTCATACTTTGTACCTTTCATTGTAGCCCTCTTAATTCTATTTTTTCCCGCGCCCTGCTGATCCCCCCAACCTTGTGCCTTTTACGTTACCTCTTTCGCATCCTAACCGTGGCTGCTCCTTTTCCTGAAGATTGGGGATATCGTCGCTTGGTTTGATTTGTTTCCGAGGGTCCTGTTGAGATACCTCCATCCCTTTCTCGACTTGTTCTCCTCGTTTAGTAGAGGCTCGCAGTCGCAGGGACCTTTATTTCTTGCCGTTTTTTGACTCCTTCAATAGTTCTAAGATTTTTTCCTCCCTTACAATCACCCCAGCCCCAAATGTTAATTTACTTAGGCAGCCGGTCCAGCGCTCCATAATCTCGCGGCGTCGGTTCTAAAACCCTTTCTCCTTGATTTTAGGTTGCGCTCCCCTCTTCTGGTAGAATAGTCTCAGGAATTTAATGAGCTGGTGAACGCTCTCTCCCTCTCCCGGTGAATCTGCTGATGAGGCCCATCGAACTTCCCTAGGGATTCATGGATACAGGTGCTTGTGAGGATGGATTCATCGCGCTGAGAATTTTATTTCCCCCCCCTATTTTTGAGTATGACTCCCCTTACCCGCGATCCTCACTAGTCCCCTACACGGCCCTCCTTCATCCTCCTATGACGCCTTTTTCTTTTACCCCCTCGCTAGAAACACAAAGATAATGACCATCTCGTGTAAGCCCCCGTCCCCTTCAAGGATCATCCCTCTACCCAAGACCCTGGCGACCCCTCCAGCTGCTCCTTCTTCAGGCGTCCCAATCTCCTCTATCCTTTTTCTGGGTTCCCCCTCCCCCTCCTTCCAGAACTGCAGGTAAGGTGATATTTTAACCCCCCTTCCTGACCCCAGTCAAATTTCAGTCTTCTGTTATGATTCCATAACGGCCTACCTGTTATCCACTTGCTTTTAGCCTTCTCTCCATTTCGAAAGCTCCTTGAAAAGTGCACTTTCTCGAATTCTTGATCTTCCGCAGCTGGACTGCCCCTTCCCCCCCCCCTGCGTCAGAAGCGCGCCATTTTTAAATTCCGCCCCACGTTCATGAAAGACTCGATCTTCACACGCCTGAGTATGGTCCCGTCGCCTTGAAAGATTACCGGTAAGGTCACGAAGCCTGTTTCCCCGGTTTAGGGAACATTGACCGACTTGTGATACACCCTCCACTCTTTCCCCTAAGTTCCGACCCCATGATTTGTCTGAGGATCTTTCCCGACCCCAACTTTTTTTCCTCCTCTATAAGCGAGAAAAGTTTCTTCAGGTCATTCCTCCAAGACCAATGGAGACTCTCTCTCAGATGGAGTGTGAGGCCTTCGGACTAGCCCGCAATGACCTTTCTCCCCCCCTGAACTCACCAGAGATACCAGAGGACCTTATCCTTCGACGCATAGTCTCGCGCCTGCCTCCTTTATACGAGACGCATCCGATATACTGTTCTTGCTTTTTGTTATCCCCATTTTTCCCCCGAGCCTTTGATGTAAGCAGCCTCCTTCCTCTGGTTACTTGGAATATCTTTGGAGAAGCCGGCACGGTTTTTAATTCTTCCTGAGGACCTTTGTGACATTTAGAAGTAAGTTTTTGAAACGAAAGCGAACAGGCCCCCCCTCCATCTTTGATCGCTCCTCAAGGCAGCTCAGGCGAATTTCCCGTTCCCTCTAGAAACCCCCTGATCTCCTTGCCCCCTCGTGCAGCAGTCAGCCCGGTTTCTCCCTGCCCCGCTTGTTCAAACCTCCTATTCTCATTCCCCCCCCCCCTCCTCCCCGTGGCTGATGCCGCCCACAATAATATATGATGTCCAGATCCTCGTACGTCTCATAGATATTCCTGCCAGTAAGTTGCAAATAGTATTATCTTCTACAGCCCCGCAGACTGTCAAATTAGCTTCCAGGACCCTCCTGTTAAAGAGTTTGACCCCCGCCGAATTTTGAACCCCTCTAGTAGAGGCGAATTTCGCCTTTTTCGAATTCTGCCGTCGTGCTCACGATGTATTTGCTTCCGTATCTTCGAGTCACTCCATTATTCCCTTCCCCTCCCCTGCGACCCCCCTCCGGCTGCAGATGACCCTACCCCGCCCCCGTCCCGACGTGACTTTCAGCGACTATACCCCCCCCCCCCCTATAGATCTCCTTCTTTAGGCTTTTATTGTCCTACGTAATTCCTCCCCCCCCCGATTCCGAAGAGGAACCAGATATCTTTGATACCCATTTGCCCCACCCTCCCCCCTGGGACTTTGCAATGAATGTCAGGATGAAGTTGTCGCCAAGGTATGGAGATCTTTAATCCGGCGTAAGTCGCCGCCGCACTCCCGAAAGACGCTCTTCAATCCGGTTCCGGAGAAGCTCCTCCGTCAACAATAATGAGTCTTCTTGGCGGTCCTGGACACTTCGCCTTCTATTTGACACTTCTTCTTGCGAGCCTTGTAGCTGAGAGGCGTGATCCAGGACTTTTATTCTCGCCTCCTCCCCTTTTTGCTACTCTCCCTCCAAAAAGCTGTTGGGGGCCTACACTTCAGTCTAAATCTTCTTTTCTGACTCGAGGTCTCCAGGTCCCTTTTTCCCCCTCCTCTGCTCCCCCTCGCCCGTTGTGATAACTACGTTACTCCGTACTTGAAGTGTAATTTTTTTCGAATATGACTTAATAGGATATTATAGGGATTCCAGTCAGCGTTTAGAGTGCCCCCCCCCCCTCCGTTCAAGTCCTATCCTCTGCTTGAGAGGGACGAGCTAAGTAGGATCCTCCCTCTTTGGTAATAGTCTGCTCTTCTACCTTTGTCAACGATCATCACCTGAAATTGTCTCCTTTTTCGACCTGACATATAAGGTAGGTCCCGAGAATGATTTTTTTTAGACCCCATCCTCCAAACACAAGAGTCCCTTTCCCCCCCTGCACGTCTGGTCCTCTTTTTATCTTGTTACCTCATTATTAAACCTTTTTTCCAGTTTTGAACTTCTCCCCCCCCTTGATAGAAAATACCAAAAGTTTTTTTCCCGGAACCTTTCCCTTCCCACAAATCTCAATAAACCCCCGCTTCTTCATTTAGCTCATCCTGGAAAGTCCAACTTCAATTCCTATTAGTGCCCTCTTCCCTTCTTTTGAGGGCCTTTTCTCCCTCTGATGACCGGAGCAATATGTCTGTGATGCGATTTTGATCGAGCCGTTTCCGTTTTTCGCCGTCTTTTGCGGGTGATTCGTCTATTGAATTCAATATTTCCGTCTCCTCTGTCATCTCTTGTTCTGTAATGAAACGCTCCTTTTCTTCCAATTGACCATCTCCCTTCCCTCTTGTGTTAAGAGGAGAGGAGAATCATCAGCGTCCGCCTGCTATCGGTCTCCCGTTGATTTCTTCAATTGACTTCTCCTTCATTCTATCTTCCCTTGGTTTTTTGCGAATGCCCCCCGCTTCGTTGATCCTTTTCCTTTTTTTGCTTTCCCCCTCCCCTTTCTGAGGGAATCATCTTTCATACGAGAGAGATAAGTTCGCTCTGATTTTAGACAGGAGCGTTGCTCCCACTTTTGCGTTGCCCGACGACGTGGTCGTTTTCCCTTGTTTTGTTTAAACGTCCTCTTTCGAATTTGAGCATTAAAATTTCGTCCGCCTGTTCTTCTTCTACCTTTTAACAAGTTTCTGTTAGAGTGCCTTCCTTTTCCTGACGTTGGGCTTTTCCCTTTCGATTTTCCACCATCGGTCCATTACTCATTTTTCCTACTTGATCCCAAAAAACTTCCTTCCTCCCATTGGTGTTTCCTTCGAGAAGGGGAGGTATTCCCTTCTCCCTCTTTTTTTTACTCGGTAAGATGCAAAAACCCCTCCGTTAGGTCGGTTTCCCCTGCTTCCCTTCTTTGTCATTCAATTGGGAATCAATACCCCAAATTGTCGATTCAATTGAGTGGTGCCCCCCCTTCCTCCCCAATTGTCCCTCAATCGTTCCTTCCCCTGAAAACCCCCCTCACTCTTCCTTCCCCTGTCAGGCCTTGTCCGTCTATACTTTTAGAACCCTTTTCCCGAGAGCTTCATTTACACCTGTCACGATTTATTTTGTTTTTTTTTATCATGAGCGGTTGTTTTTATTGACTTCCTCCCCCCCCCGATCCTCAGTGCCCTCTTTTCAACGAGGTTCAAGCCCTAATTTATTTGTCTCACAAGTTACTGGCACCTATGCCGTTCTCCACTAAACCCACAAATACGTGCAGAGCACCCCCCCACCCGATTTCTTTGTAGTTTATTATTTTTCCCAAAAAATTTTTTGTGACTCCTTCGTCCATTCATCCCCCCCCCCCTCTTCTTGCCGTTGAACTTCAGCTTGCGAATCCTTACCCAGGAGAAAATTTTGGAAGGACGGGGGAGCAGGTTTGCCCCTCCCCCCCCACGAACCTCTCCTATTCTTTATTTTCATTTTTGCCATTACCTACCCTTGAGAACGGTCTCTTACCCCCTCCCCTCTGCACCCCCTGACCTTTTACACCTATCCCTCTTCTGTACCCACAATTCAGCATTTGTTTTTCTCCCTCCCTTTTTTCGTGAGGTCCTTTGAGGCAATCGTCGACGTTTTTCCCTTTTCCTTTCTTACCAACCCGAAGTTTTGTTTTTTAGCTCTTGAGGCGGACACAGCCTTGGACCTTCCGACCCCCCTATTATCCCTCTCTCCTTCTTCTGAGAGCAGATTCTTGTCTTTAGGTGTTCACGTGGGTGCAGTCTCTGTCGAACTCCTAGAGTCAACTCAAACTTTTTCCAACTCCTTCCACAGAACCGTGCGCGTGCTTTTTCTAGTTTCCAATTCCTTCTTCCGACACCTCTTACGCTTTACAGTTCCCCTTCCAAAATAGTTAGAGTACCTTGATAGAGTTATCATTGTTTTTTTACGCCGCCTTCTTTCTCCGGTTTTTCCCCCCCCTGTCCTAACCCTTCACAATTAAATCCTCTTCTCCGTCATGTTTCTGTTTGTTTTGTCTCTCCCCTTAATTCCTTTTCTTCCCGGTTCCCTTTGGACGTTGAAATTAAAAATCTTGTTACGAATTCAAAATGCGACTTGGGCGGTGTGGGTCCTCTTTCTCGGTTATGCCACATTTTCAGCACAAACTACATCCCCCCATTCTTTTCATTGTGATTTCTTCCCCCCGTTACAGGATTTTTTGCCTTTCCCTTCATTAGGTTCCCCGTGTTTCCCTCCCACTTACTTTCCTTCCTTGGTCTCGTGGTTCATCAACTTCCCCTTCTTGCGCAGATGTTACTTATAATAGAAAGAAAAAACCTCTCCTTAATACCCAAAATTCACACTTCCTGGTGGTAAGCGTTCCCCCTTCTTTACGTGTGACAAACTATAGAAAGTACGCTTTCATTTGAGTTCAATTTTGGACTGCAAGCTTTCCCCCCTAGTTTGGTTTCCTTCATCCCCCGATGGACTACTTTCCAACAAACACTTCCTTCTACAGTTGAGTATGACAACCCCAGATTGACCCTCCTTCCTTAACAGACCTTCTCAATCACTTTTTTTGCACCCGATTGCCAATTTTGTAGAATGTTTTAACTCTATTCCCTCCGGGTGTATTGAAAAGTCTCCCCCTTCTTCTCTTGTTTCTCAGCCTTCTCCCCATTTTTTTAATTGGAAAATGCCTGAGGACCCCAAAGTCTCAATGTCAGCACTTCATTGCAACTCGCAACCTGCCCGGCTGCTTTCTCTAGCCCGGCTAGATCTTAACGAGACATTTTTTCCTTTCCTCGTCTGTTTTTTTTAAGCCCCCTTTTTTTTACCCCCCTCCACTATTATTGGAATTCCTTTTATTTTCCCTTCCATTATTGACTTCTTAACTATGAGCTTCCACTTGTACGTCTTTTTTCTTCCACCGTTAGGCAACCTCAGATGACCTCTTCCTTCAGACGCACTTTCCCTTAAACCCGACCACCTTCAAAATAGGGATTTCGAATAAACGATCCGTCGCCTTCCTCCATTGAAGTTCCTCCTGATTTTTGAGAGACCTCCTCTTTGAAGATTAGTCTATGCTTCCGCGCGTCATACCCCTCTTCCTTGGCATTCTTTCTTGTTAGTTCCCCAAACTCCCCCCTTTTATAAGCCCAAACATACATGTCGAGAATTTCAGTCCATTCTCCCCTTTTCTGCCGCATCCGAACCTCCGACTTTCCTTTCCACGAGCAAACTTCGCCTGACCTTTTTCTTCAGATAGTCTTTTCATGAGCGAATTCCGAAGTCCACTCTCATGTGAATTTGTCCGTTGATTCTTGCCCGTAATCAGCCCTCGTTTGATTCTGTTTGTCATTCTCCCTTTGGCTCTTTTCAACAAAAAACGAGGTTGATAAATTTCCCGGATTATCAGTCCTGGATGTCTTTTCTGAATTATACCAAGGATAACTAAGGTTCTTCTTTGAGACTATTCATTTGTGGTGTGATGGTTTGGGTGGTTCTTACCTCCACCCAGATCTCCCCCCAACCTTATTAGTCCTTATGAGTTTTTGAGAAATTTCTTGTTTTTTTCCTCCGTTTTATACCCAAGTCTTTTTCTTTATTAGCCCTTCTTCTGTAACTACGTCCCCTCTCTTACTTCCGACAGTCGTCTTCCGTTCTTTAACCTCCCCCTTCTCCTTAAAATGTGACCCCCCCTCTCCCTCTCTGCATAGCCCCCTTAGGAATGTGATCGTGTCTAAAGTAACTTTGATTACTGGGTCCTGAGTTTTTCCCTCTTCGCCCCTTCTAAATCTCCTTTTTTCTCTGGGTCTCTAATTAATTTTCCTTTTTTCCGCGCTTTTGTGAGCCGCGAACCCGTTGCTCCTCAGGTGTTACACCACGACGGCAAACCCAACCACCCAAACCCCACCCCCCCCCACAACAATTCCTATGCAACGTCCCCACCCTAGCTTCTCCCCCTCCCCTTTTCAATCAAGAAAGGAGAATTTGATGGGGACACCGCGATCTACTACTTCTTCTTTCCCTTTGGCCCTGGTCATCTTCGCCGGTTGCTTTTCCTATGTGCTGCAGATCTCACTCTCCGCCCGGCCTTTTTACCCTGAATCCTTTCCCTTTATTGATTTTGTTGTTTGCTTCTCCTGTACCAGTTACCTTTCTTCTTAATAATAGGTCGTAGAGGATTAGCGGTCCAATTTCTCTAACCAACTATCACCTCTTGAGTTCTCCTTTTTGTTCTTCCTCCTTCTGATTTTTTCTTCTTCTTTTCCCGTCTATGCTATGTTATTTCCCCCAGAAGGGCGGTTCTCTTGCGTCTAAAGGTGATGAGTTTAAAACCTGCACAGCCCCCGAGTCCGCCCTCCCCTTCATCGCAGCCCCCCCTCCTTACTTATACCGCTCGACTTCCTTATTAAACCTGGAAAAGTATGACCTGTCCCTCCTTGCTGGGAAGATTCCTCCTTAAGTGGCCGCTTTACGTCTTACTCTTTTGCATATGCCTCTTTTAATTAGGAGGAACTACTTGACTACGGGAAATCTCGTCGCGATTTTGAAATGATTCTACTTCCCTTTGTCCGTATTTTTCCGGAGATCTATGTCTTCAGTCGATGTCACTCTATTTTCTTTAGCTTGTTCTTTTTGCTTTCCAAGATTTTAAGCTTAGGGGAGGGTGGTGACACGGAGATATGGACCGACCCTCTGCCTGCTCTTTGCGTCTTTAGACTCCCTATTCTTTACCTCTTATTTAGGTAGCCAACTACTTCGAAGGCTTCAATGCTTTCCCCAGAGTGCATCCGATTTCAAGTTTTTTTTAACGTCTGTTGATTCTTTTTCTCAACATTTGATATAATGGTCCCCCTTTCATTCATGCGCTTGCTTGTTTTCTGGGGCCCTTAACTTCTGCTTCTTGTGGTGATTTA
>Ga0179593_1455527_pt1 | contig 15180 bp, 26 predicted proteins | sample CZODoug2_1_08_16_FD_185931 | JGI IMG/M metagenome (GOLD analysis project Ga0179593, IMG submission 185931) | Vadose zone soil fungal communities from Angelo Coast Range Reserve, California, USA - CZODoug2_1_08_16fungal (PacBio error correction) | ecosystem: Environmental > Terrestrial > Soil >... | reverse complement strand
GCCGAAGCGGTGCTCTCATGGCATGTTAAATCATTCAAGAGTTCCATCCCTCTTCCTCGGACCCTTCGGTTCCGTTTGACAAAGGTGGTGTGGACGGAGGGTGTTCTCGGTTCCCGCTCGAACCCAAGGTTTTCTACTCCCTTTTCCACCTATGTTTGAATTCATCTTCTTCTTCTCCCACCCTTTGCGATTCCGTTGTTACGTTTATTTTTGACCGCCTGCAGAGTCCATACCTTTGCCCCTTTTTCCTCTTTCCCTTCGTCTTTGTTCCAAGTCGGACCATGACCTTCTTTCTGTTACAGTCAAGTTTTCTTCCTGTCTTTTGACCCCTATCCCTTACGATCTTGTCTTGACACCCTCTTCTTTGAACCTTGAAACGCGAGGTACTCGGTCCACTCACAGTCTATGATCTCCCTTTTGTAAATGATCCTTATACTCATGTCCATCCGGGAATTTTGTCTTCTTTTTTAATTTTTTATCTATGTGCTTTTTCTCGACGTCAAGTCACAAACCCCCCTTCCCGCGTTTCCCCCACCTCCTGCCTTAGGCTTTTCAGACTGCCGTTGTTCCTCTCCCGCTATTTCTAGGGCAGCTTATGAGTATCACCCGGCACTCCCCTAGCTCGGAATAATTTTCGATTCCCCAACGATGGTTTTGTCCTTCTCCTTCCCATCCCTTTCCTCTCTTTATAGTCGTGGCGATGCCATACGCCCTCGCACCGACGGCCAAGAGGAATTCCTCTCCCCCTCCCCCTAAGTTTCCTCGCCCCTGGCTTTAGATCGAGATAGCCTTTTGTTACCCCCCCCCCTAACACCAACGCCAGGCTTTTACCTCAAACACGTTGAGCTTCTCGCAACGTGGAGCCAGATCCAGTTGTTCGTTGCCACGTATAAAAACCCCCCTGTCTCCTTGTGTCTGCCAGGAAGCCCTTTTCACCACCGATGTTCTCGTTCTTTTTTTAGAAAGTCTTCTCCTCTCCACGCCTCTGGCGGTCGAACTACGGATCTTTTTCGCTCGATTTTTCATTTTTGTTTTCCCAGTTCATTCTTTTGTTCCTTTGGGCCTTGAGTTTTCCCCGCTTCTCTTTCTTACCAAAGCCTTTCCCTCCTAACGACGTTGATCAGTACTGGGGCACCATCTACACTTTCTCTCCCTTCCGTCCCGGTCTTGACCTTTTTTTAGTCCTATTCATGGTTTTTCCTTTTCGGACAGGCGCCTGCGCTGAACAAGTCTTGATAGTCCCTTTTTCTCCCACCCTCTCATTCTGCCTTTTTTTCCCGAATTAGGCAAGGGGTTGGTGTTTTCTTTCTCCCCTCCGCGTCCTATCTTTAAAAGGTTTTTCGAGAAAATGCCTCTTGCCTCTCCCCGTTGCCGCCATTCGGTTTTCACTTTCATTTCCATTCCCACCCCCTCAAGGCGCGGCTCTCTTTTACCCCCCTCCCTGATTTTATATCGTGTGGGAGGGTGTTCCGCCGGATCCGAGCTTGCTTCTTTTTGCTCGTGGATAGATGCCAGGGCTTCTCCCCCTTCCTAGGTCGATACTTAAAGTAGTCCCCGTGCTCCCTTTTCGCCGGGTCAGTTTTTTCCTTTATTACACTTTACCATCTTCAAGCTGGCCCGTTTTGTGTCTGTCACCCCTCTGTCTGGTTCCCACTTCGGAGAGGCGCGGTTCCCACCTGAAATTACGCTCCCCCCATCCGGCACATTGAACAAATCCCCACCTACCCCCCATTTTCCCCAGTTGTTTTTGTGGGTATTGTTTTTACATGGTTCCTGGCCGTTATTTTCACATTTAAGCGATCGGAGTCTCTTGCCCGCCCCCCCCCAATTCTTTGGCCATCGTGGCCTTCGCGAGCTGATTATCTTGTCATGGGAAGTTCTTGCGACAACAGCCTCCTTTTCCAGCAGTCCCCTCCCACCACTGAAGCGGCTCCCTGCAAGGCAAACCACCTTTTTTCCCCTCTGACGACACCTCAAATTCCCCGAGAACAATGCGGAACCGCCCTAACATGGGAAGATCCAGTTACGGCCTTCGTCGAGTCCCATTTTTCCCCCCCTCCCCTTTTCCCCTTTTACCCCTGCTTCGTGCTCCCAGTAGAAATTCAGGTTTCCTATCCCTTTCTCCACCCAAGCGGTCTCCTCCGGCTCTAACCTCATTTTGTAAGCTTTTCTTTTTTCGAGGTTCCCACCCCCTTTCGGTTTCCCCACCTTTTTTCTTCTTTACCGGGCAAGGTAATTTACGTCCTCTCCCATGAAGCCTTTCTTTTTGCCTACGTTCGTCTTTGTCTGAAGTCAAGGTCTGTCTTGTTCTCTACCTCCCTCCCTTCCTCCCCTATTGTTAATTGTAACTATCTTCCCTTTATTCTGACTCCCAGAGGTTTCATCTCTATTCTCCGTCGTACAGGGATCTCTTTTGGTCGTCCTTTCGATCTCCTTCGCATTTTGTTCCTCGTCGGTATAGGATATCCCCCCCCCAACAACACTCTGGTGCGGCTTTCAGTTTTTTTTTTTCCTCTTCACAATCGCAAAGTTCGCCCCGCTCTTTTCATTCTTCTATTACGATTTCAGATTGCAAAATCACGTGCCTGCCCTTTCTCCATCCCCGGCAGTAGATTTTATAACTTTTGTTGTTGTCACGGGCCGTGACCTTCGTTCTGGAAGACGATTTCTCCTCCGTTCTCCCAACCCAATGAAGGGAATGTTTTTCTCAGGCCGTCTCTCGTCACTTTGAATCGTCCCCTTTTGTACCCTATCCTAAATTTCGTTCCTACTCAATTAATTTTCTTCTATTTCGCTCCCTGCTGACTTTCACTCTTTCTGCAGGACCGCACCTTTAGCCCCGCAAAGTATCCCTTTCCCATCAATTTTTTTGTCCTTGAGTTGATTTTAAACGCCCAACAAGCCTCCTTCCTGCTTTCCATAAATTTTTACTCCCCTGAAACATCCGATATATATCTTTTCTCATCCTACTTTTTGTTGAGATTCTTTTTTCGAGCGTGGATCTTTTCCTCTACTTCCTGAGCTTGTTGTCCCTTTTCCTTCGTAGTTTAGTTGAATACGTCTTTTCACATCCCTCTCCGGTCGCTCTTGTTTGTATGCGGTCGTTGCTACCCTTTTTCCCTTTCTGCCTACACTTGCTTTTTCTGATATTTTCCAGGGACCTCACCATCTACCTGGCTTCTCCCTTTCCCCCCCTATATCTATGATTTAAAAGGTCGTTACTATCTCTCCTTTTCTCCCTGACTTATGAGCTCCGACAAAGCCCTTCAGGTTCCTTTTCTCACTTGGTCGGCCATGTCCGCCCTACCATCATTTCGCCCCGTCGAACCCCCCTCTTTATTGAAAATCGATCTCATATTCTTCCTCCTTCTCTCGATTTTGGAATTTCGTTGAATCCTCCTTACACATCTTTCGAGGCGCTCTCAGACCTTCAATCTCATACCTCCCCTCTTTTTCTTTTCGCCCTATCCTCTCTACCCAACAGATCCCATACGATGAGTCGTCTTCCATTTTTCTCTTCCATCCCCTTTTAGACGAGTTAAGTCAGCACTGGTCCCCCCCCGATTTCTCTGCACAAACCTCCCTCACCCTTTTTCACTATCCACTGAAGTTTGACCCCTTACCGTTTTGCAGCTTTCCTTTCGTTCCTTTAGGCTACGGGAGTGATGTGACTCAAACCTTCCGCTAACCGTAATACAGACACCGACTCCCTTTTCCTTTTCTTTCTTTTTACGGCCACGCAAGTCTGAACTCTTGCGGCCAACCGTCTTTTCTCCCCAGTCCCTCCGGCTTCCTCACCTTTTTTTCGGCTCCGTTATTTCTCGCAGTTTGTAAGAACGTGATTGTTTTGACCGACTCCCCTTTGTCCCTTTTTCTCAGGACCCCCCCTCGATTCTTTTTATAGTTCACTCGGTGTTTTTTTTTAAAGGTCCCAGAACTTGACCGTACCTTGATTCCCTTTCTTGCTTTTATCTAAGCCACTTTAGGTTATGATTCTTATGATTCCCTGGCCCTTCTCTTTTCACGCCAATGTGATTTGCTTCTTATTCTACCTGTATTATTTTCTTTTGTAATTATTGACGAGATGTGCTGGTAGTCACCACATAATTCTCTTTTCCCCCTACCTTTTCCGTCTTTGACCGGTTTAGACCTACCCATTTGACTTTCACTATTCTACGAGACTTCTTCTTAGATGGTCCTCCCCCTCATCCACCACATGTAGTACAGTACGTCCCCGTTTTTCCCCCCCTTTTTTTCTCCACTTGTGTTCTCTTTAATGCTTTGTGATTTATTTCATTCAATTTATTTTTTCTCGTACTGCGTGAGTACTGTAATTTTTTTTTCTCCCCGCATTTCTCCACCCTTTGTCATCCCCCTCTCTTCCAGGCGAGTTTTGATCGAAGTAATTCATGGTTTGTTCAGTCTTCCCCTTCTTCTTGCTAAAATACATTTTTTCCGGGATCGTTTTTTTAGTCTTTTCCTAGACGGCCAGTTTCATCGGTTTGCAGATTGGTCCCTCACTCTTTCTTTCCTCTGGACAAATTCCCAAAAGGCTGTCTTCGAACCACTTCAGGGGATGCCCTCTCCCTGTTACTTGGCGAATGAATCCCCCTTGGAAAGGTCTGGTTCCTTTTTTTTTCCCCAAGTTGATTAAACCGGTACTTAGTGATTTTTTTGACACTGCTCTCTTTCTCACCCTAGACCTGCCCCACCTTCTCTTTCTTTTTAAAGAGACTTATTTGCCGCGTGGTTTATCAAAGAGCCACCCAACCTTCTTCCTTCGTCCCCCAATTGTGCAGGAAGTTGCTCTTGTTCCTTCCGTTCGAGCACTCAGGTGATGCGTTTCCTTTTTCCTTCCGTTCACCCTTACTCTTCCACTGCCGTTATTTGTCATTCCCGGTCGCTTAAGTTTTTTCTGCTCCTGTTTTCGATGTTTTCCACACAGTTTTTCCTCCCTTGCGTTCTCCCTCCCCCCTTTTTTTTTTTCCTGGACGCCGAAGCGGTTCCCCTCTTTTCAAAGGAGCACGATCGACAACGAGGCACAATGTTATTCGACATCTCGCTCCCCACTTTTCTTTTATGCAGCACTGCGGGCTTTGTTTCTCTTTCCTTTCTTTTCTATTGCCAGCTCCTTTCCCAACGGTTCTTGGTGTCACTCTTCTGGTCTTCTAAACGTTTTCTCCCCTGTGGTGGTGTGGTTCCCGTCCTTTAATTTCCCTCAGTAAAGGGATAGTCTCCCCCCTTTCCCTTTTTGCCTTCTCTTCCTTTTGTGGTCATCCCGCTTCTGCTTTTCTTTTGGTTTTCCATGATGTATCTGATTCCGTCCCTTCCCCCCTTTTTTTAGCGGTGATCCCCTTCGCTTTCTTTCCCCTCCACTTCAGTGGCCAGTGGTGATGATATTTTCCCCTGCTTCGGATTTGCTGCCTTTTTGCTTCATCTTCCTTCCCCCCCAGTCTTGTTTCCTCTCCCCTGATTCCTTGCTTTGTTTTTTTTTCGTAGTGTTGCTTTCTACGTGTTCGCCCGGTGCTCCCAGCGCGAGCCCGTAAATCGAATTCTTCCGCCCCCGTAGTCTTTGTCTTTTCAACCCTCGCTGGTTTTTTTCTTCCCTTCGTCGTTCCCCCCTTTTTTGATCAATCCCAACCGCTTCCCTTCCCTCAGTCCAGTTCATGCCTTCCGTACCCTTCTCTCCTCTGTTTAGTGGCCCTGCCCCTCACGAGCTTTAGTTTCCCCCCCCCCCCTTTTCCACCAGCTTTAGTGGCTGACTTTTTTACAGGATCTTTTTGCCCCCCCTCCTCGTCTCGCCCTTCGGTCGGGTGGGTACTTACCTCCTCGGTTTGCGCATTGGGATTAAGCATTCCCTCCTTTTCTCTCTGTTAACCTTCCTGGCAATTTTTTGGTGCACGTCGGCTTTTCCTCTCCCATCACCACCGTCACAGCGATTTTTCATGCCCTCAATAGGTTCGGTTGCTTTAGTATAGGCCCCTTTTTTTTCTGCTCAAAAGACCTTCACCTCTTCCCCTGTCCCCTTACTTCACGACCCTTACTTGAATAGTGAACTTTGCGCTTTGGACTCCCTGTTGTTCTCCCATTTTTCACCTCTAATTCTCCCTTTTTGTGTTTGATCGATTTCTCTCCTTTTGAGTCAGCCCGTAAATACTGAACTGTCCCCTTTCCCCCTCCTCTTTGCTTAGCCGTTCACTTGGATTACAGTAGGGTTTGTTCCTTTTAGCGATTGTAAAGTCTACCCGCCCCCTCCCCCTCTTTGCATTCTTTCCTTGAACTGCGACTTTTAGAGTGGCCGGTTTATTGTCTTAAGTTCCATTTTTCTTCTCCCCCCTAATGCATTCTTTCCTGAACCTTCTTAATCCCAAGATCGCACCGACTGTGTCTTTTGTACCCCTCCCCCCTCTCCTTCCCTTTCCGCTTTTTTCCCCCAGACGGGCAGTGTAATGAAAATTTTGCTTTTTTTTGAACCCCTTTTTTTTCTATCGACTGATTTGCCCCCATATCCCACTGAATTTTTTCCTGACTTCCTCTTCTCGCCCATTGTTTCTCGAGGAATCGCTTTGGCTTTTTCTTCCTCCTTTTGCTTTCTCAGTCCGTGCCCCCCCCCTTGACGAGGCTCGCCGAGGGAATTTTGGTTTACAACCCCCTCTCCAACTTGCTGGTTTTGTCTTTCTCACACTTTCGAAGACTCGTCAGAGCACAGACCACAACCGCGACCCTCCTCCGTTTTCTTTCATCGGTTTTTCCGTCACCGACCAGAATCCTACTCAATCATGGCTTTCTTGTAATATCCATTCACATTTTTTCTTCGCCGCGGAACTTTCTTTGCCGAACGTTTTTAAAGTTTCCGCTACCCTTGTCTTTTCCCGTATCGGACTCTTCTCGGATAACACCCTGTCCAATTCCCCTGCTTCACTCTGCATGCCCTTCCGGATCTTATCTGCTACCAATTTTTTCGTGAAGTGAAGCACGTACCACGCCCCCTCTGAGAGCAACCCTTTTTCTCCATGTTCAAAACTTCAGTAGGTCACCCCTCCCCCTATGTCTCCTCCAGTTTTTTTTCGACAGGAGTCGAAGCGTTTCCCAATTTTCTCGCTGCATTTTAGCAGATTTTTGATTTTGACGCGAGTTTCGTCGATTCCTCCATTTGCCGCGTGAGAGAGAGTAGGGCATTTTCGGTCTTCTTTGCCACCGAGGGCCCGGACCACCCAAAAGCAATGTGACCTTTCCATGAACTCGGCTGGTCGTCCGAACCTTTGTGACATCCCAAAATTGCCTTCCCCTTACGCTTTTCGCACGCTTCGCGGTCCCAAGGTCATCCTTCTCTTCCCTTTCTTGCCTTCAAGTGTAGAGGTCCCGACGCACAGAGCAAACTTGCCGTTTGTCACACGACCTTAGGCAATGTGTGGTCGTTTTCCCTTCCTCCTTCCAGTTGCCTTCAAAAAGACGGAATGACGTATCGGTCCCTTTTCTTCTATCGTGCCTTATCCTTTTCAGCACTCTCTTGTGACCCTCCCCTTTCCTCCTTTGAATTTCCTCGTCATCCCAAGGCGGCTCCATTCCCGGCCCTATTAGCCTATCTTTTTTTTAGGGAGGAACTATCAGAGTTTGTCCATCTTCTTTTCCTCTTCCCCGGGTTTTTCTTTCCCCGGGCTTCTTCCCTCTAACTTCCCGTTTACCCGTGAGCACTAATCCGGTTTAAAACACCTTATTCACCTCTCTCGGTCCCACATAGTCCCGCTGGTTAGAATGGTGGATTCACCTCCTTTTTTTTTCTTCGTTTCTGCCGCTTTCTCTTCATCTCGCAACAATATTTATCATTAACCCTTCCCTCCCCCCATCCCTCTGACCTACAAAACCAGTCGACCAGTGGTTATCGACGGTGACTTTCGTCGACTTGCGTCCTCTTGTGGTTTTTCCATCTACTTTTCCTCTTCTCTTTATTTTTCACTTGTCTTTTCATCATGCCTGATGCCTGAACGCTCATATGCCTTCCCTCTCTTGGTCCTTACCAAATCGACCATCCACACTCCCCCCGAAGCGGATCCACAGTCCTCAACTACCTTTTTTTACCTCGAGGTCGACATTCAACACACAGTTGTCCCCCCTCCCCCCCAAACCAATGGTCGGTATCCAGCCCACATTGCCTACCAGTTTCCTTCAAGTCGACATTGAATTGTCTTGCCTCTATTCCCCCCCTCTATCTTTTCTACACAGAAATTGCGTAATGTGTAGTGCGTTCTCCCACCTCGCTGAGCCTCCTGTATCACTTTCCGTTTTTTTAACTTCTCTTTACTGCAGGTGATACCCCCAAAGGGCGGGTGGCACCGCTTTTCTTCCCGTTCTCCTCCCATTTCACCGAGTTCCCTTTTCTGTGATGATTCAGAGAGTCGATTGAGCTTTTTGTCCTTCTCTGCTGAGCTCCCCACTACAGTAAGCTGCTATGTTGTTCAACCCCAGGAGAGGACCGTTCTTTTTTTTCGCGTTTTACTCTTTTGAGGGGAATTCCTTTTAACGGGGGCGATTTTTTGATTGTTGCCGCGCATTTTGCGCCTTTCGCTTTATTGAGGGTTGACGATTCTGATTCGCCAAACCCCTCCTGGTTTTTTCCTTCCATTTTCGCAAATCACATCTGCGACAATCCCCTTCTCTCCGATTTAAGGTTTAAAGCTCTTCTTCCTTCCACCTATATATTGCTTTCCTTGAAAGCCCGGAAGCACTCACTTCTGTCTTTCCCATCACCTCTTTTTTTGTAGAATTTTTTGTTGTGACGGTTTTTGCCTCCAGATTTCTAAGTCCGTAAGCCTTTTTTTTTTCTTCCCTCCCTTTTAGTCTCCCCTCCCTCCTGTAAAGCTAAATCGGTGGAAAATCCCTCCTCCCCAGTCGTGCCCCGTCTTGAACTGCCATTTGCCTTTTTTACTATTGAGCCACCCCTTCTGAATAAAGTCTGATGACGCCGAACCAGGCCCTCCCAACCCTGAAATATCCCAGTCATCAAACTCAATCGCACCGTGCGTCTCTTTCCCCCTCCCTGATCCCTAAACCCTCAAAGATCACAGAAGATTCACCCGACTTCAAACCTCCCCGCTCTCTCTTTCCTTCTTTTCCCTCCTTTTTTTTTGGAGATTTATTTCTCCTAGTTTTTTGCTCGCCCTCTGACTTTTTTGACATCATTCATGGATTCGGGGAAGTTCAATAGAGCAGGTTTCGCGATTCTTTTTTTGATTTTCTGGTTCTGTCGGGGTATCCTGATTTCAGTTTAGTTAATACCTTTTTTATTGTCTTTTCTCCCTTGTCTCTACACTTCCTCCCCTTGGTGAAATGGACTAATTTTCGTGGCCTCACTGATATTGATGCTTTTCCCGGTCTTTGGGTATGTAAGTAGCACTAGGCTGATTCCTCAACACTGCCAATTCAGTCTTTTTTTACTAGCCTTTTAAACCCCATCCGTCCTTTCAGTTTAAATTTATTTAATTATCTATCTTTCCCCGGTCTGGAGCAAGACGTTCTCTTGCTCGTTTTGCCGTCCCGGACAAATATTAAGCCTGAAAAAGCCTTTGGTGGATTTGTTGTCGTGTGTTTCATATTTTCAGCTCATTATCAAACCTGATTGTTTTCTCGCAGACCCCCCCCCCTTCCCTCTCCTCCTCTGTTTTGAGGCTCCCGGAAATTTTCATTGGCCACTTCCCTTATCGCCGCCCGGTACTTTTTTTGGAATACCTGCCCGGTCAACTACTTTGACCACGCTCCATTCCTCCCTTTTTATTGGTGGGAAGGACTCTCTGCCATCTCCTGTAGTGCTTGATCTTCTCCCACTCTTCAGAACTCCTCCGTTCCCGAACTTACAGAAACCTAATCCCTTCCTTGTAGATTGCCCCTGAAATGGCATTTTCTCCTGACCTCTCCGGTTTAAAAAGCTTTTTTTTCTTTCCGCCTTTTTCCTCCCAATATAGCCGTAGGCTTCTTGATCAGCACGGCTACCCATGTAACACTTTGCTAAATCTTATCTTGCACCGAATCGTATGGTTTCTTCTACCAGCGTCCAGGTCGGTGTACCCTTTTTTTCCGAATTGAAGTAATGGAGTAGAATGTTGTGGCTGTGACTCTTCCGTCTGATTAGTCGGCTTCTTTCCCCCCAGAAAAGGTGATGCAGATCATCCCTTTTTGCTCCGGTGGTTTTTGCTCTTTCTATTTTTTTTGCGCCGGTTTTCCCCCTCCCCCCACCCCCCAAACGTGTCCCATTGCCAGTCATTGCGTGTAGAAAGGTTTCCTTCCGACACTTTGCCGGTCATAATCGCTTCCGACGTCGCTTCGATTTGGTCTCTTCCTTCCGCCCCCCTGTCTACGCTTCTCCCCCGAAAACATTGTTCTGAACTTGTTGGGCACTCCTTCTTATCGTTGTTTGATAGGGTTCATTGGTTCTCTCCTTGCGTGTCAAGAGACCGATTGCCGACCCCCTCCCCGTTGAAGCACAAGTTGCATAGCCAATTTTCTATTTCCCCCTCTTACTCTCCTCGGTCTTAACGACTCTATCCCTTTTTTTTTCGCAGATTTCCACTTTGTGTTTCTTGGTTTTAATCCCTTTCGAAGGTCAGTAAGAGATAGCCCCTTTTACCTCTCGCCCTGTCTCATCCCTTGCACTTTTCTGAAACCTTCTCTTTTCGATAGCGCGTCGTCGCTAAATCTGGTTCCTTGAAGCTTTTATTTTTTGGAGTTTTGGCGACCAAGTAAGGCTTGGTTTGGACACCCCCCCTTTTTTCAACTTTATGCTTGCTTTTTTTACCTCCTAGAGCCCTTCGCTTGTTTGACGTTCCTCTTCCAGCGGATGGTTTTTAAACGAGCCACAACTTGCATTTTTTTCTTTCGGGCCAAACCCTTTGTAGGGAGTTGATATGGTGTACCGGACCTCCTTTCTGTCAGGCGCCTTTTTCCCTTCCACATGAATTTCCGCGCCGAGTTGTTTTCACGACAGGTTTAACTTGATGCTCCTTTTTTGCTTTCCCCACCGTTTTGCGAAGCCGCTTTTCTTCTGCCTGTCTTTTGTGCCGGTGAAAGATCTCAGCTTTCTGTTTCCCCTGGGACCATGTGCGATCTCGTACCCACGCCCCCTGTTTGAACAAGGCAAACTAATTCGCTGCACAATAGTCTTCGGTCCCTTAGCCTGAACTGCCTCGGACCCTGGAGTTCGCTTCTACCCTTGATCGTCTGCCGATGATATCTTTCCTTTTTGTAAATCGATTCTGCCATGCTCCATTGTCCGCGTCGGTGGTATTCCTCTTTGAAATCGCCGAACATTGGATCTGTCCCACTTTACCTTGCTACTGGTTGTCGTCCTCTCTTTTTCTGTGTTCGTCCCCCTTTTTTTCTGAGATACGTACCTCTTTTCTCGGTCCGCTTTTTGATTGCTGCCACTGAAATTCCTGGCCTTTCTTTGTTGCTCTATTTTCCTTCAATCTTCTGATGATGCTGGTAATGGTTTCGTCTCTAACCCTCGTGGCCCCGCTCCCACTTTCCTGGAGACTTTTTTTTTCTTTAGGGACTTTTCTTCTCCTCCAGGGAGAAACTCGACTGGTCGGCTCTTTTATTTCCCCCATGTTCCCGCCTGAGTAGTAAGTGGGAAACAGAGGAGTTATTCTCTTCCCCTGCTTCTAGCCATTTTTTCATCACCTTCCCTCTTACCATTCCGCGCGCGGTCCCTTTTTTGTCGTTCTCTATCATTCCCTTAGTCAAAAACTTTTTCCGGGCTGACAAGAAGAAGTCCTCTCGTAGTCCCAACTCCTGCTTCCCAGCTTTTCTTTCTGGAAGATTTTTCCTTTTTCGAGTACATTCCTTCTCGTCGGTTGAATGTCATTTTCCATATCTTTTTTCTTTTTGGGCGATTTGGAAACAAAGGGTGAGAGCAGTTGACTACTCCCCCCCCTTTTGTGTGCTTTTTTTCTTAAATGTCCGCAAATAAACGCCCCCCGTCCCAGCTTCCATTTTTCTATACAAGATAGAAATCTTATTTTTCTGGATTTTTTTGGTTTGTGTGGGTGTTGTTTTTTTTTGTGTTTTGGTTTCCTTGGGTTTAGCCTGGTAACCACTCTCACCTCCGTCCACCACTGTCCCTTCTTCACTACTTCCTTTGGTCTACGGCCTTCTGGAGGCATACGAGTGAAGGATTCTTCCTGTCTTTTCTCCCTCTTCTGTCCTTCTATTTGATGTTTGTGGTCTGCGACGCGGTTTACCCCTCCGGCCTCATCTGCACGCTTTTTTTTCAAGTTACAAGAGGCCTGCGGTACCTTGACAGCCTGGACCCCGTGTTGCCTTATTTGAGATTTTTTTTACCGCGCTAACAAGCTCTCCTCCCTTTCCCCCCCCCCTCCCCCTATTTTTCTTTGAATTTTGCTTCTCCCCCTTTGAGAGCCTTTGTTTTTGGCCATTTCAAGCTCCCTTGTAGTTGTAGTTCTCTGAATTGTTGTCCCTGCTCCCCGTTCTTTCTTTTTTCTGATTTTCCCTCCTTCCCTAAGACTTAAAAATCGTCTTTTTCATCCAATTCCCGCCTACTTCCTTCTCTGCTTGGCGCCTCTTTGGATCAGCAACGGTTGTGAACCCGGAGTTTGACAAGTCCGGCTTTCCCATAGCCTCTATCTCTCCCCTTTTGTACGGAATGTATTTTCGGAGGTAGCACCTTGCAGCCTCGTTCCTTTGTCCTAGGCGTTTTTGGTTTTTTTTTCTAGCTTGAAATTTGTTTACCCCCCTCTCTGTTTCCAACCAGTGATGTGTGCCTCCCCACCCTCATGCCCACCCAATTTGGATAGAGATGGGACTGGCGAACGATTCTGAATAGCCAACCCGCGCTCCCCAACACGAGCTTCACCTTGACTTTTTTCGCTTGCAAACATCGGGTGTTTTTTTCATGTCACCCCTCCAATCTAGGTCAATTCGAATCTTGGCCATAATAGAAGAAACAGTCTTCGGCCTTTCCTTTTCTTTATTCCCATCTGCCAGGTCTTAACATGATCTTTTTATCAGAGCGTAGGGAACACCGTCCCCCTTCTAACTTCTTACCTTTCCCTCCAACTTTGTATGAGCCGGTGAATGGATCAAACTTCTCTTCTGACTCAGGCTTAAACCGACCCTCGGCTCTCAAATTCGCAATGTTTGTCCCCCCAACTCCCCTATTTACCCAAGACATTTGTTGATTCCCTCGGAGACTCGCTTCCTTGTCTTCTGCTTCCCCTCTCCCTATGATTTGGCGCTTCTTCGCATGGTGTAAACCCCCCCAGTCCTTTTTTTCTTGTTTGTCATTTTCCGGCTTTTCACACTGCTATCCTCACAACAGCATTTCCGTGTCCTTAAGCCGGCTGTCTGTCCACTTTTTGTTCCCCCTCTCGAATTAAATAATTGCCGTCCTTGCCCCGCGGCGCCTTTTCCATCTTGCGCACGGGGACCCGAAAAGCGCTCTGCTAAGGCGTTTCTACGTTCTTCTATGAAAATGAGCAACTTTGCCGTTGCGGCCTCCCCTAATGCTAGTGCCCCCCCGTGTGTGTTCCCTCTTTTCGTTGCCTCCCACCGCCCCCCTCTCTTTAACCAGATTAAAGGTGCCAGTCTTGTCCACATCTTCTCAGCACACTAGTTGAGCAACACAGCCCTCATTACTTTCTTCCTTCTACCAGTTCCGGCTTTTTTCCATCTCCCGGGATTTTATAGAACGTTTTGTGTCCGGTTCGATCTGGCCTATTCCTCGTTTTTTACCCCCTTATTTCTTATCCCCCCTGGTTCTTCTTTAGACCTCGATACTGTTATTGCTCCTTCCTTCAGGGTCCAGCTTTCCACCCCCCCCTGTCTACTTCAGTTTCGGAAAACATTAATGCATCTCATTGATGCCACCGCTTTTCCTCAGTGCGGTCCTCGTCTGGTCGTTAAAGCATGAGCATCCATTTGTTCCCTTTCCACTCACTCCCCACGACTTTTTTACTCAATACCCCAACATTCTCCAGTCTTTGCCTGGTATCGTTCTTTTTTTGTGAAGTGTCTGGTTACCCATTCGGCTCTTGGCAGATTCCCCCCCTTCACGCGGTTAGAGGGCTTTCTGCATTTCTGAGCTGGCTTGGGCACGTCTTTGTGGTGCCTTTGCAAAAAGGCAATTCGATACCCCCCTCGCATCGGATCTCCCGTCCTGCAAATCATGTGTGACAGGCCTCCCTTAATTCACGAAAAACGCTTTCCGCGTCCCCCACTTTCTTGCTTCCCCCTTATAAAAATTCGATCAAGTTACGGTCTCCGACCCCCTCTGCATTTACACCCCAGACTTCAACCCCCTCTCTCTTTTCACCTCCCCTTTCCCAATTTTTTGCGAGACTGGCTGATACCACGGTACGGAGCCTCCCGTCTGTACCCTTTTTCTTTATCCGTGGTAGGAGGTTTCCAAAAAGGAGTTTTTTGCACCGGGTGATCCGGGCTCCCGGTTTTTAAACGGCCGACGGAGTGTCGGTTCTTTTACTGCCCCTTTCCCGCTTGCGAGTACTTTCTCGGCGCCTCCGCAAGATTTTTCTTGCGCTCTCTTTTTTTCACCCATTTATTTGGACCGTTCAGGTCCATGTTTGCATTTTTTGCCGTGCCGTTTCCCCCCTTCCTTCTGGTCTCTCTTGGCTTCCGAGAAATTTCCGACTTTCTCCTCTTTTGGCGCTCTTTTGTTTTATCTCAATCGAACCCCCTCAGTGGGTCGTGATGACGTATTGGATGCATCACATTGACCCCGAATATCCTCCTGCTTTTTTCCTCTTCCTCGGAAAGGAGTTCTCGAACGCCCCCCCCGACCCCCCCCCCCATTAAATCGTTCTTTGTGTCTCAGCCTCTTCAAGATGCCCTCTCCATACAGGGTTGAGAAACGGGCCGTACTTTGGATTGGAGTTTTTCTTCTCCTCCTCGTTCGCGTCCCCCTGCCTTTCTTGTTTTTAGTACTTTAGAGGTACTTTTTTTCACCTCATCCCATCTCAGTTCGGTCCACACTGCCCATCGCATTTTTATTTGCGAGCACTTTGCGGATTTTTCCAAGATGCGACGCGAAACCTTCATCGCCCGCCCTGCCCCTATCCCCCCCTCACCCTCTCCTGGCCTTTTGCCCCCCCTGCGATCAACCTAACTCCTGCTGATGCCATCCCAAGCCTCAAGAGCTGCTCTCAATACCGT
>Ga0179593_1375179_pt1 | contig 15180 bp, 9 predicted proteins | sample CZODoug2_1_08_16_FD_185931 | JGI IMG/M metagenome (GOLD analysis project Ga0179593, IMG submission 185931) | Vadose zone soil fungal communities from Angelo Coast Range Reserve, California, USA - CZODoug2_1_08_16fungal (PacBio error correction) | ecosystem: Environmental > Terrestrial > Soil >... | reverse complement strand
CGAGTTGCGCTTCATTGTTTTTTTCGACCGAGATTTTCCCCCGTATACTTTTGGAGATGGAACGTTCTTCGGCCTTCCTCCATTCGTGGCGGCTCCGCGGCTGCCCTTTCGGACGTTCTAGGGACCCAGAACACCTGTTTTGGGATTAAGCTCTTCCTTCTGGATACCATATGCCTTTCCCCCGCTCCTGAGGTTACACCTAACGATGGCAAAAGCGAAATCGCTTCGCAGTTCCCCTTCCCCACATTCCGCACTCCCACCGAGCGTTCCGGCCTTGGGTGAATCATATGTGATAGTCGAGGCGATTTGCATAGCAGACTCCTGCGTTATATCCTTCGTACAACCGACCCTATTAGTTTGTTGTTGCTCGTTTTTTTGCCGTCGTTGACCCTATCCTCGGCGGGAGACCCGTTAGTCTCAAAGTGTCTGATGCCGCTCCTTTTTTTCAGCTCTTTTCTTCTTTTTTCCCGCACCCAAAGAAGTCCTTTTTTACCGGTACGGTTCTAATCATGCGCTGTAATGTGTTTCTTTTTTCGTTTTTATTTTTTTTTGGGGTGTCTTAGTTTTCGGAGTAACGCTTTCGTGGTTTTTTCCATACCCCCCTTTTGACGACCCGGCTGTGTCGTGATAATTTCCCGCACCGTGTGACTGGGCTGAGTCCCTACGATCCTCTTCCTTTTTTTATTCGCTTTTTCCAAGCATACCCTAGAAAAGCAGCTTGAAATTTCCGAACCCCCTCCCTCCACTTTTGACCTTTCCGGACTTGTCACCCAAACGCTTCGTCATTGCCTTTCTTCTCTCTTCCCCTTGAAGAGCTCCTTTCTCCGCCGATTTTTATCACTCTTTTCTCTCACTTTACACCAATCCCTGCTCCCAAATGGTCTTTGATGGCGTTACCCTTCACGGCGATCCGACTTTCGTTTGCGCTCCCCGCCCCTCTCACCGGATAATTTGACGCGCTTTTATGCCAGTCGTAATGTGGCCTACATTGTACTTCCTACACCACGCCTTCAACTCTGTCTCCCTTGACCTCTGCTTTTGTCAACACACGCAACCCTTGCCCCCTGAGTATATTTTTTGCAGCAGAGGAGAATATTCATCTTTCTCTTGACGCCTGCTTAAGCGCAATACTACCCACCGCGCCTCGGACTTGACCACCCACTATTCAAAATCTCGCACGTTGAATCTTCGATTCTCCCAGTGCAGTTTGGGAGTCCTGTAACCCTTTCTCCACACTGCCCCTCCTTCCCTCCGAGGAAGTAGCTTTTCGCCGCTGATTTCCAAAGTTAGTTCCCCCGGCGTTATGGCTTCCCGTAACCTTTTCGCTTTCGCTTGAACTTCGTCTTTCTTGCTGCTTCTTGGCAGAGCTTTTTTTTTATTGAAAAGAATTATTTTTCTTCTGTTTGACGCCGCCCCCGCGGAGGAAAGGTGTTGCGACATTTGTTATTCGACTACCTGCTGTTCGTCGACAAGCATTTGCAGCATGCGACTTGCGGACCATCGCCCGGGAACTCCTCTGTCACAACATGCAACTTTGGCCCGGCTGGTGAGCCTAAGTTTAGTGGATCTGTTGCCCGGTCCCTTCGATTTGGCATGAATCAAGGTTCTTGGCTGGACTTGTTTTCAACTCGTGCCGCGTTCAGGTTTCCCCCATCTAGCAGAAACCTGAGCCCATCATCCCTTGCTTTTTTTGCTTTTTAAGACGACGGTCCCTTTTCCAGCATCTAGAGTTGCCATCGTAGTCTTTCCGTGGTTAAATGTGCGACTTCTAATTTCCCAACCTTTTTTTTCTCGACCCTTTGATCCCCATCTTGTCACCTGCAGTTCTTTACCTTCTGAAACGGATACCATCTGTTTCTCTTTCCGGAGTGTTTCCTTTCCTTTCGGCCAGCGGACGTCCCCGAACCGAGTGGTGCACTTGAGACCCACCCACCCAACATTTCCCTTGAGTCTTCCTCGCGTCGCGCCAAAGAATGGGCTATGTTGAAACTGTGGGCTTGGCTTTCCACACCCTTGACTTTGCTTTGTTTCCCCCAATTTTCGCATGACGCATAGTAACCTTAGTGTTCGAGCGGCTGGTGGTTTTCCTTTCCTGACCGCTTGCAGCATTTGTCGTCCCCGATCTGTTTGTCACCGTGAATCCCCTGCGCCGAATACTAGAATTACCGGACTGTTGACGGTCCTTTCCCTTTTACCGCTTTCCTTTTCACTTTTCCCCCCCCCCATCTCTTTCTTTTACCAGAGCAAATGAGAGTTCCCATTGCCCTCTCAATTTTCCTTGCGTTAAAAGATTGTCGATTTTATTCTCCACGCTCGCTGCCTAGATTGACTGCCTCCCGTTTTAAGAATAACCCCTACTTTAGTCTCTCCCCATTCCATTTGACCCTCCTTTTCCTAAACCATCCTTCCCGCGAGGAATAATACTACTTGAATGTCTTTGTTCCTTGGAAAGGTACAGATATATATTTTCCTCAAGGGGTTTTTTTTTGAGATAGCTGGTTTTCTGCCCACTTTATATAACCCCTCAGCCCCGTATGTAGGTTCAGCGAGGTAACTTAGGTTCTTCAGCGTTTTCTGATGTGCATTTTTCTCTCGTCCTTTGAGACCGTTAGTTCGCTCTTCTCCCTTCCGGTTCTGCAATCTTTCGTCATCCGCTGCGTTTCTTCTCGACGCAAGCGTTTATCCTCGCCCAGTGCTTTCCAAATTTAACTTGCGGAGTTTTTATGGTAACCTTTGCCTCTAGCATTTGGCCTGGCCTTTACCGGCCCCGTGCTCGTCTCAACTTGAGAGAATTCCGTTGATTGCACCCCTCCTTAACTGCGGATTCCCCATTTTCTTTTCCTCCCCCCCCGTCCTTCCCCGCTCGACCACTTTATGGGAATGACTTTGCATAGACACGTGTGCCCCCCCCCCAGCCGTTCCACTTTCGGTTTTGGGCTAAACGCGTGCCCTAGCCGTTCTTTTTTCTCCCCGTCGGACTTGGATCTCACGTGAATGGTGGTGTTTGGAACTTAGTTAAAAAGTATCCAGTGGATTATAGCTCTGGGCCTTCCCCAGGGCCTTTGACCCCCACGCAGCGGACCCATCACGAAGGATTTTGATATGACTTTTGGAAGCGTTTTTTTATAACCGGTTCACTGTTCCCCGTTTCTACACGTTTGCCCCCCGCAAATTTTTGCCCTTATGCCTTTTTTCCATGCCCCCTTAAGGATGGCCGTTACCGTGCGGAATGTCCTTCGCAGGCCACGCTTTTTTCCAATTGACTTTTTCCTTCATTTTTTGGTTCCTCGATGGACCTTTTCGCGCGGTCTAGGGTTCAAAATCCGTTCCCACAGATCCCCTTTCCCTCCCCCATTACCCAAAGGAATTCCCGGAACCCGTAGTATTTTTTTCCCTTAATTTTTTTGCCTGCAAGCAGGGTTAACGTTCCCTCCTCCTTTTTTTACTTTTTTCTCATTCGGCATTCTCGTTATTGTTCTTTTTGTCCCCGACCAGCCGGGAGTCGTTGACCAAGCCCCCACTTCGCCCCCAACCCACCTTTTACTCTCCCTTTCGGCTCACCAATTAACCGTCATTCCGTTATCAACCAAACAGCTTCCCACACCGGAGACAGCCCTCATTTTTGACACCTTCTCTCTCCCATGTGTGCCCGCCTTTACTCTTTACTTGTCTCCCATTTCGCGGAAAAGAGGACTGTGAGTTTACCTCAGGTGTTTTTTAGAAGTGGGGGTGGGTTCCCTTCGACCCCCGCAGGTCCGCAGATCCTCTATGCGTCTTTTTTGTCCGATTTTTGATACGTAAACGGTCTTATTTTGGATTCTTGCACGTCATTTCCCTGGCGGACCTAACGCCGTTTTGCATTTAGTAGAATCTTTCCCTCACCATGAATCAGAATTTTTGTTTTACTAGTGTGTGATGAATCCCAAGCCCCGTCTTTTATGTTGTTTCTTGCATTAGTTTATGCTCACTGGTAGAACCCATTCACCACGCGTGCCAGATCGTTTCGGATATACTTTGACGGAAGGAGTACCCGCAAGGCTCGCGTGCGAAGCCATAAAGCCTTTTTTTTCTCCTTTTCTTTTTCCCGTGCTAGCCAGCGCCGCACATGCGTTGACTCTCCGGCAAGTTAGTGCTTCACTGACTCATTTCCCTTTCCTCCGGAACAACGGTGTTTCTCCCCTACCTCCCCCCCCCCCCCCCACCCCCCCTGCCCCCTGATGCGCTCTTTTTTTCTCTTTGACCCTTCCCCTTTGGAAAATTTCTGTAGCGCCTGTGAGTTTTGAATCCCTCACCTAATCCCCCCGCTCCCCAGCGGCTGATTACCGGATCACGCAGGCCCGAGGGTTGTCTTTCTTGGACCCTTCACCAGAAATTTTCCCGCCGCCCACTCCCCATGGCCCCCCCCCAATCGGGTGGAAACCCCCTTATTAAAGCCCCCCAGTCTATCGCCCTTTGACCCTTTGGGCGTTGCTCCTCCAATCTCTTTCGTCCCAAACTCTTCGTGCCCCCAAACAAGTTTTTCTCATCTCTCCCCGCCAGAGCTAATGTTTCTTTCCCTACGCTGCTGCCGCACTCAACGAACGTTTCCTGTTTTACGACCGTCTGCCCGAGTTTTTCTCGCGCAGGCTCTGCTAGATACATCCCTTGGTTTCACCCAAGGAAGAAGATCTTTTTGTCAATTTTGTATTTTTTTATATGTTAAACAGTATCCGAGATGTGCCGATGTGACATTTTTCTTTACCCCATCGAGAGGGTAATTCTCCTTATCCCAAGACGTTTGCAGCAGCGCTACTATTTGATTCCGCGAGTCCGCACTGTCCTTCCCTTTTTTCGCCTCTAGCCCCCTTGTTCCCGATTTTTAACCCCTTTACCGAGCCCCCTGGTCGGCTTGTCGAAAATTTCGTCAAAAGGAGATAAGCCCTCCTCTATTTTAATATCTTTTGTGTTAATAGATTCCGCTTCTCATCCCGTTTTCCTCTAGTGTAGACGCCGTACGTTTTAGATTTGCCTGAGGTCTTTTCGCTGTCCCGCCCCCGTTTTCGCTGTCGATCAAAAATTTCGACACGGAGGGAAGTACGGGCCTCCCACCCCATTGCTGGACTACGTCCCCTCTTTCCTTCCTATACTCCGATCCTAAAGAAATGCCGGAACCTTCCGATCTAACGACCAGCAGTTTCCCCAAAGAGAGTCTTCGTTTGACTTACAAAAACCTCCCAAATCACCATCTCGGCTATTGGACCAGCCCGGTCTGTCTAGAGAGGCATAGCCTTTAGATCTTCGTCTTTTCGCTGCCCCGTTTACACCAAATCACGAAAGATTCTTTGAGATTTTTTATTACTTTCCCCACCGCGCTGTAGTTTTTTTTCTGCCTTCCCCCTTTTTCGTTCCACTTCCCCGCGTTTGAATAGAAGCGTGAGGTCTACAACCTCATTTGAATTTCCTTTAATACCGCCCCCTTAATCTCACGGGTCCCCTCAGATTTTGCACTCTTGAGTTTTGGAGTTCTTTTTCAATTGTTGGGGCTGTACATTTCCATTAGCCCCCGGATGTACGGTCTTTTGAGTCCTGGCCACCTCAGCTGTTCGAAGGGTTTTTTCTGCCTTGTCTCCGAATTCCCGATACCTTTTCTATCCTTTGCTCCGAGGTCCCATATGCCCGAACCAGAGTTACGCCGCGGTCCATTAGAAAAACGAGCCCTCACTTCCAGTCTCTTCTCGTAAAAAAATGCTTCCCGTAGTTGATCTCCAGCTGCCTTTATTTGTCCCCATCATTTGTAACGCTGGCTCTTCTCGGGCAACAAAAGTCCCGGACGACACCCATGGCTTGTCTGGCTTCAAATACGTGCATATCTCTTGTTTTTCTAGACGCACCCCCTTAACCTCCTCTCGACGCGAGCTTTCTGCCCCCTGCTTTTAATGTTGTGCTCCAATGAACCCGACAATCTCAGGAAACAGGCTCATCCCGCCCGCCGGGCTTGCGGGTTACCCCCAGCGGCGCCCCCTCGCTTACAACTGCATGTTCATTTTGTTTCCCAGAATTAGGCGTAATCTTCGGAAGCGTTCCACCGCCAGTTCCATGATCTCCATAATACCCTGCGCCGCCGGAAGGCCTCCACCCCGAGTAAAAAATTCTTCTGGTTGTTTTTTTGCCCTTTAGTCCTTCGTCCGTGCCGTTGGGCTCTGAAACGCCGCCCAACCATGATCAACAAAAGCCTTCCGATGCGTTTTTCCCTATGATCATTTCCACTCCCCGTCCAGGCGGGGATTGCCCGCAGGAATTTACATACACCTGTTCGACTTCCTTAAATCTTTTGCCTATGAGGGCATATCCGTATTTTCTTGATAACCGTCACTGACCCCTTTAGATGGAGCTTCGACCCAGGCCCTAAAGGTGTTGCGCCCCTTTTTTGCGTTTCCCCTGGCTTGCGTCAAACGCAAACCCATACTGTCTGATGACAGCGCCGGAAACCATTGAAAAATCAACGTTCCCGGTGTGTTATAACGGTTGCTGTGAACTAGTTTGTCGTTCTCTCCCCTCTTTTAATGAATGCGACCTGCTATTGTCCGATGGTGGATCCTCTCTTTCTGCTTCAAGTTTCCATCGAGCATCCCAATGCTCACCCCTTTAGACTTTTTTTGGGAGAGAGGATTTAATTTTCTAAATCCCCCCGGTTGGCCCCAGACTTTGTCATTTATGGTTCACTTTGCTACGATTTATTCCAAAATTTGCCGGAGTAAACTGTGTCTCCATCGTGGCAACTTGCCGGTGGCGCCATCGCTCTGCACCGGAACAAACTATCCTGTCGTGTCTGGGGCTGGTTCCAAGCATTGCGGTCCCACGCCGTCGATTCAAAAGAATTAACCGTCCAGTGTTGTTCCAGTAGATTCCCACACATTACAGCTTTTCTCCCCACCCTTCCTCTCTTCTCCAAAGCCTGTGCTATGGAAAAGCTTCGTATATTCTTACCAAACTCGACCCTGGATTTGTTACACCACTGCGCTCCTGCATGCCTCCAGCCCCCCCCGTATTGGTTGGTCCGCCCTTTTTTGCCCGGAGGTAGGTTATGGTGCACACCCTCAGCGCTGATCTTTTTTTTTTGGTCCCTCGAAGCGGCAACAAGTTAATATCTCTTAATTAGATGGCCCATTGAGGGCCAGGCTCAGGGTCCAAGAGGTTGTCGCACCCCGCTTCAATTTTCCTAGCCAGCATGAGCCCCGCTGCATTGTAATACCATGTTCTCTCTCCCCTGTAAACCTTGCGCTATGACCCCTCCTGATCCTCAGGATTTTGCAGTACCCAGTTCAATGATCATTCACCACTTTACAAACTCTTCCTATCATAAATTGTTGCAGCTTTTTTTCCCCGCTCCTCCAGCTGACCGCGGCAATCCTACTTACGGCTTGTCGTTACGCGTCCATCCTTTCTTTATAATCCGTCCGTTGTGCTGTTTCTCTCGCTTTTCCCTTTTACCGATCGAACTCATTTCCGTTTGTAGGAGGACGAGCCCGGTAACGGTGGTGAATTCTTCTAGAGCAGGTATTGTTTTTTTCTTCTCTATTCTTTCACGGTTGAGCACGGATGTTTAGTTTCAATCTCTTATTCCTGAGGAGGCTTCCAGACGAAGCGTTTTCCCCCGATCTTGCCCTGCCCCCTGTTTACTCTGCGGGCTATGGAAAATCACTCAGGAATTTTTAGTGACCCGACCGGAACACTGTACGTAGCTAACATCAATATCCTTTCGCAGCTTCTGTGCCCCCAACAGATCAGCTGACAATGCTGCCCCTCGTTGCAATTCCCGTCCCCCCCCCTGCACTTCGTAAACCCCCCATATTTGGACTGTTAAGAATGAGACCCCACTGGGGCCAATACTAGTTTCTTGTGTGGGTCTCTAAAGACTTCCTAGCACCTGGTCTTGGCGCGTACTTTCACTTTCTCCTTCTACGTCAATTGGCGTTGTGGTCTGATACTTGGAGCCCAGGTTGAGTCGGCTGTGCCCGACGCTGCGGACGGCCAAGGCCCCTTAACCCCCCTCAGCTCCCTCCCACCGACAGGCTCTATTTGAGTCCGGTTGCGTCCCCGGCCTTTCACTCGGGACTAAACTTTCTTCCCCATTTTTCCTGCGCCCCCACCCCCCCAATGACCATTTTCCAAGGGCCAGATGTTCGTACCAGTTGTGGCCCGCAGGCGCGCTCAGCCCCCTTAGAAAGGAGTGCGAGGTTCTGGCCTCGCTTTTCAATGTTAGCGCGAGCGCCGTCAGAACCATCCCCAACTTAGGTACATTTTCCCCCTTTCTCCCCCCCCCCCCCCCCCTCTTTTTATGCCAAAAGCGCTTGACGGCAACAGAGTAGAAATCAAATTTTTCCCTATTGCCGGTCACTTCTTTTTCTTATGTTTCCCGCTTCTCGTCCGCATGCGAAGGGCATTAGATTGCTTTAGCGTGAAGCCAGCAAGTTGCGCAGACATCACCCCCCCCCGTCCCAAACCCACTTCGCGTGCGGCCTTTCACCCTCTCACCCCTCTTTAATTCTGTTATCAATACAATACGATCCCTAAGATTTTTAACCCGCTCCTGTCCCTGACAGACTCCGAAAAGTTGGCCCACCCTCCCCCCTCCCCGGTGGACGTTTATGATCCCGCGCGAAAGCATGTGAATCGGATTTGTACAGTGATTTACTCAGTTGCTGGACGTCTTTCTTAACTGAATCCCCCGTCACTGTTCCTCCCTTCCCTTCAGGCCTCTTTTGACTCGTGTTTTGATCGTTTACGTTCTCCAGGTGTCTGAGTTCTTCCCTCTCATGCACCTTGCGGATTCACGCGTCAGATTTTCAGATTCGCCCTCCCGAACCCACTGTCAAATCACGATTTTCTAAGAGCTGTTAGCTAATGCGCCCCAGACAAGTAGTGCTTGATTAGATTTGCGGCGAGGTCGAGTCATTCCTAACCTCTTTAAAACGCGTGGTCCCCTACTGATAGCAGTCTTAATGATAGTTTCATCTCGTCTGCGCGAGAAGCGGTCTGAAGGGCATCAGACATCACGCACCTTTTTATAAGTCTTTTATTCTTCCCAATTTTCTCTCCCGAGATTACTAAAATTTGGACGAACTTCTTTGGAGGTCGTAATCTTTAGCCTTTTTTACAGCGCCTTCACCATTCCCCTTGGCTATTGTTTCTCGATTCACATTGCCCGGGCTTTATAGGCTTTGGTCTGGCATTGAAATTCGCGCAGGAGCGTCTTGAGCTTCCCTTCGGACCCCAATATTCATCAACAACCGCCACAGCGTTTTCGTACTCACAGAAGAAGTCGTCTGGCGTTTTTACCAGCCCCCCCCGTCCCTTTGCCGAACCGCCCAACAAAGAAATGGCAATGTAGGAACAGTGAATTCCCGTCCCTGTCTTTATTAACTCCGAGGATTCTTTGGAGGGCTCCTTTACTCTTCTTTTGGACCCACCCACACGCTGACGTTACTTTTCCCAAAATGTATCTATCTCCCCCCCGCTCGAAGTTAGATTGCTCTTGAACTCCGCGCTATTCCTCTCCAACGCCCTCGTTCTTTATTTTTTTCCTGACAGGACTAAGACGCCCTCCCTCCGATTCTCTGGTCTTAAGACTATCCCCTTGTTTTCGTCCAATTCTCTTCAGATTCTGGTGCCGTTTGGATGTTTCTGGGATGCTGTGGAACCTGTCTCCGCTCTTTCTGATGGTTCTTTACAAATACTTTTCACGTCTTAGGGATTTCTGTCTAGATCAAGCCTAACTCTTTTACCCCTCTGACTATTTTTTGAGTCCCGATCACAGGTACCCGACCCATGAGATATCCTCGCCCCCCCCCCTCTGGCTTCCCCACCCTTCCTCAATAAAGTAATAGAACAAATGACGAAGGAAGAAATAATCCCCCCCGCAAACGTGACTCCTAATTCTAAACTCTCTTCTCCTCCTCATCCCTCTTTTTGTGTTTCTATCTAATTCTATGGCGTTCGCTCGTTTAGCCATGCCTTTACCGATCATTTGCTAGTCTTCCTTTTTTCTTAGTTCCCTCCACTGTTGTCTTTTGTGCCTATAAGAGGTCCCCCCTTCCCTTGATCTGGAACCTCTCACAATCTGTCGGGGAGACTTTTCGCATTCGCGATTATACGGATCTCACGCGCCCCCTTAGTAAACTAACAGTATGGACTTTTTCTTTCGCCCAGAGAATTCGTTCGAAGTTGTTCCCCCCGCCCCTACCCAACATACAAAGGACAAAGCAGTTTGCAGGGTAACCTAGCCTGTTATTGGGTCCTCCTCATCTCCCGCGCGCTTCTCTTCTTCAGCCGTCAGGTTCAACATAAAGCCACACCTGTTCGTTATCTTCTTAGTAGTGTAGCATCACCCTCTGCGTCGGGGCGAGATACTCAAAAATTTTATTTTTCCATTAGTATCGCAGATGAGTCTGCGTAAGTACCAACCCAAACCGCCCTGCCTCATCCATCCTTTCCTTTCTTTACTTCTGTTTTTCCCGTCTCTGGCCATTTAGTTGTAGGTTACGGAAGGACTTTAGTGGGGCCCGAGACAATTCTGCTATTTCGTTTATTATCCTTCTTTCCGCCCGTGTTGACGGTGGTGTTTATGATTGATTTTTCCACCCTCTCCGCGCCTTGTCCTCCTATACCCCTTTCTTGCAAGCACGCCGACTCAATCCGCGCGTAAATCGCAACCACAAGAGCAACTGTAATTTTTTTTTCCGGCTTCCTTTTTTTTACAACAAATGTGCTTCCTGATCGCAGCTTGAAGCTGTGTAGCGTCCCTGCCGATTTTCCGAATCTCGGCTATCCCCAGTTCCCCTCCGGCGACAAACCAGGCTGCTTGAGTCTTACCCTTCCGGGGCCAGCTCAGGGTCTAGCCTGCCCCCTATTTTACCGATCTCCGACGGAGCGCTTCCCACCTGATGTTTTTTCCTTTTGCACCCCCACTTTTGCCACCTCCCCCTCGCAGACAACTGCGCTCATCCAGACACACCCCGACGGGATTTCGTAGCGCCCCCCCCACCCCAGCTGTCCCATAGCTCCACCTTGAGGATGGTAATTGTTGCGCATCGTGCGCCTGGACTATGCGCGTGCCGACTTAATGGTTCCTGTTAAGCGAACTACCCAAACGTTTTTTTGACAGGATACCCCCCAAAATGAGTTTACAAACCTTCTATTAATCTCTGATATTCGCCTAGTCCGGTTTGAGCTTACCAAACCCCCGCGACCCCCTGCTTCATCCCCCAGATCCCCTCCTCTTTCCCTGCCTTTTCGCCGCATTGCTAATCATGTCACATTTTCAAGATTGGATGGCCAGACCATCTTCGTCGGAAAACCCACACTGGTTGTTCCCACTCCTCCTGTCTGGCTCTCGTTCATATAGTTTTTATTTATTACCCCTTCCTTCCTTTCGGATCTTGATCCTCCCTGCTTTTACCTGTTGGCCTACATTTTTTTTTTTACTTAGACTCATTGGATGGCTTTCCCAACCCCTAAATGCCGAGTTTTTCCGCATTTATTTTCCGCATCACGTACCTCCTTTACAACCTTTCAAACGGGCCCCCCTTTTGTTCGATCATTGTTTGATTATCTTCGTTTTTTCGTCTCGCTTTGTAATTCCATTAGAATTATCCTCATTGATTGTTGCCTATCCCCTCGTGCAATTTACATCGCGTCCCGACCCCCTTCTCCCCTTTTCGCGCTGGATTGAGGCCTAGCTTCCATTCCGCACATAGGGTTCGTGCCCGTCGTGGACTTTTCCAGTGGTCAGGTGGATGGCTCACTGCCCAATGGCGGACGGAACATTGTGCTAAAGTTTTCCAAGGCCGTGTGATTCTAAAGAGCTGTCAACTTTCAAATTCTTTCTTGTGAGGTGCGACTGTGTTTACAGGCATTGCTTTTACCATCGGCGCTTCCCAATCCTTACTCACTGTGTTTTCTCCCAAGAGTAGCCCGCACAAACACCAAAACTTGAGCTCACTCTCCTCTATCCCACGCCTTTTTCTCCTTTGTGCCCCCGTGTTAGGAAAAAAAAGATTTGTCAAAACTTTCTGTGTCTCAACAAAATTTTTGAGTCTCATGAATGGCCTCCCTTCCCCATCTGTTTTTTCGAGAGTTACTTGATTCATGCCCCAGAGTGGGCATCCTTCCTTTTGTACGCGAATCCATTCCTCCCCAGTCGATATTTTAATTTTATTCTTACTTTTTTCCCTTCGACGGTTTAAGCGGCCCTCAGCAAATTCATCTTCTTTCTTTGCATTGTAGGTATCACCTCTTGAGATCTACATTTTCACGACCTGGATCGAGCAGAACAAGTTCGTCTTATACTAAAATTGACTCGCTACACTTAGTCAGCCTACCCGCTTTCAATTTCATAATTGCACCTTTAACAATCATCTGCATCTATAAACTTTCAGATTCAACGTTGAAAGGCCCCCGTTTTCCCTCCTTTAATCCTTAATTCCGGCCACATTTCGATTCGTTTCCCTTTAAATCTCTCTACTAAGACTCCTTTGGGTTTTGCTGTTCCGTGGAAACGATCCTCACCTCATGCCCCAGTAGTTATGATTCCCTCGCTTTCCCCTTCTGTTTCTCATTCGTGTAGAGATCTCACCCTGTATTGTATCTCAGTATTTCTAGATGGCTTTTTTAACTCCTCTTCACTTTGGCATGTCCCTCCCCCTCTGCTCCCTTCACACGTCCTCTCTACTGCAATTCTCCCCAAGCTTCTTTCAATTCCTACAACGCCCTCATTCCTAACCAACCTATTTTCGCTAAGAATCTTCAGTATCTCGTCCCTCTCTGCTCAAGCTCCTACGTCTTATTGTTTCCTCTTCTTCCTACTAACGTTTATTTCTCTTCCTTCTCTCCGTAGATTAGACCGTCTCTTTTCCCTGTCCAATCGTCTTTATTCTCTCCGTGTTTCGTTTTTCTTCTACGACTCTTGTTTGAGGACTTCAGTTCTAATTTAAATGTCTCGTGGATAAGTGGTTCTCTTTACCATTCCCCTATTTAAGTTCTACCCTCGTCCCCTGTCGCTGAAACAGTCACGAGTCCCCCACCAATTCCCCCCCTTGACTAGCTGGAAAACCCGATCAGCAGACATGCTTTCCCCATCCCTCAATTTTCCCTCCCGGCAGTATCTCCCAAAAAATAAAGTGGGACTTTTCTTGCCTCCGACCACTTTTTTTCACACCCATCGTTCCACTCTGGGTGTGAGTCCCCTCACATCCTTTTTACATATCCCATGGCTTTTCGTCTGGTCGGCCCAAGGGGGACTGGCGCCCTAACGAACTTTTTTTTTTTCCTTGTTTCTGACCTTTCCTGACCACGTTATTTCAGTTTTTGTCTTCAGCTTATCTGTTCCGCACCCTTCCGTTGACCCCCCCCGAATCTTTAACATCCAACGACCATTGTCTCTATTACGGTCCCGTCTTGTGGCGCACCGGCATTCGACTTGTATTTCCTTTTCGGCCAGAATTTTTAATTATTACTGAGAAGACCATGTTCACTTACCCGGATGGCCTACCTCTTTTTCACTTCCCCTTCGCGCTCTGCAAGCTCCCTAACTTAGGCTGCCAGGTTCTTAATTCTCTGGCTGTATGAGCGCGGCTGCTGGCACTCCCCCTCCCGTCCCCCTTGAGCCCATTACTTACAAAAAAGATGATTTTGCCCACAGATTCTCCCATCCCCCTTGATAACACTCTTGGCACCTCTTTTATTTACTCTTCAGTTTAGTTGAGTTTAATGATTAGCGACGCTTTTTAGTGCCTACATCAGTTCGTCTAAGTCCCAAACGCCCCCACCCCATTTTATAGATCTTCCTTTACCCTACCCTATCCTTCTTTTTATCATCCCCCTCATTTCTTTTTCCTCCTCCTCATGCACGTGCCAGGCAGAAGCAAATGTTCTTTCCATCCGTGACGCGTTACTGCTCATCGCGACAGCGGTCCTCGTCGTCTTTTTTGGGACTCTCTGGAATAAGTTTTGAGCGGGGTTTACTTGCCGCACCTGCACCTTCCGCCAGTCCCCCTCTGCATTAGATCATTTTTTGTCTTTTCTTGTGTTTACCTTTAAGACGTCTCCCCCGGTGGTACTTTTGACTGTCGGAAGTTGTCACTCTTACATCTTACTCTTCCGGCCCTATGTCCCTTTAAACAATCTGAACATCTAAGTTGTGAGCTACGTTCAAGCTGCACCTCCAAATCCTCTCTCTTGATTAGCTCGTGCCCGGAGTTTTATTTTGTCCGCCCACCTTTTACCAGGACGCTTGCATCTCTCTCTTGTCTATAAGGTGATCGAGGAGTTGACTGATGAACCAAACCCGCCGTTTTCATATGCAAGGTTATTGCCGACCATTCAGCCATTATTTTCGCCTGGGCGTTTTGACCGTTATTTTCGCAAGAGATTCCTACCTCTTAGGGCCCTCTCGCACGTCAGCCTTTCCAGTACCTTTTTTTTTTTGACTCTCCCCTTACAATTCAAGGTATGCGTGGGTTTGATTCCTTCATGAGGCTTGATCGGATTGATGTATGGCCTAGAACTGAGCGACTTGCCTCCGGCTCATTTATTACTTTTCATAATCCCAAAAGATCCCTGTGACCTGGTCTTACTACGCCATTCTTTGTGTTTCATGTACCTCTACCTCCCCACGCCAACTTTCACGAAGTACCCCCAGTCAACTGTAACCAAATCTGTCCCCGTATACATCCATGATTATACTCGTCTGGATTCTTTGTTATCGTTATAATCCTCTCTTGTCTCTTAAAAACCTGGTTCCACCCCATGTCGCTTATCATCTCCACGCAGAGAGTGTTTCCTTGACTTACGGGCCTCCCGATCCCCACATCTTTTTTTCTTTATTTTTCAGGCAAGAGCGCCTAGGCTGACTTCATCGCACCCTCAAATGGCTTACCCCTTCATCAGCCTGTAAGTTTTTATGTTTTAGGCGTGTCAACCAAGAATGTGGCCTCGGCTGACATCTGAATTTTCCTTACTAAGCTTGGAAGGATCCTTTTACCTCTCATGCTCATGTTTCCTATCACCGGTGTTTTTTCGGTCCAACGATAATTTACATTGGACGCCCTTTTTTCATCGGCCGCGAAAACCTTTTCTTCCATCCTCCTAAAAGTAAGCCCCCCAATGCTAGTCTTTTTCCCGATCTGCAACGTAATTACTCTA
>Ga0179593_1290228_pt1 | contig 15180 bp, 30 predicted proteins | sample CZODoug2_1_08_16_FD_185931 | JGI IMG/M metagenome (GOLD analysis project Ga0179593, IMG submission 185931) | Vadose zone soil fungal communities from Angelo Coast Range Reserve, California, USA - CZODoug2_1_08_16fungal (PacBio error correction) | ecosystem: Environmental > Terrestrial > Soil >... | reverse complement strand
TCTTCCCTCTTTTTTCCCCCTTTGAATCTTTTTCTTCCCCAGTGCACTCAACGATGAAAAATTTCTTACCAACTCCCGGGGGAAGTATTTCATTGTCCCCCCTTCACCTTTCGCCTCCCCGGCCGTGTCCACCCTGACTTATGGACTTTTCCCCCCATTTTCCCTCACTTCGGCCCAGTTTTTTTTAACCATCACATCGTAGACAGCCTAACCACACCCTTTACCCCATTCGACGAGTTGCCAACGCTGTTGCGGTCAAATCCTCCTTTTTTTCCGTTCAAAGCTGGACCTTCAAGGACTGGGACATTCTCCCCCCCCTTCGTATTATCAGCGACTACCTCTCCCTGCCGCTGCCACACCCTGTCCCCTGGTCACATCTCTAGGGCCCGGCGTCGCCCCTCCCCCACTTAACCGCTATACCCGTCGTTGCGTTTTTTTGCCCCCCCTAATCTCCCTTCTTTCCTCTTTTTTTCCTTGGGCCCTTTTTCGTTTCCTTTTTCTATCATCCCACATCCTCCACCGACTGTCTGGGCTCAAGTGAACTTTTCGTTTTCTCCCCATGAAACAGCGGGTCGTTTTTTTCCCCCCCCTCTTTTCTTTTCCGGGTATGTGGATTCTTGATATGTCTGTGGACGCTGACGCCGTTTCCTTTTGACTGGAGACGCGGAGCTGGCTGTCTTCGCGCCGCTGCCAATCGACAATTCTGCCCCCTTTCCCCCTTTTTTTATGTTGTCCCTCGGCAAAACCCCCCCGGCTCACTTCTCTCCACAAAAGATGTAAAAAAAAGTAAAAAAAAAGAACGCTGAAACCACAAAAACACACACAGACCCACAACAGAAAAACCGCCCCTCCCCCCAACAACCACTCCCAACCCTAACCCCACAACAACCCCCCACCACTAAAAGCACAGACACCGCAACAACCACCCACCTACACCAAAAACACCCCCACCAAACCCACCACCACCACCCCCAAAAAAAAACCACCAAAAACCCCACCCCAAAACACAACCCCCACCCCCAACCCAACACCCCCAACGAACAAAAAAAAACCACCACCCCCCCAAACCACCCACAACACAACACACCCAACCCCCTTAACCCAACCAACCCCCACCCCACAACAAACAACCCAACCCCCCCCCCAAACCCCACCCAAACAATCCCCAACACCACACACCCACACCCACCCCCCCCCGTGTCAACCCCCACCTTTTTTTCTTTTTTGGTCAATCCCACCTTTTCCCGCCTGGACCTTTTTTTCCGGCTACCCATCTTTGTTTTTTATTTCGTTTAGTCAGGCGTGTTGAAATCCCCCTTTAGTGACCTTCATACCAGTTTCCCTTTTTATTGGTAGAATAATCACGCTCCTCGAAGATTTCCACCCTCTCTCGAGAAAGTAGAGGACTTTGTAGTACTCTCCCCCCTCTCCCCCCCTTTTCCCCCCCCGGGGTTCTCGTGGATTATGGGCTCCGTGACCATCCCCACAAGGCACCCTTCTTGTACCGCCCAGAATATCCCCACCGTACCTTTTCAGGAATCCAGTTTTCACCGTTGTTTTTCCCCAACCCTTGTTGGCTACCTTCATACAATTTACCACTGTACCCAATCCCTTAAGGTTCAGTCTTCTCCCCCCCCCCCCTTATGTAGTCCACGATATGGTCTTCCATTCCCCACCGGTTCCGTCTTTGCCACTCGTTCTTATTGTCAAAAGATTCCGCCTCTCCATCTTTCTCGTGTCCCTGTTGAGGAATTTCGTTTTTTTTTCCCCCCAAAAGCTCCGAGCCTCTCTTTTTTCGCATCCCCAGTATGCGGTTTTGCTTTTTTGACGTCCGTTTTGCCCGTCAGGTTTTGTTGGGTCGCTTTTCCTTGGACCCACCCCTTGTCCCCCCTTTATTTAACAAACCTTAGACCGGCTCGGTTCTTTTCTTTGCTTTCTTCCCCAACAGGGAAGGGGATCTGTATCCCAAATCCTACCCCAACTCTCCCCCCCAGGTTTCTTGATTACAACCTTGCTTTTCTTTCTTTCCTCGCTTCCCGGTTCCCTCTTTCTCTTGAAGAGGGGCTGCGAGGAACCCTTCTTTTTCTTTTCCCCCGGCATTGTTAGTTTTCTTATCCTCTTTTTCTTTTCCTTTCCTTTGTCGGTTTGGATTCTTTGCAGGTAAACGGTCCCGATCTTTATCGCGGTTTTTTGATTTCCAAATGGTTTGGGGAGGGGTTTGCAGCGTCCCCTCCCTTTCATCCCTTCTTCTTCCACGGTTGCTTTTTTTTCCCACGTAAACAACTCTGCGGTGCACCGTTCAAAGTCCCTCGGTTTTGCTGTCCTTCAGCTTCTTCTTTCTTGAAACCCTTTTCTCTTTTATGCTTTCCCAGGTCCCCCCCTACCACGGGCGTTTTATTTTTTTCGTTTTTGTTTTCCGCTGAGTTGTGGTTCTGAGATGCCCCACCCTTTTGCGTGTGCCTTTTATCCCGACTTCTCGACGTTCGTTACACTTTCGTTCCTCTTTCTTTGGGCCTGTAGTGCGGACCTTGTTCACACCCTTTCCCCCCCCCCTTATTCAACTAGGGAACTGTGTTACTATCTTTGCTTTTTTTTTTCCTTTCTTCTCCCTGTTGTTCAACCAAATTCCACCTCGCAACTGGCGTCATGGGAGTTCCCGACATTTTGCCTGGATGGCTTTTTGATGTTCACTTCCCCGCTGAAACTGGTTGCGCATCTACCCCCTCCATATTTTAATTCTGTCCTTTTGCTTCCATATTTCGTACTGGGATCTTCTCTTTGGGCCTATGGGGTGTCAGGTTCGCCTTTCTTACTCCTTGGTACCAACTGGGGGGGGTGGGGGGAGTGTTGATTCATCCTGTTTCTGTCGCGGTCTTTTGGGTTTTCTTTTGTGTTTGTTTAACCCCTTCCCTTTCCTGTCCTGTTATGATAACTTATTTTCTTCCCCTCCTTATGGAATTGACCCCATCGGGGGTTGCCCCGTCCCTTCGGTCTCGCCAACTTTTTGTTCTGTTGCTAGTGCAGTTTTTGGGGTGTGCTTCTTTCCTTTTTTTTTTCACATTTTGGTACGTTTTTATACCTTCGCCCCTTGCCCTCGTCAATTATCCCCATGTGCTTTTTACCCACGATTTCCGGTCCCCCGTTTTGCAAGGGCTAATTTCGAAATCTTCCTCTTCTTTTGTCAGATGTTAGTCCTTGAATTTTTCTTCCCTTTTCCTAGTGATTTCTTCTTTTTTTTTTGCGAATTGTGCTGGCCCCTCTATGCGGGTCCGACGAAACTTTCTCCGTTTGAACCTGATAAAGTGCACGGCTTCTTTTTCTGCCGAGTCACCCTCCTGAAGGCTCACGTTCTCTTCGTTCTTCTCCTCAGGGTTTTGTCGAGATTTAGTCCCCCTTTTCGTAGTTGACCGGGTGGTCCTCGGTTGGGGGCGGTGTCTTCTGCAACGGGCTTTCTTCCTTTTTTTCAGTGTGGAAAAGTTTTCTCCTGTCGTTCCTGTCCTTTCTATGGCGTTTTTTTTGGCAATTGTCCTTTTTTCTCCGTTTTTCGGGGCGGCGCCGTCTTGGCGATGAGTTTCTGTCCTTTGGGGAACCGTTCATTTTTTTCCTTTGTCTTTCGGACACTTATTTTCCTTCTCCTTTTCTGTCCATTTTCCGGAGGTTGCTTAATTTCTCTGTTGAAACTCTGCCGGGCCAAACCCCCTCAACTCCTTGTTGAAAGGTACAAACCCTGCCACCCCAACGGGGGCACGAGTCCCCCTCCCGTCCCTTTTTTTTTCCACAAAAGACGGACACTTTTCTCCTTTGTCTTTGTTCTGTGTCTTTTTTTTGTGCCCACTCCAATCTCTCTACCAGTGCCAGTTTTGGCCCGTTTGAAAAAAACCAGGGCCCCCCCCCCCCCCAACCCCGAGTTCGACATGCTTCCTCCACCCCCAAGCTTGGTAAACCGAGTTTTCCTCTTGCCCCCCTTCCCACCCAGTAGCTACCCCAACGCGAAGCACCTCTACTCATAGGTTTAGCGCGCAAGACAGTAGGATGTCTCTTTTTCCTTTTTTTTCTAGTGATAATTTTCCACCTCTTGTTTCCAATTGCCTCTTCTTTGTACGCCATAGGATTTCGTTCGCGTGAGTGTCAATTTTCCATTTAATTCTTCCTCAGATAGTAGACGTCTTTTTTTCTCGTTTTTTTTTGTTCAGGTTGTCAACCAATTTTCCCTCCTCTACGTTGGGACCTGTCCCACTTCGGGCGAGGTGGTCTTCACGTTTTTAAGTTCGGTTATTTCCGCAAATGGGATGGTGGTCTTCCCCACCCATCAGTTCGCACATACGAACCTTCCCCCCCTCCCCCCACCACTTCTACTGGTCTTTCAAGGGAACCCAGCCTTTTTTTCTTTTTTTTGCAACCCCTGGAATGCCGTTGTACCTGACCCCACAGCAAAGAAAACCGAGTTAGTTAGTCGGACGTGGTTGCCGGCCTAACTTTCCCCCCGTGACATGCTTGATCCCTCTTCCAGACCAAAATTTCTCTTGCTGTAACCGTGCCACCCAACGCCAAGCACAGCATCTTTTTCTCCCCTTCCAACCGTTGAATTCTTTTTCCCTTTTCTCTTTACCAACTTTTCGGTATTTTCTTTTCTCCAGAAACTTCACAGTTCTCTTTTTTTTGCGACAAAACCGGGGTGAACAAGAACCCGCCCCCATTTCAGGCGAAAGCCGCGTCCCCTTCTTCTTTTTTTCCTTTTTCGGGAAAGACGTCGCCGTTGGAGATCTCACCCGTCATTGCCACCCCATTTTTGCTCTCCCTTCTTGGGCCTACTCCTTGGGACTTCCAATTCAGCCCCCCCATTACTCTTCGCCGAGTCCCCCTCCCCTCCTGGTCAGAGTTTTTTTTTGCCCTAACCTTTTGTTGAAGTTTGGTTTTTATGCCTTGCGCGGACAGCCCCCCCTCCCCCCCCCCTTTGACCGTATCTTCTTGACTTTCAGGTTTTTTTCTTTCTTGAGTCTTTCCGAGAGCTCTCCCTCGTCGAGACGTTTTCACCCCATTCAACCTTTTTCGACAACTTTTTTTTCCCTGCCCCTTCGCTCTTTGGTCTGCAGGATCTTTGACCCCCTTCCCTCGTTTACCCGTTGCCCCCTTTTTCTCTTCTCTTTATCCTGATATGTGGGCTCTTTAAACTTCCGGGTTTCCCCCGCCCCCGCCAACTATGCTTTTTTTTCTGGTCCCCTTTAGTTTACCCCAGTGCAGCCACCTGGTTTGTGAGACTTTTGTGGTTTTTTCTCCCTTCTTCTGCTTTTTGCTGATTCATTTTTTTGCACCGTCTTCCATGATGATTGCTGACTTCCCTTTTTTTTTTTTCTACATGTTTCTTGATCTTTTGCTTCATAGACGAGTTCGAAGGGTTTTTTTTTTGCACGGAGCTTTCATGTCTGCTTCCTCCATTTGACCTTCTTTTTTTGATTTTCCGTTTTGTTGTTTCCTTTTTTATCAACCTCCCCTTCCCCTTTTTTACTGGAATTCACCGTTACTGTTTTTACTTTTAAAGCCGCCTGCTCTTAACTACCTGATCTTTGCAATTTGGTTTCCCCCCCCCTTCAACACGTTTTCGTGGTTTGCTTCTTCACCTGTCTCTTGAGCCTTTGATTTTAAAATTTTTTCTTGGTTTTTCCGAATGTGTGTTCGCCTTAGATTTCTTCCTCACCTCCGTATGTCAGTTTTTTCATCTTTACAATTTTCTCCTTCCGTCTCTCTTTCATCCACCAGATCACCTTTCCCTCCCTGACCTCTTGGACTCCCACGCCGCTGTATTTGAGACTTACCTTCTTTTTTCCTCCCTCCACCCACTCTTTTTTGGGCTTTTCTTTTCTTCTTGCAAGAACCCCCTAAACTGTTTCCTGCACGACCAGGGGAGGTAAGAATGGGCCCTACCGGTCCCCACCGTCCGCAGCTTTTCTTTTGGGGTTGGGATTGTTCTGTTCTCTTCTCCTTCCCCTTTGTAGGGTCTCTTCTTGTGAAGACGTTTGCGGTTTCTTTATGCTCTTTGTATCTTCTTTTTTTCTTCTAGACCGAAAATGTTGGCCTCTCGTAATTAAGTACTTTTCTTTTCTGTTTTCACTGTCTGTCTTAACCTTAAGGCCCCAGCGGTTTTTCTCCCCCCCCCCCCTTCTTATTTCGTCCTCCCATTTTTGTTTTTCTCCTCTTTTGAATTTACCCTGGTTTTTTTTTTTTTTTTTTTTTTTGAACCGTGATGAACGTGGTGGAAGCGCCGCGTTGTTTTTTTGTCTTCGGGGGGACGTTCATGTGTCCCTTTCCCTTCCCAAGGAGTGGGGCTTTCCTGGCTTTTTTTTTCGCACTTGTTTAATCATCGGCCCACTGTCTGATGTCCAGACTCTCTTCTCCCCCCTGTTTGGTGGTTTCTCTCTCTGTATTTATTTTTCACGGTTGTTATTTCTTCGCTTACCAAGTTTTTTTAACCTTTTCACGTTTCCAAATTTCCCCCACAGCCGTGGACGTATCCCCTTTTTTTCTCCTTTCGGCCTTTCACGCACCCCCTTCCGGAGTTCTTTGTTCCGCACCGTCCCACACCTTATTAACTGTTTCGCGCCCCTGTTCCCTACCTCGAACAGCCAAACCCCCCCCCCCTTTTCCCTTTACCCGCACCCCCACCTTTCTGCGTGTCCCTGGCTGTGGTTTTTTTTTTCCCCTCCCCTTTTAAGTTTTTCAACGCGTTTTTCCTTACAAATGGACGGCACCTTGGTCATTGACTAACCACTTTGTCGTCTTCCAGTCCCTCCGATTCCCCTCTTCCCCCCCCGCTCTCCCCCTTATACCCCGTTTCCCCGTCACTAACCCTCTGTCCTTTCGCGACGAACCCCCCAAGATACTACGCGTGCGGGTTTTTTTTTTTGGTGACTCCCAAGCAAATTCATTTCTCTTTTTTTCTTTCAAGTACTCTTTTTCCTCTGGGTCTCTATCACTCAAAATCCCCGACTTTGTGTTTGCTGGTTATCACGAATTTAGTCTTCAATGAACTTTTTTTTTCTTCTTATTATTTCTTCTTGTGAGGTGGATATGTTTTCCTGCCCCTATCCTCCGAAGTAATTGGCCTCTTGTCTTTCGGTAGTGGCTTTCTTTTTTTTTGAATTTTCGACCTTTTCCACCCGGGGGACAGTTTCCTCGTTTTTTTCCCTTCCAAGATTAAGGCACCTTGCTCCCCCCCCGGCCAAGTGTGCACCCCCCCCGATGCAAACTTTAGTGTCTTTTTTCTTTGGCATGGCCCAAACACCAAAACCCCAACCCCCCCCACCGACCCCCCCCCCCAGGACAATTTTTCCCCCCTGTTGAACACGTGTTCACGGGAGGTGTCTCCCCTTCCAAGAAGCGAGATCCACCTTACTCCCTTCGAGAATGGAGTTTTTTGTTTCGTGCGTCATCTTTCGCTCTCCCGCCCACCGGGCTAACTCGGATATGTCTTTCCTTTTCTCGCCAACCTGTTTTGTTTCCCGCCGCCATTTCCTTTTTTCACTGTATCGGAATCCTCCCTCCGTTCCCCAAGCCCCACCCCGTTTTTCCCTGCATAAATGGACCGTTGCCCATTAGTCGCTTGCGCACCCCTCCCCTTTTTTACGCCAAGATTTGTTTCATTCAATTCCCCTCTACGGGTCGGGTATCTTTTTTTCCCCCGATTCATTGACGCCCCTCGTGTCACAGTTCTTCCTTTTCCTTTGGTAAGGTTGGAGGCATTCCGGTTTCCCCCCCCCTTTTCACGGCGGTTCATTTCTCTTGTGCTTAGGTGCCATTCTCTCTTTTTTTGTCGTTCTTGTCCGCGCCTTTGCCCACCCTGTAACAGGTCGTGGCAACCCCTCTTCTTTTTGATTGGCTTCGATCACGATTTCGGTTCTCCTCAATACACCTTCTATCCCCACCCTCGGTAAAACTTGGTCTTTATTTCCATTCCTAGTCTCGCTTTACTACGTCTCAAGTCCATGCTCTTTGGACTCGTCTTTTCCCCCTGCGGTGTTTACCCCCGTCCCCTTTTTTTCTTCTTTACTCTCCCCTCCCTGTTTGATTATGCGTGGGTCGGGGACTATCTTTCCCCCCTTGGTGATGGGATTATCTGTTTGACATCGCGGTTGTTTTTCTTTTTCTTCCACGCTGTGTTGGCTTTTTTTTTTTTTTATCCCATGCGTCGTCATCTTAGAATTTTTAGTCCACGTTGTTTTTTCAAATTCGGATTACCTCCCACCTGAAATCTGTTTGCGTTTTCTCTTTTTTCCCCCGCCGGCATTCTATTGAATTTCCTGCTTTCCTTTTCACAGGGAAACCTTTTTTTTTGACTTTTTTTTAAGGGTTTTTTTCTTCTTCCACCTGTATGGTGTGGGGCTCTTCTTCCCCCACCCTTAGTTGGTCTTCCACTCATTCTTGGTTTCTGCCCACCCCCAACCCCCTCCTTTCTTTTGAGCTTTTCTTTTTGATTGTCTTTTTGCCAAAGTTCGTTTTGGTTGACCCCCGGCCAACATGGCCCGCCCTTCCCCATCCCCTCTAAGAGTTCTGTTTTTTTCATCTTTTTCGATAACCCTGGAACATACCCCCGCGCCCCCACCGCGATGTTTTTTTTCCCTTTAAATCCCCTGTTTTTTTGCGCTTGATCCTTTTTCCCCCCAATCACGCGAAAACGGTTTGTTCCCCTATAACATCCTTTTTCACAGGTTTCGCCCTTTTTTTTGCCTGACCCCGTTGGTGCTCCTTAGTGTTTTTTGCTTTTTTATTGTGGTTGTACAGGTGTAGGTGACGCCCCCTTTCCCCCGTTCCACCAATGGCCTTTGGGTAATTCCCTTTTTTTCAGTGCGTTGTTTGTTGTGGTCTGGTTTCAACTTCCCCATTGGGGCACTTTTCTTATTGATAATTTGGGCCACATTTGACCTCTTTCTTCACCCTTGTCCGTTCTGGGTTAGCCAAATTTTTTCTTTTTTTTGAGTGTGTTTGTGTGTTTTTTTTTTCCTTTCCCAAATTGGAGGTCTTGTTCCACGGAGTTTTTCCACTTCTTTCCTTCCCTTTCCCCCCCCCACCGCTGTTATTTTTCTTTTGTCGAATGCCTCTTTTTCCCCCGTCCATCTTCTTCCCTCCCAGAGTTGTTGGGCGTCATCTGTCCCGAAAAGTGCGACCTCATCGTTCTTTTGCCGTGCCTCTGCTTTCGAGAGTCACCATTTCATTTCTTCGCCAGATCCCTTTCTTCGGAGACCTCCCGTTTTTCCAAAATGCATACCAGGCCGCCTCAGCGGTGCAACTCCCCTTTTTTTCCCTTTACGACGGTGCTTTATCTTTCTCTAATAAGGTGTTTTCTTTTTTCTTTCGATCTTCCCCCCGTTCTTGTTGGTCTCAAGGTCGAGTCTTCCTGTCCTCTGCGCCCACGCTTTCAGGAGGCCTTTTCATTTTTTTTTCCTCCCCTGGTTCTAGTTGTCTCGCGTTCCCTTGATATGTGCTTAGTTTGAATTGTACTCGCTTCGGCGGACTGCCCCCCCCGCGCGATGGGCGGGGTCTTTTTTTTACCGACATCGCCTGCGTTTTTACTCTTCTTCGTAGGGGTGATGTACTTCCATCGGGGTTGGCGTTTGACCTTCGCGTTGTTTTGGTCGGATTGTGTGAACTCTCCGGAACTTTCCCCCCTTTTTTTTCCCTTGTTGGACCCCTTCAACACCTACCCCCCCCCCCGTGAAAGAGCACCAGGCCATTTTTCGGAAACCATCCTGAACGTCCCTTCTTGTCGTGTCCCGATTATTTTTTTTGGCAATCAGTTTAGCATAAGGCAGGGTCCTTTTTGCAGTTGACCCCCCCCCCCTCCAAACCTTATTGACTCTTTTTGTACAGACTGGTCGTCCCCTCTCCCCCTCTGTTCCCACCCCACTCTCGCAGACAGTTCCTTTTTTCCCCTTCCTTCTTTTCGGCGGACCTGCAATCTCTTCTCATTATTTTTTTTTGGTTAGAATTGGCGCCCCTTTTTCGCGGTCTGTTTTAACTATCAAGCGTCCTCTTTCAGTACTCCCCTTTTTTTTTTCTTTTCGGGAGGATGATTTGCCTTCCCCTTCCTTCTAAGTGTGTAGCTTTTCGTCGTTTGATGTAAAGGGGCGGTTCCCCTTTTTTTCCCCCCCCCAGATCCCGCCGCCTGACTTGCCAGACCCACGTCCTCTTTTTTTCCCTGCACGGTCTTCTGTCAAGTCTTGGTTCCATCCACCTTCTATTTTGTGTTGCCCCACCCCCCCTTCAGTTTCTCAATTAGCCCCCCCTTTGCCCTCCACCCCCCCTGCCCCCCCCTTGATTTTTTACTTTCCCCCCCCCCCTCAACCGTTTTCTTCTGGTAAGTTTTCATTTTCCTCCGGCTGGACTGCCTTTTTTCCAATACCCCAGGACCGGAAAACCGCGCTTCTTTCTTTCTTGCCCTTCCGTCCCAAACGCAAATTTGTAACAGGTCCTTCTTTGTCGCGGACTTTTTTTCACTTACCTTTTTGATGACCCGGTACGGCTGTGACACCCCCCCACCCCGTCCAAGCAGTTCCTCCTTTTTCTTCTTTTTTACCAAACTCACCACCACCCCGCGTACTTTTTCTCTCATCTAGGTTCCCATTCCGTTCTTGGTATACCTCGCCCCCCAGAATCCAACCAGGGCTGATATTCACTGACCCAGGCCGGGGTGATTTCTTCCCCCTCCCTCCTTTTAGCGGCCCCAGCCGGCGTCCCAAGTCTCCTTTCGGGATCGTTTAAGCGACTCCGTGCTTTTTCTCCGCAGTTCTTCCCACGGGTTGCTCTTTGGCTTTCTTTTTTTCGTACTTTTGCCCCCTTTTTTTTCCTTTCCTCTATTCAACTTGCACGCGGCTCGTTTTGCCCACAGAATTTTTTCTTTTTTCTGGTCGCGACATTCTCACAACCAAACCCCGGCGCGCCTTCCCGTTTCTCATTGTCTTCTCCGCTTACTTCTTTCCGGAGCCGTGGCACACTACTTTTCCTTTTTTCCACAGCCGGAACCCCCTTTCCCCCATCCGAGTTTCTCAGGAATTTTTGACACTTCTTGCCCCGTTTCTCCCCTTTTTGACTTTTTCCTTTTTTTTTAATTAAGATTATGTGTGGTACCTTCTGTGGGTTGGAGAAGCGGGCTCTGACTTGTGTTTTCTTTTTTTTCTTTTCTTTCTTTTGTATTTTTGTTCGTGTCCCATTTCTTTTACCTTTCATCCCCCCCGGGTTTTTGAGATGTTTGCGCCTATTTCTTCCTAGACAAGTTATGGTCTTCTTCTTTCGGTTACTCCCTGGTTTTCGGTAATTCACTTTTTTCATAGCGTATTTTCTCCCCGGGTGTTTTTCTTTTTAAGGGTTTTTTGAGTTGAGCTATTCCCAATTTCACCTTTCTCCTTTTTGATTCTCAGCGGTTGTTTTCATGTCTCATCCCTGTCCGCATTTCCCCCCCTTTTGTACCTTTTCCGCCGCTTTTTTTCACATAATGCTCGGACTGGTTTCTTTCCTCTTTTTTGTTGCTCTTGCCCGCTGGAGTTGAGCCTGTTTTGCCCCTGTCTGAACCCTGTCCTTTTTTGACAAAGTTTCGATTCGGTTGATGGGTTGCTCCGCTCTCCAAGCTCCTATCTCCTTTTTTTTTTTTTCTCCTGCTATTCATTCACTTTCTCCAAAATATTGGATACCTTCTGTTTCTTTTTTGAGACTTAATTTCTTCCTCGCCCCCTCCTTGGTTGGATTCATTCCTTGACTCCCCCCCTTCGGTGGAACCCACCACAATCTTTTCCCTGGCGACAAGGACGTTTTCCTTCCTTCGGCTCGCCCATTACCGAACTCCTTTCTATTTCGAATGGGTGTGGGTCGTGTTTTTCCCCCTTCCCCTATCGTTTTTCATTCTCGTGTGTCTTTCTTTTCTGTGGTCTGGTCTTTTTTTGGGGGGTCTTGTCTTTTTATCGGCTCTCGGGCTTCTCCCTTCATCGAAAGTGTTTTTCGTCCAGTCCCGGTCCTTTCCTTCCGTTTTTACTGCCCTTGGTTTCAATTTTCCCCAAAAGTTTTTTTTGTTTTGGCCACGCGATTTCTTCCTTTTTTATTTTTTTTTTTTTTGATCCGATTGTGATCGTAACCCCCTTGGGGCTGGTGGTTTTATGAACCCCGTTCGGGCACTTTTGCTGATTTCAGCTGTTGCCCCCCCGGTTCCCTGCAGTGATGTTTTCCAATTAGTTTACGTTTCCCCCTGTTGGAAAGACCATTCTACTTCGCACTTGTTAGTTTGACCTTTTACTAAATAGTCCTCAATTGTCCTTCCCCTTTTTTCTTCCTCCCGTGTTTTTTTTTTTCTAGAGCTAGGTCGATTCTTTTGACTTTTATGGACATTCTGACGCCTTGGACGGGATTTTTTTTCCCACCCCCCCATTTTTTGAAACTCCCTGAAAAACTCTTTTCCCCTTTGGACCGTATCATTTGTCACCTTTCCCGGGCACCTTAAGTTTCAACCCTGCCCCGGAATGATCCCCTGGACCGGCACCCCCTTTCCTTCACGTTCCGGCGACACCTTACGTCCCCCCTTCAGCATCGTTTTTTGGTCCTCAACAAACAATTCATTCCCCCTACTCTGCTTTTCCCCACGTTTTTCCCCCTTTACGCGGTGCAGACCACGGGCCTTGTTCCCCCCTTCAGGGGAAATCTTTCCCCTTCTCCTTCAGTTCCCCAGGCCGATCCTTCCCTACCCCTTCCTCGCCCACAGTCTCACCCGTAACTATTTTCCCCTTTGGCGGCGGCGAAGCACCATCCCCCCACCTCCTTTCCCAGTAGTGCGGGGCGCCGTAATCAGCCATTCTTGCCTCCTTCTCCAGGCCCTTTTTTTCTCGTTTTTTGTCCCTAGGGTTTCTCTATCACTGAAAACCCCAACATCCCAGACCCTGATTTTTGGTCTTTGTCCCTTCCCCTTCTTTTTCGCAATGAACCAGCGGTGTTGTTCCATCTCTTTTTTTCAGGGATTTGTGGTGGATCTTGATGGATCTCCCTCCCTCCCTTTTCAGTCCTGGTGAGATCGAGAGGGTGCGAGCGGATCCTGTTTTTTCTCCCCCCCCCCTCGGAATTGCGAACTTTACCCCTTTTCAAAGTGGTTCAACCCTTTTCCCCCGCTCTTTCCACGTTTTTTGAAGCAACTGACCGGCCGTTTCCTTTTCCCCCCACTCCGATGTCATAGTCGTTTTTTTTGGCGTGTCCCCCCCCCCCCCCCCCTACCCATTAACACCTGTGAACCGTGGTTTGAGGTTGAGGACATTCTGACTCTCACCGCGTGTGAAGAGTACATTTTGATAGAGCAATTGGCCGTTAGGTCCTCCTTTTTCCTTTTTTTCGCCACCCATGGCTATGTTCATGAAAGGAAACTCCCGGGCAGGTCCTCTTTGACCGCAGCCTCATCCGTCCCACCTTTTCCTTTTCTTCCGCCGGCGGCCTTTTAACAGTTTGCTTCACTGCCTTTCCCCCTGAAACCAATCCATTATCGTTTGACACCCCCCGAATTTTTCCTCCCCAGAATATGTGTTTTTATTTAATTTTACACAGTTGACTCCCTGGGTGAATCTTACTTGCCGCTCATGTCTTTCAATTTTTTCTCCCCTTCTCCCTTCCGAATTCTTTTTGCCTTTTTTTCACAGGCAGTAGTTTGCAATCCTTTTCCTGGAGTCTTCGATTTCAGCTCGACTTCCCCCGTCTGCGTTCCGGCCAACCCTGTTGCAGTAGCGCAGTTTTTTTCTCAGTAGCTCGGTTTTCGCGCTGCTTTCCATTTGCAATTCTTTTTTCTCAATGGTGGAAGGGACTTTTTTCCCCCCTTGCGTTTGACCTTCCGCGGGATCCGTCCTTTCCCCCCCAAAAGGCGCAGTGTTATCCTTGGCTGATTTATTTTTTTTTGCTCTTCTCCTCCCCCTGAAATGGCTCTTCTTTTTTTCTGGTTGGTTCAACTGCGTCTTCCCCCCGGCTTTGTTGTCTATCCTCTTTTCTCTTGATGGGCGCGGGGGGATTCCCCCCTCCGGTACACATTTTTCACTTCTCTTATATGAGGGACTCTCGTTTGTTTTGTGTCAGTTTTTTCCCTTTTTTTGGTCGTGGTTGGTGGGCCACGTCTTTTTTTAACTTTCATTTTCGGGACCACGTCTTCTTTTACACATTCTCGGAACAAACCGTCCACCTCCCCTTTTTTCTTCTGTTGGATTTCCAGCAGGCCCTTTTCTTTTCCACGTCGCGAAGTTGGTTTCTGTTCCAGGAAAACTCCTTTTTTTTTTTTAGTTTTGTTCGTGGTTTTAGTGATGAACTGATGCTTCTGTTTCTTGCCCCATTTTTGGCGTTATTTTACCCTCCTTCCTCGAACGTCGCAACACCCCCGCCTTGTTTCCCCTATTTCCCTCTGGGCCGTTAGGACTTCACACATGCCCCTGACTCCTCAAACACTCGACTTTCCCTTGGCTGAGGCGACGGTTCTCCCAATCCTCGCGCCAAAGTGAGTTTTTCGCTTTTGCCCCCTTTGTCCTTGTCTGCGTGAATCTTTTCCCCCCGCCGTGCGAACGGTTAGTGCATTCTCTAAATCATCCTACTTGCTTTTTTTTTTTTTTTTTTCTTCGTACCCTGGCTGCTTTCTTGGGTGTGCGCTATGTGTGTATTTTTTTGTCCGCTGGATAGGGCGGTTCAAAAGGCGTTGGTTTTTTTCTTTTCCCTCCCTTTTCTCCCGCGTTTTTGTGGCTGTGTTTCAACCGGTCCTTTTTTCTTTTGGTTCTTTTATGCTAACTGATGTTGCCCCACCCTGTCAATCAGGGAGGCCACTTTTGAAGTTAAGGAGTTGTCTCCCCCCCCTTTCCTGTCTTTTTCTTTTCTAGTGCACTTTGGTTTGGTTTGAGTTTTTCCTGTTCCCCTTTCTTTTGAGGGTTGATTTCGATTTATCCTTTCCCTCAAACCTTTAGTTCCCCTGCCCCAACGAGGGTTCCTTCCTTAATAACTTTCCCCCAGCCTCCCCCAGTCGACTATGGGCTATGTTTTCCATAAAATTCTCCATCAATCGATTTGGTTCCCAGGCCTTTTTGACTCCCGATCTGAGCAATCCTTCGATTTCCTGAATTTCCCCTGTGCGAAACTTCCCCTTACTCCGGGCCGCTTCGCTGAGAGATTCCACTCAGAGTACCGGTTTTTTGT
>Ga0179593_1584929_pt1 | contig 15181 bp, 26 predicted proteins | sample CZODoug2_1_08_16_FD_185931 | JGI IMG/M metagenome (GOLD analysis project Ga0179593, IMG submission 185931) | Vadose zone soil fungal communities from Angelo Coast Range Reserve, California, USA - CZODoug2_1_08_16fungal (PacBio error correction) | ecosystem: Environmental > Terrestrial > Soil >... | reverse complement strand
TGACGCGATACGCACGTTTTTTGTTCCCTTTTTTGGGGGGCCGGACTTTTTTTAGCAGAAATTTTACTATTTTTTTCCCCCGGAGCTTTTCGAAAGACCCTTTTTTTAGCCGCTGGCTCGTCCTTCCCATTAGTGTTTATGTGTCGGCGCCTTTTTCCTATTTTCCGACAGTATTCAATCGGACTTTTGATTTTTTACTGGATCAGTCTGTGGCCCCTCCCCCTTTGCCGAGAAACCGCCATCGTCCTTTATTGTTTTTTGACCACCGAGCTGAAAAACAGACATGGACCTTCCATAAAAAGCCCCTTTTTTTTTATAGTTTTCCCCCTCCGGGCCGAACCTTTGCCTTTCCCAACTCTTTTTAGGGCTTCCTTCACTTAAGATCTGATTTACCCCTGACGTCCCCATGCTAGCAACCGAAGTTTCTGGACGTCCGCAAATCCTCTGCCGGCGTTCTCCTTCTTCTCTGAACGAATTCTTTTTTTTTTTTCAGGGAGGTTTCGCGAGCGTTTTTTTTGCAAGACTCTTTTGCGGTCTTTTTCTTTTTTTACAAGGCCTTGTCTGGACCAAACTTCCCGTGGGGATGGGATTTTCTGACAATTCCTCTTTTTTTTTTGCTGCGCCTTATACAGGATTATCTTGCCCCTGCGCAAGGTCTTCCTTGTTCCCTGCTGCTGTGCCCCGGTGTATTACCCCCCTTTTTTTTTCCTGGCGGATTTTTTTTCAAATCTTTTTGACCGTTCGTTTGTCTCTCCTTTTTCCCCTTCATTTACCTATTCCTTTCCCGAGGATTTTTGATGTCCAACATTCTCCTTTTGCGCGGCCACATGCTCCTACACCTTATTTGTTCCCGGTTTCCTTCCCTTCCCTTCTGCTCTTTCTTTTTTCTTAAATCAAAAAGTTTTTTTGACCCCTTGATCGGTCACCTTTTTGTTCTTCTGTTTCCAAGACCTTTTTTTTTTTTCGGGTTTTTTGGAAATTTTTACCTGGTCCGCTTATTTCTCGTCGCTCTTGTTGCTTCACACAACCTTTTTTCCCCGCCCCGGCCTATTCCCTTCCCAGATATTTTTTTTTTTTGGTGCTTTGGGACCAACCCGTTTTCCATACGCGTTCTTCTGCCCATATTCACTTTTTTGCTTTGATTTTTTTATTCTTTTTTTCCCCCAAAGCGCTCTCCCCCCCCCGAGTCCCTCATAAAATACCAAACCCAATCTTATGATTTTACCTTTTGCGAACTTTGTTGTCCCCCCCAAAACACGCCCCCCTTTCCTCCCCGTTTTGTAGCCCCCCTTTTGTCCTCCCGGTTTCGATCCTGAATAAAATTTTTCCCCCCCTGCTTTGAATCCCCCCCCTGACTGATTCCGACTACTTTTTTTGATGCACGTTTTGCCCTGGATACCTTTTGCATACCTTTTTTTTTTCCCCAAATTCTCCAGTTCGTAGTTAGATCCCTCACTGCTTTCTCTCCTGTTTTTCTTTTTCTTTTGTTCCGCGCTTCCTACCTTTCTTTCCGGTATACCTTCTGAAAGAAACAGGCGTCCTTCCCTCTTCCTCTCTACGTGTTGGCATTTTTTTCCTTCCTCGTGGAATACCTTTTTATACAGTCTTTTTCGCCTCCTCCCCCCCCCTGATATTTTCATTCTCCCTTTTTTTTTTGCGACCTCCCCCTTTAAACTCTTCTTCTACCGCAGCATTTCCAGTGCTAAGATTCTCACGTCTTTCCCGCCCTTCACAACCCTTACTCCCGATTCCCTTTTCCATTTAGTAGAACCTGCTATTTTGTCAGAATTTTGCGCTCTTCGCATTAGGCCCATTTTTCTTTGACTTCCAAGAGCGAGAGTTTTCCACCACGACTCTTCCCAGCCCCCCCTTTTCTTACTTCCTTTTTCCCAATGGACCTCCTCTTCTATCCCGTTTCCTGGTCCCCCTGCGTTTTTTCGTTTTTCGGACTTATTTTTCTTTTTTTTTTTCAAAATGGTTCTTATTTCCTTCTTTTTAAACATCGCTTCTTTCGCGTTTCCCACCCCCCCCTTTCCCCCTCCCTTTACGCATGCCCCCTTTCCTCGAGCAAACCACCTTTTTTCGTGTGTCCTATCGCCTTTACTTAATTTCCTTCGTACCTAGAACCTTCCTTTTTCCTTTTCATAGACCTTCTTTGATTTTTCTCTTCGCGGGTTAATTTCCCCTGTGGAGTCCCTCATTCGCATTTCTTGCTTTTTTTTCGTCACCTTAGCGACTCGACAAACTCTCCTCGCGCAATTTCTCCCTCTTGCCCTTCCCATGGCCCGCCCCCGGGAGTATGCCCCTCCCAGGTTGAGCTTTCGCAGGACCCCCCGATTTTGGCTTTCCTAACGGTATTTCTGTCTCGCCCTTCTTTTTGCGGCTCAAATCCTCGCGCCACTTTTTTCTTCACTTTCTGTAGGTTTCAAATCCCCCCCCCCCGATTGCTCTTTTTTCCCTTTTTTTTTCCGTTTCTCTTTTTTGCTTCAATTGGTTTTTCTCACCTTGCGGCCTGCGAATCTAAGTTTTCCTGACGTCTCGGGTCACCCTTCCCCCTTGAAGTCTTCCCTATAATTGGTTTCCCTTCCCTTTCCGTGATGAAACCTTTTTTTTTCCACTTCACTCTTAAAATTCTCCGAACCCCCGTGCCTGCCCTTCACTACCGCCGGCTCTTCTCAAAACCCCCCCTCTTTCGTTGAGCTACCCTTGATCGCGATCTTTGATCTCTCCGAGCATCCCTTCGGCCTGTTTCCGCCTTCGCGAGTCGTTCCCCCGAAAGTTGGTCCTTTGATTTGCCCCCTTTCTTCGTTCGGTTTCATCGTTTTTTTAATTTACCTCCCCCCGATTGACAGTCGCAGTTTTTTTTCTCGTCACGTTTTTTCACTGTATCCCGATTATAGGAGGCGTTCCCCAGGCCATCTTTAGAGCTCCCTCCCTTTCCCACTCGCCAGTTTTTTATCCTTAGGTCATGACCCCCGGATCGATTTCCTGCATTCAGTACCTCTTCCGCCCCGTCCCCCCTCTCCTTTCCCCCTGGCTTGTTTCCCGCCCTCTGTTTCTGGCGCTTTTTTTTTCCTCAAAGGATGTTTTGAGCGCCCCCTCGGATTGCCCCCGTTTCTTTTTCTCATCGCCCCCCCCCCAAACGATTTCGCGTCCCCTACCCCTATTTGGTTGTTTCTTCTGTATTCCCCTTCTTCCCTTTCGCGGTGTGTTTTTTTTTTTCTCGATGAATTTTTCCCCTCAGGAACGTAGGGCCAATTTTTTTTCGGCAATTCTCCAAATGTCCCCCTACGCTTTTCCCGGTGCATCGGTCGTTTGTTTTCTCTCTTTCCTTTTTTAAGCGTTTTCCTTCGGGTGCGGAAAGTGTTTGAACAATTCTTCCCCCCCAATCGTCTTGACCCATCTTTATTTTTTTTTCGTTGAGATCTTGGCCTGAGCCTTTCATGAATCTCGCGGTTTTCTCTTTTTTTTGCGAGCCCTTTTTTCTCTCGATTCAACAGGTGCGGGCATTGTTTCCAGCTCTCTGCGACTTTCATTGTTTTTTATCACCCCCTCCAGGCGAAGAGGATGTTTTCTTCGTTTTGCGAAGATTCCCTTTTTTCTCTTTTTTGCTTTTACTCTCACTGTTAGATTTTCTCTCAAAGGTAGACGTCCCCCTACCCCTTTCCGCTCTGGGGATTTCTTTCCATTTTTCTCTGGGTCGGCGTCTAGTCTTTCCTTTGATTTGATCTGCGATATTAATTAGTCCCCCCCGTGGGTTTCACACTTTTTTTTTTTTAACACCCTTAAGACTTACTCGTCCCTTTTTTTCTTTTGAAACTACCTCTCCTTTTTTCAAAATGGCTTTGAGTTTCCCCCCTGCGAGGACAGTATGTGAGTCCCTTCCCCCCTTAACTCAATTTGTTCCTTCCCACACCCCTCCTTCATGAGTTGGGAAAAACTGAGGCCTTGATTTTTTCCTTTTGACTGAATCTGCCCCCTTTTTTCGTGCGGGAGAAGTTTCCTTTTTTTTCCGAATTCTTTTTTTCCATTCAGTTCGACTTCCAAAACCTCCCCTTTCGTTTTTTTTTTTTTTTCTCGAAGTCAAAAACCTTGCGTTCTGTGGCGTGTTCAAATTCTTCGTTGGGGCCGGAGATGGGCTTTTTTCTCTGTGCCAGGTCCTCTTCTTATGAACGCGCTACGGTTCCTAGTTTTTTTTTCCTTTTGGCCGGTCTCTCAATCATTGCGTCTTGGAGCGAGGCCTGAGTTCCTTTTTTATTGCATCAATTCCTTCTTCAATTCCGTGTTTTTTGGCATTTTTTTTTTTCCCTTCGAACCGTTCTTCCCTCTTGGTCTTTTCTAAAATGTTCCTCTAGATGGACCCCCGGGAGAGTTTTCTGTTGATTCACTCTTTCCTGAAACGTTCTGTTTTTTTTTGGATCAGCGAATTCCACCGCATTCTTTTCCCCGAAGTTTTGCGTTAAGAACTCCCTAGGGTTCCCCCCCCCTTGCACGGAGCGGCGGTCATTTCTCTTATTTTTTTCTGATTTTCCCTTGACCAGGAGATCTTTTTCCTTGCATTCTCTGTTTTTATTGAAGTATTCTTTTTCGGCCTTCACCACTGTGATGTACCTTCCCTTGACTTGGGCTCTTTTTTCCCAAGGTTGATTTCCTTTTATTGGAGATCCCGAAATTTGTTTTGGCGGACAAGCCTTCGCGTCAACCCCCCTCCGGGAACTTTTGGTTTTTTTTCATGTTCTTCCTTCTCTTTTTTGCTCTACCGGTTGGTCACCCGCGAGACTCCTGGATTCTTTTCTGTCCCTTTTTGCAAGGATTCGCGGCGTTTGTTGGTCCGGGCTTTTTTTTCTTTCCTTATTCCCCTTCCTGCTCTTGCACCCCCCCCTCCGTTTTTTTCTGCGTTCGTGGGCATGTTTCTCCCCCATCTGGGACATCTTTTTTTTTTTCTTCAACTCCCCCATTTTGCGGTGCCGGTTTCTATAACTACAACCCTTCTTGACTTTCTCCCCCTCCATATTCCCCCTCGGCTGTTCTTTTGGAGGATGGGCGATCACCCTTTTCGGGACTTTTACGAGGGCTCGGGGTGTACCTTTTTAAGTAAATTTTTTTTTTTTTGCATGGCTTCACTTATTTTTTGGGTGCCTTCTACCCCACCTTGTTCTTTTTCTATTTTTTTTTTTTGGGGGTCTGTAAGGATCGGCTCCCTTTTTGCTTAATCAATCCCCTGTCTTCAGACGATCCATTTTTTCTTGTCAATTTGGCCTTCCTTTCCCCTTCGTGTCCCTTTTTGCTTGGCACCTTCTTTAGGTTTCTTTTTTTTTCTTCTCATGAGCCTCCACTGGCGTCTTTCCCCCAGAGCTTCCTTCGGGAAGATGCGCTTAAAACCACCCCCGTTTCCCATATCTTGGCCCCCTTTTCTTATTAGTCTGCACTCTTTGAGATCTTTGCCTTTTTTGTTTCTTTTGCACCTTCCGCTTTTATCCGTCCGTGCTACTGTTGAATTTACAGCCGCTTTTTTTGTGTTTTTTTCTTTTTTTTTTTTTTTTGAACCCTTTCCCAAAACACTTCCCTTTCCTTGCCCTTTTTCGACTCCTTCTGTGGTAAGCTTGATTTCCTCCAGTTCCGGTCATTCTGGTCTTTCCCCCTCGTAAACGTCTGCCTGTCTCTTTTTTGCGGTGTCTGTACTTCCTCCTGGTTCTTCCAATCTTGTTCCGTCCCGGTGTGGAAATTTCTTCACCTGATCTCTTTTCACGGCATCCTCCCCTTCTTTTTTCTTTCCCTTGCCACTCTTTTAGCGGCTCGTTGCCACGTCTGTACTCCCCTGGGAATTAAGTTCCTTCCCCCTGACCTCCCTTGAGACCTCCTCCTTGATCTTCACGGAGTGCGACAGACCTTCCAGGCTGAATTGTCATCAAGAGGTCCCTCCTACTGCCCCCTTTTCTTGTGTAAGACGGTTTTTTTCATCGTTTGCAGTCGTCTTTATTGAACAGTTCATTGTAACCTTATAAAGGAACCTTTAACTGTTTCGTCGACCCCCTGCTTCTTCCTAAGTCCCAGAACGAGCCTTCAAAACCATTTCGGATGGCCATCTCTTTGTACTCTTCCCCCCGTCCATTCTTTTTTCTCTGATATCCCCCTCTTGCGTTCCTTAAGGCATTTTTAGGGCCCCAACTTTTTTATTCACCCTTTCACGCCCCCATGGCGGGCTTTTTGACTCACCCCTTTTATGAACCCATTTTGCGGTTCTCCTTTTTTCCAAATACCCCTGACCCCCCCCTCCTCCCTGTCAGCAATTTTTTTCCCTGAACGATTCGTCTCCGCTTTCTTTTTTTTTTCTAAGCATGCGATCGGTTCCGGTTCTCCTGCGGTTTTGCTTTTCCCACCTCCCCAACAACGTTTTTTCGAGCCCTATTTCTTTTTCTTGTCCATACAATGCTTGAACCATTTTCTGCGGTTGCTTCTTCCCCCGGTAGTTTTTTTTTCTCGAACTTCCTACGTCTATTCCCAACCCCCCCTCGTTCCTCAAGCTTGACCTGCCCCCTCCCTGTAGCGGCTCCTGATGCACGCCACCACTTTTTTTTCTTGAATTAGGCTTCCCTTCCAAATTCCCGCGTTTTTTTTCTTTTGCGCACTTCCCTTTGCTGGCATAGTCGTTTTCGCCAGGATTTTTTTTTCTTTCCTGCTCCCCCCCCTTTCCTCAACGTCTCCTTTACGATCCCGGTTTCTTGTTTTCCACTACGGCTCAGTTTTCCAAAAAATTCATTTTTTTCCTTTAGACTTCCCGCAACTCTCTCCCCATGTCCGCTCTCGCCCCCCTTCTCCTGTTTTTACCATGATTACTCTTTTTAGGTTGATTTTTTTTCGCCGGAAAAGTTCCACAGGTTGTCTCCAAGTCCCCTCTTTAATCTTTTTTTTTGGTTACCCCTTTGGTTTTTGAATGTGTGACCCAATTTTTTTTTCACCCTTACAATTACAATCTTCTTGGCAACCTTTCCCGTTTTTCCTGACGGTTCGCCCCCGCCGACGCTTTCCGTCCCCAATTCGTTTTTTCCTTTGCTGTTTTTCTTTCCTCGGATCTTTCTGGATTTTTTGTTTGCATCATGCGACCGGATCTGCTTTCGCAGTTTTTTTTTTCAGTCCATTTCTTTCGGATTTTTTTCTAGGAATTAGAATCGGGTGTTTTTTCGATGCTTCCGCACTTCCCAGCCGTTTCAGTCTGAAGTGATTCGCTTAGCGTGCTGCCCTTTTTTTATTTTCCTTCGTTTCTCCCCAGGTTTCTGCCACGCTCGATTAAATTTCGCTTTCCGCCTGCATCAGACCTTTTTTTTTTCTGATTTTAACCCTTTATTTTTCCTTTCAACCGGTTTGCTCCGCCCCCTCACAATTCCCTTCCTCCTAGGAGACCCCGCCCCGAGGACCTTTCTCACTATTTCTCTTCCCCGTCTTGTGGGACGCAGGGCTTTCTCAGCTTTGCTTTCCTCCTTAATTCGCGCCCCCTGATTTCCCAAGTCGATCGTTTCTTACCGCTTCCCTCCTTTTCTCTTTTCTCTTTGTGTGGATTTAGATTTTTAGTATCGATTTTTTTTTGAGATCTCTTTTTTGAAATTTTTTTTGCACTTCTTGGCCCTCGCAGGCTCCCCCCCCCCCTGTTGAGCATGCACTCAGTCGTCTTTTCTTTTGGGGGGGGGTTTTCTTTTGCATTTGCCCATCTTTTAAGAGTCTCGGTGCGCCGTGCAGGTATTTCCTAAAACTAGCATTTGGTTTCGGAAAACTTTTCGGGAGTTTTTTTTTCTTTTTGTTTGAGGTTCTTAGCGGTCCTTTTTTTTTTCTTTTAGGCTGTCGCTGTCCCAGATCGGGCCAGGATACCAGTGAGTGCAGTGGAATCTCTCTTTCTTCTTGTCTGTCCGCGTTCTCAAGCCTCCGAAGCCGTCACCTTATTTTTTTGGAACCCCCCCCTTGGGGGTCTAGTTCGCTTTTCTTTTTTTTTCGTTTCTTCCTAGCTCCCTTTTCCTCTTTCTGGTCTTGTCCCCTGGTCAATCATTCTTCTCTAGGGATTCGGCCTCAGTCGAGCCCTTCGATTTCTTCGGTTTTCAGCAGGCAGGTCAGTTTTGCATGGGTAGCTGATCGTTTAAGGACCCTTTGTTTCCAAAGTCCCCCCACCCCTTGTTTTCAACCTTTTTTTTTTAAACCCTATAAGATGTTTTTGAAGAACTCTTCCCTTATCAACTACCCTCCTCCCATTTAAAACCTCGCATTTGGCGTCTACTTCCGCATGTGATTCCTTATTGTCCCTCACGGAGGTTTTTTATTTTTTTTCTCCAGTTTTTTTTTTTTCCTGTTTTCTCTGGAATCTCGTTTCAGGTAGGATTGCTTCGAATTCGTGCTCGATCCCCCCTATGGCGGTTTCCCCCAAAGTCTCCTCCTACGACCCTTTTTTCCCCCAAAGCGACAAGCTGTTGTTTTTTGCCGGTCCGGTGTGGCACTTTTCCACGGGCAGGTTCAAAGCTCGTATTGATGACCCCGAAAATTTTCTTCTTTTCTGGCGCCGATCCCTTTTCAGTCTTTTTTGACAACGCCTCCTTTCGAATTATGGGACGCCTTCATTTAATAAACAGCCGCTTTCGCAACAATGGGACTTGTTCGCTGACCTCTTTTCTTTTTCCCTGGTTTTCCCTGGCGTTTCAAGTCTCCTTTTTTCTAAACCATTTTCTCTTTCGGGGCATTTTTGTTTTTATCGCGAATTGTTTTTTTTTCTGTCTCTTTTCTCCCTTCCAACCTTTTTCCGAATGCCCGGGGGCGTTTCCATCATCCTCTTGCGTCGGTTACCGCACCTTCTTCCGGCCCTCCCCCCCCTTTTTCTCTTATATCTTCAGACTCTTTGAACACTTGCTCGGCCTCCTTTTCTCTGGTGGCGCCATTTTGACGCTTTATTTGGTTTTTCCCATCATTCTCCGTTCCTTTTTTCCTTTTTTTCCCAAAAGGGCGTTGCTGATAGTTCTTTTACGCGTCCTACTAGCGCTTCTCTGGCCCAGCATCATTTTTGCTCAACCCCAATGCGGACCCTCTTTGGAGATTTGGAACTTTTTCTTTTTTTGTCTCTGACCCCCCTTTAAGATTCGATTCTTGCCACTCAAATTTGCAAGGGATTCGGTTGTTGCTCCCCCCCAAGGTCTTTTTTCGTTCCTCCTTTTTTCTATTTTTCCCCCCTGGTATCCAATGGTTGTGATGACTTTTTTAAGCTCCTTTTTTGTCTTGTCTCCCTTGCTCAATTATGTTTTTCCTTCTTTTGGAAACGTTTCTTCCCACAATCTCAGCGCGGCCTTTTTCTTTTCGACTACCATTGTTCAGACTCCTTTTATTTCGGGTCTGCGAGCTTTTTTTTTCTTTTAAAACTTTGCATCCTTGAGTGGTCTTTACAGAGTGCCATTTAGCTTAACCCCTATTCTTTCTTTACCACAGGTTTTTTCCCCTTTTTTGATTTTCCCTGATTCCGCCTGGCCTTGTCTTTTTCCAACAAAATTCACCATAGTTTGACGATTTCCCTTTTCTTTTTTCTTTTTTTGGGTTTCTTTCTGTCTTGATCTTCATCCGTTCCCTTCCCACTCTCTCTTTTAATACTCCTCTGTTTTGTGTTGTTCTTAAGGCCTAGTTTCCCCCCCATCCGCGATTTGACCGTGAGGACCTTCTCCCCCAGAAACACCGTTTACTTATTCTTGGCTTCTCTTGCCTACTATGACTTTTCAGCATGTTTTTCCCCAATAAACTTCCCTCTGAGATTTCACTTCCTCGGACCTGTTAGTTCAGTTTCACACCGCCTTCTGCCCCCAAATCTTCTTTTTTTCAACTCCACCATGCTTACGGATTTTGCTATTATAGACGCGGTTTCTTTTTGACGTCTTCTTCAATTCTTTCCTGTCCATGGAAAAATTCGGTTTCAGTTTCTTTTCACACCCCTGGACCCCTTCATGCCAGTTTTTTGGTACCTTTCTGTTGTCGCGAGTCCCCCCCCTGGGAAGAAGGTTTGCTGACGTTCTGCTTCTCAACCTTCTTGATCTTAATCTTTGACAATGGGGGCGCCTTACAAGATAGAGGGCGCGCTCCAAGCAATAATTTTTATCCAAGCGCACGCGCGTGACGATTTTTTTTGCCCCTTTCAATTTTTTCGATTCTCCTGCGGTTACTTCTTTCACCAGCAGCCTTTTGTTGCTCACCCCTTCGTATTTCATGAACCCGATGGTCTTTTTTGCCTCCCTTCCCTGGCGTGTCGCTTCCATTTCCCTTTTGTTCCGAACGTTCCTTTTTTTCCTTTTTTCCCAACTCGTCCTTGCATGATGGATTGCGAATTTAGGGCCGTCGTCTGTCCCCCCCGAAACGCTATTCGCTTGAGTTCAATTTTTTCTTTTTTTCATTTTTTCCCTTCACATGGAAGTCTTCATATCTTTTTTTTTTTCCCCTGCCCTTCTTGCGCTTTCGTGCTCCTACGTTTTTAAACCTTTTTTCCGGAGTTCCTTCCGGCCCCTTCCGGCATGCTTTTTTCGCGGGACACCCAAAACCCGATCGTAAGCTATCTTGCGCATTCGACGAGTTACCCCGTCTTCCCTGTGCAAAAAGACTCCTATCGCTAATTCTTTAGTGGCTCAGCTCTGAAACCCCCCTCCCCCTTCGATTTCAATGGTTCTTCGGCTTCCCGTACTTTTTTTTCTTCTTCTGTGGGCGTCCCCCCTTTATTTTTTCCCCGGGCGGCCTTCGAAACTATCGGGCCTCCTGTTTTTTCCCCATCGTTCATCAGTCCTGCCAGTCCCGAACCGAGCCCGACCCCCCCATGCCTTTTGACTTCGGGTCGGAGGATGCACAACTACAGCTTCCACGCTAACAGATTGCCAAACTTTCTGTTGACTGTTGGAGGTTAACATCTCCATTCTCGTGCCTGGGATTTTACGCACCATGATAAGTCAAAAAGGCGTTAGGATGAGATGCACCAAGGCGATCACGCTTACGGTCCAACTGAAGGCTAGCAGACTTAAGCCATCATCGGAACGGAATCGATACTGATATCATCAATTTGAGGGTCGATAGGAAGTGGCAAAAAAGATTTGCATGACCGAATTCGAATTGCACCCGTTTTCTACCCCCTCGTGCTGGTAGGACCAAATTGATACGCAACGTCCTTTGAGAACAGAGGGTGGCAACTGGCAGAAGCCCAAACCCCAAGCAATCTTTATTCGTGGCCCATTGCTTTTGAACCTCCCTGGAGACCAGTGAAGAAGGACTTCTGGGCCCTTCAGTTTACACTCCCCCCCAAATCCTTTTTTTTTCTTCCTTCCGGTGCTCAAATGCTTTTATTTTCTTTCCCGGATTATTAGACCTTGAGAAGTTTTTACCACTCTTGATGAGGTCCGTTTTCGGTAACCCTTTCCTTCCCGGTGCTTTTTCCCCCTTTTCTGCTTTTCAAAATCCCCTTTCTGTTTCACCTCCTTTTCCCGGACCCTCCTATTCTGAAAAGTGCCCCCTCCTGATTCCCAAACCGCCCTTTCTTCAAGCCCCGTCGTTTTGTTCCTGACTCGTTCTCGGTTTCCTACTTCGCTGCTGGATCGACCTATTGCGATTTTTTTTAGTCAAGAAATTTTCTTCCTTTTTTTTATTTTTTCGCGCGTCGGCGTAAGAGTTTCGCCCCTTGACCGCGTGGCTAGGTGAATCTTCAGCATGTCTCCCCCTGGCCCTTACAGGTTCAGTCCCTGTTCTCCCTCGTTTTTTTTTTTGCCGCGATCAATCGACTTTTTTTACGGTTTTCTCTTTTTCGATTTCTGGACTCTTCATTACGTCTCTCGACCTAACACAGTCTCCCCTGAGGTATTCCCACTGCTTTCATTCTCTCCGGCTCCCCCGCTTTCAGCAGTTTTTATATCGAGCTTTTTCCCTGGTTGATCCGACGGTTTGGTTTGCTTCTAGGATAGTGTGTCCGGACGACTGGACGTTTTTTTTCTCCCTACTACTTTTCCCCGTTTCCTTCCCCCAACTGCGACTTCGTTTGGCCAAGCTTTTCCCTCATCCGGTCTCTCTAGGTCTTGCGCTTCCTTTATGGAGCGTTCCTTTTGTTTTTTGCCCTTCCAAGCTTCGTGCTTTTTCTCCCCCATGCTCAGAGCCCCTTTTTCTTCGTTGCATTAGTTTAGCTTTTTTTCTTGTATTTCTCGGGGCGGGAAAGTTCCTGGAACTGACTCCCCCTTAGCAGTTGGCCATCTTTTTTCGTGGCTTTTTTTTTGCGACCTCCTCCTCCTCCCTTTTTCTTGCGCCGGTTCCTCCCCTCGATTTTTTCCCGGAATTCCAACTCTCTTTACATTTTTTTTTTTTTTTTGAAGCATCACCTCTCCCCCCCCTCGACGCGGATTGTCTTTCTGCCCTTAATGTGCGCGATTCCGGAATTTCGTTTTTCCTTAATTGCGTTTCCTTCTGTTCCCTGCTCGAACCTCCTTTTTTTCCAGATTCGCCTCTCCTGATGGTTTGAACCTTTGTGTAGTGAATTTTTTTTGGGGCACTCTAGTTTTTTTCTTTGTAGTGTACCACCCCCCACCGTGGGTTTTCACAAATTTGTGGCACAACTTTTTCCCTGTAGTATTAAAGTCCTTTACACTGTCACTTTTTTTTCTTCCCTTTCACCCCCCTTTCTCTTCTTTCCCTCGCATTGGCTCTCATCCTGGCCCGTGACTTTTCACAACACCTCTACAAGTGTTTACTATCCCTTATTTTTGGATTTCTCACGGAGTTCCCTTCTTTTCTCTTCATGTTCCCCCAAATTAGTGGCGCTCTTTGGGCGAGCCGCTCTAAACTTTCTTTTCTAAGTTAGCTCATCAAAGCGCAAAGCGCTCTTTCGTCCGAGCTAGGCCTTTTTAGTCTTTTTTCTCTGGTCCTTTCTTTTAGGTCAAGCTTTGCTTTGCTGGACAGACCTGCTCTGAATATTTAGATTTCTCTGGCATTTTTTTGGTCTTTTTTTTCCCCCGGCCCGAGCCTCCGTCTTTTCCTCATCTGCAGGCCGCTGTCTTTCTTTCAACTATTTCGGCGTTTTTCGATGACCTGAGCCGGCTTTGCCCGATTCTCCAAGAAGTTTTTCCTCCCAATTTTCTTCCTCAAACGGCGCTTTCCCCGTCGTTCTCGTCGTTCCCCCCCCTCTTGTTTTCCCTACTCCCCTTTTCTCCCACCCCCCTCCTTTTTTTTTTTAATCGATGGCCCCCTGTATCGTGGCTTGACACTTTTGTGATGTACGCATCTCCCCTTCACAGCTCCTTTTTTTTTTCCTTCCTTCACTGTGCCGCTCATTACTTTTTTTTTTTTTTCCGTGGTTGTATCCGGATATGGACTCCCTGCTCTTTTTGGTTCCTCCCGATGGGTTCATGGTTCCTATTGCCTCGGAGCGGGTTCCGACCGGCTTTTTTTTCAAACTTTTTCTCGGCCCCCCTTTTTCGTGGATGGATTCTCCCTTTCTGCTTGGTGCTTCCCCCCGCTTTTCAGACCCCTTGAACTTTTTTTTCCCCTTTCCGCGGGTTTCTTTTTTTTTTCCTTTTTTTTTGTATTTCCACGTTTTCCCTTTTTCGGCGGGCGCCGTTCCGTCCAGGGGGAGACCCCCTTTCTCTGAGGTTTCCCAGACTCTCCGCTTTCTTTTTTTTTTTTTCCTCCCGTTTCCCCCCCCGACTCTCGCGCGGCCCCTTGGAATACAACCTTTTCCCCCCTTGGCCATTTGTTTTCCAGATCGTGTCTGCGCGCTTCACTAAATCTGCTTTTGCAGAGGGGCAACCAGCCATTGCATTTAGATTTCCCCTTTGATCTTGCTGGTCTCTTATCCCCTTTTTTTTCCCTTTTTTGTGAGGGGACGGATTTCCGTATGTTGCTTGTTTTCTTTTTTTTTAAAAATCCTCGCGAAGCTTTCCCTTCCCCATTTTCTATTTTTCCCTTTTCTTTATGGATGCCGTGATCTTCATTTGTCTCTTTCGTTTTTTTATCTATCTCCTTCCGTTGGGTCTTTTCGCAGTTCCTTTTCTCCCCCCTTTCTTTTCTTTCTGGCACGCTTTCAAGTACCCAGTTTTTCCCCCCAAAAAAATATTTGCCCATGAGTTCTGCAGTTTCTTTTTTTTTTAATAAACCGCCCCACACCCTTATTCGGATTCCGTCACTTGGAGACCAAGTCCTGACCCCCCCTTGTCTTCTTTTTTTTTTCCCCCCCAGAAAGTTTCTCAAAACTGTTTCAGGGTCTTTTCTCTTTCGCTCTATAACGTACCTTTTTGTCCTCCTCCTCATTTGATCGCCGCGCAGCGTGCGGAAAATTTTTTTTAGTAGTTCCTTTCCGTTCTTTTTCGTCCCCCCCTCCCTTGCCTTTTTCTTGGCGTTGTGTTAGTTCCCATTCTTTTTTCCTTTAGTCCCCTCTTTTCCCCCTTTCTTTTTTCTTTGGATCCACCTTTCGTCGGCTTTCCCCACGTCTTGCTCAGATTGCAGCCTCTTCCTGCCTGTTCCCCCTCCCCCACGTTTTTTTTTTTTTCTATACCTTCTTATCAGCGCCTTTTTCTCTCTCCCCTTTTTTTTTTCTCCCTTTAGATAATTCCTTGTTGCCCGACCCGAGGTTTCGCGACCCCCCTGCCCTGTTCTTTCTTTTTTTTCTGTCTCGACCCCACACACCTTCAGTAACTGTTTCCCACACTTGGACGCCCAGCCCTCCCCCTAACTGAGTCTTTTGCCTCCACCGATCTTACTAATGTTCTGAGCTGAGCAACTTTTTTTTGATTTCGGCCCTCCTGACGGCCGCGGTTTTCTGGTCAAAAGCCCTGGAGATCTCATGTGTTTTCTGGATCCTATTCTTTCTCCTTCTGAACTGACCCCCGTCCCCCTTCGTTTGCGTAAAGACGGTGATTTCCGGATTCTTCCAGACCATTAAAACCCCCCTGAGTTTTTCTTCTCCTTTTCGGGCGCACCATACACCGACTTTTTTTTTTTTTCACCCGAGAGCATGCACCTTTTTTTTCCTATATCTTTTTTTAGTTCCTTTGCTTCTTGAATACTTTTTTCTTTGCCCCTCCATTTCGGCTAGGTTCCCCCACGATTCTTCCTTTTTCCCCCAGATTTTTTTCTTATTCTTCTCTCTTTTCCCATAATGCCCCTTCGTTTTTTTTGTTGACTTCGGCGTCCTGCTCCCCTGACCAAT
>Ga0179593_1809367_pt1 | contig 15182 bp, 21 predicted proteins | sample CZODoug2_1_08_16_FD_185931 | JGI IMG/M metagenome (GOLD analysis project Ga0179593, IMG submission 185931) | Vadose zone soil fungal communities from Angelo Coast Range Reserve, California, USA - CZODoug2_1_08_16fungal (PacBio error correction) | ecosystem: Environmental > Terrestrial > Soil >... | reverse complement strand
CCCCGAGAGATTGGCAATGCCCCCCTTTTCCCAATGGGAATTCGGATTATGGTTTGTGTGTTACTTGTACTTTCTTCCTCAAGAAATTTCGAGACGAAGCCCCGTTAATGGTTTTTTCCCCCATTTCCTTCTGCACCTTTCTGGCTTGGGCGTCCTGCATGCTGACCAGCTTTGATTTTTTTTTTCCGTCTTTGGGTCTCTATGTATTTTTTTTCGCGAGCCACATGCAAGCTCACAATAGACGGAATGTTTTAAGTCGTGAAGCGCCCCCCCCCCCCCTTTCTCACTATTTGCTTTTGGTCATCTGGGATGGTCAGCTTTCACCTCCTTCTTCCAGGCCCTAACCTTTGAGTTGCTGCCAATGAAATGCCCCAGTCAAATCGCGTCAACCGTTCGGCTTTCCTCTCTTTTCCCCAAGCAAGCTATTCCAACCCACGTCTCGGGTCCGATGCCGGTGGAACCTCCCCTGTGGGCAGAAGCCTCTTTGCTGAATCTGCTCTCGTGAACTCTAAGTTCCTAGTCCCAAACCCCCAGATCCGAATGTCCCCCCACAGCTTTCCTCCTCTCTCCTCCCGCTCCCAGGACACCATGAAGCACTTCGAACTTCGAACCCAATTCTGGATCTGCAGCTACCTTCTTTTTCCGGTTTTGGAGAATCTATTCCTTTTTTGAAGGCTGGACCCACGGCCACGGTTCTGGGAAGACCCCCTTCCTTTTGATCCTTCCCCCCCGCTCTCTACCTTTCCCTTTCAGTTTTCCCACGGTAAGCAGGAGTCCTTTTTCCGCCACAGCGGCAGCGGACCCCTACGCGATCTGTAATTAGTTACCTTTTGACGATATTCCCTTTTCTTTGGTCCTCCTCCCCCCTTTCCTGCTTAGATTTGAGACAAGCCTGATGGAACCTCAGTTTCAAGACCCCCCTTGTGAAGGTTCCTCTCCCTCCCCCCCTGTCTGTCTTGAGCGTCTTGCCCCACACCTTTTCGGTTCCGCTTTCTTTTCCACCCGTAAGCCGATCAAGAATGTCCCAAGTCTTCCCGGCCTCCAACCCCCCCCCGTTATGGGTTCTCCTTTGAGTGTTTCTCAGAATCTTCAACTATCCTTGATCTCGCTCGAAGAGTGGATGGCCCTAAACAGCACCGCTTTTTTCCACAACACTCTTCTTGTTTCCCTGTCCCCTTGGTCGGTCATTTGAGTGGGCCGTGAATTGCAGTGCCGAGCTCCCTTGATGAGTTTTTGGCCGAAGTCGGAGCCTCCTTTCCTCTTGTGAGTAAATTGCAGAACTCTGCTTGATGGCTGCTTTGCCCGATGGAAGAAACTTCTGCTTTCGTCCCGAACATGCCTCTCAGGACCCCCTTAGTGACAGCAAAGTTTCCGGTTGTGCGTCCCCTGCTAAGTACCCTCCCTCTCCCCCCTTGCGAAGACCTTCATTTCCCCGTCCCCCCAGAATCTGCCCTTTTCCCCCAAATTTTTTTCCCCCCCCATGCTGCGATTGATGATTAGAGTCCCTTCAGCGTTTGCACCGCTTTTCTATTTAGTATCATGAATGGAGCCCGTCTTTTATAACAGTCCCGGTTCCCAGCCCTCACTCTTTGATACCTCGTTTCCTGGGATGTTTCCTTTTTAAGAATCTCTGCCAATAAAAGGTAAAATTGTCTATTAATGATTAATCTATGTATCTCATTTCCCCCCAATGGTCCCTCCTTCCCCCTTCTCCTTTTTTTTTTTTTGGTTGTCTTTAATTTGAGATGCTTTCTGTCCTTGGTCTTTGTTACCCCTTTTGAACATTTTTTCCCCTTCCAACTGTCTTTGTTTCACAAATGGTTCTTGGAGCCCCCCCCAATATGCCCCCCTTTTTTCCTTTGTGAGTCTGGCGGAGGTAAAGTTTTTCCTTGACTTGCGTTTGTTTTTTCCTCAGTTGCAAAAGTCCTCCCCCTTTCCGTTGGCCTAACTGGTAGAAGACCCCTTCCCTTATTTAATCATCCCGCTTTTCCCCCCCCCCTTGTTGAGCCTCCTGCTAATCTTTTATGGTCTGGTGGCTGTTTTTGGGGCCTTCATTTTCCCCTTTCCCCTTTCTGCATAATCGCTTCCCCCCCCCCTTCTGTCGAGGTTTTTACGTTGCCAGCGTTTTCTTTGCCCGGACCTTGAACCTTCTCCCCCTCGCGTCCCCCTCCTCTCCCTCTGTTTCTCTCCTGACCCCCCATGTGCAGCGAAAGAACACCCCATGCCATCACATCTGCCTTTTTCTGTGTCTTTTCCCCTTTCTTTTTGACCCTTCCCCAGGATTAAGTTTCAAAGTGTCACAAACATGATCCCTTTGACCCACTCTCCAACACCGTTCCAGTGTCTTCCCTACGGCCAATTCCCGTAAACTACTATGCGTGCCCCGCCTCCGACTCCTTCTCTGTGTTTCCCCTTTCCACATATCGGAATTTTCTTGTTTCCTCTGTTTTGGGCAAAACTGCCCCACTTTGAGCTGACTCAGACAGCATGGATGACTCCTTTTATCACACTGGCTTTCCCCATCCTTTCCGAAGTCATCACTGTCTGAAGGATCTCAAACCTACCTTTGAGCCTTTCTTTTTGTTCTTCTTTTTCCACTTCGTGGGTAGCCCCCCCCCCCCCCCCCTCCCCCCCCACCCCCCCCCCCCCCACCCCCCCCCCCACCCTTGGCAAGAGTTATACATGAATTCTTATTTTCCTCCTTTCTTTTTTTGTTATCTATCTTCATTGATCCAAATCTTTCCACCTTTCCTGCACTGAATATTTCCTTTAACGAGACCCCCTCTCAACGTATTGAGATCCCTCCCCTCCCCCTCCTGGCTGCTGCACCTGCCAGCTGGCTCACTCCTTGTGAGCCCCCTTTCTTTCGGTCACGCTGTTGCATTTTTCCTTCCCCCATCAGAATCCTTGCCCGCCGTTGATAGGTGATGCCGCTGTGTCCTTCCCTCGATAGTGTCGCGCCCGCGCCGATGAGATGTTAGGGTTTCAGTTGGCCGTAGTAGTAGTTTACCTTTGTGAGGCGTTTTCTTCCTCCCTCAGGTTGGACCCTTTTTTTCAAATGCTAATAAGTGTGAATTCCATCCCTCTTTTCCCCCATTCCTTCAGCTTCTTGCTTTTTGGGTTCTGTGGACCTGCACATGGTCATGGCGATCGTTTTTTTCCTCACTAGATGTGATTTTCCCTTTTTCCCGTAGTTAAGGTAAGGCCCACACTTTTTATCGCTTGACAAACGCACCGCCGTCGACGGCGATTTTTTAGGCTTCCCCCTCAGTTTGTAGGGCTTCCCCCAGTCTTTTCCCCAGCAAACCCCCAGACAGCGAAAAAGGACTTGCCTGCGCGGACAGGACCCCCCCCCTCTTTCTGGATGATGCGGCAAAGATGCTGACTTTTGCGCAGGAGCCACGCTCTCCTTGATGACCATTGGCCCCGCGAGCCCGACGTTCCTCCCCGTCCCAAGGACACAGTCAATGCCGCAGCCTCCCCAATTTCTCCGGAAATTCTCTTGTGAGCAAACCTGCCATGTTGATCCCCCCCTTTTAATGGGAAAGGTTCTACAGTTACCCCATCCCGCCTGCCATAACTGCTCCTACAGACGAAAGGAACTCCTCCAAAGGAGACTGCCTTCCTTCCCCACTTGTATCCCTTCCAGACTGTACTCTTCATAAAGCTCAATTCTTGATTCAGGACTCCCTCCCCCCATAAAAGAACGACCAGTTTGATGCCCATTCTTTTTTCTCTGACCGGTACGAGCCCCGGACTGATTGCTCCTTGATCCTTCAATAGCGCCCTTCTGGCGGTGCCCGCAGCAGTGGCGCCCCGGATGTAAAGGAATAAGTTCATTTTTTTCTAGTGGAATTCTCCTTGTGACCGGTAGGTATGTTTTTTAGGGGGGGCGCGGATCGTTGACGGTTCGTCCTCTTTTTCCCTCTCAAACCCCCTTTTTTATTTTGCTTTATGCTCTTCCTTTCGTGGGACCTTCAACGCCTTGCCTCCGGATAATACTTCCCTCCCAAAGAGGGATTGCCCCCCCTGGACTCGTTCACCCGACTCCCCAGGTCCTCTTCGGCACCCCTTTCCTTCGGACTTTCCCCCCCCTCACTGTCGTCCCTCCAGACGGACTGTCCCAAGACCCCCGCGGTTTTTGCCCATCTAGTGAGGGTTTTGTCCCCTTTCCGCACTTTTCGAGTTGCTCCAGAGCCCGTTTCATGAGTTTTCAGTTGAACCCCTTCCTTTTTCCCTCCTCCAGTGTAGCAGGTTTTTGAACTGCCGGAATTGCGGACAGTTGCCCTCTTCGGCGAGGGCCGTTCAACGCGGAAAGAATTCCTTCACCCTACCCGGTTGTAAATTAGTGACGCTTCAACGGGGGAGTTCTGGCCCTTTCTCTTCCTCTGAAAGACCACCCCCCCCTTACGATTCATCCGGATTAAGCTGCATACGGACGCATTCAGTTTTTTGTGACCAGGCCTCCCCACCTTGTTCTGGCGCTTCTTCCCAGTATTTTCCGCCCCTTGAATACCGCGTAAGTGTCCTTTTGCCCTGCTTCTTTAATGATCTTCTTCGCCCCCGGGTTTGTTCTCCAACTTCTTGTGTGCTCGTTTTGAATTCTCACCCCTCAGAATGTTGTCGTCCCCTCCCTCTTTTTGTCCCGTTTTTCTCCAGTTAAGGCGGAATAGAGGGCTCCACCCCGTTTTTTCGACCTCACCGGATTCCTGCTTATCAGAATTTCCGTTAGGTCAGGACAATGTGTTTCTGCGCGCGTTTTGCCATTTTTTTGATGTAACCAGTTTTGATTTCCCTTTGGGTTCGAGGAAACGTAGATGTTTTTCCGTCCTTCTTCACCCCCGCCAATATCTTCCACACCTCCTTTCTTCCCTTCCCCCTTCATACCTCTCTTTTACTTCCATAGCTTTTCTGCGTTTAAACCGCTATTCATCCAAGAAATCATGCTTTCCTTTTTTTTCTTTCCATTTTTTTTTCCTCGGCCTCAAATGTTTAGTCATTTTCCTCAGTCATCTTTGGCCCTCTCGGCATCCACTCTCCCCAGCCCTCCTTTCTTGAGCAAGGTGGGTTTGGTGCGCGTCAACCGCGTCCTTCTCAAGTCCTGTTCGCGGTCAGGTTGATCGGCCCGCCCCCCCCCAACCCACTCTAGATCACCCATGCCCCCCCTTGTATCCAGTCCTGTCCCGCCAACATTTTTTTTCTTCCATTACCATTGGCCCTTTCTACGATGATGGCACCTTACACCATGCCTCAGACTTTCTGTAGAGGGATGCGCATTTCCCCCCTTCCCCAAACCCTCCCTGAATAGCCAGGAGTGCCAGGATAACAATTCCCAATTGGATCTTTTTTGTATTAACTGACTTTTTTAGTCCCTTCCCCCTGATCGTTGTTCTTCCTGAAACCGACTATGGATATTTCATTCTGGTGTGGTTTTAATGTTCTTCGCCCCCCCTAAACCAGCACATCTTCGAGAAGAAGCCCGTTGTTTGACTGTTTGAATTCCTCTTCTGCAATTCATGGTAGATGGCGGGCGTCCGTCATTTGCTTTCCCCCCTCTTCGTGGATAACCCCCCCCTTTTTGCACAGGTTTTATATATGTATTGTGGCGGCTTTAGCCACTGCCTCCTTTCTTCTCCTTCTGCCTCCTTTTTTGAACGCACCAAACCCCTGGCTCCCCCGACCATCTTTGATTGGGCAGCGTGGATGGCTTACCTCTATTCCCCTGCCCACATCCTTTTTTTCTTCGTCCTCCAGCCAGAAAATTATCGACGTCCGACGTGGAAGGCCCCCCTTTTGAAAAACGTTCCGTCTCTAGGAAAGACCCTTTTCTTCTCTACCCCGTTTGGAATTACGAGTGGTGGCCAGAGCTGATGCCCTTCATCTCGTCACCCCCAGTTTCCGCCCCCCCCCCCAATTTAGCGAATGTTACATACCCATGCGTTCAGTTAGATCCCTTTTCCCCGCAGCTCAAAATGGCCGGCACTCTGCCTTTCCCTGAACCCTCTTCTGGATCCGACACTAAGAACCCCGGTCTTCCTACACCGGTTGATCCTCCGAGGCCCTTGACCTGTCTTTCCCCACGGCCCACGCCTTGTGTTTTCTACCCCTTTTTTTCTACGTCCACAACCCGTCCTCCTCATCAGTGAAACTCCTCCCCTACAGCTGCACACACCCGGGAGAGATCGATTCCAGCCCCAGCGTCCTGTTCCCCTCCGCTTTTCATTAGTTATTCCTCTTTTTCCGACCCTCACAATCGTGTTACTGGTCATTCCCTCCCCTCAGTCCGCGGCGCCAAGCGTTCCTCCCCGGATGGAAAATCAGTTCCCTCCAATTGTTCAACGGTTTATTAAGCCGAATGACCGTCCGTTTCTTTGAGCTTTTTCCCAACGACCGTGGTGTATGCTCTCCGCAACGCCCGTTTTCCCCGGTCCTGTCGCAACTCGGTCCCCCCCCCCCCCCCCTTCTACACAGGTCATGGTAGCATTGACGGAGTGTACTTCTCCTCCTATGCAGACCCCCATAGCCTATTGTTCTGGACCCCTCAATATCGGACAAAACCACACTCCTTATTTGACGTGGACCTTTTTTGCTGGAGTTGGTCTACATCGTGTGATTTTTTTTTTTTCTCCTGCTGACCGAAGAGGATAGCGCGAGTTACTATCGGTCTTCCCCCCCTTTGCCGACCTATTTGCTTTTTTTTTTTAGGTTGGCTTATCGTCTGGACCTGCTGCTGAAGCGTCCCCGCCAACCTTCTCTATTCCGAGAGTGACTCTTTTGGAGTGCGCCCCCCTGCTCCCCTGTCCAAAACTCCGCGCCCACTCCTCAACCTACCTGTAGTTCCCCAGAACATTAGACCCAACTACCTTCAACCAAATGAGGGGATTCTTTGGTATCTTCTCTCTCCTCTTCGGGAAACTCCCCCTAACGCTCTTGAGTTGGGATTGATCTGGCGCACTCAGTAGGTTTCTAACTTTAATTTTTTCCTCAACATGGTTATCACCACTTTCTTCTCTTTTATGTTCCCCATCATGCTTTTCCCACAAAAGGGTAAGTGCTAGAAGATAGCCCGATGTTTATTTCATTTAAACCATTTTTAAATGCTTTGCATTCTCCTTTCTGGGCCGTTCTTTCTTTCTGGGGCTTTGGCCTTTTTCTGGAAAGGGATGGTACACTTTTTCCTAACCATGACTTCCACAATCGAATTTTTTCGCCAAAGATTTTGCGAATCCCTCCCTTCCCTTTTTCCCAGTGTTTCCTGTGTAGTTGGAGGTAGAGGGTCCTTGGACTTTTTGTCTTTCTGATCGCTATTGTCCCCTTTTCTCCCCAACTATCGTGGCCTACCTGGTCGCCTTCCAGTCAGGCATTTTTTGCCTTCCCCCTCTCCTCTCTGACCGTGAGTTCCTCTTCCTTAGTCCTTTTTCTCCTTCTGGTTGTTTGCACCTTATTCCCCTTTCGCTTTCTCGGAACTATTTTCCCAGGGAACACATCGAATGATCCGGCGTGGCCCTTTGCCACAAACTCATGTGAATGCCTTGGAAATACTGGCCCAAGGAAAAGAGAGGACATTCTTATTTTCACCTTTTTTCTCGAATTGACCTTTGCACATCCACCCCCTAACAGGCATACGCTTCCGGTGCCGTTGCCGTTAGGATTGATGCCTTTCATCCCCCGTGAGAATTGCCCTGTCAACCCGTCCCTTGTGAATGTCCCCCACTCCTGAAACCGTTCCAGTACCCTGCCAATTCATAACCCATTAAGTGGTTTTTCGTTCGCTCAGGCATTCTTCAGAGGATCACTATCCTTTTCCTTGGCGTCCCCCTTCTTCTTCTTTTCGGGCAAAATTCAAACCGTCGCTGACCTGGACGCAGGACACTCAAGTTCGTACAATATGGACAGCATGCTCACCCATCCCACTGGATGGAGGCGGGATCTTAAACCTACGTTGATGCCTCTCCGTGCTCTCCTTTGCCTAATCCGGGCTAGTTGTCTCCTTTTAACTCTTCTTTTTTTTTTAATCCATACGTTTTGTGTTTTCTGAGAGATTTATAAACTCTTTCCACATCCGGCCACCGGGCTATTTTGCATGCGCCCCCAGAAAACTGCCAAACGTAGGTGTCCCTTCCTCCATCCTTTAGCACTGTTTGTTAATGCCTCTTTCTCCCTAGTGCGTTTCCTCAGTGCTTCATTCAGGCGGACGGTTGCATTTTAAGTAAGGCCAATGCTATTTTTTGGCCTCTTTGGAGACCTCGCCGGTTTTTTATTCCCTCAACGCTTTTTTGAGAGGTTTAGGGAAGTGCCGGTCTTCTCACGGTTCTTCCCTTTTTTTTGATCCCACCTCTTTTGTGTACCCTGTCAACTGCTCCTGGTTTACTTTTTAAAATCACTCTCCCCTTCCCCTTCCCAAGGCAGTTTTTCTGGTGTCGGTTGTGTTTTTTAGTCCCCCGCCCTGAGTTAGAGAAAGGTCGCGCGTTCTTTTTTTTGCCAGGTTTTTCCAAGGTCATGCACATTGATCCGCTTGCCCCCCCCTTTCCGTCACTGCCTCTTTTTGTTTTTTACAATATCGTCAACGCGTCAGTTCAAACAGTCCTTTGCCCCAAAAGATTTTCTGTAAAAAGGAACGGTCCTACTGCTCCCCGGCCACACCAGACTAGTTGACGGAAACGACTGCCTGACGGTGTCCCATGTGAGGGATCATTTGTCTTGAACAGGGTTTTGCAGCGCATTTCTCCCTCCACCAAAGGGACCAACCCTTATACCGCCACGCCTCCCAACCGAAATTGAAAGTGGCGAGTAGTCACAAGCCCCCCCCCCCCATGGTGGAGGCAATTTTTTCGGCCTGTGTCCCATTGACCAGTTTACCCCCTCCCTATGAAGAACTGCCTCACAGTTGGACGCACGGGCCATGAACCCGGCCTCATGACCCCTTTTTCAATAAAGAGCCAAAGACGATTATCTCATCCTGAAGACACCTTTTATGCGGCTTATTACAGAAACACCCTGATGCCCTTGCACCTTCTTGTGATCTGACGTTTTTCCTCCCCCTTGATTGCTCCCCGGATCCTCCCACCACTCGCGGCAGAGTAGGTTTGAGCCTTCCTTGCGAGCAGTCAGCGCAAAGGCCTCCGGACTCCATGTTTTGATGAGTTTTTTGATTCTTTCCTTTCCCCCTTTTTACAGCCAGTTATGTTGTTTGCTTGGTTGCCGGCTTTCGTTTGACGGGCCATGTATTTTCGCGCTAAGCAACCCCCTTTTCTGTCAACGCGCTTTCTTTCCTGTTCGTGGACATCAGCATGTCGTCCATTCAATCATCAAGCCCCCCCCTGCAAATAGGGAATTCCCAGCTGGAATTCATTTACCCTCGGCTGCGCGCTTGCATCCGCATCATCCTCCGGCGCGTCAAACCACTTTTTGCCACTCGCCTTCCATGTCCTCCAGACCGCTGGCCTTATTTTGAGTGTTACGGTCCTGCATTTCGCAGGCGCCCCTTGTCGGGAAGCGCGTAGGGAACATTTTTTCCCCGATACTCTTCCCTTCCTCGCCGGTTTTTGACTTAACTTGGCGGGGACTGGTCATCTAAACTACTGTTGGTCCCCCCCTACACACGGTTACTTCCAACGACGCTCAAAGCCAGTGACGGGTCATCCGGAGAATGAACTATTACCACATTTTCTTTAATGATTTACCTCCGGAGTACGCTTGCCTCCTCCGAGGAGTCCTTTGGCTTGGCCATGCGACACGATCTTAGCTCTTCCATGACCTAACCGTGAATTCCCGATTTTTCCTCTTCTCCTGTGCATGACACGCTCGTGCCGTTCGATGTTTTGATTAACCTTTTGAATTTCTCCCTGTTTTGGAATATTTACACCGCCCCTTGATTTTGTCTTTGTCCCCCCTAGCGTGCCGTGGGTCCAGCATAATAGAGGCTCCCCACCGCGAGCCCCCTGCGATCGTGCGAACTATATATTTTTAATCGTTCTTTTCGGAATGTGCCGGTCAGACTCGGAGGGGCACTTTTTTGTCCCCCCGTGGCATCGACCCTTGTGGTTTGCTCGGAAAACGTCTACGGTGTTTCCCGTCGAGCATGATTAATCTATTCTTCCACCAACTCATCTGATCCCCGCCTTCACCGTGTTTCTCGGCCTTTTTTTCGTTTTCACTATGATTACTTCCCCACGAAATTCACGGACTCTCCCGAATTTTTTGAATTCCCATGTGTTTCTTTCTTGGTCAGCCCAGATTTGTTATCGCCAGCCACTTTTTCCCAGCAAATCTTTGTTTCGCCCGGGGGTTTTTTGGCGCTAACTCTTCAGCCGGTCTAAGATGTTCGGGTAAGCTCGTCCTCCCCAAAATCCCTTCGAAAAAATCCTTCACAATTCTTCCCCTCCTCTGTCATGTCTGCAGCTGACCCGCCAACCCCCCTTGAAAATTAAGAGATGACAAACCATTCCCTCTTTCTAACTTTTTTCTTTGGTTTTTGCTCTCAAGTCCAATTCCCCCAACTATCGGAATATACATGAAGACGTGCCATAACAATCTTCTTTTTCTTGGTCTCTTTCCTACTCCTCGTTGTTGTTGTTGCCTCTTGCCCCCATAGCTAGAATTGCACACCTTTCCTATCTTATTTTTTTGTGTGGGTTGGACTGCGTTTCACCCTGCCTAATGCACATCTTCGAGAAGACTCCCCTGGTGGATTTTTTTTGAAATCTCTATTGACATTAATTTTATCTTTTTGCCTTTCTTGGTTTTTTTCTGGAGCCGTTTGGGCAGCATGGGGTCCCTCTGGCTTGTCCTGTAAACGTAACACCTTCGCAGATTTCCTCGCTGTGAAGCTCACCCAAATGATCACCGCCAATCTTGCTTTTCAGCTGATGCGTCGATGACCAAATCTGCTACTGCCCCCTAACCTTTCTTAGCCCGGACCAATTCTTTTTGAAAGTACGTGATCGTGGATTTGCCCCCGCTTCCCCCCGTCAGCCTGATATTCCTCCAACGTCTCTGACTGAGGAAGTGGGTCAAATGTTGGTTCTCATCCCGATTTTTTCGTCTCTGATCGCCGTGAACAACATCTACGTTTCCTCGCAAACCCGAGGATAACTTTTTTTGCCGTCGCGCCTCTCCCAGACCACCCATTTCTCCACTTCGAATTTCCCAAATAATGGTCGCATCGGTGATCGAACCTGTGGGGGGCTCTCCTGGCCTTGATGGACCCCCACCGGCAACGCTGCTTGCCTTCATACTCCAACCTGTAGCCGACCCCCTCCCTGTTTGCATCCTTCCCCCACAACGGCCGTAGGAAAAATTTCAGACCCGCGCAACCCTTAGCCGATCTTCCAGGGTACGCAACCAGCCCGGGTTGCAGCGGACCCCATCCCTCCGCTTTTATCCTGAAGGTCTCCATCACCTCGTGTCGGCACCAGCCCTCCCCCTGACTTCTGTCCGAAGAAGAACCTCTTTATTTCTGGAATCCCTTAACTGGAACTTGTGGAATCTGCATAAGCCCCCATTTCCCCTGTCCACTTTTGCGCGTCTTGAACGTCCAACGGGTGTAATTGGTTCCGCCCTTCTTTCGCAATCTCCGGATTTCCCGGACTGTCCCATTCGGCAAAACCCTTCTCCACAGTCATGGAGATTTGAACGGAGTGTCCTCCCTTTTCCAATCCATGATCGAGACAGTCCTTTTTTCAACGTACCCAACCCATGCCGCCCCCCCACAAACCGCTTCTGGTCCTTTTTTGACCTTTTCGGCTGGAGTGGGACGAAATTGAATTGACAGTTTCTTTTTTCCTGATGAGACTCTTACTGAATTCCCGGGCCCGACAGTTTCCTCTCATTTCGGTGCTTTATCGGGATTACTATGGACCCTTTCTTACTTGTCAAGAACAGTGAGCATTCCCCCCCGACATGCCAAACGGGTGTTTTTTGCGAAGATGCCCTCAAACTCCATCTCGTCCCCCCCCCGCCTTGACCCCCCCTCCCTTTTCGGCCACCGTCCAGGAGATATCCTTCAACCCCCCCCGGTTCCTTCGTCTAATTTGCTCTTTCTGCGCGCGCATGCGTTTCCACCATATTTCCGCTTCCGGCCCTCCGTGATGTAATCCAATCCCTTTTTGAGCAACTTCCAGGCCTCCAAGCATTCTACCCTGTGTCGTCTTTTTTTTTTCTCAAATCATCCTGGCAATCCAAAAGGGAAATTCCTCTATGAAGTATATAGACACTTTGTATCTCGTTAGGTAAAATTGGTCCATGCCCTGAGAATTTGTGGGTTTCTTCTTCCGGGTGATGGCGTTCTTTCTGTCTTGATATGATAACTTTCGAACCTCATTCCACTCAATTTCAGAAACATGGCTGCTGAATAACCCCTCCCTCCATTATGTGTGGAGGTTGCGGCTTTGGTAATTTACTTTTTGTCGTTCAGCTCAACCTTTCTCAATATGATAGTGGACCATGTCTCGACGACCGTCACTGCTTCTTTTCGTCCTTCACTCTGTTTTTTTTTTTTTTTTTGGGTTTTTTTTGGTTTTGGTTTTTCTTTTTTTTTTTTTTTTTTTTTTTTTTTGTGTCAGTTTTCCTCCCCTGCATCCTCCCCTAGAATTAATTTTACGCATGTGTGATTGTTTGCCCAGGATTTTCCCTTGACTCGTTTTTTCATAAGATTAGCACAATCGCCGCGCTTGGTTTTGCCGTTTTTCAATCTGTAAATAATTTGCGACCTTGAAACTCCTGCCCAAGGTCCTCTGCTTACATCTGCCTACATTCTCCCTTTTCCCATTTGCAGCGAACCTCACACCCTCCCAGGCAGCTTCCCTCGGGGGCGGAGTGCTTGAATTCCCAATTGGCCGTTTGACCGGTCCCCCCAAACTTAACACAAAGCATCAGTTTTCAAGTCTTCCCCTCCGGCACCCACTTTTTCAATAAAACATCTCACCTCTTTCCTCCGTGACTCATAGTCCGAGTTGTCCCCCCTCGATAACATACCTGTTCCGGCCCCCTAGGTTTCCAATGCAACCTTCCCCTTAACCTGAAGAACGCATGTGATTCTCCCGAACAGAATGCCCAAGCATTTCCCATCATTGGGCCGCTTCTCAATGGATGAGACGTGGACTCACGTTTATTCCTTTTTGCTCTCGTGGGAACATCTCCGGGCTCTGATGTGGAAGAGTTCCATTCCTCTCCTTTCCCCCTCTTTTGTTTTTTCTCACTTTCCCCCTGCATAAATACAACCTTGCACTCCGAGCCATATTTCCAACGAGCGAGAAACAGGGGCTCCCACTTAGATAGCTCCCCTCCCTCCCATCTGACTTTCTGTGCCCTGATGTTCATGCCCGTCCTTGTTCTTAGCATCGTTCCTTAGCGTTCTCGTTCCGGTTCCCCTTTTTTTTTCCCCCTTGCAACTGGACAGGACTCCCATCTGTGACGTCTGTTTTCCAGGCCTCGGTTTGAGCGACCTGAGCTTGCTCTGATTTACTTTTTTTGGATCGTCTTTCCCCTTTTTTCTCGGTGTTGACCGTCCTCAGGGCCCGGTCAAACTGCCTCCTTTTACTTGTTATTCTCACTCCGCACCCCCCTGCACCGCACCGGTTAGTTTGTTTCTTAGTGTGTTTGTTTCTTTCCACATGGTCCCTCTCCAACAGATTTGTGAGAAGAGCTGTCCGCGCTTTCCCTGGCCATGAGTCAAGGTCAGGCAACGTGCTTATACGCTTGAACTTTTTTCCCGCCTTCCGATTTTCCGGCCCTCTCTTGCTCACCGCGTCCTTGAAAACACTGTCCTGATTCCCCTCACAGAAACCCCAGTTACATGCGAAAATGACTTCCCTAAGCCCGGCCTGTTTCCCAACCCCTTGTCCGAATTTCTCTTACTACCAGAATGTTCTGTCCCCTTCCCTTCGTATCTTAACTGCCTTTGTCTTAAAAGGGCACGCTTTCCAGAAGAGCCGCCACCGTCCCCACCGGACCAAGGCCTCCCCCCATACACCCGGTGTAGGCTTCTTTCGCCCAAGCCAATGTTGCCTTTCCTTTTTGGCCTGGGTTCGACTCCCCATCCGCATGCCCCCACTTCACTCCCCCCCCCCCGTACAGCCTGCACTGCACCGTAACAGCGCTGCTTTATTGACACTTAAATAAATACTCCTGTTCGAGATCTTCATCCAAGACTAACATTTGTTTTTTTTTCCGTACCCCCCTACCTACCTCAGAGACTCCCCCTGTAACCAGAGGCTTCCCCTGTAACTTTGAATCACGGCTGATGCTCATTATCTTCCTCCCATAGATTTTCTATCCGTGTTTGACTCTGTCAATTCATTTTTTTGGTAAGACCCCAATTATCCGTCTCAATGTTTTGAAGAGCTTTGTTTCCTTATTTTCCCTTCCCCCTCCAGGTATTTTTTGGGTTCGAGGAGTCGTGAATTGTTTCATTGTATTTCTAAGCCCCACGTTGCCTTTTGCACAGTCGCTTCCTGCTTTTCCCCTGTTCGTTTACTCCCGCTGTTCCCAATACTTCCAAAAGACAACGGGCTTGCATGGCCTGACTGTAGCGGTCCCCTCTTCATGCCTTCCGGTTTTCCGAAAGGGAAGATAGTCCGACCCCCTTTTTTCCTTTTCGTCCCCCTCCTTTGGAACCATACGGTTACCGCTTTTAGGAATCTTCGTGTTTATTTACATCCCACTCTGGCTCTCCCGGTTCTTCTCCCGTTTGAATTCTTCTGAATGTTACCCCGTCAGATCTTTGTAGAAGTTGGGTTTTTTTGACCGCTCAATGGGACTTCCGGGGGACAATCTTTTTTCTGCTGATTGCGGAACCTCTGATTTTTTCCCCCCAATCCCCCGTTTTAAACGATCAAAGGGTGGCATCGCTTAACCATGACCCTCTTACTGATTTTACATCTAGTCCTCTGTTTTCGGACACCCTCTTTCTCTTGGATTCAGAACCCCCGATTTTTTTCTCCTTTCCCTGATTCTAATTGTAAGTCTGTGTCCCCCCGCTTGCCTGATGTTTTCCCTTTCTCTCTAGCTTTCCCTTTGACGCTGGTGAAACTTCTTTTTGCCTTTCTCTCTTCGTTGTTTTCCCACCCGTAGTGCAATCCAGCTTTTTTGGCAAGCCCACCCCGGGCATCGCTCTCCACACAGGGTCTCGGATGATCTTTTTCCCCTCTCCTTTTTTTTCTAATTCGAGTGGCCTGCTTTTC
>Ga0179593_1653132_pt1 | contig 15182 bp, 21 predicted proteins | sample CZODoug2_1_08_16_FD_185931 | JGI IMG/M metagenome (GOLD analysis project Ga0179593, IMG submission 185931) | Vadose zone soil fungal communities from Angelo Coast Range Reserve, California, USA - CZODoug2_1_08_16fungal (PacBio error correction) | ecosystem: Environmental > Terrestrial > Soil >... | reverse complement strand
TCCGGCGGGATGTGTGCCCCCCTTTACCCAGACCCCGTGCACGACACCTGCCGCTTTGGTCTTACTTGACGCTAAGAGATAGGGCACCTTTCTTTCTCTTTTTTCCGTACGGTCCTACCAGCTCCGCGGTATCTCTCTTGGCTTTTCTTTTCTCCCGATAAACTCGGCGAAACGTTCCCCCTTTTTTCCCCCCTTTGACTCGGCGTGTAGGACCTTGGCGGGTTTATTTTCTCCCCCCACATCGCCACAATGATCTATCTCTTTCCTCCTCCTCTTTTCTTTTCCTTTCACCTAGTCAGTTTAGGAAGAGTTGCCCCTTTTTCCCCTGCACGATTAATCCTTCCCTTCTTTCGTTGAGCGGATCGTCACTCCCTTTTTTCTCCCGCGGAGGATGGGAGACCCCCTTTTTACTGGACCTCTCTCCGAATCTTTATTAAATTCCTCCCTCCGCGTCAGGCCGAACCGAAGCAGGGCTTCGGCGTTCTTCATAAGCGAGTAGCAAGACATCCCCCTTCCCCCTCCCCTTAAATGCCAGTAGGTGATGTCCCCTGCTTTTCCTTTCAAACACTCCAAGCAGATCGCAACCCCTTCCCGTCTTTCGGAATTGACGAAGGTCTTTTCTACACTTTTCTGTTCCTTTCCTCTACCCCTCCTTCATGAAGCTGAAGCTATTTCCTACACAAGGAACCCTTACGCTGGACCAGCCCCTTCTTCCCCTTTCTTTGTTAGCGGGTGGAGATCCCCCCGTATCTTCTTCCCTTCCTTTCTGTGTGCGATGTCCAAGGTTCTCCCCTCTTCCTCTTCTTTACTCGCTGCGTTCGAGGCGATCCGCGAGGCCGATCCACGCCCCTCAAGTCCTTTTCTCCCCCTTTTTTCCGATGTATTAAGAGAGCCCCCTGCACTAGCATAGTTAATCAATCCTCCCAGGTCCGTCGTTCGTTCCCCTTCCCCCTTTTGTCGATCACTAATGGTTTCGGAAATTTCAATCTGTCCCACCCCACCTCAAAAAATCCGGACGATCTATTTACTAAACAGTCCATCTCGCCATCTTTCCCCTTTTGACTCCTGGACGGGAAAACTGTACAAAAAACTTCTCTCCCCCTTTCTTGCTTCAACATCCGACATCGAGGTACTCGCCAGGCGTCCCCCGGATTCCCCTCTCTTTTCTCTTTCTAAAACTGGCGGAGGGCGATTTTCTAATTCTCCGCCGAGGTCCCCGTCTTCCTTCCCTCCCCCAGAGAATAAGGATGACTTTTCCCTCCTTTCCCATCCATATTGCTCAGCGGGGACTGGTTCTTTTCTGTGGACTCTATTCTCCCTTCTTCGCGAAACTTGCCTCTCTCTCCTGCCAACCATTGTGGCGCGACGATTTCCTTTCCTTTTTCTAAGAAAGACCTCTCCGCAGGATAGAGACATCGTGTCCTTACCTTGCTCAGGTTTCCCCCCTTTAAACGAAGAAACTCTTACTCTGGCCCCACGATGGGGCGCAGATTTTTCCTCTAACCCCTTCCTTCCCCCCTTTTTTCAGCCCGAGCGATGGTCACGAAAGGTCGACTTTTTTTTTTTCTTATCTCTTTCGCCGGCGAAGGTCATGACCGAGGCGACGCGGTTTTTCCTCTCCGTGTGACTCTCCTCCCTCCTTTTCCCCGATAGATCAGAAGGGCAGCGACCTTCCGTCCTCTTTTTATCCAGACGGGAGGCTGCCTTTCTTTTTTTTCCTCTCCTCCCCCTTTTTGGAGATAATATATTTCCCCCTTCTCTTCCCCCCCACCGCGGGGTTCACGCAGGCGAATCTCTCCTTCTCTTTTTCCCCCCCCATGCCGACAGGCTGGGATAGAAAATCCTTTTTTTCGCTGGCATTCGAACCAGCTTTCTGCATCTCTCCTTCCCCCGGCTGATAGGACCGCGATCGGGTACTTTTCTTTTTTTCTTCCTCTGCTCCGCGGTCATGACCGGCGACGGAGAAAATTTGTCTTTCGGCATCTCGCTCCTCTCCATGGCCGGGGAACGCGGAGGATTTGAGCTTGCCTCTTTTCCTCCCCGTGACTATGAGGGGCAAAGCGTCCTTGTTCCCTCTCCCCCTATTTGTATGAGGGTAGAGTTTCTTCCAGTTCCTTCTCACCCTTTTCCCCAGGTTGATAGAGGAGACCCTCCTTATCTAGGAGCTCTTCCTTTCTATCCTTCCTTTTTTTTTCACGGAGAAATACCTCTTTCCCCTTTCTCTGCGGATTTAATTTCTTTTTAAGGTAGCAGTTCCCTCTTTTCTCCCACACGACCCAGTTCACGACAATAATGTTTTCAGCGTCTTCTCTCTTTCCCTTAGAAGGTAGTCGGGCGAGCTCCTTTTCCTCTCCCCGCAGCCAGTTGCGCCCTTCTTTTCCTTTAACCTGTTCTCCCTCTTTCTTGCTGCCCTGGCGAGGACCATCGATGTCGGATTTCTCCCCCCTTTTCTTTCTTCTCCTCTTCATTTTGGTAACAGGTTCCCCGGTCGATCATCAGTTCTGACTTTGCCCCCCCGTCTTTCTCTCCGCTGGGGACTGGCATGTAATAAATACTTTTCTTCTCCACGAAAAAGGTTGAGCCACGACAATTCAAGGCCTTTTCTTTTTACCCTTCCTCTTCCCGTCGGGCGATATAAAGTCCCCTCTTTATTAAACATGCTAGTGGCCCTTCTTACGCTCAATTCCTTCTCCCCCCCCTCACCCTAAATCGTCGGGGCGGCCACCTTTTCCCTTTCCCCTCCAGCGAGATATCTACGATTCACGGGGGTTTCCGGTCTCCTCTTCTTCAGGGACATAATATGGTTCCCCCTCCCCTTTTTTCAATACTTGACAGACGGTGTCATTCTGTTCTAGCGAGTCTCATTGGTTGTAGGTGTCTGCTGCCTTTGCAGTCCCTTTTCTTGTTCCCACATGGCGAGATCTTCGACGGAAGTCTTTTTTCCTTGATATCACCAGGCCTATTCGAGAACTTCGCCCTTACTTCGGTGGAGGAGCTTTGCTTTTTTACCAGCAACTCCCCCACTTCCCCAAGTTGCCCAGAATAAATGTAGGTCCCCTCTCCCTTCTTGTACGTGTATCTGATTCCACCCCTCCTGGACCCATACCCTCCTTCTCCTCTAGCACCGGCACTGCTAGGGTTAGGACTGATCCTCTTTTTTCTACCCTTATTGAACACATGAGGAGGTAATGTGCGGCGCCTGCGGTTTTTCTCTTCCTTTTCCCGGCCATCGTAAATAACCATCTGAGATCTTCCCTTCTTCCACCCTTGGAGTAGTGGGAAAAATAGTCTCCCCCTTTCCCACGCCCCCATTTTCCTCACCGTTTTGTTGTTTTTATCTCCCTTTGAGATTTTTTAAACCCTTGCCCTGTTCCTACGCCTTTCCTCCCGACAAGAGATACGCATTGGATTTTTCTTTCTTTTTCCCCTTTGTCGCGCTAGTCCAACCCGCAAGGCCATCCTTGAAGGCTCTCCCATTCCCCCTCACTTAAGGCGTCAATGAGTCGACGAAGGAATCACGTTTCTTTTTTTTTCCTGTTAGTTTCGTGAAAGGGTATGGGGAAAGGTATCTCCTTCGCTTTTGCTCCCTCTTTCATCAAATTGACAGTCTCGGGTTTATTTTTCTCCCTTCAATGTGCCGTAGAGAGCTCTTTCCCTTAAACACTCCCTTTTCCCCAGTCGAAGTCACTTCTTTCATTCGTGCCTATTTTTGTTCTTCCCCTCAAGATCTAGCACCTCCTTCTCTTCACTGCAGCTTGAGTGCCTTCTTCTCTACCTGCGTTCCTCCCCCTTTATGCCCTTTTCATTTTTTCTCTTGGTTGTGAAGAGGAAACCATCTTCTCCCTCTTTGCTTTCTTCTTTCCATTTGTCCAGCGTCGGGACCCGGTTTTCACCCTTTGCGCTGCTTCTCTCCCAGCGGGGCCGATCACGCCCGACCGCGCTTCATGTTCCCTTTTCCCCCCTATCTCCCAAATTTCGTGACAACTAGCCTGTTATCCTTTCCCCCCGTGCGAACGCCTTTTTTTCCTTCCTATCAATCGCCCCTTTTTTTTTTTTTTACTCATGTTCGGGGGAAATTCAATGAGTTGCGACCCCAAGATTTCACCCCCCCCTCCGATATATTTATTAACAGTTCCAGTACAAGTCGCCTTTTCCTCTTTTTTTTTTTGCCGAAGTTCGACACAGGGGCCGGGAATGAATGGATCTTACCCAACCACTCTTCCTTTCTTTGGTTTCCTCCCTTTTCCTTTCCCAGACCCAGTATTTGTCCTTCTACTAGAACTTATCCCTCCCTTCCCGAAAGAGATTGAGGTCCTAACCTCTGTTTTTTCACGAAAATGTCGGCAATGAGGAGTATCTTTTTTGTTTTCCCTGATCCGAAAGAAAGCCACCCCCTTTCCCCCCTACGGATGAGAAGAATTTCGTCACCATATTTCCTTCTTTCTTGGTTCTCCGTCCTCCGTTTCCTCCCTTCCCGGGTAGCCCTTATTTTCCAAGATCACCTTTTCCTCTCTAACTCTTTTTAGAAGGAGGGCTATTGCGATCCCTTCCTTTCCCGGATTCGCGCTTTTTTTTCCCCTTCGCGCCCTGTTTCCAGGCGGCAGAGACCGCTGGCTTACCTATCCAAATTCCTATGGTTGTGATTTTTTCAGTCGGATTTGCTTCTTTTTTCCCCGTAGTATAATCGTCGTTCTTCTCCCTTCCAGCTCAAACCCCCCAAACACACCCCCAACCCCCCAAATACACATTCACACCAACCCCCCCCCCCCTACTAATAAACAAACCCCCTAACAAAACCCCCCGCTTAACCCCCCCGCAAAAAACCCCCCACAAACCCCCCCCCCCCCCCCCCCAAACAACCACCCCTTCCAAATTCCCAACAACACACACCCCCCCCCCCCCGCAAACCACCCACCCCCCCACCACCAAAATACCCCCACATCCGCCATTTGTTGTAAAGTCCCCGTATGTCTCCTCGTCAGATGTTCTTTCCTCTCAAAAAGGGCCACTTCGGGGATTAGAGCCCTTTTTTTTCTCCAGGTTCCCTGGCTTTGGGCCCCCCACCTTCTCCCCCTTAGCGACTGGCATCCTTTCCGGACACTCTACCGTTCTTTTTACTTCCCCCCTCGAGAGATCACTTCCCCCCTTTCTTGCTTTTTCGGAAGCGGCTGTAGGAGAATAAATCTGTCGGGATCCTCCTTTCCATTCCCCTTTCTACCCACCAACAGAGGGTCATTTTTTCATTTCATAATCGGGATAGGAGAAGATCCCTTCTTCCTGTACATACCTTTCTATAGATCGCGGTCGAGTCCTTTCCTCTCCACTTCAGAGTGTAGGAAACTCCCTCCCCCTCCCGATCGGTGTTCCCTCTCTCTCCTCTTTTGCGGTTCATGACGTCTTCCCTCTCTTCTCCCAAAGAGCAGAATCGGTTTCGGCTTTTTCAAACGCCGCCCCTTTTCCTTTCCTTCTTTCTTTTCCTAGACGCGCAAGGGGGTCTTTTCCATTCCCCATGTCAAAGCGGGGGTTACCCCTTCCAGATGCTTGTATTTATTCACTCCCCGGTCCAGATGAGACTGTAACCTTTTTTCCTCTTTTTCGCGATAGGCGGGCGCTCCTTTGAATATCTATCTTCTCTCCCCTTCCCGGAGCGCCAAACTTTCCCTTAGCAAATGTTCTCGGCGGGGCTCTTCCCTTTGATTTTTTCCTTCCTCCTCCTTCCCCGACCCCCGTCAGACACATTACTTTTTCCCCCCCCCTTTCTTCCATTTCCCGGAGGGAGATGGTTAGAATATAGTTCTCTCTTCTTCCCCCCTTTCCCCTTTCCCCCCCCCCTTCCCAAGACAAGAGTTGCGACTCCCTCTCGGCGGTTGAATGGGGCCTTGGCGACTTTTCTCCTGTGTCGTAGACTCTCCCTTTCACACCCGCGACCCCCTTTTTTTGCTCTGAGTTCTGGGTAAAGGGTCCGGCATCTTTGTTCCGGCTCTCCCTTCCTCGGGCCAGGGCGCTGGTCTCCCCCCCCCCTTTCTTTTTACATCTGTTATTAATATTAAAGAAAAACTGTTTCCCTTCTGACTCCTATCCCCTCTTTTCCCTTTTTACACTTCGCGATCGGGTCCCTTTTTTTCTGCCCCTCTATCTCTTGAGTAAACATGGTTTCATCTTTACCCTCGAAGCATTCCCTTCTTTCTTTTTCTTCTCCCCTTTTCGCTGCGGGCAATCGAGGTCGAGGGATCGTTTTCGTCTCATCTCCCCTCTCCCTCCTCCCTTTTCCGACAGCGGGAACAAATTGTCTCCTTTTTTTTCCCCTCTACGGAATAAGGAACATCCCGGGCTTTCTTGAACAACCTTCACAAAAGAAATTTCCAATCTTCCTTTTCCCTCCTTTTCCTTGAATAATAGAGGATGTTTTCCTTTCCCTGCAATAGCGAAGGAATCTCCTTTCCCCAATGCTTAACTAGGAAAACCTCCCCGAATGTCCTCCCCCTCTCCCTCTCAACAGCCGATCTTTTTTCCCCTAGCTCGATGGGGATGTCCCCCCCCGTCCCCCTTTTGCGGAAATACCCTTTTCCCCTGTAATAATTAGGCACTTTGTCTATTTTTGCGGGGGATGTTTGATAAATGAGCATTACCCCCGTCCCCTTCCTCTTTCCCCCCTTGCAAGACTTGATTACTACAGGGAACTCCCCCCCTGCGCTCCCATTCTATCTGGAAAAGTTTCTTCTCTTCCGATGACTTGGTATCCCCAGTACGAGGACCTCTTTCCCGATAACCCTTCCTGCCCTCCTCCACTTCGGTCCGGAATTTCTTAACCATTTTCCCCCCCTCCCCTTTTTCTTTTTCCACTCGTAAAACTGACTGCTTTTCCCCTCCGTGTGTCCCTAGCTTTTCTTCTGAGTGCACGTACGCAAAGGTTGGCGTCCTCTCCCCTTCCTCTCTTCTCTCCTGAGGTGCCGTCGCCGAGGTTATCGGGGTGGACTTTCCCGAGTTTCTTTCCCCTCCCTTCTTTGCCCGAAGCGCAGACACGGAACTCCCTTCCCTTTCTCCGTCGGACAGGGCGAACGATTCTCTTGGCCGGTTTTTCCTTTTTGTAGCAAGGACACCCTTCCTTTTCTTTCTCCCCCCCCCCCACAAGAAATTGCAGTCGGGTGATGCCTACACCACCTATGGGAGGGGCCTCCTCGGGGGGAAAAAATTTGTAAGCCACCCCACTCCCGCAGAGGAGAAAAAAGAGTGATAGGCCTTCTTCTGGACCTTCTTTCTGGTAGCGAACCTTCAGTTTTTTGCCTGACCCCTTCGAAGCTTCTCCCAATTTTCGAGCATTCCTCTCCTTCTTTCCGCAGACACCGAACACTCTTTTTTTCTTTTCTTCTCTCCCCAGATGAACACCTCTGTTCTTGGGGCTTCTACCCAATCTTCTTCCTTTAACCGCAGGACTTTTTCTTTTTCCACGGTCGACCATTTGTTCCAGCGGTAGCCAGGTTCATTTTCGAGGTCCCCCCCGCCTCCCTTCCTCGTTTCTGACATTATCACCTCCTCTTCGAGAGCCCCCCCCTCCCCCTCTATAGTTTAAATTAGAGCGGTTCCCTCCCTTCTCCCCTTCCAATATTCCGACAGGGCGAACTCTAATTCTTCACCCCCCCCCCTTCCTTAAAAAAGATGTAAAAAAAAACTCGCGATTCTCCCCCCCCCCCTTCCCTTTTCTTTCCTATATCTCGAGCGGTGCAGAAGTCAGACCAGGGCGGAATTCTTTTCACCCCCCCCCTCTTTCTTTTCAGTGTAAGGAAAATCCGGACAACGTCTTCCTTTTTTTTCCCCCAATGGTGGGCAAAAACTCCTCGCCCTCCCTCAAGGGCGACCTTCCTTGGCAACGGCGAAGAGCCAGCCTTTACTCCCCCCCTTTCTTAGAAGAAGAGGTGGGTGCCCCTTCTTTTTTTTCCTCCGCCTTTCTGGGTCGTGCAAGTTTCTGGTTCTCCTTCGAAGGCCATTCCCCTTTCTCCAAATTCTTCCTCGAAGAGAACACTTCTCGTCTTCTCTTCTTATCTCCTTCAAGGATTCGAGCGGCCCCTCCTTCTTCTTTCAACATCGGTGAAAGTCTCCCCTTCTTCGGCTTACCCTTACATCTTTCTTTTTTTTCCCCTCTTGCCGCAGAGTTAACGTCGTAGGTCCCTCTTTCCTTAAAGAGCCCGAAGGTCCGGGCCTTCCGCTTCTCCCTCCCCTTCTCTGGGATAGAAGCGCTTACGCTTTTCTTTCCTTACCGGGCGCGAGGGTCCGCACACCTTCCTTTTCTTCGAAGCGCTTTCTCTCTCCTCTCCGACGATTAAAGAAGGCCGCGACCTCTCTCCTTTCTTTTCTTATTGTGATCGCGCCGAGCCCGAGCTGTCTGCGCCCCCTTTTTCCCCAACCCCCCATTTTTTTCTTTTTTTCCCGCAGGCGTGGCGCAGAAAGACCTCTTTTCAGACAGGGAAGACGAAGATTTCTAAAACGTTAGATAAGGTAGTATTTCCTAAATAGAGGGGGTGAGGTATGTGGGGGAGGGGTTAATTGGGGGGGGACGGTCTTTGGGGGGTAATGGAGATAAATCGGGGGGGCGGGGATTTCTTTTTGATTGTGGTTTTTGTTTTCCTTGCTGCACAGTTTTTGTCTGTTTTTTGGGGGGTTTCTTGCCCTTCTTTTTTTCCCTCTTTTTATGTGTTTTCCTCTTTTCTATAGTCGGTGTCCTCCCTTATTGTTCCTATCGGTAGTTTTGGTTCTTTCTTTTTTACCTCCTCTTTCTGTCGGAAAGCCGTCCTTACTTTTTTTCATTTTTGGTGTTAAGGGGATCTAACCTATTGGGGTGGCCGCTTTTGCTGGGGGGGTTTTATTTGGGGGGGTTTTTTTTTGAGGGGGTTTTTTGCCTTTTTTTTTTTTTTTTTTTTTCTTTTTTTTTTCTTCCTTGCCAGCGCTCGACGCTTCTTTTTCTTCTCCGGTTAGGGCGGGACTCCTCCTTCTACGGCGAAGCGTTCCCTTCCCCCCCTCTCTCTGGTCGGGGAGGACAGCCCCCCTTGTCTTTCCCCCTGTCAGCTGTCGCCATAGCGCGTCCCTTTTCCTTCCTCGGGCGGCACAAGCGGGCGGTGACAGCTGGCCGCCACCCCTCTTTTTCTTTTTTCCCCATTGAAAAGAGCGGCGGTCACGTTCTGCGACTGAGTTCGCTCCATTCTCCCGGGAAAGAAGTCCGGTCATTTCCTCCTTCCGCCCGGAGCCATTCCCTGTACCCCATTGCCTTCTCCTTTCGGCGGGCGAAGGGAAGTCGCCTTCTCCTTTCACTTCGGAGGAAACCAGAAAGGCTCGAATCCCCCACCCTTTCTTCCTCCCCTATGGTGCGGTAGCAGGGTTTTCTCCTCTCGTTCGCCGTTCTTTTATTTCGTCACCCACCCGTTTCTCCTGGCGAAAAGTTCGAGCGGTATTTTTTTTCCTTTTCTCCTTACCAATCGGGTGTTCTTCCCTTTTTTTGCCTCTTCTGTCGGAAACTCTGCACCGCGCCCTTCTCTTTCTTACTTTCATTAAATAGATCGTCGGAGTTTGTTTACATCTACCCCCCCTTAAGACCCATTCTCCTCCCCTTCATCTCACACTTCGCGGATAGGTCCTTTTCCTCCCTCCCCTATCACATTGAAGGTGGAACGAAGGGTTGATTCGCGTAACATCCCCTCCCCTCCTCGCTCGTCCTCTTCGTTTTCCTTCCTCTTTCCCTGTCCGATTCAATATACGACTTCACCTCCTTCCTGAACCTGTTTTCCCCTCGCCCCCGGCCCTTTTTTCTTCCCCGTATCTGGTTCCTATAAACCCAGCACTTTTCCTAAGCTCAGGATTATGGCATTTCTTTTGTATGAGGCAATAGGAAGCTGTTTTTCCTTTTTTTTCCTTCAACTTTCCCCCTTTTTTTGTAGTCGTTTGATATCCACCCCTTCTCTTCTTGTTGGTTATCTGCCGTTTTGTTTTTTTCCCCAGCGGACATTACCTTGTCCCCTTTCCCCCAATGTGCCCAGGAATTAATGTAGGGCATCCCCCTTTTTCAACAACTTTCTTCCCCTCTCTTACCGTGGAAACAAGAAAAAGTGCCCTCCTCTCCTTCCTCCCATTGTCGGTTCGGATGTCAGGGGAGGAGAAGAAGTGGCCTCCTTTTTTTCCTGTTTGATCTCTGCCTCTTCGGTTCCTCTGCATGAGGTTTTTCCTCCTCCCCCTCCCGATAACTCGGCGAAACGGCCCTTTCTTCCCCCTTCCATTTCTACTGTCGCCCCCTTTTCCACTTCTAACTGAATGAGTTTAACTCTCCCCCCTCCCCCTCTTGGTTTTGGTGAGAGAGATCATTTGTGGCTCGATTCCCCGCAAATTTTTCTTCCCTCCTCCACGGCGATCTTTTTAGTTGTTCTCCCTCAGGCCAGAGGATTTACCAGCGGGTCTTTCTCCCTTTTCCTCCTTTCTACAGGACTCTCAGGTGTCCAGATCTCCCTGGTCTCCCACGTTTCCCCTTTTTCCCCAGAGAAGGGGCTTCCTCTTTTTTTTGGAGGGGGTCTTTCCTGGTCTTTTTAAGCACCATGTCTTTGTCCTTCTCTCAAATTGACAGGAGGGGTTTCGCCTCGTCCTTTTTGGATGTAAGTATTCCTTTTCCCCCCCAATCCAAGCAGACTCCCTTAGAATAGGAGTGAATTCTTTTCCCTCCAGGGCGTCTCCCTCCTCCCCCTTCTGGTAAGCTCCCTTTTCTCCTTGCCGCAAGGAACAACGGGACTTACCCCCCCCGGCTGCAGTATTGAAAGGATGTTTCCTTTTTTTTCTCTGTATGAAATGAAGGTGATGTGCCTTTTCTTGATCTTCCCCATCTCCAGTTCCTTCGCACTGAGTGTCGAGGGAGATAGAGATTCTCCCCTTTTTCTTCCATAGGACCTAGTCTTCTTCCACTTCTTTCGATGATACTCCCTCTCCTCCCTAGCATGTTACTCACCTCCCCTCCTGATCGTAAGGCCAACTTCCTCCCCCCTTTTTCCCCTATCACTAAGTGTCGGAAATTTCCCACTCTTTTTTCCTCCTCTTAATAAAAAGATGTAAAAAACTCCGCCTTTCTTTCTTTCAGTCTCGCTAGCGCTTGTCCTTTCGAGTCGACGGGGGAACCTGTACCAAACTTCCTCCTTCCTTTTCTTTTCCTCCAACTCCGAAGCGAGGTCTAGCCAGGCGCCTTACCCTCTAGAACTCTTCTCCCCGTCACTCCTTTTTCTTTTTCCTTCGCCACTCGGGGCTTGCCTTCCCTTTTTCTTTCTTCAACGGAGAAGAGCGCGCCTACCCGCCAATCTTCTACCTCTTCCTTCCTTCGTGCGCAGACCATTGTAGATGGTCTTTCTTCCCCTTTCTTCCTCCTCCCCAGACAGAGAGGAGGAGCTGAACCCTGCTATGCTTTTTTTTTCCCCCCCCATTGTGGACCGCAGGCGATTCCTTTCTTTTTTTTTTCGAGGAGGGGATATTCCCCTCGCCCGCTGATCTCTTCCTGGTGGGACAGGCGGCAGCGGCCTTTTTCCCTGGCTACCAGAAGACATTGATGTGGAGAAAAGTCTTTTTTTCCGTATCACTACCTCTTTTTCCCTCCATCCGCCGGTAAAGGACAATTGCGGGGGATATCAATCTCTTTTCTCTCTCTTCTGGATTATGGGATTAGAGCGATTCTTTCTCGCCTGGTCTCCCCACCTGTTTTTTCCTCTCCGTAGATGAGGAATGGTTTCCTTCTCCCTTTACCGGTTTAGAGACGAGAGATAAATTTATAAAGCCTGGGGCTTTCTTTTTTTTCATCAGGAGCCGAGCCAGATTCCCCCTCTGCGTGACCCAGCGGGTTGGGAGATTCCTCCCCACAACGCGGTGGGGTTTTTGGGTCACTCCATTTTTATCCTTCCCCTGGATCGGCGACGGATAGCCGCTTCCTTAGACATTAAATTACCTATCGAGTAGAGGCCCTCCTCCCCTTTGATAGTGTCCTGCCCTACTCTTTTCTCGAAGAGATAGGGGTGATTCTCTTTCTCTCTTGGTGGGCAGAAAGAGCGCCGACCGGACCCTTTCCCCCAGAGCGACATAGTTTAGACCTTTTTCTTTCTCCTCCTTTTCAATAGAAAGAATTGTAGGGACCCTTTGCAGTCAGGTGTTACCCGCCCCCCACGCGGGTGAAGCTCTCCCCCCCTCTTTTCTCCTTCAAAAAGGAAAGCGGCGGTCCTTTCTTTCAACTCCGATTTTTCGGATCCTCTTCTCTTCCGTTCATTTGCATAGAATACCTTCTTCTTTCTCCATCCCTGTACGTAGGAGAGCTCTATCGATTTCCCTTCTCGGCGGGCGAAGGAAGGGTCCCCTTTTTCCCTTTTCCCCCTTTGAAAAAGGAATGCATCCGAAAGGTCACCCCCCTCTATGTGCGGTCGTAGGGGAATTCTTCCTCTTTTTTTTTCCCCTTTCAGCGCACGCGAAAGGTGCCCAATTTCTGCTCGTCTGCCTTACCTCCACTCGGTAGGAGGCCTGGCGAAGTCCCCCCTCTTCCCTTTTTTCCCCTCGTACCGCGGGATTTGCGATGAAGTTTGGTTACAGGTTTCTTTCGGACTTTCCCCTCGCTTTCACTGGACTGTCTATAAATTGACGATCGGTCGGCTCACCTTCCTTCCCCCCCTTTTCGAACTCAGTGAATTTCCGACAATTAGTGATTCTCCCCTTTCGCTTCCCTTCCCCCTTTTTTCGCCGCTCTAAATTAACTTCTCTCCTGCAGGTGGTTTCCTCACTTAACATTCCTGAGAAGGCCCTCTCCCCCCGCTCAATTCGTACCGAGGGCGGCAAAGCGCTTCTTCCACGACAGTCTATCATTTGTTTTACTTCAACAGGGAAGACCGCTTTCACCCCCCCCTTTCTCTCACACCTATACGGAATTACGGCGGCAAACCCTTCCTTACTTTCCCTCCCCCTCCTTTTTTAAATTACTGCAGACGGGTTCCCCCTTTTCCTCTCCTCTGTAAGCAGGGTTTGTCGTTTCTTTTAATCTTCCTGCCTTTCCCCATGCGAGATCTCGACGGAACTTTTTCGTAAGAATAAAAGCCCTGCTCTTCTCCCAAAGAAGAGGTCTGACTACTTCTTCTGGAGTGTTTTACCCTTTCCCCCATGTCCCCCGATCGCGCTTTCCTTTCACCAAAAGTGAACATCGTGCATCCCCCCCCCTTCCTTCTTTTCCTTTGACAAACAAACGGCGGCCTTTTCTTTGTTCCCCCCAAAGTGACCCCCCCCTTTATAATAGGACCATCCTTCCAGGATCCTCTCCTTGAAAACACTCTTCTCCTTCTTTCGAGAAGAAGTTTCATCTCATTCTTCTTTCCTGTGCGGAGAATTAGGGCAGCAAGCATGACTTCTCCTTTTTCCCTCGTTTGACGATCGCTCAAACTCTCTCTTCACGGCCCTCTCCCCCTGCGGTCCGTTCCCCTGTTCCGCCAACCTTTTCTTTTTTCTTTGTCCTAAAACTTGACTTCTTCCCCACACCACTATACTACAGTGTTTTCTCTTAGACCTTGTACTCTTTCTTTTCCAGCTTATCCTTTCCCCTCGAAGCCCCCTCTCAACCTTATCCTAGGATATAAGTCTTTCCCTTTATTTTTAGGTCTCTCTTTACCCCTTCAAGAGGTAAAGAGGAGGCTTGTCAGTTTTCAATTGCGTTTTCATCTATTTTTTCAGATTCTCAGAAGGAGGATTAAGAAAACCTTTTTTTTTCTTCTTCAGCCTGCTTGCTTGTTCGGGCAGGGGTATGGGTTCCCCCCTCCTTTTTAGAATTCCCCTCCTCCTTCTCAACGGAAATGAAAAGTCTCTTTCCCTTTTGGGCACTTGTGAGGTTAAGAGATTTCTCTGGTTACCATTCCCCATCCCTTCTACTTTTTTCCTCTGGAAGGTAGAGAATAGGCTGTTTTATTCTCCTCCATTCCGACCCCTCCCTCCCGCTGCAGCTTGAAGGAGATAGTGCGCATCACCTCCCTTTTTTCCTCCCCTCTGATTATTAACCGACCAGCTCCCCAAGGGCTTTTTAGCGTTTTCTTAAACCTCTCCTCCCCATTGAAGTGCTGTTGGGAACTCCTTTTCTTCTTTTTTTGGTTTCGACATTTTTTTCCCCTTTTTAGATGATCGGGACGCTGCGCCTTTCCTCTTTTTTTCCCCCCCCTCCCCGCGAATTGACGCAGCGACGATCTTAAAATTCTTCTCCCTTTGGGTTCGAGTCTACTTCCCCTTTTCTTGCACCTAGAATGTTACTCAAGATCCTCTGGATCTCCTCCTCTTCTACCGGATACTTAAGATCGATGCAGGGTCGATCCACTCCTCCCCCCCCCTCCCCAGTTCTTTTCCTATCCTCCTTACAAAAAACTCAGACGGATTAAATCCCCCCTTTCCCCCTCCCTTCTTAAGCTAGGCAGCGGGCAGATTTCCATTTTGGGACCTGTTACCCCCACCCCTTTTCTTGGTTTTCCCCTCTTTCCCTCCCCCTATTGTATCGAAAGGAAGACTTACTCTTCTCTTGCACCTAAGCCGTTGAGGAATTCGTCCCCCTTTCTTGCCGAAATGGGAGGAACTCCTCAAACGTCTCCTCCGCCGAAGAACGTCTCCTTCCCCCCCCCCCTTCCCGAACGACACCATCCCCGAGGTAACTTCTTCCCGTACGTGAGAAGACATCTCGTTTTCCTTTTCCTTTTCCCCGAACCGAGAGAAGACGTCTCGAAACCTTTCCAACATCGACTATCCTTTTCTGCAGACGTAAGGGGATTTTCCCTAGGTTTCCTATTCCAGCTTCAGAAGAGACGCCCTTCTTCTTCCGCCGAGGATAAACCTTTCCCTTGGCCCCTCCTCCCCTGCTACACAGAAGAACTTTTTCCTTACAACCATTTCTTTATTCCCCTACTTCTGCGACAGCTTAAACTCCTGTGGTTCCAGGACAATGTCTCTCCTACCCTTTGAAACGAGGGGTTCCTTTCCTTCTTTAGAAGTAGCCTCCTAGGGGAGTTTATCTGCTTGCGGTCTCTACCCTTCTATGTGGAATCTCCTTCTTTTCTTGTACTCCGAAGGGGGAAGAGACCTTCCTCCCTCTCCTTCTTCTTATTAAAGCAGGGGACGGCTTTCTTCCTAAGTTTTCTGCGCCCCCATTCCGTTTTTTTTAG